>Ga0265340_10001404_pt1 | contig 13822 bp, 9 predicted proteins | sample 4CB225metaG_FD_202082 | JGI IMG/M metagenome (GOLD analysis project Ga0265340, IMG submission 202082) | Rhizosphere microbial communities from Carex aquatilis grown in University of Washington, Seatle, WA, United States - 4-CB2-25 metaG | ecosystem: Host-associated > Plants > Roots > Rhizosphere...
CGCGTTTCGTGTGTTGAATCATGAAGTAGTCGCTTAGCCAATTGGGTAGTTGCGAAGTCAATAACGCATCCCCATTGGCCATCTCCGCGAATAGGCCGGCCTGAGCCGCTGCTTCCATCAAGTCACGGGAGTTCTTGAATTCGATGTTCATACGGTCGGCAACCGCGCTATTGATCGTGCGATTGCCGGCGATCAAGCAGCTTGCAATGATGGCGAGCGAAATGAGTAGGGGTCTTCTAGACCTGTTGGGCAGTAACGTCAGGTGCGCATAGAGCCAGTACAGGCCGAGTGCCACCAGTAAAGCCAAACCGAAATAGGAGACATAGACTGGTAAGTAGCCAACGCCCCAAACCAGCTGGTCTTGGTACTTCTTGGACACGGCTATCATTGCTGCCGGACATATGAGTAGAACCAAGCCCACGCCGGTCAACTGTGTTCCACCACGCAAGCGAAAGCCCTGCGGATGGAATGCCGCACGTGTTGGTAGCAGTGCTCTAAGAAGAACCAGGTTGCCACCAAACACCAACCAGCCGCTCCAACTGCCGAATGTCCGACGCACGATGGTTTCGACGTCCATTTGCTGGTGCCAAATCGCCATCCAGTATGAGAACGGCACCGCGGCAAAGAGCTGGCGCCCAAACGTGACAAGCCATTTGTTCCAGTCCAGAGACACCATGGTGCCCGGGTAATGACTGCCGCCCGCTGCGTGGCGCAACCATAGAGCGGTTACCAAGTACAGACCGGTAAGCAGCAGGAACGGCCACAAGACAGATAGTTTTCGCTTGACCGAGGCCGTCGGTGGCAAAACGAACCACAGCAGGGGCAAGGCAATTAATGTCAACTCGTACATGAGCAGACCGGCAGCATAGACCGCGCTTGCTAGTGCCAACTGCCAGGTTCGATGGGTGCGATAGTACTTGACCACGAGCAGCCCTGACCCGGCAAAGATGCTTCCCATGTATTGGCACAACCCCCCGTAGGCACCAATGGGATCATGGTATTGTCGAATCTGAAAGAAGAGTGGCGCGATGAGCCCAGCGAAGCACGCAAACCGCAGGTTACCGGCGAGTTCGAAAACCAACCACGCGAAGAGCCCCATGTGCAGCACCGTCAGCGTAACTTGATAGAGACGGAAGTACTCAACGTCTTGGAAAAAGTAATAGCTATGGTAACCAATGATCCAGCCCAAGGGGAAGAATCTGCCTTCATTCTTCACCCACTGGAGGCTGATGGTCCTGGCAATACTCCAGATCGATTGTCCAGTTTGCGCTGACACACCAGCAATTGAGCTGTTGATGCTGTCGTCCCCCCAGAAGCCGTTGGTTAGATACGGGCTGAGCGTTAGGTAAAGCAACACAACCACAGCTGAGCCTGCTGCCCCATACGTTAAGAGTTTCTTCATGCTTCGACCCCGTCAGGACCTACGCTAGGTCCGTGTGGGCAAGCAAGAGCGTTGAAGTGAATTGCTGTCGTATTTGATTGGGCGCTCCAGATTCCATTATCCGGCCGAAGTGCCGAACCGTCTATGGCGATGGTCTTATGCATCTGGCAGACGGCGTAATCGAGCGGCTTTGGTTTGGTGACGAGGCTCCCGAACGTAGCCACTTTGAAGCTTCACGATCAATGGCCGCAACCATGGCCGTTGCCACCGGCCTCAAGCCATTCTCGGCGATTGCACAGCAGGCCCTCGCAATTGCCTATCAACCTGAGCCATCGACACGCAAGCTGTGTGCGCTCATTGAGAGCGATACGGCGCTCACGGCGCGGGTTCTGCGGGTTGCCAATTCATCGCTTTATAGAGCCCGCGGGCAAATTCGAGACGTCCAGGAAGCGATGACTCGTCTTGGCTTGCGTCATGTGACGGAGATCATAACGGCACTCGTCAGCATGGGATTGTTTGCTGACATGACTGGGATCGGCGCTCGTTTCCGTGCCCACAGCACGGCGGTGGGGGCTATCGCCAGAGTCATTGAAACCGAATGGAAAGGCAAACCAGTCGAGCACGCATTTCTTTGCGGACTCTTGCATGACATTGGCAAACTGCTGATCATGCAGGCCAAAGAATTCGACTACCGCAGCTTGCTATTCGAGCAGCTCAACCAAGCCGACACCTTGGATTCACACGAACGAGCCAAAAATGGTTTTGACCATGCCGTGCTTGGTGCACACGTCGTTACGCAATGGGGATTGCCAAGCGATGTTGCCGAAGTGGTTGCATGGCATCATCAGCCAGGCCGGGCCTATGAAGTAGGCGGTACAGTAGCGTTTGGAGTGGCAACTGTGCGTGTCGCAAATGCCCTTGAATATGCGCTCTGGCGGGATTTGGAAGCAGATGACGCTTTCATTGATTCCCTGGTTCACAGTGGCGATTCGGTTTACTTGGGGCTCGAAGCGACTTGGCTCACCGCAGCCTGGCCAAAGTTCGTGGCAGCTCTACAGGTGAGTGCGCATACCTTTGACTAGAAGCCATTTCACAAACCTACTCGCGGGCGATTCGAGGCAGTGCCATAACTGTGTTATGCATCGAGCGGGGGGACGAACACCACCGCCGCTGTCTGCTCTACCCGTTCTTGCACATGCATCGTGAGCGCATCGCGATCAATGAACCGGGTCATACGGGCAGTGGCACAAGCAACGGGTGTTCTGTTAAGTTACGTTCGTAACCTTGAACTTCCTGCCTTTGATACGGCCGTCGTTCAGTTGCTTTTGCGCCGTAGTGCCAACGTGGCTGGCGATGGCCACATACGAGAAGTGCTCATGGATCTCGATCTTTCCGACATCCGATTCGCTGAGCCCAGCCGCTTCACCGGTAAGGGCGCCCAGAATATCACCTGGGCGCAGCTTCTCTTTGCGTCCCCCAGAAATCCGCAGTGTGATCATGGCCGCGCCGCGATTGAGTTGTTGTGTCGCACCGGGTTCGACTGCCTTTGCTCCGTCACGCGCTAGGCGCGTGAGCGAAACGGCAGCCACCTCTTCTATTGCGGAGAGGCGTAGTTGTTCGCTCTCGGCGCACAGTGAAATTGCCAAGCCCGCTTTTCCCGCACGGCCTGTCCTCCCAATTCGGTGGACATAGATCTCTGGCTGCGTAGGTAGTTCGAAATTGACCACGAGATCGAGATCCGGCACGTCGATACCACGAGCTGCCACATCGGTTGCAACTAGGACCCGCGTGCTTCGATTGCGAAATTTCGCCATCACCCGATCGCGATCGAATTGCTCCAGATCGCCATGAAGCGAAGCGACGCTCACATTGTCCGCCCCTAGCGCCTGCTCGATCTCCTTGACCGATGTCTTGAAATTGGCAAACACCAATGCTGACTCGTGAGGATGCGTGGCGAGTACCCAGCGTAAGGCTTCGAGTTTCTGCTCGCCCTTGACGAAATGGACCAGCTGGCGAATCTCCAATGGCTCTTGCGCTTCCTCAATCCGCACCCAGACCGGATTCTGTTGGTATTTCTGACTGAGGGACTCTATCGATGCTGGGAATGTTGCAGAGAAGAATAGTGTCTGACGTTGCGCAGGAAGCGCCTTGAGGATCCGCTCGATGTCCTCCTGAAACCCCATGCTGAGCATTCGGTCCGCCTCGTCCAAGACCAAAATGCCGACTCGATGCACCTTCAGGTTGCGGCGGCGCAGATGGTCGAGAACACGACCCGGTGTTCCAACGACCAGATGCACGCCGTACTCTAGGGCAGCCTTTTGGGCTCGCAAGGGCTCGCCGCCTCCCAGTACCAGTACGGAAAGTCCCGGCAAATTCCGCCCCAGTTTACGAAATTCCCGGGCCACTTGAGCTGCGAGCTCACGAGTGGGACACAGAACCAATGCCCCAATTTCACGCGTTGCAAGGTTGAGCCGCGACAGGATGGGCAAAGCAAATGTCGCTGTCTTGCCGCTGCCAGTTACGGACTGCCCCACTATGTCTTTGCCGTTCAACAGCAAGGGAATCGCCCGCGCTTGGATGGGCGTAGGCGTCGAGAAACCGAGCCCTTCCACCGCGGACAGCAGTTCAGCGGGAAGCGCGAGCGAGCGAAATTCGGTTTCCATTGTATTAGGATTGAGGCTGCTAGCACAATCCTTCGCGTCGTGAGCAGTACGACCAACTTTTCTGATGCAAACTCACCGCTGGCCGCATGAGACAACGGACAATTGTTCGTAGTTCTGTCGCTTTGCAACGAACTCGTGAAGCAACGGGCTACTTGCCAATCGCTGCCAGCGCGGCGTTGTCCACTCGCTCGAAAGCAACTTCAGCTCGTAGACTTTCCAGGTCACGGCCCACCGTAATAACGGCCAGAGTCTTTTCTCCTTTGCGTAGCGCAAGCGTGTAGTTGCGTTCCTGCAGACTCCCAGCGGCTCGTAATGCGAACAAGTGCCGCTGACGGCGAAGAACTCATGTCCGCTACGTACGACCACCACGGCCTCACCTTGAACGTGTCCAAGTAAGGGTGAAGATGCCGGTACTTCACCGATGTCAATGCCCTTTGCTAAGTCAGGTCCAGTCAATGGAGTAGGCTCGATAGTCATGACATTCTCGCAGGCTGTGCCTTCTCATATGTAGGGTTGTGCGTTGGCTCAGGCAAGCGTGAGTGGTCACTGCTGAGCATAGCCCCCAGCGCAATGGTAGCGAGGTTGCCATGGCGCCAGCCATTTGATACAAGACTGGCAAGATTTCACTATTTCTCCACAAACTGTTGCCAACTCTGGTGCTCCCCACGGGGTTGGTTGTCGCGCTGTTGGTCATGGCCGCGATTCGCAAGAGTCGACGGTTTACTCTGTGGGCACTGACGACGCTCTATGTGTTTAGCCTGCCGTTTACTGGCGACCGACTGACCCAGCATCTCGAGCGCCGCTATGCGCCTGTGAAACTTGATGAAGCCCCAACGGCCGACGCGATTGTTGCACTCAGCGGATTCGTCGGTCCCCCTGTAGCAACAGGGTATCCGTTGAACATCAACGAAACAGGCGAGCGATTGGAGGTAGGTATTGCGCTCTGGCAGAGGCACAAGGCACCTTGGCTTGTCTTTACTGGTGGCCAGATTCCCTGGCAGAGGGATCGTGAGGTCGAGGGAGCGATCGCACAGCGCGTGGCGGTGAGCCGAGGCGTGCCGGTTGGGAACATCATCGTCTCGAGGCCCGTGACCAATACTTCCGATGAGGCGCAGGCATTGGCTCAGCTGGCGATCGAGCATCGCTGGAGTCGCATCATTCTGGTCACTTCGGCCAACCACATGCCCAGAGCGGCACTGTTATTTCGCAGGGCGCATATCGGGTTCACGCCGTTTCCCGTTGACTATCGAGTGGATGCCGACAGTGCACTCACACTGCTTGACTTTCTGCCTAACGCCAGCGCGCTCAAATGCTCTGAAACCGCCATTCGTGAATGGTACGGAATCGCGTATTACTCGCTGTTCTAGGGCACGCGCGCACTTCAATGGCACCGTCCGGGACGCAACGCAGCCCAACGGCGTCGCGCAACGTGCTTCGGTTCAAACCGGCGCTCGTGCCTTTGGGAGCGATTATCCAATCTAGATCGTGACCTAACCCTGCGGTCGCGCAACAACTTCCATGGTCGTTGTCGCAACGTGATGTAGCGCCGTGACACAGACTGTGCCGCGTGATGCAAGGAGAATCTTACATCAACGACAGCCGCGCGCGTTTCATGCTGGGCCGCAGACCCTAGATTGCCTCACCCAAAATATCCAGCTGTTGGTAGCAGCGTTCGAGCCATACGCGAACGCGCTGTCGCTCCATCGGCGTCAAGACCCACGCGCCATCGGCGTTGTTGACCGCTGCCCAGAAACTCGAGCCAAAGCGATCGATCTTGTACATAGTCGCCGAGTCCAATTCGGGTAACTCCAAGATTTTTCCATTCAGTAAGAGCAAGGCATGCTTGGCCGTCGAGTCTTCGAATTGCGAAAAGTCTCTCGCTCGCCCGTGATTCTTAACTACGATATACGAAAGCTGTGATCCCAGGAGGTTCAGCATGCGCTCGAGATCCGCCACTGAATCGAATCCTCCGTCGGTAACGTGCCATAACGTTATCTGTAGATCCAATTCCCTCGCGAAGCGCATGATGGCGGCGCCCTCGAACCAGTTTTGCAAGTGGCGCAAGCTTTGTGCCGGCAAATCGACGATGACCCGCCGTTCGTCGGCCATCGCTCGATTCATAATCTCGTCAGCGCTGCTGCAGTCTTCCAAGTTCACGCGCTGCGTATACTGCGCGTAACTCCGCGCCAAGGTACCATGGGAGCTATCAGCATCGGCAGCCGCAAGTGGTAGGTTCAGGTCGAGCAGCCTTTGTGTCAGAACTCGCGCCACGACGCTTTTGCCGACCCCACCCTTCTCTCCGCCAATAAAATGAATATGACTCACGTGAATACCTCGAATTCAATCACGACTAGGTCAAACCGAAGTGGCTTGCCGTGATTCGACCGTTGCATTCTTGGGCGATCCAATGTTTCGCAAGTGTTGCGCCTGCGGGTCATTCGTAGGCTTCTGCCAGCCCCGTGGCAATTCATGCGCGACCACTGGACCACGGTCGCACCTGCCCAGCGGTTTAGCACTACTGCCAGAAACTTACTCGGTCTGCGCGCCAGGCTACTTGCTAGTTCGTCGTTGCGTCCCTGCGACATTTGCAAACTTTGCGCAGAAATACGGACAAGGTCAGTTCGCAGTACACGCTCCGAACCGAAGAGAACAATAACAGCGGTCAGATATCGGCAGATGCTTGAATGTTGACTTCATCAGTGTAGGGGTCAAGCGTTGCCGTGATGCGATTGGGGTGGCAGCAGACAGGGCAGTCTTCGATGTACTCTTGACGTTCGCCGCCACCAGGGTCGGGGTAAGTATCGACACGACTGCTGCAGTGGGGGCACCTGTATTCACCGAACACGTACAAGTCATTGGGCTGGTGGCAAAAATGCGCCAGTCCACCAACCCATTTGGCAACGTTTGAATCCCGCGACGATCGGGGCTCACTGATCGGTTCGCATGAGGACCATCCAACCCTTCTGCTTTCACGAGTCTAAAGTGCGCGCTGACGCTTGACTTGAATCGCGGTTCGCAAAAAGCCCAGTTTGCCACAGCATCGGCCCATCCCAAAGTCCAATCGCCAAAACGGGAAGCACCTGGGCGGCGTGGTAGAGCACTGCAAATGCCAATGCTTTGCTCGGCTCGATGCCGAGTGCTTGAAGGGCCACGATTGCCCCGAATTCAAGTGTCCCTCCATTGGCCGGCGCCGGAATCGAAATGGCAATGTTGATGGCGACCAATACGAACATCGCAACCGACGCGTATGATGGGGCTCCCACTCCATGAAGCACCGCCATCGCCGAGAGCAGATCGACGAACCATGCCAAAGAGATGGCCAACGCCGCGGGTAGTAGAGTTTGAGCGGCACCAATCGGAGCAATTCGACGCCGAACGCGAGCACCCCAGGCCGTTACGCGCAGGGCGATCAATGACGCTAGACCCAGTGTGGTTGCGACTGCGAGTAAGCCGAAAGACCAGTGGGCCCAGTGGGGTAGTGTCCGAAGTAGCCAAGGTAAGGGCGCAAACAACGCAAAGAGCATCATCAGATCGCCGATTTTTTCACAGGCGTAGATGCCAACAACAGCGCCTGCCGTGATCCGTTCATGATGCATCAGTAGGTAGGCCCGAAGCGCCTCGCCCGCGCGCAGCGGTACCAGAATGCTGGCGGTCATGGATGCTACTGCATAACGAATTGAACGCATCGCCGAGATGCGAGCCGCGGGACGCGCGAGTATACGAAGTGTCAAGCCGCGGAGTGTGATATTCACCAGAGTCAGGGATATTGCGACGCCGAGCCAGCGGCTGTGGACAGATAGGAAAGCGTGACGAATTGCTTGCCAAGGTAAGCGGTGTAGGAAAAATACCAGGGCGAGCGTGACCAACCCGCCGGTGACGAACGGAAGATAACGTTGAACGTCGCGGATCGAAGCGCGCACATCAAACATCATCCAATACCTGTTCCCGTGGTTCGAGTCGGGACAAATCTGCAGCTGGGACAACCTCCGAACCCGACGGTAAGGATAAGATTGTGCGTTGCTGAACGACCGGGTTGCGGGCTCTCTGATAGTCAGCGATAGTACTCAAATATTCGTCCCGAATTCTCGGTGCCAGCTGAGACCATTCGAATTGCTTTACATGCCGTGTGTTGCTTTCTCCCATTCGTGCGCACTCGTCCGGGTGCTTGGCGAGATCCACAATGGCATGACTGAGCGCCTCCACGTTGCGCGGTGGTACCCATCGAGTGCCTTCCGGATTCGCCGCCTGCTGATAACCATCAATGCTAGAGCAAATAATGGGTCTAGCTGCCGACATTGCCTCTAGCAACACTAGACCAAACGACTCCTGCCCCGTTGACGGTGCGACGAATATGTCACAAGTCCGATACTTTTCTGCCAGTGCGGCTTCCGACAGCGGTCCGTGATGGAGAACGTAGGGTGGTAGCCGTTTGCTGGTACCTGGGTCCCGTTCACCCACCACGTGTAGCTCTGCTTCGACGCCCATCGCACGCGCGCGTGCGACCGCTTCTAACAGGTAGGCTAAGCCTTTGCGTTCATCGAGAGCACGACCGACGAACAACAGCCGAAGCGTGCTGCGGGTCGTGCGGTGGGCGCCGGGAGGAAAGGCCTGGGTAAAAATGCCGTTGGGAATGACCTGCAACGGTCCTCTCCAATCGATCCGTGCGTGGCGCGATGCGGGTTCGGATACGGCGAGGCCTCGACTAATGAATGGAAGAATGAGCGGGGCGAAGATTCTGCGCGCGGCTAGTAGAAGTTTGCTGGAGCGCTCAGAATACGCGTGGAATGTAGCGATCTTGGGCACGCCAGGGGACATCCACGCGGCGTAGTATGGAACGACGGGTGGCAAGGGCTCGTGAATATGCAGCACGTCGAACTGTTGTTGCCGAATGAACTGCCACATTGCGAGTGGGGAAACGAAGATGCCAAGTCGATTTCCAGAACCATTCGACGAGATGTCCACTACTCCTCGAAAGCCGCGTAACTGGAGCGCCTCGATCGAACGGGTTGACGGTCCAAACAGGGTAACCTGGTCGCCTCGCTGTCGCAACGCCTCGGCCAGCTGACGAGCATGTTGTTTGACCCCGCCCCCCGTTTCACTGAGATCATACGTTATTACCATGCCGATATTTAGCGGACGCGGATTATCCATTGCGGTACCTCAAGCGTTCACGGCCGTTCCGGATAATAGAATGAGTTCTCAGAATCATGAGGAAGTATTGTCGGTCACCGCGTCATCAGTGCTGATAGGGTTGTGACTGTGTTTCGTGCGCCAGTCGAGCAGCGCTGGCGTAAAGACTATGGCTGTCGCAAGACATGTCAGCTCTCCGATCATCGCGCATAAGCCAAATGAGTGGATCCCTCGATTTAGCGAGAAGAGCAGCGACGCGTAGCCAATAATTGTCGTGAATGAACATAGGATGACCACTGGTCCTGTGGTTATTACGGCACGGTGTCCCCCATTCGGCGTGGACAATTGCTTGGCGCGTGCCGCAATATTCACCGCGTAATCCACCCCGATCCCGATGGTAATCGGCAGCGCCACGAAGTCTAGAAAGTTCACTTTGATACCGAGTAGACAGACGATGCTCAGCATGCCCAGCACGCCGAGCGAAGCGCTCGCCAACGTTACCAGCCCATGCCGTCTCGCGCCGAGCAGCAATAGTACGACGCACGCTGACCCTGCGAGCGCGATACACGTGGCTCGCGGCCCGTCTATGCGCATCATGGAAATCATGTCCGAAAACACGAATGCTGAACCGCCAACCACGACATACGGGCCGAGTTGCAAGTCTCGTAGTGTATCGGCGAAATGTTCGAGCGAATGCAGTCGCCACGTGTCTACGCCGAGTCCGGTGTTCGCCAGAATCAGCTTACCACGGGTGCCATCTCGCTCTGTGTAGGGCCACGCCACTTCCTGGGGCACATCGGCATCCGTAAGCGCGCTAAGGTTATCGGGCGGGCGCAACTGCTTGAGCTGTTGCTGTTCCTTTATGGGAAGCCCTTTAAGCGCAGGGGAATCGAGCAGCCCGCGCAGGTCTGCAAGCACTGCCAACTTGAGGTTTTGATCTGCCGGCAAAAGCTCGTCAAGACTATGGACTTGGCTAAAGAGGTGCGCGCGGACGGGCTTGCCTTCGTCCACTGCTTTGAGCTTCTGCACCACTGCTGGGGCTTGAGTCCTTTCATCCACTCCAATGACGAAACCACCGGAGATACCAGTGCCGAATGCCCGATCGAACTTTCTCATCCAACGCGATGCCTCTCCGAGATCGGGTGAGACAGACCGAAGATTGCGCAGATCGTCTTCGAACGGTTCATGGGTCAGGTAGAAGATTCCCAGCAATGCGGTAGCGCCAAGTACGCTAAACCCGATGTGCATTACGGAGGCACCGAGACGAGGCGTGCATCGCGTCAACACCTTCGAGAACCAGCCTGTGTCTACCGCCCCGATGCGAGGTCCAAGCCAGAGTAGTCCCGCAGGCAGCACAGTATAAGCCGTGACCCAGCACAACAGCATGCCCACTGCACCAATGATCCCAAAGTCACGGAAACCGCGAAATTGCGTGACAGCCAATGACCCATAGGCGACTGCGGCAGCGATAGCTGCTGTTACTGTTCCCGGGGCGCTTCCGACTGCTGCCAGCAGCAGGGCATCGGAGTTGGTGAGTCCCGAGCGCAATTCCTCGAAGTAGCGCGCCAAGTAAACGAGACCGAAATTGATTCCGTTGCCGATCACGATCGAAGACAGAAATGCACTTGCCAGATTTAGATGACCAATAGTGACCCGCGTGAATGCAAATGTTGCAAGTACCCCGACACAAAGCGACCACCCCAAGGCACCCACAGCGGTCAAGGATCGATAAAATAGCAGCAGTCCGCCGACGACCGACACGATCGTAAACAACGTGGAAGTCAGCATGCCTCGCAGTAGAGCCCGATGCTCCGCACCGGTATTGATGACATCTCCGGTCATGCCAACGCGGACGCCTGGATGATCGTGCTCGATGCGGCGAGTCGCCTGGTCCAACAGCGCAGTTAGTTTCTGCCCGCGAATTGAGTCATCGGACGCAAATGTTGCGCGCACGATGAGCAGTTGAAGGCGCCCATCCTTCGAGACAATTGTTCCCGGCGCCTCTGATTCGAGCTTCATGTTGCTGAGACGATCCTCGAATTCCGTCACCTTTGTTGGGGGGGACGCGCCACTCGTATCATCGGTGTCGAGTCTTAGTGACCAAGGGTTCAAGCGCTCAGCTTCCGCTTCGAGGGCATCGCGGACTCCAACAAGGTCGGCCAATGGAGCAAATAGGTACCGATTATCCCAAACGTAACGCCGTGAAACAGCGTCGTCGCTCGTGATCCCAGCAATCAGACTCTGATCGATCGTCCTGAGACGAACGCGCAGGTCAGCGGCCGCTGCTGCGCGTCGTCCGGGGTCGTCGCTCTCAACGCCGATCAAATAGTCGGCAAGAACGCGAGTGCGCCTTTCGAGCTCTCGCAGATGTCTTACGGCTGTCGCGTTAGGCGGCAAGAGACGTGAGAAATCGCCCAGTACCTGAAGGTGAGAGGCCACAAGCGCGCACAGTGCGGCCAAAATCCAACTGCCTACGAGCACAATGCGTGCGTGGCGAATCGAAAGTCGAGTCAGTGCGGTAATAAAAGACCCGACTCGCGACACGCCGCTATCGCCTCGGAATCTTGAATTGCGATACAAAAAGGGTCCTCATCATTGGGGGCTGGAAAAATTACGTGGCGGGGTACCTAAGCCACACTCGAGAATGCATATAGGGACGTGAGGTCCGCGCGTGAAGACTTTGCTCGACAAATTTGAGGTTGAGGTGAAATTTTCGCGGGCTACTTGGCTTATTGCCGCGTGTATCGCCTGCATATTGCTGCGCGGACCTGCGTTCCGCTACGGCGTTATTTCCGACGACGAAGCCATTTACGACACGATGGCGCAGGACATTCTGGCTGGCGGCGTCATGTATCACAGTACGATCGATCACAAGCCGCCCGGGCTTGTCTACACCTACGCTGGGCTCGAGCGTTTCGCTGGCAATGGCCAGCATCGCATGGCAATGGTTCACCTATTCGGGGTGCTGGCTGCGATTGGAACTAGCCTTGGGCTATACTGGATGGGGCGAATCATTCTAGCTCCGCCCCTGGAAGTAATCGCGCCATTGCTGTATGCCGTGACTTCAGCCGCAAAAGTTCCCTATGACGGGCTTGCAGTCAACGGAGAACTGCTAATGAACCTCCCGACGGCACTTGCGGTTGCTTTCGCCCTCGACGCCACTTATCGATCAAAGGCGCAGCGGTTGGTACTGGATGTCCTGGCAGGATCGCTGGTGGCAGGGGCGGTACTCTACAAATATCAGGCTGGAATATTGCTCTGCGCATTGCCACTCGTCACCCTGGAAACACCCACAATGACGTGGTGGACGCGCCTAACCTCATGGGTAAGTGGTTTTGCTCTGACTGTGACCTGTTGTGCTCTATACTTTTGCCATCGGGGCGCGCTGCAGGACGCAAGACACTGGGGAATCGCCTACAACGCCGAGTATATAAGTGCGGGGGTACCCTTTGCCTGGGCCGCCCAGAGGCTGGGTCGCCAGCTTGTGGGTGTGGTGTTACCTGGTGGGGTCCTTTACGTATCGGCAATCGTCACGCTGGCGCGCTTTGGTCGGGGAAACGATCTTTCTTACTCGATCCGTCGGTTTCGGCCTTTCATGCTGGGCTGGTCGTTGCTTTCACTAGCGTCAGTGGCGATCGGTGGGCGATATTTTGGTCACTATTTTCTCCAGCCCGAGTTGCCGCTCTCCATTGTCGCAGCTGGGCCTGCTGCTCGCCTGTTCGTCACCCGGCGAGCAACATTCATAACCGCCTTGTTGGTTCCGGCTCTAGCGTTGGCTATGGGCGCTAGCTTGCCTGCGCAACCCGGCCGCTGGCTAGACGATGATGACGTTGACTACGAGACATTGGGCAAAGCGGTTGCTGGACGCACCAAACTCAGTGACACGATTTGGGTTTGGGGAAATGCGCCACGCATCTACTATGTTGCACGCCGCAGATCGGGCGTGCGCTTTTCTTTCTGCAACTACCTGACAGGGCTATCTCCCGGTACCCCCTCCGAATATGGCGCAGGCGTAGATCCGTTAGGTCGAACGAACCGTTACGCTTGGGCACTGGTCTTTGAAGATCTCACGACTCGGCGCCCGCGCCTCATCCTGGACACGGCTTCGGCTCACTTGAAGTCGTATGCCAAATTCCCAATCAGCAATTTCCCAGATTTGGAAAAGTACCTTTCGGTTCACTATCGCTCGACTGGAAGTGTAAACGGAGCGGTCATCTATGACCGAATCCTATGAATTCGCCGAATCGCGAAGTTACCGTGCTCATCGGGTGCATGTTTGGATGCACGGCCGTCTCGTGGTTGCGATATTACCAAGTCGGCACGCTCCGCATTGACGATGTGCCATTGCCGACTATCCAAAAACTCTGGCCGCCCTTCGCCTTCGGCGTACTTGCTGCGATAATGGCCTGGAGATTCTTCGAACTGTATCGCCACCCCGGCACACTTCGCGATATGGCCTTAGGTGCAATCGCCTTGCATCTGTCGGCTGCCTCAGCGCTGCCTCTGACTTCGAATGACCTGTTTTCGAATTTGGCTTACGGGCACTTGGCTGCAATGGGTTACAACCCCTACCTAACCTCGCCCAGAACATTGGCGCCCAGTGATGCATTCGCTGCACTAGTTGGGCGCCGCTGGCTCAATACACCAG
>Ga0265340_10001407_pt1 | contig 13808 bp, 10 predicted proteins | sample 4CB225metaG_FD_202082 | JGI IMG/M metagenome (GOLD analysis project Ga0265340, IMG submission 202082) | Rhizosphere microbial communities from Carex aquatilis grown in University of Washington, Seatle, WA, United States - 4-CB2-25 metaG | ecosystem: Host-associated > Plants > Roots >...
TGAACGGGCACTTGGCCGCAACTTGAAGGAAGTCCACACCATGAAGAAGATGGCCGACAGCCGAGACATGATCCTGGCCCATCAGGCGATCCGCTACGAGTTCGACGCCCTCCCGGCCCTGATCTGCGACGTACCTGTCGGTGACACGGCGCGGGCGGCGATCGTTGCCGACCATGTCCAGATGCTGGGTGACATGCTGCACGGACACCACACCAGTGAGGACGACCATGTCTGGCCGAAGCTGGTCGAGCGCTGCCCCGCGCAGGTGCAGCCGCTGGTCGAGACGATGGAAGCGCAACACGAGCGGATCGACCAGGATCTGCGGGAGCTGCTGGCCTGCGCACGACGCTGGCGCAATGGTGGCGACGCGACGGAGCAAGGCACACTGGCCGCGCTGGTCGAGCGTCTGCTGCCACCGCTCCGTGAGCATCTGGCCCTGGAAGAGGCCGAAATCCTGCCGCTGATCGACCAGTACCTGACCGACGCCGAGTGGCGGGCCACCGTGGCCGCCTCCACCGGGAAACTCCCGATCACCAAGGCGCCGGTGGCAATGGGCATGCTGCTGCAGCACGCCGACGCCGAGATGCTGCAAGTCATGCGGGCTGCGGTCCCTGCGGTGTTCTGGACGGTGTTCAGACCCCTCGGCACCCGCGCCTACCGCCGGTACGCCAAGCGGGTCCGCGGCCACTGATGCGGTGACGTTGCCAAGCAGGCCGCCCGCATCGCCGAAACCTGTTCGCCGGATGCGAAAACAGAGACCAGAGCGGAACTCCTCGGACTTCAGCGGCGTGCGGACCTGGTTGTTCCCCGCCCGACAGGCAGTTGCAGATCCCTTTCGATCCGGGTTGTATGGCGGCCTGCTCAGATTCGCGGTGCTGGGACTGACTCAGGTCTTCGACCGCGACCAGCCGGTCAAGCTCGCCGGTCGACAGTGAATGGGCCACCCAGGTCAGCGGCCCTGAAGACGGCTAAACGAGCCGGACTGGGCGCCGGCCTACGACTCCATGTCCTGGACCGGCGATGAATCGCGAAACTTCCTGCGTGACCAGGGTTCCAAGGTGCAGAACACCCAGCGGATGGACGCCGAGGCGGTGAACCTGAATTACGGCTACACCGATCCGACCCTGAACGACGCTACTGCCCGCAACAACATCGGTTACATCGGCGGCCACCTGTACGGCACCAGGACGCGGGGCCCGACAGCCCGCTTGCTCGGGCCCCGCTGCACTCCCCTGATCCACACCTCGCCCTTCAGCTACTTGTGCGACTACGGCAGGACTGTCCGGGGAATCGGATAGTCCCAAAACTCCACCATGGATAGTGGTGCTAGCACCATCGAGTGCGAATAGGACTTCTTCGTAGGGTTTCGGACGTCGGAAATGGTGATCTACGAAGGAGTAAGAGATGAAAAGACCACGGAGTGTTCGTGTCGCGACTGCGGCGACTCTGGTCGGCGCCATGTTGGCCGGTACGCTGGTCACCATCCTTACCGGGTCGTCGGCGTTCGCGGCCCAGCCCGGAGCCGGTCGTCCGGCGTCCGGTGTGGATCGCCTGCAGGTCGCCGTCGATGACTTGCACAAGCTCGGTATCACCGGTGTGCAAGGTTTCACCCGAGTCGGGAACCACACAACCACGGCCCGTTCCGGCGTAGCGAACATTGAAACCAGTTCGCCAGTCCCCGTGAACGGCCACTTTCGGATGGGAAGCGATACCAAAACATTTGTGGCGGTGACCTTGCTGCAGTTGGTCGGCGAGAAGCGGCTGTCGCTGGAGGACCCGGTGGATCGCTGGCTGCCCGGCGTGGTGTCCGGTAACGGCAATGACGGCAGCAAGATCACCGTTCGGCAGTTGCTGCAGCACACCAGCGGCATCCCGGATTATGCCGACTACGTCGCGCTCACGCAGTCTCCGAAGGGCTTTCGCGCGCACCGCTTCGACCACTACGACGCGCAGGATCTGGTGGCGCTGGCGATGAAGCATCCGTCGCTTTTCGCACCCGGGACGAGGTGGAGCTACTCCAACACCAACTACGTGCTCGCCGGGATGATCATCAACAAGGTCACCGGGCATTCCTGGGCGCAGGAGGTCCGCGCTCGGATCCTGCTGCCGCTGAAACTGCGCCAGACGTATTTCCCGGGTGACAACCCGACGATTCGCGGCCCGCACACCGAGGGATACAACCAGTTCGCTCCGGAGGGTTCCCTGGTGGACACGACAGACTTCAACCCGACCATCGCGGATGCAGCCGGTGCTCTGGTGAGTACGCCGACCGATGTGGCGCGCTTCTGGCAGGCGCTGCAGAGCGGCCGACTGCTGGCGCCGGCCCAGCTGGCGCAGATGCACCAGACCATCCCCGCGCCCGAAATAGCCGATGCCCTCCCGGGCGCACGCTACGGCCTGGGAATCTATCGGGTGGACGACAGTTGCGGCGGGTACTGGACCCACCCCGGCAACGTGCCCGGAATGACCACTCTCAACGGGGTCAGCCCGGACGGGAAACGCTCCGTCGTACTTGTCCTCAACACCGCACTCGCGAACCCGCTGACGGTGTACCGGCGAGCCAATCAGTTTATCGACGAAACCCTCTGTCACTGAACTCGGATCAGCAGGTCTCGATCGGCATCCCGGTCGGCGAGGGATCGCGCAAAGCCCTCCCTCGTCGGCGTGCCCGCTAGAGTCTGTCCCGTAGATCTCCGGGCGGCCCGCAGCCGGTCGGAGATCTACGGGACAGACTCTAGTTGAGTTCGGCCGCTGCGGTGCGGAGTTCGTGCAGCACCTGCCGGGCTGGGGCGATCAGGGCAAGTTCACCAGACCTTGCTTTTGGCAGCGGCCAACGATCAGATCTTCGCCGGATGCCGGGGGCCGGGGTTCAGGGCCGGTGCTTCGTCGACGGTGTTCAGGATGCTGTGGAGCAGATGCAGGGCGTCGGTCAATGTCTCGTACGGCACGGGCGACAGCGCCCGCGCGAGTGCGGCCGTTGTCGCGACGGCCGCACTGCGGGCGGTGGCTGTGCCGTCGGTGGTCAGCCGGACGAGTTGGCCGCGTCCGTCCGTGGGATCGGGGTTGCTGGAGACGAGGCCGCGAGTTTCGAGTCGGCGAAGGACGTTGCTCACCCCGCCGGTCGTCAGGAGCAATCGTGCCCGGAGTTCCTTGGGGCGCAGCTCGTACGGAGCGCCGGAGCCGGCAAGCGCACCAAGTACGTCGAGCTCCGCGCGGGTAAGGCCCTGACGAGTCAAGGCGGGGCCGAGGTGTTGGTCCAGGAACCCGTGCAGCCTCAGCACGTGCTGGGACAGGGTCAGCACGACATCCGCCTGCTCTTGGTGCTCCGACTCCGCACTCACCATGCCTTCAGTATACTGCTAAGCTTTTGATATAGCTTTTCAGAAAGCAAAATAGGAGCTGGCATGCCAACCGTCACTGCGATCGACAACGTCCGGGTCTTCACCGGCTCCGGACTGACCGAGCCCCGGCGCGTCCTGCTCGAGGGGGCAGGCATCGTTGCCTCAGGGATACCCCACACCGTGGTGGAGGGGGCGGGCAAGGTGCTGTTGCCGGGTCTGATGGACTCGCACCTGCACACCGTCCGCGGGCGGGCCGATCTGGAGGACCTGGCGAGGTGGGGGGTTACCACCGGGCTGGACATGGCGGCCTGGCCCTCCCCGTTCGTTGCCGAAATGCGCAAGCAGACCGGCGTGGCCCAGATCTTCAGCGCCACGATCCCGGCCGTGGGCCCGGACGGAAACCATGCCAAACTCCCAGGATTCCCCACCGAGGGCATCGTCACCACCGCGGAGCAGGCCCGCGCATTCGTTGAGCGCCGGATCGCCGACGGCGCCGACTACATCAAGATCGTCACGGAGGCTGCCGCGCCAGAGGGTATGGACCAGGACACCGTGAACGCGATCGTCGCGGCGGCGCACGAGCACGGCCTGCTCGTGGTGGCGCATTCGGTCACCACCGGTGCCTTCCACGTCGCCATCGACGCCGGCGTCGACGTCAGCACCCACGCCCCGATGAACGCGGTCCTTGACGAGGACGCGGTGTCGCGGATGCGTAGCGCCGGCATGGTGTGCTCGCCGACTCTGACGATGATGGAGGGCATCGCGGACCTGCGCGTCGCAGCGGGTTTGAGGTACGAGTACGCCCGCGAGACGGTATCGAGACTGCACGCGGGCGGGGTACCGATTCTCGTGGGCACCGATGCGAACTCCGCGCCCGGCGCGCCTTTCGCTCCGCGGCATGGGGAGTCCCTGCACCACGAACTCAAACTATTAGTCGCCGCCGGTCTGAGCCCGATCGAGGCTCTCCGTGGTGCCACCGTGCTCATCGCCCAGACCTTCGGACTGGAGGACCGCGGCGTGATCGAGCCGGGCCGGCGGGCCGACCTGCTGCTGATCGACGGCGACCCGGTCGCCGATATCAGCGCCACGGCGAACATCGCCGGCGTCTGGATCGCCGGCGCGCGTGTTCGATGAGCATTTCCGCAGCCACTGCCGAGATCGAACAGCTCATCCTCCGCGAACGCCAAGGCCTTTGCCAGGTTCTCGCTTTAGGTACCATTTCCCCCGGATCCTCGACGGCCGGCGCAGACTTATTCACGGCCTGCCGATCACAGGATCGCCAGGTCACCCTCGGCTGCGGCGGGGAGGGCCGGTCCGGGACCAGAACGGAGTCAGGACGAAGCGGCAGAGCACGGGCATGGCCGGACGGATCGGGAACCCCCGGTCGCGGGCCAGACGGCCCACCGGCCGAGGTGCGCCACACCCCGTGCAACGGCGGGCGGCACGGAGCTTTCATGGGGTCCACGGCCACTGATGCGGTGACGTTGCCAAGCAGGCCGCCCGCATCGCCGAAACCTGGCCGCCGGATGCGAAAACTAGGGACCAACGCGGCGAACTCCTCGGACTTCAGCGGCGTGCGGACCTGGTAGTTGCCCGCCCGACAGGCAGTTGCAGATCCCTTACGATCCGGGTTGTATGGCGGAGTGCTCAGATTCGCGGTGCTCGGGCCAACTCAGGTCTTCGACCGTGACCAGCCGGTCAAGCTCGGTGGATCGTTGCCGCGTCGCCTGCTCACCGCGCTGATCGCCGCCGGCGGCCATCCTGTCTCCGACGACCGGCTCGCCGAGGTCGTCTGGGCCGGCCGGCCGCCCGCCGATCCGGTCGCCGCACTACAGGTGTACGTGTCCCGGCTGCGCTCTGCCCTGCCGGAGAGCCCGTCGACCGAGCTGCGCCGAACCCCGACCGGCTACCGGCTGACCATGGCCCCGGGCGCCACGGACGTCGACGAGTTCGCCGAGCTGACCGCGACCGCCCGTGCCCTGGCGGCCGAGGGACGCCCCGCGGAGAGCCGCCGCGCGTACGTCTCGGCCTTGCGGCTATGGCGTGGCGAAGCCTATGCGGACGTACCTGACGACGAGGATCTCGCGCCCCGGCGATCCGCGCTGAGCGAGTTGCACGAGGCTGCCCTCGAGGACAGCGCCGCCGCGCTGCTCGACGTGGACGACCGGTCCCAGGCCGTCAGTGAGATCAAAGCCCTGGTTCGGGCGGCGCCGTACCGGGAGCGCCGATGGGCCCTGCTCGCGCTCGCCCTGTACCGGTCGGGGCGCCAGGCCGAAGCGCTCGACGCTGTCCGCCGCGCCCGGGCGCTGCTCGCCGAGGAGCTGGGCATCGACCCTGGCCCGGAGCTGCGGCGGCTGGAGCACCGGATCCTGAACCAGGATCCGGCCCTTTCGCTCGCCGCCAAGCCCGCCAGAGTATCGCCGCCACTGTCGTCCTTCCTCGGCCGGGACTTCGATCTCGACTTGCTCGACCGGCTGATCGCGGCGCACCGCCTGGTCACGGTCGTCGGCCCGGCCGGCACCGGCAAGACGCGTCTGGTCGTCGAGTACGCCGCTGCGTGCGATGGGGATGTCTGGCTGGTCCGCCTCGCCGACCTCGACGATCCCGCGTTGCTCGCCGTCATGGTCGGCCGGGCGCTGGGCCTGCCGGAAGGTGCCGAATGGACGGCTTCACCACGCCGGGGGCTGCTGATCCTGGACAACTGTGAGCACCTGCCGGGTGCCGTCGCCCCGTTGGTGCTCGACCTGCTCGCCCGCGCTCCCGGGCTGCGTACGATTGCCACCTCACGCAGACCGCTGGGTGCCGACGGAGAGCAGGTCCTTCCGCTCGCTCCGCTCGCCCTTGACGACGCCGTGGCGCTGCTGCACGACCGGATGGCCGCGATCCGTCCGGCGTGGACACCGGATGAGCGAGAGCGGGCGGACCTGTCCTCTCTGGCGGCCGCGCTCGACCGGTTGCCGCTCGTCCTGGAGCTCGCGGCGGCACGGTTCCAGATGTTCGGCGTACGCGAGCTGACCGAGCGCCTCGACGATCGGTTCGCGCTGCTGGGAAGGGTGCGAAACGGCCGGCTGAGCTCGCACGCGACCCTGCAGGGCGCGATCGCCTGGAGCGTCGATCTGCTCACCGGCACTGAGCGCGCCTTGCTGCTGCGGCTCTGGCCGTTCGATGGCGGATTTCCCGCCACCGCCCTCGAACCAGGCTCGCTCGACGTTCTCGACGCGTTGGTTGCCCAGTCGGTCGTTGAAGCGGACGTCAGTGTCAGGCCGGCCCGCTACCGCCTGCTGGAGACCGTTCGGGCGTACTGCCGATCGATCGACCCGGACCCCGCCGGGAGCCGGGAGAGGCACGCGGCCTGGATCCGCGGGGTGGTGTCGGGAGCCGCCGAAGCGATCCTCGATGCGCGCTCCTCCGGCACCATGAACATGCTCGCCCGGGAATTGCCGAACATCCGCGGCTCGATCACTCATGACCTGGCCGCCGCCCCGGAACAGGCCCTGCGTACGGCCGGCCGGCTGATGTGGTTCTGGATCCGCGCCGGGCTCATTGTCGAGGGACGGCAACTCCTCTCGGACGCGCTCCGCGCCGCTGGGACGGCCCCGATGGAGGACGTCGCCCGAGCCCGGGCGGCGCTGGCGAGCCTCGTCTACATCGCCGGCGACGGCCCGCGGGCCCGCGAGATGCTGGCCGACATCGTAGCCGGGCTCGACGAGACCACGGAACCGGAACTGCTCGGCGAAGTGCGGTACTACCAGGCGCTCACCGAGATGCCCGGCGGTGACCCGGAACTGGCCTGGATTGCCGCGACCGAGGCGCACCGGCTGGCGAGCGAGACCGGCACGGTCTGGCTCGTCCCGTCCGCCGAGATGGCGCGGGGCGCGGCGCTGATCCTGGCCGGGCGGACGGACGAGGGCCGGGCCACGTTGGGGGCCGCAGCCGAGCGCGCCGTCGCGTGCGGCCAGACCTGGACGGCCGCTTTGAGCCGGCTCATGGCCGCACAGACGCTGACCGGGTCGGACAGCCGGCCGTACGAGGCATTGCCGCTGCTGGGGGAGGCGCTGCGCCTGTTCCGCATCGAGGGCGACGTCAGCAGCATCCTCGCGGTCCTGCACAATGGCGCGCTGACGGTGGCCGAGGCCGGCGACGAGCGGGCGCACCTGCTGCGCGCGACGGTGCATCAGCACCTCGTCCGGTACGGCATCCAGCCTGGTCGCACGTACGTCGGCGCCGTCACCCCCGAGGGCTGGTACCCGACGGACGCACCACCGGAGGATCCGCCGTCGCTGGCCGAGGCGGCCGATCTGCTGTCGGAGATCGTCAGAACAGGGCCTCGGCCAGCCGGGTCACTTCCGACAGTTCCCCCAGAGTCGGGTTGAGGATGATCTGATCGGCGCCCAGGCCGGCGCATTCCTTGACCGCCCGGCGGATCTGCTCCGGGCCACTCAGCACCTGACCGGCCATGTACGCGGCGATGTCCGGGCCGAGGATCTCGTAGTATTCGTACACGTCGCGACGACCCTCGTCCTCGTCGCCGAGGACGAAATACGAGAGAACAGTCAGCCGGGGGTCACCCTCCCGGCCCTCCTGTCGCCACGCCGCGCGGGCCTTGCCGAACACGTCCTCGGCGTGCTCTGGTTGTGCGGACGGAGCGATGTAGCCGGTTCCCCAACGGGCCATGCGCGCGAACGCCGCCGGTGCCATACCTCCGAACATCAGGGGCACCTCGCGGGTGCCCGCCGGGACAGCCGGGTTGACGCCGCCCACCGGATCGCCACGCCACACGGAACGGTACGTCTGCAGCGCGTCGTCGATCCGGGCCCCGAGGCCGCGAAAACCGAGCCCGCCCACGGTGAAGTCGTCGCTCCGGTTGCCGATACCAAGACCGAGCGTGAGCCGGCCCCCGGAGACTCCGTCGATCCCGGCGGCCTCCTTGGCGAACAGCACGGCCGGCCAGGCGGTTCCGAGGGCCACGCCACTGATCAGCTCGACCCGCTCGGTTGCGCCCGCGGCGGTGGCGAGCGCGACCGTGTCCATCACACCCGGGTACGCGATCCGGCCGACGCTGCCGAGCGCGGCGAACCCCGCTCTCTCCGCAGTGGCCGCCCACGGGGCGATCAACCGAGGGTCGACATCGCGTACTTGGTTGGGCAGACCGATTCCAATGGCAACAGACATGACTGAAATCCTGCACACCAGGCCCTACAGCAATCTTGCAATCGCCATACGGCACGGAAATCCGCGGCCGACCGGACCACCCAGTCGGGATCAGACGGTGAGGACGAGCTTGCCCTGGAGATGACCGCGGTCAAGCAGCCGGTGCGCGTCGGCGACGCGCTCGAACGGGAACGTCTCCTGGACGTGGAGCCGGAGCCTGCCCTGTTCGACGAGTTCGCACTCGCTGAGAACTCGGCAGCCGGCGGAGGTTACCAAAGGTTCGCTGGCATGGTTTCATGTCGATGTCAGCGTTGTCATCGGGACATTTCAGGATTACTGTCCCTCTGCTGGGAGTGCGCATGTCTGCCCGAATTGTCCGCAAAAGAGTCGCCGCCGCTGGTCTAGCCTCCCTGGTGCTGGCTGGGTTCGTGGTGGCTGGGTCGTCACCGGTTCAGGCCCGTCAGCGCAGCGCTCGTGAATCGGCGGTGGTATCGGGCCAGGCTCGTTTTGAAGTGCTGTCACCAACGCTGATCAGGACCGAGTACGCGGCTGACGGCCGGTTCACCGACGCGGCTACGTTCAATGTCGTGGGCCGGGACGGGTTTGCCCCGACTCGGTTCAGTACCCGCACCCAGCAGGGGTGGTTGACCCTCGACACCGGCGCTCTGAAGCTGCGTTACAAGGTGGGGTCCGGGCCTTTCACCGCGGACAACCTTGACGTGCGCCTGCAGGCCGGCCCACAGACCGTGCAGGCCGCGCCCTGGGCCGGGCACACCGCTGCGATCTGCAGTGTCGGCGTGCTGTGTGAGGCGGAGGCGCTCGCACTGAAAGGCCCGGGGGTGGCGAACGACCATCGGGGGTACACCGGTTCCGGGTTCGCTGCGGGATTCGCTTCCGCCGGCGACACGCTCGACTTCGACCTGACCACCGAGAGCGCCGCGACCTATCAACTTGGCGTTCGTTACGCCAACAGTTTCGGTGGCGACGGCCAGAAGGTCACTCGTACCCTGACGGTGTCGGTAGACGGCGGGGCCGGCCGCACGTTGTCCCTGCCCCCCACGGCCGACTGGGACACCTGGGCGGTGGCCAATGTGGCGCTGGATCTCACCGCGGGCCGGCACGAGATCAGCGTCGTCCGAACGGCAACCGATTCCGGGAATGTGAACCTCGACAGCGTGGCCGTCACAGCACCGGGTGACTCGTATCCCGACCCTGCGCCATCGATTCCACAGCCGTGCCGGTTCGGTGCTCTGTGCGAGGCGGACACGGGCGTGCTGTCCGGCGGGGCCAGGTCCGCTGCCGACCACAACGGCTACTCGGGGGCCGGATTCATCGCCGGGATGGAGCGCGCCGGAGCCGCCGCCGCGATCACCGTGACCGACGTGCCCACCACCGGCCGGTATCAACTGCAGATGCGGTACGCCAACGGGAAGGCCGGTACTCAGCCGGTCCAGTCGCGGAACGTGTCGATCAGGGCCGGAGCCTCAGAACCGGTGACGGCATCGCTCGCGCCGACCAGCGGCTGGGACTACTGGCGCAGCACGTCCGTTCCGATCACCCTCGCCGCCGGCACCAATACCGTGAAGCTGGAATGTCCTACGGACGACAGCTGCAACGTCAACGTCGATACAGTGGCCGTCACCACCGAGGATGCCCCGCTGCTCGCCCCGCACGCCCCGCTTGGTGGCTACCGGCGATCCCTCGACAACGTTGATGGAGGGGCTCTGACCACACCGGGCCTGCTCTACCAGGACGGCTGGTCGCTGCTCGACGACTCTGCCTCCGCGCTCTACGACCCGGCCACCAGCAAGACCACCCCACGAACCGGGCACGCCCAGGACGGGTACGTCTTCGCCTACGGCCAGAACTACACCCGTGGTCTGCAGGACCTGTCCACCCTCACCGGCCCGACGAAACTGCTGCCTCACTGGGCCTATGGTGTCTGGTACTCCGAGTACTACGATCGCACCGCCGCCGATTTCCAGAACACCATCGTGCCCCGCTTCCGTTCCGAGGGCGTGCCCTTGGACGTCCTGGTCGTGGACACCGATTTCAAGACGCCCGATCGCTGGAACAGTTGGGAGATCGACCGCACGAAATTCCCCGACCCGCAGGCGTTTTTTGACTGGGCGCATCGGGAAGGGCTGCACACCAGCCTCAATATCCACCCGAGCATCCTCGGCAGCGATCCGAAGTTCGCCCAGGCGCAGGCCACCGCCAAGGGCACGCTGCAGCGCACCGGCTGCAACAGCGGCGCCGACTGCTACACCTTCGACTGGGGCAACGCGGACCAGCTCGAGGCCTACTTCCAGCTGCACCAGGACATGCAGCCCCAAGGCGTGGACTTCTGGTGGCTGGACTGGTGCTGTGAGAACTCCCGCTCGTCGCTGGTCGGCGTCACCCCGGACGCCTGGATCAACCTCCAGTACGCCAACCGTACGGGCTCGTTCGCCTTCTCTCGCGCTTACGGATCGTTGCAGGCCGGCGGCTACAGCAGCCCCTCGGCGATGCCGACCGGTCCCTGGGCCGACAAGCGCACCACCCTGCACTTCACCGGCGACACCGTATCCAACTGGGAGACCTTGCAGTTCGAAGTCGGCTACACGCCGGGCGAATCGGTCGCGACCGGGCTGGCGGCCGTGAGCCACGACATCGGGGGGCACACCCGCGGCTTGCAGGAGCCAGGCTCCGAGCCCGGCAGCACCAAGCTGCCCGACGACCTGTACGCCCGCTGGGTCCAGATGGGCACTTTCCAGCCCATCGACAGGTTGCACTCGAACCACAGCGATCGGCTGCCCTGGCAGTATGGTTCCGACGCGGACGCCTCGGCCAAGAAGTTCCTCAACCTCCGCGAGCAGCTCACGCCGTACACCTACAGCGCCGCCGCCGAGGCGACCCGCACCGGCACGCCGATGGTGCGACCGATGTACCTGGCCTACCCCGGTGAGCAGGAGGCCTACGCCACCGCGGGCGCCGAGTACCTGTACGGCCCGGATCTGCTGGTCGCACCGGTCACCACTCCCGGAACGAGCGCCAGCACAACGGTCTGGTTCCCGCGCGGGAGCACCTGGACCGACTACTTCACCGGCCGTACCTATCAGGGTGGTACCACCCAGCAAATCACCACCACCCTCGATACCATGCCGGTCTTCATCCGCTCCGGCGGCGTCGTGGTGACCCGTACCGATTCCGTCACCGGCGATGCTCAGCAGCCCCTGGCCGCGGCCACGGTCACCCTCAACGCGGATGCCGATGGTTCGACCGTGCTGACGGAGGACAACGGCAAGGATGCGACGCACCAGGCGACTACCGCGCTGACCTACAGCCGGCTCGGCGGTCTGCACGAACTGCGCATCGGTGGGCGGGGAGGTCACCCCTCCGACCAGCCCGCGCGCCGCTCGTGGACGATCTCAGCCAGGAACACCACGGCTCCCCATGCCGTCACGATGAACGGTCGCTCGGTCAAGGGATGGACCTACTCCGCCTCGACCCGAACCCTGACCGTCACGCTGCCGGAAAGCCCGACCAGCAGGCCGGTCACGGTGACCTTCGGCTAGAGCCACCGATCCGTGAGGTCGGGTCGATGACGACCTTGTCAAACATCGGGCCGCTGACCATCAGGTCATGCGTCCCGTAAATAGCCCGGTACAAGCCAAGATTCGCGAAGACGTACCAGGCGCTCAGCGCGCCCTGGTTGTCGTTGCCGGGCAGGCCGGAGGGGGTTGTGTCGTACATCTGCCAGATGGCCTGGTAGAGCACGCCCGAAGATCAATTTTGGGCCGGGCACTGGTCGCCCGTCTCGATCGCCACGGAATCCACCAACCACCGTGCCCCGCGTCGTTGCAGGCCGAACCGCAGAAGAGCAACCCCGGTATTCGGGTTGTCGGCCGATGACGTCCTGTCCCGGGAAAGGACACGCACCTCGTTCTGCCGGCTGCAATTTGCCACCGACGCGTGGGTGCTGCTCACGTCGAGAACCACCGGGCGCATCGTGATTTTCCCGCGATCGATCAGCCCGTCCCGGCGCATGGAATAGAAGTCCCAGCGCAGCGCCTTCAATTCCGCTCCGACGGCGAGCGCCGAGGCCGCCGCGGTCAGCTCAGAATCATGCGGATCGCCTTTTGCGGCCTCGACCGCGCTTTCGTAGGTCTTCACCGCGTCGACCACCTCGGCCCTAGTGGCCTGCGCCACAACGATTTTCGGGTCAGGCCAGGACAGCACACCGGATCCGAGCGTGAAATGGCGGGTGGCCACTGGCGGGGCGTCCGGGGCCGGCGTGGCAGCGCCCGTGGCGCCGGTGCTCCCGCCCCCGCAGGCCGCTAACGGCACGAGCGTGATCAGCGCGAGCAGACAGGCGGGGAATCGTTTCACAGCGGCTCCGACGGGTGAGTGTTCCGGGCCGCGCGGCGTCTCGGCCGGCGGCACCGTGCGGCCCGAAACCGTTGTCAGCAGAATCCGATTGCGTCGATCTTGTCGTTTGTGCCTGAGGGCACTACACCACGGTTGACGCCCGCGTTGACCACGTCGAGGTAGACCTGGGCGCCGTTGACGTGATCGATGGCGCATTCGCGCTGGCTGGCGTTGTGGTTCGCCCAGCTGGAGCCCGCGTCGTGTTCGTAGCTCGGCACGTTGATGTAGCTGGTGTAGCCGGATCCGCTCCACTGCGTGCCGGTGAATCCGCCGTCGGTCCAGACGCAGAAATAGTGCGTTGCGCACGAGGACGACGCTGCCATCGCTGGGCTGGAAACACCTACCACGGCAGCAGCGACGCCCACCACACTCAGAATGCTTCCGCCCAGGAGGCGGGTACGTGAAAATCTCATGACACTACTCCCTTGATCGTGGTCATAAGCTGCGTGAGCACCCCTGGTGGCATTGGCACCCCCGCCCATCCCCTGGTACCGCAGCCGATCGTCTGACGATGCAGCCAATCGCTGGTACCGCAATTGAATCTACGTAACAACTTCGACACGTTCAAGGCTGTCCGGATATTGTGATCAGTGTCACGACCGGCGGCTGGGAAATTGCTTTCCGAGGATGTCGCGAGCCGCTCCCGGTTCGCCTTGGGCCTGCGGATCGAACACCGTCCTGCCTTCAACCATTATCTCTAGATCGAAAACGGTTCTCCTGCAACGTCACGATGCCTTCGGCATCACGATGGCGGTCGTGACCGAATCAGGCAAGCTAAACTTCCGATAGTGGAAGGGGTTCCGCCGGGTAGCGGTCTGTGCGATGGCGGCGGCGGGTAATGACCGGCTGACCGCGGTCGGGTGATGGGGCGGTGGGCGCCCGTAGCAACCTCACGAAGCCCTGCTA
>Ga0265340_10001408_pt1 | contig 13802 bp, 13 predicted proteins | sample 4CB225metaG_FD_202082 | JGI IMG/M metagenome (GOLD analysis project Ga0265340, IMG submission 202082) | Rhizosphere microbial communities from Carex aquatilis grown in University of Washington, Seatle, WA, United States - 4-CB2-25 metaG | ecosystem: Host-associated > Plants > Roots >...
CGACCTCATCGTCGAGGACGGCGCGGTGCGCGGCGTGGTAGCGTGGAATCTCGACGACGGGACGATCCATCGCTTTCGCACACATAAGGTCATCCTCGCGACGGGCGGCTATGGCCGCATCTATCTGTCCTGCACGGGCGCGCACACACAGACCGGCGACGGCAACGCGATGGTGTTGCGCGCCGGCCTGCCGCTGCAGGATATGGAGTTCGTGCAATTCCATCCGACCGGTATTTTCGGCGCCGGTGTGCTGATCACCGAAGGCGTGCGCGGCGAAGGCGGCTATCTCACCAATTCCGAAGGCGAACGCTTCATGGAGCGTTATGCGCCGAACGCGAAAGACCTCGCATCGCGCGATGTCGTTTCGCGCGCGATGACGATCGAGATCCGCGAAGGCCGCGGCGTGGGTCCGAACAAGGACCACATCCATCTGCACCTGTCGCATCTCGATCCCAAAATCATTCACGAACGCCTGCCCGGCATCACCGAAAGCGCGCGCATCTTCGCGGGCGTGGACGTGACCAAGGAGCCGATCCCGGTTCTGCCGACGGTGCACTACAACATGGGCGGCATCCCGACGCTCTATACGGGCGAAGCGGTGACGCTGAAGAACGGCAATCCCGACACGGTGATTCCGGGCCTAATGGCCGTGGGCGAAGCGGCGTGCGTTTCGGTGCATGGCGCGAACCGGCTCGGTTCCAATTCGCTGATCGATCTGGTCGTATTCGGCAAAGCCGCTGGCATGCAGGCCGCGAAGTCGATCACGCCCGGCGAAAGCCATCCCGACCTTCCGAAAGATTCCGCGGACAAAGCCCTCGGCCGCCTCGACAAGTATCGCAACGCGAAAGGCAACACGCCGACCTCGCGGATGCGCCTGGCCATGCAGAAGGCGATGCAGGACGACGCGGCCGTGTTCCGTACCGGCGAGACCTTGCGCAACGGCGTGAAGCGCATTGACGCGATCTACAAGGGCATCGCGGACGTTCGCGTCAGCGATCGCTCGATGATCTGGAATTCCGATCTGGTCGAGACGCTGGAATTCGAAAACCTTATCCAGCAGGCGGTCGTGACGATCGAAGGCGCCGTCAACCGCGAGGAAAGCCGCGGCGCACATGCCCGCGAGGACTTCCCCAATCGCGACGATCAGAACTGGATGAAACACACGCTGGCATGGCTGGACGGCAAAGGCTGGGCCAAGCTCGACTACCGCCCGGTGCACACTTACACGCTCACCAACGACGTCGAATACATCCCGCCAAAAGCGCGGACGTATTGACCTGCCCTTGAAACGCTGAGTGCGCGTCCCACTTCTCACACAGTAAGTCAGAGGCGGGGCAATGACTCTCGAACCGCTGCTGCATGCGCCATTGGCGGTGCAGATCCATGTCGCGACGGTCGTGCCCGCCGCACTCATCGGCACCTGGCTGATCTTCTTCAGCCGAAAAGGCGCGCCGTGGCATCGCGCGCTGGGATACATCTATCTGACGCTTATGAGTTTCACGGCACTCTCCACGCTATGGGTTCACCGCCTGATGCCGAATGGGCCGTTCTTCGGTTTCTCGCCGATCCATCTTCTCATTCCGCTCGTGTTTTTCGGCGTCTATAACGCCATCAAGGGCGCGCGGACGCACAACATCCCGCGCCATCGTTACGCGATGCTGTCCGTCTATATCGGCGGCATCCTGATCGCCGGCGGTTTCACTTTCGTGCCGGGCCGCATCATGCATGCTGTGGTTTTTGGAAGTTAAGGTCGCGAAAAATTATTTTGGCGGCGCATCAAAATTGCGCGCGTTTGCGAAAACTTTGGCCAGTCAACGGGTTATAACTATAATTCCTACCTACAGGAATACTTGACACCGTAACGGTCGAGGCGTACATTTGCGTCACTGTCTGTTTTTGCGCCCGCCCTGAACCGGCGGGCTTTTTCATTTTTGGAAGAATGACAATGCCACATCGATAACGAAGCCCTCAGCCCTGAACGGGTGTTGCACGTGCACGAACAGAACGTGGGGAAGCCGAGATCGCGCTTTAGCGGGTCAAGGACGCCGAACCACGGGACATCCTGCAAAGATGCAACAGTCGTTCTCGCGCGCATCGCGTCAAAGGCTGAAGGAAATTGTGAGGTTTTCCGCGCACCGTTTCCGATGGGCGCGAAAGCCATGCTCGCACCGCACCCGAAATCGCGAACCTGCCAACCTATTTCAGCGCCTGGATCGCCGCCGAAATCTCCGCCGCCTTTGCCTGCTTGAATGCGATGCAGCGATTGATCTTGTCGCTGGCCTCTTTGAGCGTGCGCGTCGTGCCTTCGAGCTGGCTGGTTCTGGGACCGAAGAACGCCATCAGATCGTCTTCCGTCGCCGTATCGCAAGCGAATTGCAGCATGTCCGGCGCGCCGCCGAGGCCATCGACAGAGACACGTTTCACCATCGCGTCGTAATTCGCCTTGAACCAGGCCCACATCACCGGCCGCGCCGCGCTCTCGCTTTGCATGTAGCGCGACACGTAACGGACATCGCCGATGCGCATGCTCGGCGACAGGATCAGGCCCGCGAGCTTGTTGAGCGTCGCGCTATCCTCGGAACCGGCCAGCGCGAAGATCGCGGACTGGATGAAGTATTCGTCGTCGGACTTCTGCATCGCGGCAAAGACCTGATCGGCGAAAGCAGGGCCTTGCGAGATGACGCCCGCGCGCATCGCTTCCTGCAGCAGTTCCGGTGCGATGCCGCCGAGATCCTTTCCGCTGGAAGACAGATAGGTCTGTGCCGCGTGCGAAAGCTGCGCCATCAACGCCTGATCGCGGCCCTCTTCAACTAACATCTGGACGAGATATTGGCGCATGAGCGCATTCGCTGATGTTTCAGACGGTTTCGCAGCCAAACCGAGTGGCACAAGGCGCGGACCGAAATTCTCACGAATGAACGCCTGCAGCTTCGGCAAATCCGCCGGCGCGATCACGCCGGTCACCCGCATCTCGCGCAAGGAATCGATGAGGTTGAACGCGCTGCGACGGTCGCTTTCCAGAACATCCCATTGCGCAACCGATGCCAGCGCCTTGATGGTAAGGAAGTAGTCAGTCGCCGATGCCGTGCCGCCGCGCATGGCGGCGTCCACATTGTGGTAGAGCGTGTACTGATCGGCCGGGTCCAGGCGTGGCAATTGCCCGATCGCCGTCATCCAGCCTTTCTCATCGGTGGTGAAGCGGTAGTAGCCGGTGCCTTCCGCGTTGGGGAACACATTGGAAGGGCATTTCGCACCCAGGGGTATTTGTGTCGATGGCGGCGTGACAAGCTGGCAGCTGCGATTGCCATCCGCAGTGAGGCACATTGGCACCTTCCATTGATGTGCTACGGGCGTGATACCAGCATTGGCGTAAGGCGATTGGGTGACGGTCGCGCTGTTTCCGCTCGATGCGCATTGAAGTGCCGTCGAGATCAGTGGAATTCCCGGCTGGTCGATAAAATTGTGGAACGCGTCCACGATTTCCGGATGGTTCGTCGTTGCGGCGATGGTATTGATGAAATCGTCCGCCGTCGCGTTGCTGAAAGCGAACTTCGTCAGATAGGCGTGGATTCCCTTCTGCCATTCGTCCGGACCGACATAGGCTTCGAACATTGCAAGGACAGCAGCGCCTTTCGAATAAGTGATGTCGTCGAAAGCATTGTCGGCATCGTCCTGATTGCGTACCGGATTGTGAATTTGGCGTGCGTTGGGAAGCTCATCGAGCCGCATGACGGATTCAGAAGAATTCAAAGTCTCGCGCCCAAATTCCTGATCCGGCTTCACGAGATTGGAGATCTTGTATTCCATCCATGTCGCGAAGGATTCGTTGAGCCAGATGTTGTCCCACCATGCCGGTGTGACGAGATCGCCGAACCATTGATGAGCCAATTCATGGGCTTGCACCGTCAGGCTGGACCGGCGTTGATCGAGCGGCGCATTCGGGCCCATGAGCAAAAGCTGTTCGCGGAAGGTGACGGCGCCGGCATTCTCCATAGCTCCGGCCGCGAAGTCCGGCACCGCGAGGATGTCGAGCTTCTGATAGGGATAAGAAACACCGTAATAGTTCTCGAGCGCGGCAACGATCGATGGCGTCAGCGACAAGGCATATTGCAGCCGAGCGCCCTGCCCGCGCGCCGTCACGCCGCGCAAATGAATCGGATGGTCGCGATACTGGTTCGCCGGAATGTCGCCACCATCGACGATATCGAGCGGCCCGATGGCCAGCGCAACGAGATAGGTCGGCAGCGGCTTCGTCGTCTGGAACGTCCAACGCAGCATCGAATTGCCGGCGCCTGTGTCGCTGACGACCGGTGTGTTGGCGATGACTTTGTCATCCGCTGGCGCGATGACCGTCACGTCGAAGGGCGTCTTGAAGCCCGGCTCGTCGAAGCCCGGAAACGCGCTGCGCGCATCGGAATTCTCAAACTGCGTAAAGGCGTAGCGATCGCCGCGATCGACAACTTGATAAAGCCCAGCGAGCGATTGGTCATATGGCGCGTCGTAATCGAAAACGAGCCTGGCTTTGCCCGCCGGGATTGTGTCCGTAAAATTCAAATAGGACACGCCCGTCGGATCGACTTGCGAATATGCGGCGGCAATCGTCTTGCCGTTCGCCAGCTGCACCACTGCCTTCGTCACGTGCAGATCGAGACCGTCGATGAACAGTGTCTTGCGGGCGCTCGTGAAGTTCACGTCGATCTCGGTATGACCGGAAAAGCGCGCCTTCTTCGGATCAATGGTCAGCGTGATCGCGTAATGCGAAGGGATCGCATCGCGCGGCAACCGTGCTTGCGGGATCGGCCCGTCCGGCTTCGCGACAATGGGGGCGCCAGATTGCACGCTCTGTGTTTGCTTGGCGGAATCATTCTTTCCGCAAGCCGAGAGCATGGCGAGCGCCATAAACAGCGCCGCGAAAACCTTGGAATTGGACATGGGGGACGATCACAGAGCGGGAGTCACCCGGTCAGATTAGCCGATATTTCGGCGGCGCCAACCGCTACCGTTGCCCAAGTAATCGCGTAGAATGGTTCGGGGATGGCGTTGATCCTCGCCCAGTGTTCACGATGCATGTCTGAGGAGAAAGCAATGCTCATAAAATCGGGTTTGTTGTTGGCGGCTGCCAGTTTGAGCTTGGCGCTCAGCTGCGGCAGCGCAATGGCGCAGGAATATTACGACAGCGATTGCCATGACAATAACGCCGCCACGGGAACGGTGGTGGGCGCGATTGCTGGCGGTCTAATCGGCAATCAATTTGGCCATGGCGGTGGCCGCGTTGCGGCAACTGTGGGCGGCGCAGTGGTCGGCGGCGTCGTAGGCAATAAGATTGCGGGCGACATGGATTGCGACGATCGCCACTATGCGTTCGACGCATATTATCACGGGCTCGATGGCACCATCGGTCAGCGTTATGAGTGGCGCAATCCGGAAGGCGATTACGGCTATCTCACGCCAATACGCGAGTACCGCCAGGACGATGGCCGCTGGTGCCGCGACTTCGAGGAGGGGGTGTATCGTCACGGCGACTGGCACACGCGCAATGGCACTGCCTGCCATTATGACGATGGCTGGCATTTCATGTGATTGTGTGGAGCGGATCCCGCCCGAGCGGGAGCCGCTCTATTTTCCTTTCCATTGGGGCGAACGCTTCTGTGCGAAGGCCATCGGGCCTTCAACGAAGTCTTCGCTTTTGAACATCGCCGCTACCGCCGGGTACTTGCCTTGCGCCTTCAATCCGGCCTCAACCGATGTCTCCATGAGTCCACGATAGACCGCCTGCTTTGATGCGCGGATGGACATCGGCGACAGCGCGAGAATCTGTGACGCCCATTTCTTTGTGGTGCTCATCAACTCCGCCGCGGGAACGACGTCGTTCACAAAGCCGAGCGCCTGCCCTTCTTTCGCATCGACGCGGCGGCCGGTGAGGATCATGCCGAGCGCGCGCTTGTCACCGATGGTTCGCGGCAGGCGATGCAATCCGCCGGCGAGCGCCGCCAAACCTACGCGCGGCTCCGGCAAAGCAAACGTCGCGGTATCGGCGGCAATGATTATGTCGCATGCGAGCGCGATCTCGAACCCGCCGCCCATCGCCAGCCCGTTCACCGCGGCTATCAAGGGTTTGTCGAGATCGAAGCGGCTGGTGAGGCCCGCAAAGCCACTAGGCGGTGACGACATCTTGCCACCGGCCGCCTGATATTTGAGGTCATTGCCCGCGCTGAAAGCCTTCTCGCCAGCGCCCGTAACGATCCCGACCCACTGTTCGGGGTCGGACGCGAGATCCTTGAAAACGTCGGCGAGCTCGAAATGCGCCGGTGGATGAAGCGCGTTCATCACCTCCGGCCGGTTGAGAGTAATGACGGTCAGAGGGCCTTCGCGCTCAACCTTGCAGAATTCGTAACTTTTCATAACGCCGTTTCCTCGATTTTGCAGGAATTTGGCTGATAAACCGCGCCATACGCAAGGCTTGGGTAACCAATCATCGCTACCCTGACAGAGCGGATCGTTGGCAATGGGCATGTCGGATTTCTGGATCGTCAGCGTGGGTGATCGGGCTTACGGCCCTTACACCACGCAGCAAGTGGAAGACTTCATCGGCGAAGGCCGAATTGTCGCCTCCTCGTTGATAGCGCGCGCGGGCGAAACCGAGTTCGTGGCAGCCGGTTCAGAGAATGCCTTCTCCGCTCTCTTTCAGCCGTCCAAATCTGCTGCCGTCGCGCAAGCGATGAAGCCTGAAGAGCCGACCGCAGTGCAGAAGTTCGGACGCGATGCCGACGCCAAAACCGGCGAGCGTGCGCGCTACGTCGTGATTGCGGACATGAAGTCGCGCTCGATCCAGGGTCTCGAGGAAGAGCTGCACAAGCTTGGCCAAGCTTACACGCTGTTCCCGCAAGTGTGGCTGCTGGTGAGCGAGCTGTCCGTGAACACTGTGCGCAATCAGCTCATCCAGCAGCTGGGCAAGCTCGACACGCTATTCGTCGTAGATTCCACACATGACAAAGCCGCCTGGTTCAATTTCGGTCCGGAAGCGGATGCACGAATCCGCAAAATGTGGACCAAGGAAGTGCCGCAAGCGTTCCAGGCATTCGGCTAACCGATCTGTTTCAGCTCGCCGCGATGGCGCTGGAAATTCCGCACATAACCGTCGGCTGAGAATTTCAACACAGCACGCTGCTGGTCGCTGAGTTCTTTGGCAACCCGCCCCGGCGCGCCCAGAATCATCGTTCCGTCGGGAAATTCTTTGCCTTCGGAGATCAGCGAGTTGGCGCCGACCAGACAGCCGCTCCCGATCTTCGCGCGATTGAGCACGGTCGAATTCATACCGATGAGCGAGTTATCGCCGACGGTACAGGAATGCAGGATGACTTTGTGACCAACTGTTACGTTAGACCCCACTGTCGTCGGCTGACCCGGATCGGCATGGAGAACAGAGTTGTCCTGGACGTTCGAGCTTTCGCCGATAGTGATCCAGTCGTTGTCGCCGCGCAGAACCGCGCCGTACCAAACACTGGCATTCTTGAGGAGCCGCACCTTGCCGATGAGAACCGCATTCGGCGCAACCCAATACTCCCCTTCCGGCGGCAACTCCGGTGTCCAGTCATTCAGCGCGTAAACCGGCATGGCACTCTCACAAATGATAGCGTCGAACAGTTTGTCAGGCGATTTCGCTCAGCGACACAAAAAGTTTTCGCAATCGCGGCGAAAAAGCAAAGACGACATCCCGCCGTTTGGCTAGGCTTGGTGCAGGTTCACCGAGTCGCGTGAACCCAAGGGGGCGTCGCTGGTGCAGTTTTGCACGTTGCCGGCAACATCGAAGAAACGGCAAAAAATCGCCGCCCTCCCGCTCACACTATCGGCATCATGTCTCGCGTCCGGTGCCGCCGGCGCGGTCTTTTCCCATCAACAAGCGTGTTTTGTGACCAGGGAGTATTCATGGCGAAGCGTTCCACGCGTCGTAAATTCCGAGATCATCAGCACCAAGAAGCCGACAATGTTCATGCCCTCTTCCCTTCTTCCGGCGGATGGAGCCCGCTGGATAGCGACCGCCAAGAACGCGATCGCAAATATGTAAAAAACATCCGGGCCATGAGCCCGCTTCAACAACGTCTGATAGACGCGATTGACGAGCGCTCGGTTGTGCTAGCGCTCGGGCCCGCCGGAACCGGCAAGACCTACATCGCCATCGCCAAGGCCGTGGAAGCACTGGAGCAGCGTCGCATCAGCCGTATCGTGCTGTCTCGCCCCGCCGTAGAAGCCGGTGAAAGCTTGGGATTTTTGCCCGGCGATTTGCAGGACAAGCTCGCACCCTATCTGCGCCCTCTTTACGACGCGCTGACAGAGCGATTGGGAACCAAGCGCCTTAAGGCGCTGATCGCAGAAGGAACGATCGAGATCGCGCCTGTTGCCTACATGCGCGGACGCACGCTCAACGACTGCTTTGTGGTGATCGACGAAGCGCAGAACTGCACCTACACGCAGCTCAAGATGCTGCTGACGCGTCTGGGATGGCGTTCAACGATGGTGCTGACCGGCGATCCCGATCAGACGGATTTGCTTCCGGGCATCTCCGGATTCGGGGATATCGCGACCAAGCTGGAACGGGTGCCCGAAATCTCTGTCGTGCGTCTGGGCGATGCCGATATCGTCCGCCACCCGCTCGTGGGCAGCATGCTGACCGTGCTTTAGATCGCGAGGAGGAGGCTGATACCGAAGAGACCGATGACAAAGCTCCAGTAAGCGGCGAGCGCAGCTGCGAGCCAGAAGGCAAAGGTCGAACAGGATTTGGCACGCCAGGACTTGGCGGCGTTGTCGAACAGCACCGTTGGGCCTGCGACGACCATGATGGCGTAGTAGATCGACTTGCTGGTCGCTGTTTCCGGCTTTGGGGCAACCAAACGGTACGCGTTGGCGAGGATACCGGAGGCCGCGAAGCCGCCGGTCAGTGCGAACAGGAAAACCAGAAGGTGTTGCATTGTCCTATGCCCCAAGTGTTTGGGACCTGGATTGCAGCCGCCGTGCCTGTTTGGTGGACCGTAAACGCCTAAATCTGTGTCATTCCGGAGCAAACCGCGCCCCTTCGAGGCGCATTATGGTTAGCTAACGTCCGATTATCGGCCAGAAAGCGCGGCTGTGCTGCAACGCGGATAGTAAATTGCCAGACAACGATTGCGAGCGCACAGATTTGCCGGTGCCACGTGGTAGAAAACTAGCAGGAGCGAATCGCGAGTGCCGCAACCCGCATGAATGCCGGGGAGGAAGACGACACCGTCAAGCAACGGTCGGGGTGGCTGATCCCGATTGCCGTGTTTCTTGTCACGGCCGGTCTATCGGCAATTTTTCTGCTTTATTATCTCGTGCCCACGCCGGCATCGTTTATTGAGGAGCACCCGGCCCCTACATCCCGGACCGATCCGATTTCACTGTCCGTCGGCAGTCTCAAGCTGATAGTTCCCGCGAGCTACATCATCTACGCGCGCGCGCGCCAGGGCGGCCCTCAGCGCCAGCTCGAACTCTTTACGACATTTCCCGATTTTCACGGCTACTCAGACTGGTACGCATCGGACTTTACGGGCAACGCGCCGGACTCACCCGCCATTTTCATGTTGCTGCGGCAGGATCAGTTCAAGATTAGCGAAGCCGACCGGCTCGCGCGCATCTACATGGAGTATGTCGCGAACCGGAAAGGAACGCCGGGCCCGTTTGGTCTGACTCAATATACATTCCGAGATGACTCTGGATATCGCGCCGAGGATCTTTTCGTGGGGCAGATCGATGGACAGCCCGTTGTGCTGCGCTGTGTGCGCTTCAGTGTTCAGGTACCGAGCCCCAGTTGCCTGCGCGACATGCGGCTGACGCACGGGATCACACTGAGTTACCGCTTCAAACGCGCGCACCTAGGCCATTGGGCTGAGATCGCGCAAGGCATTAAAAGGCTCGCGCTAAATTTCGGAGCCAAGACAAAGTAATTACTTAAGCTTATAGAGATTTTCCAATTGCACACGGCGGAAGAACAACGTCTCTATAACAGCTGCAGTTGCCGGATATAAGACTAGAGATCCTACTCCTGCAGCGATAAGCGTAAGCGCAGGCCAAAAAAAAGGTAAGAAACCTCCGATTCTTCAGGGGATCAGAAACGCGATCACGCCCACTATCGAAAAAAATATTGAATTTCCCAAAGTTGCAATTGCTTGTGCGCCCGCCCCGTTTACCACTCCTTCAATCAATGAAAGGCGACTGTGCTGCGAATACATCGCCAGGATGGGCACGAGCGTGACGGCGAGTGTCGCCACATAAATCGTCAGAGAATCGTCTCGCAGAATTGCGTGGCTATAAGTTGCAACCCAAGCTTCCATCACGCCAATCCATGCAAATACAAGAATAACAGCCATCGCTCGCCGCCAGTCGCGCGCCACGGTCGCCGCGAGAACGACGGCAGTCGCCGCGAGAACAACCAAAAGCGTTCTATTCGTTATTAGCTCCACCCAGGCTCTATGCGCACCAAAGAAAGCCATCGCAGCCAGAACGAGTCCCATACCGAAAAAGGAAGAACCCCATCGAGGAAATGCGACTGGAGTAATTCTTTCAAACAGCCGTTCGCCCCTCTCGCGCGTTCGATTGGCGCTTACAATGGAGTTCTCACTGATTCCAGAAATTCGCGCGGCAATGAAAAAACTCAAAGTGCTCGATCCAAGGGCCAATGCTGCGGTCACAACAATTCCGGACGCGACAGCGCGGGTATTTAGAAAAAATCGCACAAAAGCAAAGACGATCAGACCTGCCATGCTCGCAACAACGAAAGATCCCCAACGCACATGAAGATCGCTCCAAGCTTGTGATTTTGAAGGTTGTTCCGATCGATGCTCCACGACCGAGGCTCCGATGATCTCAAAAAGGACCAAACAGAACGCCGCAATAACAATTTTGTCGCGCAGAGTAAAAGCATGCAGAAATTGGGAAAGAATCAAGCCGGGAAAGGGTCCGATGGCGACGGCAAGCGCCCACCAAATATTTCGAAGTTGGAAGAAACTTACAATCGCGAAAGCCGCGATTGCAAAAACACCGCAAACGAGAGTTTGCACCATCCGCGCCTAGCTGCCGCGGGAAGCGGGCGCCTCCGGCAGATCCATTTCCAGGATCGCCATGTTGAACGCGTACGACACGTCGCCGTCCTCTACATCCTTGAAGATGACGCCGATGAACTCGCCGTTGACGTGGACCTCGACAGAGTCGTCCTGCTTCGGCCTTTCGACGACTGTGATCGTGTCGAGGCGGAAAAGGTTGCGCAGGTATTTTTCGATGCGCCAGAGTTCGCTGCGGGTCACGTGGGGCTCCTTGGGATGGCTTGAAGTGACACGGCCCTGCCCGGGCGGTCAAGCGAGGAAAATGCAGCTCCGGTCTTGACCGCCTCGCTGGCGCCGCGACCAATAAAGCCATGATGCAACCGCGGCCTCCGCAAGGCTATTACGACACCACAGCGGCGCCCGCACTCCGCGCAGGGCTCCAGGGTGAATCTCGTGCGGATGTCTGTGTGATCGGCGGCGGGTTCACCGGCCTTTCGGCCGCGCTGCATCTGGCACGCGCAGGCGCAAAAGTCGTTCTGGTGGAATCGCAAACGGTCGGCTTCGCAGCGTCAGGGCGCAACGGCGGACAGATTCATTCCGGCCATCGGAAGGGTCAGGCCGAACTCGAACGCTGGCTCGGGAAGAGACACGCGCGCGATATGTGGACGCTGGCGGAAGAGTCGAAAGCGCTTGTCCGCTCGCTGGCGGCGGAGTTAGCGCCCGACGCGGCGATGAAGCCGAGCCTTATTATCGCGGCACACGACAAGGCCGCGTTGCGCGATCTCGAAAGCGAAGTCGAACATCTTCATCGCTATTACGACTATAGCGCAGCGCAGATCATCGATGCTGACGAGACATTCCAGCTGACTGGCGCACATTATCACGGCGCCAAGCTCGACAATGGCGGCGGACATTTGCATCCACTGCGATATGCGTATGGTTTGGCACGAGGCGCGGAAGCATCAGGCGCAATTCTTTACGAACACTCACGTGCGATGCAGATCGAAACAGCCGAGCGAGACATTACGGTCAAAACCGAACACGGCAGCGTCACAGCCGATCACGTTCTGCTCGCAACCGATGCGTTCAGCGGAGATATCGCACCGGAGCTGGCACCCTATATCGGTCACGTTGAGAGCTTCATTTCGGCAACCGCGCCGTTGCCGCCCGATCTCACGGCGCAGATCATTCCCAGCGACATGGCCGTCGCCGATACACGCCATGTTCTCGACTATTACCGAAAAAGCGATGACGGCCGCCTGCTCTTCGCCGGTCGCGAAGGTTATTGGAACTTACCGACAGATATTGCCGCCGTCGTGCGGCCCAAGATGCTGAAGGTCTATCCGCAGCTACGCGATGTGCCAACGGAATATGCGTGGAGCGGTACAGTCGGCATTACCCGCACGCGCATGCCGCATTTCGGGCGCTTGAGCCCGCGTGTGCTCTTCGCACATGGCTATTCCGGCCACGGCGTCGCGCTGTCCTCGCTTGGTGGAAAGCTGATGGCGGAAGCCGCGATGGGAAACAGCGAGCGCTTCGACGTCATTGCGCGCGTGCCAGCAAGGAAATTTCCCGGAGGCGCATTGCTGCGCAAACCACTGGTCGCGGCGGCGCTCTTTACGTTCAAACTGCTGGACGCAATCTAGATGTTGAAATCGTTGTCGGTGATGACATGATCCATCGACTGCGATGGACGATCGCAACCGGCGCAGCCGACTTCTTTTGCTGGAACACCGGCCACCGTGGAATGCGGTCGCACAGGCTTGAGCACAACCGAGCCCGCAGCGACACGCGAATATTCGCCAACTTCAATGTTGCCGAGAACCTTCGCGCCTACCGACAACAGAACGCCACGGCGAATCTTCGGATGACGGTCGCCTGTCTCTTTGCCAGTGCCGCCCAACGTCACGCCATGCAGCAAAGACACATCGTCTTCGACGACAGCTGTCTCACCAATGACGATGCCAGTCGCGTGATCCATCAAAATGCCGCGGCCAATCCGCGCCGCCGGGTGGATGTCCACGGCGAACAACTCCGAGACGCGGCCCTGAAGAAAGTAAGCAAGCGCGTCGCGGCCATGGCCGAACAGCCAGTGGGCCACACGATAGCATTGCAGCGCGTGAAAGCCTTTGAAGAACAGAAATGCCTGCAAATAGAAATGGCATGCCGGATCACGCTCGAACGTTGCCGAAAGGTCCGCGCGCGTCGCTGCCGCAATGTCCGGGTCGGCGCGCATGACTTCCTCGAAGATTTCGCGCGACAGCATTGGTGTCACGCCTTCGCCGCCGATTTTCGTTGCCAGGAGGTAGGATAATGCGTCCTCCAACCGCCCGTGCTGCAGAATCGTGGCATGGGTCAGGCTGGCGAGCGCCGGCTCCTTGCGAGCTAGTTCCTCGGCTTGCGTCCGCAGGGACGACCAGATCGGATCGCATTGCGCAATTTTCTCAACGGGGACGGACATCAGGATCTCCTGCTGCTAAGGGTAGCAGAAATACCCGGAAAAATCCCGATAGGCGCTGCCCCTAGCCGATGTATATGTAGGAACTGCCCTTCCAGTAACAACAGGCTCGATTTTTGGACCGCAACGATATCCCTGCCCTTAACCTTCCCGCGCCGCAGACACTGGATTTGTTGCTATCGCGCCGGTCGGGATCGGCCAAGGCAATGACAGGCCCCGGACCGTCGAAAGAGGAGCTACGGCTGATTCTGACCGCCGGCGCACGCGTGCCCGATCACAAAAAGCTGTTT
>Ga0265340_10001409_pt1 | contig 13798 bp, 14 predicted proteins | sample 4CB225metaG_FD_202082 | JGI IMG/M metagenome (GOLD analysis project Ga0265340, IMG submission 202082) | Rhizosphere microbial communities from Carex aquatilis grown in University of Washington, Seatle, WA, United States - 4-CB2-25 metaG | ecosystem: Host-associated > Plants > Roots >...
CGCGCCCACCGTCGACCAGGCCTCCAACACGCTGGCCCACGAGATCCGGGTGAAGTTCTCGCTCCGGATCGCCCCCGGACAGGACCCTCAGGCCGCGCTCGCGGCGATCCGGGACCATGTCGGGGCGCGCGCCCCCTTCGGCGCCCAGGTCGAGGTGACGCCGGGCGAGACCGGGCAGCCCTTCGCCGCCGACGTCGCCGGCCCGGTGTACGAGACCGCCCGCTGGGCCCTGGAGCAGGCCTGGGGAACCGCGCCGGTGCAGACCGGGATCGGTGGCTCGATTCCGTTCATCGCCGATCTGGTCAAGGTCTACCCGGAGGCGACGGTCCTGATCACCGGCGTCGAGGACCCGGACAGCCGGGCCCACGGCGTGAACGAGTCCCTGCACCTGGGCGAGTTCGAGCGCGCCTGCCTGGCCGAGGCCCTGCTGCTGGCCGCCCTGGCCCGGACGCCGGAAGCGACCAGGTAGCCAGATCGGTGATCTCAGATCTCGTTGGGACGGGCAACGACATCGAGTAGCAGGGCTCTGATGTGTGCTAGGTCGAGGTCACCGTCGCTGGTAACGATCGTGCGCTCGAACCGGTTGCCTTGGATCTGCTGGTATCCCAGGCGAGTCAGGCTGGGAATCAGCTCGGGGTCGGCGAGCACGCTGTGGTGGGCGCCCAGGTCCGCATCGGCCGTCTCGCGGGCGGGGACGCGGGCGCTGACAGCATGGACTGCCGTCAACAGGGCCACGCCGATACCACCGATGAGCCGGTACTCCAGGTCGCGCCCTGCGGTCACAGGGGGTCAGATGATCGGCGGCGATGTCCCCAGACACCAGGGCTGCACCGCCAGGTGTCTCGTCGCGGAGCCGACGGAGCAGGCCGATGACGGCGCGGCTCTGCTCGCTCGGTGGTGCGATGCCGTACCAGTGTGTCTGTACACCTCCGGGCCCGGGGTAGCGGGACAGCCAATCGTTCAAGAGGCGGTCCCAGTCGAGGACGCTCGGGGGGTTACGGGCGGTGAGGTGGTCGCGGTCGAGGCCGGCCAGTATCTGTGAGATGCGAGGTTGGCTGATCCCGGCGAGCGCGGCCAGTTGGATCTGGCTGAGCGGGCCGAACAGCAGCAGCGCGCGGATGACCGTCAAGGTCCCCCACGAGGGTTTGCGGGCCGCGCTCTGAACCGCCTGTTCGTTACGGTCTAGTGCGCCTAGAGCCAGCACCTGCCCTGGCTTGAGGGCCAGGTGGCCGAGAGGGAGGTTTCGTGGATCGCCGTGCTCGCCGTGCAAACCGATGACCGAGACTCCCAGCGTGGCGGCAGCCTCGCGAACGCCGTGTCCGAGACCGGGGGCGATGAGGAGCAGTCCGATGCCGGGGCTGGTGTGGGCTGCGGCGGTCTCGAGCGCCCGTTGCGACAAGGACCGGTTGTACGTTTTCACCGCGACGTCGATGACTACCCCATCGGGAAACTCAGGGCCCGGGGGTAATCTCAATTGGAGGTCTGCTTCACCACCGGGGGCTGTCCTGAGCCAACGTTCCCATCGGAGGGTACGGCGGCCCCGGTGCCGCTGCCTGCACCGATCACGAGCGCGCCTGCATCAAGCAGGAGTTCGTAGGCGGCATCAGGTATAAGCAATGGACACCCTCTCTGGTTATTACTTATATTGCCAGGTCGGCGCCCACTTTGCCGAATGATGACTCCGGTGAAGGGCGACCGGTCCACCTGACGCCCGGGATGGTCATCTCTGCCCCGCAGGTGCGCCCGGGAAGCTAGCGAAGGTTCCGGTTGGCCGATGCCAGTCTCGGGAATCTGAGACTTGCGGCGAAGTGGTTCCGCGGAACCGCGCAAGTCGAAGCCGGCCTGACGGTAGGCCGCCACCAGACTGCCACTCTGGCGACGCATCACGGGCGGCGGTTCCGCGGAACCGCCGGTGGTTCGCCGGACGGGCGAACCCAGGTCCCGGGCGGACTCAGCGGACGGTGAGGTCGATGTCGATCGGGAACGGAACCGCGAGTTTCAGCCGGTCGTGGTGGATTCCGGAGATCATGGCCGGAGGCGGAGCGCTGACTGGCTCAGGCGGGCAGGGCCAGCATCTGGTCGAGGGCGACCCGGGCCCAGTGCGCGACGTCGGGGTCGACCACGATCCGGTTCACCACCCGGCCGGCGGCCAGTGACTCCAGGGTCCAGACCAGGTGCGGCAGGTCGATCCGGTTCATCGTGGAGCAGAAGCAGACCGTCTGCTCGAGGAAGGTGATCTGCTGCTCCGGGTGCATCCGGGCCAGCCGGCGGACCAGGTTCAGCTCGGTGCCGATCGCCCACGACGTCCCGGCCGGGGCGGCCTCGACCGCGCGGATGATGAACTCGGTCGAGCCGACCTGATCGGCGCTGGTCACCACCTCGTGCCGGCATTCGGGATGGACGATCACCTGGACGCCGGGAACGCGCTCGCGGACGGCGTCCACGTTGGCCACGCTGAACCGGCCGTGCACCGAGCAGTGCCCGCGCCAGAGGATCATCCGCGCGTCCTGCAATTGCCGGCGAGTCAGGCCGCCCATCGGTTTGTGCGGGTCGTAGACCACGCAGTCCGACAGCGGGATACCCAACTGGCGGACGGCGGTGTTGCGGCCGAGGTGCTGATCGGGCAGGAAGAGCACCTTGCCGCGCCCTTTGAGCACCGCGTGGCCGTTCACCGAGGAGGGCCGCTGATCGAAAGCCCAGTTCAGGGCGGTCTTGGCGTTGGAAGAGGTGCAGACCGTGCCGCCGTGCCGACCGGTGAAGGCCTTGATCGCGGCGGAGGAGTTCATGTAGGTCACCGGGACGACGTCCTGGGCCACGCCCGCCTCGACCAGGGTGTCCCAGCACTCCTCGACCTGCGCGATGGCGGCCATGTCGGCCATCGAGCAGCCGGCGGCCAGATCGGGCAGCACCACCTGCTGGTGCGCGGCGGTCAGGATGTCGGCGCTCTCGGCCATGAAGTGCACGCCGCAGAACACGATGAACTCGGCGTCCGGGCGATTAGCGGCATCCCGGGCCAGTTTGAACGAGTCACCGGTGACGTCGGCGTACTCGATCACCTCATCGCGCTGGTAGTGGTGGCCGAGGATGAACGCCCGGCTGCCCAGTGCCTCGCGGGCCGCCCGGGCCCGCGCGATCAGCTCGGGATCCGAAGCGGCCGGCAGCTCACCCGGGCACTCCACACCACGCTCGCTGCGCAGATCCTGGCCCCGCCCGAGTAGCAGCAGGGCCGCCGGGGTAGCCGCTGGTTCGGCGAATCCGATCCTCGTGGTCATCCTGGAATTGTCACACGGCATGATGATCAGGTGCGCGTGCTCATCGCTCCGGACCGTTTCAGTGGCACCTTGACCGCCGCCGAGGCGGCCGAAGCCATCGCCGACGGCTGGCGCCGCCACGCACCCGGGGATGACCTGGACATTTGCCCGCTCTCCGATGGTGGGCCGGGCTTCGTCGAGGCCTTGCACACCGCGCTCGGTGGGCGATTGATCCCCGTTGAAGTACCTGGTCCGATGGGGGAACCGGCGCTGGCCGTGTTCTTGCTCACGGACGGCGTGGCGGTCCCCGATGCCGCCGGCCCGACGGCCGGAGTGACCGCCGTCCCGACCGCCGGAGTGACTGCCGTCCCGACCGCTTATCTGGAATCGGCCCAGGCCTGTGGCCTGGGGCTGGTGCCCGCCGACCGGCGCAATCCCGGGGTGGCCACTAGCTGGGGGGTCGGGGTCCTGATCGCGGCGGCGCTGGCCGCCGGCGCTCGCCGGATCGTGATCGGCCTGGGGGGATCAGCCAGCAACGACGGCGGCGCCGGCATGCTCGCCGGTCTGGCTCTGGAGCTGGGGCTGGAGGGGGCCGAGGCGTTGCTGGCGGTGCTGGGCAGCGGCGGCGAGGCCCTGCGGGGCGTCACCGCCGGGCAACTGGGGATGCTGACCGAGCTCGTCGGCCGGCTGAACGACGTCGACCTGGTGGTGGCCAGCGACGTCGATGTGGTCCTGCTCGGATTCAAGGGCACCAGTGCGATCTACGCCGAGCAGAAGGGGGCCACGGCCACCCAGGCTCAGGCCCTTGACCTGGCGATCGGCGATTTCGTCCGGGCCGCTCTGGAGGTGACCGGGGCCGGGCAGCGGCTGGTGGCCGAGCCGGGCTCCGGGGCCGACGGCGGCCTCGGCTTCGGGCTGCTCCTGCTCGGAGGGCACCGCGAGCCCGGGGCCGGCGTCGTGACCGGGGCGGTCGGGCTGTCCGAACGGCTGAAACAAGCCGAGCTGGTGATCACCGGTGAGGGCAGCCTGGACTGGCAGTCGCTGCGCGGAAAGGTGGTCACGGCGGTGGCCAAACTGGCCCTCGAGGTGGGTGTCCCCACCGTCGCCGTGGCCGGTCAGGTACTGGTCGGACGGCGTGAGCTGCTCTCGGTGGGGGTCGAATCGGCCTATCCGGTGGCCCGCACCCCGGCCGAGATCGTGCGCTCGCTGGTCGATCCGAAGGCCCGGCTGGCGGATCGGGCCGAGCGGGTGGCCCGCACATGGTCACCGCGTTCAAACCATCCCTGACGTACGCTGGCCCGGAAGGCTCGGCGCACAGTCGCCAGGGATCGTCCCGGGATTCAGAAATCATGGAACCCGGGAATTACCCGTGACGGCTCACCGCTGACGTCTCTGCACCACGAGTCCGCATATTCGCGTGCGGGCCCGTTCCACTACTGGCCGACCTGACCGTTCGGACGAGCAGGAGATGCACCAATGACCGTCAACGACCAGAGCGTCATCGCACATAGCGTGCTCACCGAGCCGGAGACGAACACGCATGCCGTGCAGCTCACGGACGTCGCCGCACTCAAGGTGAAGAGCCTGCTGGAGCAGGAAGGGCGTGACGACCTCCGGTTGCGGATCGCCGTCCAGCCCGGTGGCTGCTCCGGCCTCGTGTACCAGTTGTACTTCGACGAGCGCTCGCTCGACGGCGACCTGGTCCGCGACTTCGACGGTGTGCAGGTCGTGGTCGACCGAATGAGCGCGCCGTACCTTGAGGGCGCCTCGATCGACTTCGCCGACACGATCGAGAAGCAGGGCTTCACCATTGACAACCCGAACGCCGGGGGTAGCTGTGCTTGCGGTGACAGCTTCCACTGATCCGTCGGATTCCACTGATCCGCCGGATCGGCTCGGATTTAGCTGATTCATCGCGCTTGACCTGATCGGGCCGTGCCTGCCGGAATCCCGGCCGGCGCGGCCCGACCTGGTTGTGTGTCTGACGCGGGTGCCCGCGCACCGGTAGGGTTCCGGCTCGTGCGCATCGCAATCACTGGATCCATCGCGACCGATCATCTGATGATCTTCGACGGCCGGTTCGCCGACAGCCTGCTCAAGGAGCAGCTGGCCAAGGTGTCGCTCTCCTTCCTGGTCAGCGACCTGCAGATCCGGCGGGGTGGGGTGGCCCCGAACATCGCCTTCGGGATGGCCAACCTCGGCCTTCGTCCGCTCCTGGTCGGGGCGGTGGGGGAGGATTTCGCCGAATACCGGTCCTGGCTGGAACGGCACGGGGTGGACTGCGCCGGGGTGCATGTCTCGCAGCTCCAGCACACCGCTCGCTTCGTCTGCACCACGGACGCCGATCACGCCCAGATCGCGTCCTTCTACCCGGGGGCGATGTCCGAGGCCCGGGAGATCGAACTGAGCCCGCTCGGCCTGACCGAGCCGCTCGACCTGGTACTGATCGGGGCCAACGATCCCGAGGCGATGCTGCGTCACACCCAGGAGTGCCGGGACGCCGGTATCCCGTTCGCCGCCGACCCGTCCCAGCAGCTCGCCTGGTCCGACGGGCCGCAGATCCGGCAGTACATCGACGGGGCCGCCTACCTGTTCAGCAACGACTACGAAGCCGGCCTGATCGAGCAGAAGACCGGCTGGAGCTCGGCCGAGGTGCTGGCCCACGTGGGCCTGCGGATCACCACTCACGGTGACAAGGGTGTGATCATCGACGGCCGGGACGTCGAGGGGACACACGTCCCGGTGGTGCCGGCGCAGCAGTTGGCCGACCCTACCGGTGTCGGCGACGGCTTCCGGGCCGGCTTCCTGGCCGGCCGGTCCTGGGGCCTTGATCCCCAGCGCAGCGCCCAGGTCGGTGCCACCCTGGCCACGCTGGTGATCGAGACCGTCGGGCCCCAGGAGTACACCCTCGAACAGGCCGCGTTCCTGCGGCGCCTCGGTGCCGTTTACGGGGAATCGGCGGCGGCCGAGGTCGAGCCGCATCTGCGGGCCCACCGGCCGTGACCGACGACGCGGCGCCGTCCGGAACGCCGTCCGGACCGTGCTGATCGGTTCGACATGATGTCCGGGCAGCCAGTGGAGCCGATCCCCAGCCGGTACGCCTTCGACCTGACGGTGGCGGTGCCGGGGGAGGACCTGATCGGTGTCGGGGCCGACCTCGAGCCGGGAACCCTGCTGGCCGGGTACCGGTCCGCGGTGTTCCCGATGGGGCTGGGCCGGCACGGTCGCGGACCGCTGGGATGGTGGTCCCCGGATCCGCGCGGGGTACTGCCGATCGAGGGCCTGAAGGTCAGCCGGTCGTTGCGGCGCTCGTACGCGGGTTTCGACATCCGGGTCGACACCGCGTTCAACGACGTCGTCGCGGCCTGTGCCGACGCCCGCCGGCCGGGCCGCTGGATCACCCCCCGGATCGCCGAGGCCTACCGCCGCCTGCACGACCTGGGCTGGGCCCACTCGGTCGAGTGCTGGCGGGACGGGCGGCTGGCCGGCGGTCTGTACGGGGTGGACGTCGGCGGCTTGTTCGCCGGGGAATCGATGTTTCACCGCGAGCGGGACGCCTCCAAGGTGGCTCTGGTCGCACTGGTCGAAATGCTGGCCGAGGACGGCGAGCCGCGGCGACTGCTCGACGTCCAGTGGCGCACCGATCACCTGGCCAGCCTGGGCGTGATCGAGATCAGCCGGGACGAATACCGGCGCCGGCTGGCCATTGCCCTCCCGGTCCCCCGCCCCCACCGCTTCGCCCAGCCCTGACGCCCGGCCCGGCCCCGACACCCGGCCCGGCCCCGACACCCGGCCCGGCCCCGACACCCGGCCCGGCCCCGACACCCGGCCCGCCCCCACCACGCATGATCACCGATCGGGCCCACGGATCGGCCGAGGCCGTGACGTTTTTGTGGGCGGCACCGGTGATCATGGCTGGGGGTGGGCTGGTGAGGTGGTGTCGCGGACTCTGATCTGGCTGCGTAGAGCACGGCCGTCGGGTTCCCCGGTCTGGGCCAGGAGTTCCTCACCGCGCATCCGGCACCAGGCGGCGATGTCCGGCCCGGCGGCCGGATCGGTGCTCAACACGGTGATCACGGTGCCCGCGCTCGCGCCCTTCGCGGCCTGGGCCAGCCGGATCACCGGCAGCGGGCAGCGCAGCCCGGTCGCATCCACGAGCACCTCAGCGGTGTCGGGTATCTCACTCAAAGGTTCTCCGCTCCCAGCAGCGCCCGGACCCGTTGCACGGTACCGGGAAGCACCCGGCAGAACGCCTCGACCTCGGCCGGCGTGATCTCGGCCGGCAAACCGATCCGGATATTGCCGTGGGTCAGCACCCCCATCGCGGCCAGCACATGACTCGGTTCCAGGGTCGAGGCGGTGCAGGCCGAGCCCGAGCCGACGGCGAAGCCGGCCCGGTCCAGTTCGTCGACGATGGTCTCGCCGTCCACATACAGGCAGGAGAAGGTGACGATGTGCGGTAGCCGCCGGTCCGGGTCGCCGACCACCTCGGTGTCGCCGATCCCGGCCGCGACCGCCCGAATTCGCGCCGTCAGGGCCCGCCGGTGGGTGTCCAGCCGATCGCGCTGCGCGGAGACGGCTTGCAGGCAGACCGCCGCCGCGAGGGTGACCGGCACGGACGGCGCGCCGGGCACCCGCTCGATCCCGTCGTCCGCCGGGGCCGGAGACACCCACCGGGTGTTCGCGCCGATCGCCAGCACCCCCAGCCCCGGCGGTGAACCCCAGGCCCGGGGATCGGCGACCAGCAGGTCCCAGATCGGCGGCGGCGGCGCCGATCCGATCGACGCCGCCGCGTCGACCAGCAGCGGAACCCCGGCCGCGCGGGCCGCCGCCCCGACCAGCTCAACCGGTTGCACCGTGCCCACCTCACCGTTGGCGCTCTGCAGGCAGGCCAGCGCTACCCCGGGCGCGGTGAGTTGCCCGGCGAACTGCCCGGCGTCCACCCGGCCCTGGACATCGACGCCGATCCGGACCGGCTCGCCGCCGGCCTGCGCGGCCTGCAGCACCGCGGAGTGCTCGACCGCGGACACCAGTACCCGCCCTCCGGCCCGGTGGCGGGCCTTCAGCGTGCCGAGCACCGCGGCGTGGACGGCTTCGGTGTGGGAGCCGGTGAAGACCACCTCCTCGGTGCGGGCCCCGAGCTCGGCGGCGATGGCCTCGCGGGCTCCCTCCAGCAGCAGCCGGGCCCGCCGGCCCTCCCGGTGCAGCCGGCGCGGATCCGCCCAGCCGTCGTCCAGAGCGGCCAGCCACGCCTCCCGCCCGGCCGGGTGCGGCGGGGCCACCGTCGCGGCATCGAGATAGGTCCGCTCGCGGGCGCGTGAGGCTAGGCTTACTTCGAGGGGGTTTTGGGGCACGAGTAGAGTGTCTCTCGCCACGCCAACCGGTTTGCGACCCATCGCGGCCGTTTGTCGCGCGACCCGGTACGCTGCTGGGCATCGACACATCGACTCCACAAGATGTCCAGAGCTCTCGACGGCACCGGCTTGTCGTCCGTCGGGACCAGACCGTCGGAAGGCCGCCGTTGCGTTCGCACGAGGGGTTCCATTTGGCGCGCGGGCGCGCCCGGGCAGTTGCCGTGATTCTGAGCGGGACTGCCGTTTTGGCTTTGTCCGGTTGTACTCGTCAGGTGCAGCACGGCTGGCTGCCCACCAACCGGAACACCACCAACAACACCAGCATGGTGATGGACCTGTGGAACGGGTCCTGGATCGCCGCGCTGCTGGTAGGGGTGCTGGTCTGGGGGCTGATCATCTGGGTGATGGTCGCCTACCGCCGCCGGCACGGTGACACCACGATGCCGGCTCAGGTGCGTTATCACCTGCCGCTGGAGATCATGTACACGGCGATCCCGCTGATGATGGTGGCCGTGCTCTTCGGCTACACCTACAACGCCCAGGCCGCGGAGATCGACACCAAGAAGACTCCCGATCTGGTCATCGGGGTGGTGGCCAAGCAATGGGCCTGGGACTTCAACTATCTGACCGACGACGCCTACGACACCGGTGTGCAGGGACAGTTGACCGGCAAACCGGGTGTCGAGCAGGAGATTCCGACCCTGTACCTGCCGGTGGGTGAGCGGGTGCAGTTCGACCTCACGTCCCGGGACGTGATCCATTCGTTCTGGATCCCGGCCTTCCTGATGAAGATGGACACCATCCCCGGCATCGAGAACAAGTTCCAGGTCGTTCCGAACCGGATCGGGCACTTCAAGGGTAAGTGCGCCGAGCTGTGTGGCGAATACCACTCCGAAATGCTGTTCAACGTCGATGTGGTCAGTGTCGCCGATTACCAGGCGCACATCGCCCAGCTCAAGGCCGAGGGGCAGTCCGGTTCGCTGCCGACCGATCTCGGCCGCAGCCCGCTTGCCCCGCGCGGTCCGGCCGAAGAAGCAGGGAGTGGGAACTAGTCATGACCGCTGCATTCACTCCAGCCGGTACTCCGGACGGCGTCCCGGCGTCATTGATCGCCGTTCCGGCCCGCAAGGGCACGGTCTCGGTCAAGTGGCTCTCCAGTACCGATCACAAGGTGATCGGAAACCTCTACCTGATCAGCTCGTTCGCCTTCTTCCTGATCGCCGGGGTGATGGCGCTGCTGATCCGGGCCGAGCTCTTCTCCCCGGGCCTGCAGATCGTCAGCTCCAAAGAGCAGTACAACCAGCTCTTCACCATGCACGGCACGATCATGCTGCTGCTCTTCGCGACCCCGCTGTTCGCCGGTTTCGCGAATGCGATCATGCCTCTGCAGATCGGCGCGCCGGACGTCGCCTTCCCGCGGCTGAACATGCTGTCCTACTGGCTGTACCTGTTCGGCGGTCTGATCGTGGTGGCCGGCTTCCTCACCCCGGCCGGGGCGGCATCGTTCGGCTGGTTCGCCTACGCGCCGCTGTCGAACCCGGTGTACTCGCCGGGCCTGGGGGGTGACCTGTGGGTCTTCGGGCTGGCGATGGCCGGTTTCGGGACGATCCTCGGTGCGGTCAACTTCATCACCACGATCCTGTGCCTGCGGGCCCCGGGCATGACCATGTTCCGGATGCCCCTGTTCAGTTGGAACGTGCTGATCACCAGCGTGCTGGTGCTGATGGCCTTCCCGCCGCTGGCGGCGGCGCTGCTGGCCCTGGGGGCCGATCGGCGGCTGGGAGCGCAGGTGTTCGAGCCGCAGAACGGTGGGGCGCTGCTCTGGCAGCACCTGTTCTGGTTCTTCGGTCACCCTGAGGTGTACATCATCGCGTTGCCGTTCTTCGGCATCATCAGTGAGATTCTGCCGGTGTTCAGCCGGAAGCCGATTTTCGGTTACAAGGGCCTGGTGTTCGCGACGATCGCCATCGCGGCGCTCTCGGTCGCGGTCTGGGCCCACCACATGTACGTCACCGGCCAGGTCGCGCTGCCGTTCTTCGCTTTCATGACGATGCTGATCGCGGTGCCCACCGGGGTGAAGTTCTTCAACTGGATCGGAACCATGTGGCGAGGGTCACTGAGTTTCGAGACGCCGATGGTCTGGGCGATCGGCTTCCTGGTCACCTTCCTCTTCGGTGGCTTGACCGGCATCATCCTGTCCGCGCCGCCGCTGGACTTCCAGCTCTCCGACAGCTATTTCGTGGTCGCGCACTTCCACTATGTGGTCTTCGGCACAGTGGTGTTCGCGATGTACGCCGGGTTCTACTTCTGGTGGCCGAAACTCACCGGGCGGATGCTGGACGAGCGGCTCGGCAAGGTCCATTTCTGGCTGACCTTCATCGGTTTCCACACCACCTTCCTGATCCAGCACTGGCTCGGGGTGGAGGGCATGCCCCGCCGGTACGCGGACTACCTGCCGTCCGACGGCTTCACCCTGTACAACCGGATCTCCTCGATCGGGTCGGCGATCCTGGCGTTGTCGATCCTGCCCTTCGTCTACAACGTCTACAAGACCTGGAAGACGGCGCCGCTGGTCACGGTCGACGACCCGTGGGGTTACGGCGGTTCGCTGGAATGGGCGACCTCGTGCCCGCCGCCGCGGCACAACTTCGACTCGTTGCCGCGGATCCGTTCCGAGCGCCCGGCTTTCGATCTGCACCATCCCGAGCTCTCGCTGTATGACGTGCCGACGGCGGACAAAGGTGTGCTGGACAACATCTTCGGTGAACCGGAGAGGCACGAACGCGGGACGGCGACGAACTCGCCCGATGCGGCCGGGAACAACGCCGGAAATCAGGGAGTGCAGAAATGAAGGTCGAAGGCTGGTTCTTCGCCGGCGGGTCTCCCTTGTTCCTGGTCTTCGCCGTCGTCTACGGATCGGTGACCCACTGGCACGAGCCGGTCGGTCTGGCCTGCCTGTTCCTGACCGCGGCGCTGGCCCTGCTGATCGGTGGGTACCTCTTCTACACCGCCCGGCACATCGATGCCCGGCCCGAGGACAACCCGTTCGGAGAGATCGCCGAGGGTGCGGGCGAACTCGGTGAGTTCGCGCCCTACTCCTGGTGGCCGCTGGCCGCCGCGTTCGGGGCGGCCGTCCTGTTCGCCGGGATGGCGGTGGGCTTCTGGCTGATGCTCATCGGACTTGGCCTGAGCGCGATCGGGCTGGTCGGATGGGTCTTCGAGTTCTACCGCGGTGAGCACGCTCACTGAGCAAATCGTTCCCGTTGCGATGATTTGTCGGTATTTGAGGCGGCGATCGGGTGATGGGTCCGGTACTGTCTTAGACTTCGGTTAACGCAAGGATGCAACGCGGCGTCTTCGTGCCCCGTCCTAGTGGGGACAGGGGTCTCAAACAGCCAAGTTGGAGTTCGGTGTGAATCGTAGTGTGAACGACAGTCGGCGGCTGGGGCCTCTGGGCCTGTTCCTGGCCGCCCTGATAGCCGGTACGACGGCGCTGACGGGCTGTCAGTCCGGTTCCTCAGCCTCCGCCGGGGGCTCGGCCAAGAACGCCGCGCCGGCGGCGCAGGCGGTGGTGGCGGTCACGCCGGCCGACGGTGCAGCCAAGGTGGGCCTCGGCAAGGTTGTGACGGTGCAGGCCAAACAGGGCACTCTGTCCACGGTCAGCGTGACCACCAGCCAGGGGGCCGTGCTCAAGGGGTCGATCTCCGCCGATCAGCGCACCTGGACCAGTACCGGCAAGCTGGCTCCGGGCCGCACGTACAAGGTTGTGGTCGAGGCGACCAGGACGGGCGGAAAGAAGTTCAGCAGTTCGTCGTCCTTCACCACCCTGATGCCGAAAGGCAGCGTCACCGCGTCGTTCCTGCCCTCGACCGGGATGACGGTCGGGGTCGGCATGCCGATCGTCGCCACGTTGTCCCGGTCGGTGTCGACCAAGAACCGTGCCGCCGTGGAGAAGGCGCTGACCGTCACCACCTCCGGCAACGTCGAGGGGGCCTGGCACTGGATGTCGTCCCAGCAGGCGCAGTGGCGCCCCAAGGTGTACTGGCCGGCCAATACCAAGGTCAGCGTCAGTGCCGACCTGGCCGGGGTCCCGATTCAGCCCGGGGTCTGGGGGAGCCAGCAGAAGCGCAGTTCGAATTTCAGCATCGGCAGCGCCATGGTCTCCACCGTCGACGTCAAGGCGCACAAGATGACCGTGCGTCGCAACGGCAAGGTGCTGCGGGTGATTCCGGTCACCACCGGGAAGGCGAGCATGGCCACCCGGAACGGGATCAAGGTGATCATGAGCCGGGAGACCTCGCACGAGATGAACTCCACCTCGATCGGGATCAAGAAGGGCGACCCGGGGTACTACGACCTTGTGGTGAAGTACGCGATGCGGCTCACCAACAGCGGGGAGTTCGTGCACGCGGCGCCCTGGTCCACCGGCGCCCAGGGCCGGGCCAATGTCAGCCACGGCTGTACCGGCATGACCACCGCCGAGGCCAAATGGCTGTTCTCCCAGTCCAAGCTGGGGGATGTCTTCATCTACAAGAACAGCACCCGCAAGCTCGAATGGGACAACGGCTACACGGCCTGGAACATGCCGTTCTCGGAGTGGGCGAGCTGAACCTGCTCAGAGTCGGTTTCAGATCGTGACGGTGGGGTGGTTCGCCAGCAGCCACGCGCTGAGTTGAGTGTCGCAGTCCCGGGTGTGCCGGGCGAACCAGACCTGCACGAAGCGCACCACTCGCTCGGCGATGTCCTCTTCCCCGGTGGTGAACCGGCTGGTCATCCGGTCGAGCTCATCCATGAATTTGGTGTGCTTCGTGGTGTGTCTCACGATCAACGGGTAGCCGCACGACCGCATCACCTGTTCCTCATGGCTGAAATGGATGCCGATCTCGACTCGCAACCGGCTGAGCTGGATCCGGACCGCGGTTGATCTCGGGAGCTGGGCCAGGGGGTTGGTGTCCTCGGAGGAGGTGCCGTTCACCAGTTCACCAAGTTCGGTCAGCGTGCTGATCAAACCGGCATGCTCGGCGTCCATGAACGGAACGCCAACCGTGAGATCGTCTTTCCACGAGGCCACCATCAGCTCAACCTTTCCCGCACCGTTGAGTAGCGGCTCAAGATCTGACGCCATTTTTCCCGTCGTCAGACCGCCGCAACTCCTGACCGGCACCTCAGGTGAGGAGAATCACCCGCCTCCGG
>Ga0265340_10001411_pt1 | contig 13793 bp, 14 predicted proteins | sample 4CB225metaG_FD_202082 | JGI IMG/M metagenome (GOLD analysis project Ga0265340, IMG submission 202082) | Rhizosphere microbial communities from Carex aquatilis grown in University of Washington, Seatle, WA, United States - 4-CB2-25 metaG | ecosystem: Host-associated > Plants > Roots >...
CTTCTGTCAATGTCGCTGAAATATCATTAAGAAGATTAATGAATGCATCTTCCGAGACTTTTATCAGTTCGGAAAGGTATTCTTTTTGATCTATATATTTTATTACTTCTTTCTCATCATACTGTACGGCTTTTATTTTTTCTTGAACATCATTTGGGAGTCTTTCTAGTATATTGGTCATTGCCTCTGCATGATTTAGCTCTTCAAATTCTTCAACACATTTATTTTTATCATTGGGATAATCAATAATGCTTAAGATCTCTAAAAGTAGTTCGTTAAAATTTTTTTGCATACAGTATATGATATCCTATGTAAGTTTTGTACCGATAGCCGTAATGTCCTTACCTACATCATGCGCAACAGTTTTTGCCATGCCTCCTGTTCCTTTTACAGCATTCTCAACTCCTGCCTGGGTGAAATGGAAGCCTGTCAAATGGTGAGCAGCTAACCATCCTTTGAGTGGCACAATTCCCAATCCATGAGTCCCAATGATTAAAGCTCCTATTGCTGCAATTATTGCAAGGCTAACACCCCATTTCTTTAGTCTTTCTCGCATATTATTTCTTCTTTCACCAGAACTTCTGTCAACTGGATTAGTTTCTCTTTGTGCTTCGGCTCGACGCAACACACCAGCAGGACTTTGTGGATGTTCTGCTCTTTGCCCAGTGGGTATACTTATCGAAGGGGGAGCTTCTGCTTGTTGAGGTTCTGCTGTTGCTGTTTCTGCCATATTTCGTGATGTATTTACTAACAATAATTTAAAAAGTCCAAACTGTCAACATAATCTGCTATCAGTTTTTTATTTCCTCTTTTCTCTCAACTTATAATAACTCATCTTTGTACTTCCATATTTTTTCAAAAGCTTTTTTGAAACAAGTGATGAAAGAAGTGCGTGTGCTTGCTGACGTGTGACAGAAAACGCGCTTTCTATATCTGATGTTTTAATAGCTTTTTTACTAATAACAATTTGCAGTACTTCTTCTTCACGGGGCGTTACCAATACCCTTTTTTCTCCTTCAATCCGTTCGAGATGAGAATGTTTTAATTCATCAATTCTGGCAAGGGCACCTTGCAGCGATGTTGCAATTCCTTCTAAGAAATATTCAATCCACGAAGTTTTATCACCTGTATCAGCACTGTGAAGAACATCTGAATAAAGATGACGATCGATGTCGTAATAATCGTCAATTACAAAATATTTGGAAACTTCATAACCTTCACGAAGAAGAAAATACGTGGTCAAAATACGACCTAGTCTTCCATTTCCGTCAAAAAAAGGATGAATGTAGGCAAATTGATGATGGAAAATCGCTGCTTTAATAAGCGGATGAAGCTCTTTTTCTTGGGACAGCCAATCATATAGTTCTGTCAAAGCTTTTTTAATTTCATCAGCAGTGTGATATGGAGGATTATGTTTAACAACAATTTCCAGTTCGGTCCTATGTCCTACAAAAACAGGTCCATTTCTGACTTTACCAAGACTATCCAATTCAATGCCTTTCATAAGTGTCTTATGCAGTTTTTCTGTAAGTTCAACGGTAATTGGCGTTTTCTGTCTTACCAGATCAGGGAGTTTGGTAATAATTTCAAAATAATTTTTAACTTCTTTTTCAGATTTTGTTGTCGGGATTTGGTCTCCCAAGACAACATTGGTAACGTCTTGAGGTGAAAGAGGATTCCCTTCAATACTGGTTGAATAATGCGTTGCGAGAATTTGATTTTCTTGAGACAGTAGTAAAGAAAGAGAAGGAATAAGCTTTTCTGCCTGTAATTTCCCATATAAACGTTCAATACTCGATAAAATATTTAATATTCTAAAATTGAGGCTAAATTGTGGTTTGAACATAGCAGTATTATAACACAAAAGTAATTATTTGTCAATATATTTGTAAAGTTTATTGTAAATATAAAATTATATCTTCGGTTGTGTTTTTCTTCTTTCAATTTTCCGAAGCGTGTACATAATTCTTTGATCTAAGTTTATATTTTTAATTCTCGCAAAACGAATTATCGCAACGAGAATATCTCCGAGTTCTTGTTGGTATGTTTCATCTTGTTGGGCTTTAAGATTGGTGGGCTTTCTTCCATGCTTGGCAAGATAAGCACGCGCCATCTCCCCTACTTCTTCAACAAGACTTAAAATTAAAATTGATCCGAATTCTTCATCGTTTTTTCGTGATCCATCAATACTTTCAAGCTTTTTAAAGTATTTTCCAAAGGGTGATATCTGTTTTTGTGCCATAAATTGTCTCTTTCTTATGTGTAAATGTACTCTGTATAGATATGTATGTCAACTATTTCTATTATATTTGGCTTACTACTCCAGTAGAGTCATTTAAGTCAACTTCATATTTTTTAACTGTATTATTTTGTTGATTTGTTATATTAAAATCAAGCGTTTCACCGTCTTTCCAGAAGGCTTGGGATACTGTTTCAGATGGGTCGAGTATAACAGGTTTTAAATAATATTGTGTATCGGTAAATCTTCCATCCGTTTCAAAAATTAAAAAGTTTCTTTTGTTATCGGGCCTATCAAAAAAAACATAGAAAAATCTGTTGGTAGGAGACCAATTTTGTGAAGTTATTTTTTCAAACTGCATATTGTCTCCTTCTTGTTCAAAAAGTACATGCTGTGCTCCTGTTTCTGTATTATTGAGAATAAATCTTTGCCAGATATGATTGTTTAATTCTTTTGTTTCCCGAATTATTTCTCCTTGAATTGCGGCAGCTTGTGCAGGAGGAGCAACTGAAGTATCCTCTGAGACATAATTGCCGTTTTTCGGAAGCGGTACCGGTTCAAATCGAGAAGCAGTAGGAAGATGACCGTCAGTTTTATGTGAATATTTATCTAAAACAAGAATTAAAATAGGAGTCAAAATTAACAAGATAAGTACAATGATAAAAAGAACATAATTTTTCTTCATAACTTAACTGTATTCGGATTCATCAATAGATGTCAACTGTACAATTTTTTTGCATTTCTCAACAGTTTCTATTAATCTTTAATTATGGCAAAGAATAAAATTCATAAAAAGAAAAAAGCGTCATCGTATAAAAATGTTTTTATTTTAGTAACTTCTGTTTTACTTTTTAGTATTTTATTAGTTGCTATTCATTATATTTCCTCATCAGTGCCTGCTACTTTTAATTCGAATGCCGCATCTCAGATTGCGTGGCCAATGTTTGACGGAGATGCGCAAAAAAGCGCTGCTAATACCAATGAAACTGCTATTACGACAGCTACGGTAAAAAATTTGAAACAATTATGGCAAATAAATCTACCAAATACTTCGGACGGATCTCCAATATATCTTTCAAATGTCACAACGCAACAAGGAGTAAAAAATCTTATTTTTGTTACTACAGCAGGCGGAAGTTTAGTTGCTATTGATGATGCGACTGGTGCAAAAGTATGGCAGGAGAATACGCAAGGTAGTTCTGGTGTAATTACTAGTTCTCCAGTTATTGACCCAAGCTTTCAGTATGTTTATAGCTATGGCAAAGATGGCAAAGTACATAAATATTCCATAGAGACAGGAGCAGAGGTAACTACAGGCGGCTGGCCTTTTACTGCAACCGTAATCCCTAACGTTGAAAAAGGATCATCTGCATTAACCATTGGTAATGGGTATTTATATGTTTCTATAAGTGCTTATGTTGGTGATAATGGTTCTTATGTCGGACATATTGCCGCGAAAAATCTTACCACGGGTGCAACATCAGTATTTAATGTTCTTTGCAGTTCTACCAAGCAATTATTAAGCGGCACCTGTGGAAGCTCTCAAGCAGGTGTGTGGGGAAGGCCTGGCGCAGTAGTTGATCCTGTCTCAGGAAATGTGTTTATCTCATCCGGGAATGGCTCTTATGCACCTCCAAATAATTTGGGAGATAGCGTTATAGAATTAAGTCCTGATTTAAGTAAAGTGATTGATACCTATACTACCAATAATTTCCAAACGTTGGATAATGCCGATGAAGACTTGGGTAGTACAATGCCTGCAATGATTCCAACACAAAAAAGTAATCCGCCAAATATTGCCGTTCAAGGAGGAAAAGACGATAAAATACGTGTTCTCAATCGGCAAAATCTTTCAGGAAAGAACGGGCCATATAATGTTGGCGGTGAGCTGCAGACAGTATCCATTAACTGCAATGTGTTCTCTCAACCTATCGGATGGGCTGATGGAAGTGGTAATACATGGGTTTTTGTCACAGATATGTGCGATTCGTTATATGCTTATAAAGTAGTGAATAGTACACTTCAAAAAGTATATGAAAAAGACAATATCGGTCGAAGCTCGCCATTTTTAGTAAACGGAATGCTATTCCTTCAAAAAAGTGGATCTGTCACGTCTTTGAATGCAGCAACGGGTGCAACCTTGTGGACAGGAAATGTAGGCAGTATGCACTGGCAAAGTCCAATCGTTATAAATGGAAAGGTATTTGTATTAACCAATGATGGAAAACTTACGGCATTTGGAGTAAATGCTGTTCCTCCAAAACTATCTCCCACGCAAATAGTGTTGCCAACTCCTAAGCCCACGCCAATAGTTCCTACCTATTATATATTGCAACTTGGGCCACATATAACCCCAAAGCCTTAAAGTTGTAGTATGAAGATATTTTATTTGCTAGAAAATTTTTCTTAGAAACTGTATAATTAGTAAGTAGTCCAATATGAAAACTTCCATCAGTTTGTTTTTGAGCGACATTCTGCCCCATAGAAAAAATTTTATCCACAAAATTGTAAAAAGTAAAATCTTTAGAAATAAAACTACAGATGATGTTTTTCGGCAATTAAAAGCTATGAAGCTTGATGGTTTTGAATTATTGCTCCCTCAATATTTCGTAACAACAAACAATGATATTAATGAGATCAAAAAATTAGTCAAGCAATACCATTTTCCCGTTCTGAGTGTACATCAGCAAATACGACTTATTACTGCTACAAAAATAGAAGAGATAAAACGCTTATTCGAAATAGCACATACCCTTGATGCAAAAGTAATAGTTCTCCATATTAATTCGGCAAAAAAGCAGATTTTTGATAAAAAGTATGTTCAGGAACTGCATAATCTTGAAAAACGCTATAAAATTACCGCTACATTTGAAAATATGGAAAAGCATATTGGATCACTTCCCTATAAACATCGCTGGCATGAGATAACTTTTTGTGACGTTATTAACAAGACAAATTTTCATATTACTTTTGATACTGTTCATTTGGCTCATTCAGGAGGGAATATTGTTCGTTTTTTTAAGAATAATAAAGATAGGATTAGTAATATCCACTTAAGCGATTATAAACATCATCCATTGAATGGAAGTATTATGCCCATGAAATACAAACATATGCCGCTAGGAGATGGTAAGTTACCTATTGATAATTTCCTTGCATTATTACAAGAGGAAAAGTATAAAGGGTTAGTAACGCTTGAAATCGATGCAGATTTACACGGAGCTGAAAGAAGTACAGCTATTTTAAACAAATTTGCAAAAAACTCTGTGCATATCTCACTATAGGTTTTACTTCTTGCTATTTTCTAGCTAAAATGGTATGATAATTACTCCGCGGAGAGCGGCCTTTTTTGTTTAGGGTTAAGGGTAAAGCGTCAAGGGGAAAGAAATAATTATGCATAAAAAGCTAAATATATTATTTTTTACTTAACCCTTTACTCTTCACGCTTTCCCCTCGTAAAATATGAATATTCGAAATGTAGGTATCATTGCTCACGTTGATCATGGCAAAACCACCTTGGTGGATGCATTGTTGCGGCAATCAAAGACCAAATTAAATAAAGAAGTTGCTGATTCCAATTTGATTATGGATAGTAATGAATTGGAAAGAGAGCGCGGAATTACTATTTTTTCAAAAAACGCATCCGTAGTTTGGCATGACACCAAGATAAATATTATTGATACTCCAGGACATGCTGATTTTGGTGGTGAAGTTGAACGCGTTCTGACAATGGCTGATGGTTGCTTGCTTCTTGTTGACGCAAAAGAAGGACCAATGCCACAAACTCGTTTTGTTCTCAAAAAAGCACTCGAGAAGAAATTAAAAATTATAGTTGTGGTGAATAAAATTGACAAACCCGATGCCCGTATCAATCACGTACTTGATAAAACCTTAGATTTATTTTTAGAACTTGGTGCTGATGATGAGACCGCTGATTTTCCAGTTGTGTATGCATCTGCAAAAGAAGGAAAAGCAGGATTGGAGCCTGATTTATCTGCAATGACTGATGTATCACCTATTTTTGACGCAATTCTTAAATACATCCCGGAACCGGCAGTAGATCCTACAAAACCATTACAAATGCTTATGACGACACTAAGTCGTGATGATTATAAAGGGAGAATTGCAATCGGTAGAGTTTATAATGGTATTGCAAAACAGAATCAAGAGGTTGCGCACATCAATAGAAATGGTGAGATAAAGAAATATCGGCTGACATCTCTTATGACATTTGAGGGATTAGAGCGAGTTGATGCGCCGGAAATTTCTGCGGGAGATATTGTGGCTGTTTCAGGAATTCCTGATATTTCGATTGGCGAAACGATAGCTGATCCGGAAAATCCAATTGCGTTGCCTGTTCTCGCAATTGAAGAGCCGACAGTTAAGATGACATTCAGTGTCAATGATTCCCCTTTTGCAGGCCAAGAAGGAGAATTTAAGACATCTCGTCAAATCAGAGAACGTTTAATCAAAGAGCTTGAAACAGATACTGCACTGCGTGTTGAAGATACAACTGATGGAAAATGGATGGTATCAGGACGTGGCGAATTACATTTGGCAATTTTAATTGAACGGATGCGCCGTGAAGGTTATGAATTTCAAGTCAGTCGTCCGCAAGTAATTCTTAAACAAATTGACGGAAAGAAAGTTGCGCCGTTTGAGCGGGTTTTTCTTGAAGCACCGCAGGATTATTCTGGAATTATTATGCAAAAAATGGGTGTCAGAAAAGCTAATCTTGAAGACATGACCACCGACGATAAAGGAATTGTATATTTTGAATTTGTTATGCCGACAAGTGCTCTTTTTGGCTATCGTAGTGAATTTATTACCGATACACGTGGTCTTGGTATTATCAATACGAATTTTGATAGATATGACGTAGATAGTGGCAGTCCGATAAAACGAGAACGTGGATCGCTTATTGCTAATGAAACAGGTCAGTCCAATTTATATGGTCTTACCAATATTCAAGAGCGAGGTACTCTTTTCATCGGCCCAGGCGTGCAAGTATATAAAGGTCAGGTTGTCGGAGAAAATTCACGTTCGGAAGATTTGACAGTCAATGTGACCAAAGCCAAACAACTTTCCAACATGCGTTCCAAAGGTGATGGTTCAATGGAACATTTCAACGTCCCACGTGTCATGGATCTTGAAGATTCATTGGAATTTGTCAATGAAGATGAGCTAGTCGAGGTTACGCCAAAAAATGTGAGGATACGAAAAAAGATTTTGGATGAAGTTCTCGCCCGCCGCATGAAGTCACAGGGGCTGCTCTAAATTTAGTTTATAGATTAAAGCTAAATTAACCTGTTTCTCTTATCTTTTGGTACACGTCCAGTTAGGTATGGTCCAGGCATCTGATTAATATTAGCCGTGGTTATTCCGCCGGGTGTTGGAACGAGTGGTTGAGTTGCAGAAAAAACAGGATATCCGCCACTCAATCCAACTCTTCCTTGAAGATAGAGCGCAGGTAAAACTCCATTTGCCGCGTTTTTTACATCTGGTTGTATTGAAGAAGGTACAAATGCCTCAATAGTAGCACCTGTCTGAGAATTAACTATGAGATCTACATATTCATTTTGGGGTTTCTGACCGGGGTAGGCTACAGATACAACAGTTGCAGTTGGTTCTAAGTCAGTTTTATCAAGGGGCCCGACTACTAGCTGTTCTCCTATCTCAGAACTTGCATTTGTAACAAAGTAAGAGGCCGGTTGGGCGGTGTACAAAGAGCTTTCTGGTGATGGTTCTACGGGCCCGGCCGACGAAGCTGTTGGTTTCCCTGTTGCAGAAGTTGATGATGATGCGGGAACCTCAGAACCGCTTGACGCAGAGCCGTCACCAGAAGAACTGCAGCCACCTAGTGCTATCGCTGCTCCTGCACCTAAAAGAGCTACTGTTGCTAATGTTGCTTCTTTATTCATAAATTATAGGTAATAAAAGGAAATTATACTTTTTTTCTTATAGGTTGTCAATGGGATTTGGATGAAATTTTGGCTCGCCGTATGAAGTTACAAGGTTTGCTTTAAAGATTATTTATTTATCCACTCAGTAATAAGTTTTCCCAGGTCTTTTTGTTTACCTGGCATGCCATGTGTTGTATTTGAAATAATTTGATATTCAAATTCAGATTTCTCTTGTTTTAATATTTTAACTACTCGTGATACATCTCCCCAAGCGTATTCATCAAATTCTCCGAAAACAACAAGTGAAGGTTTATTAATATCTTTATAGTATCGGAATAGTTTCTTTGTCGAAAGTTTTACTTTATTAATAATTTCATAATAGGGAAAACAATTATAATCTCCATCAGGATTGGCGACATCATAAAACGCTTGATAGGAAAAAATTTCATCCGGAAATAGATCTTTTATCAATTCTTCGCCTTTATTTTTTTTAATTTTCTCCTTTGCTTCTTTCAGCAATTTCCAAAATTTAGTTTTACCAATCAGATCATACATGATACCTGTGTCGTCTCCCGCATCGGCAAGAATATATTTTGAAATTTCATTAGTTGGCTTGTAATGATTGTAAACACAGATCTTATTCGCGCCAGTTGAGGATCCTATGAGGTAAAATTCGGTATAACCTTGAGTTTTTAGAAATTCAATAGCAGCATCGATATCAAAAACACATTCTTTGATAATTTCATATGCAGTTCCATACATTTTCCGTTCATCTATATTATTTTTTTCTATATGAAATGATTTCATCATGTTTGCACCACGATTATTGAAATATAAAAGTGAAATATCTTTTTTGAGAAGTTCGATGGCTAATTCAGATTTCTCTTCCTGATGATAAAAAACAGATGATGTTCCATTTCCATGCAAATAAATTGCTGCTTTTTTATTATTTTTTTCTTCATACAGCATCCCGGGCAATCTCAATCCGTCTTGCGTAGAAAATTCAATTAGTCGAGGTTGATTCATTGTCTCAATTTGTAAAGATTACGTTTTCTGTTTTTTCTACTTTTTTAATAATTATTTTTTTATTACTTTGTCCTTTAGCAAAAACTGTTTTGTTTCCAAGGTCGTTGCCATTTTTTTGTTCGTACGTGCCTTCTTTATCCACAGTTTCGAGTTGTAAATGAATTAGATCTTCATTTCGTTCTACATTTTTCATACTATTCGAAATTATATAAACTTTTTGATGCTTTGAAAAGAACCAAATGCAAAATTTTACTTATCAGGACATAATTCTTTGATGGTTGGTGAATTAGTTGAAATCACTCTAAAGATCCTGAAGATTTGAAAGAATCTTTTATTGAAAAATTTGACACCATAAAAATTTTTATGTATGACGTAGATCATTAGAAGCACTTATCTGAGTAAGTGGAGTTAGCCTTGCTCCTCTTGCACCGGAATATCTTGCGGTAGGTATATCTCTGTCAGGAACCGAATTTGTCCCTAAAGCACCACCTAATTTTGCTAGGTTAAGCACACTTCGCTCTTTTCCATCAACGACTCCTGCTAATGGACCAACTGAGTGACTGCTTCCATCTTTAGCGATATTGTTATAATAAAGTATTCTCCCCTCACGCATAGTCATAATATTGTAAGTCAGTAATATCATATAGTCAATACTTGACAACTGATGGCAATTTACTTATCTGGGCACAATTCTTTGAGAGGGCAATCGTTGCATTGGTGTGGGCGTGCTGGACAATATTCTCTTCCAAAATAGGTAAGATAGTGGCCAAAAAATCTCCACTGATCTTTCGGTACAATTTTCATTAAATCCTGCTCAATTTTTACAGGATCTTTTTGATCTGTCAGTCCAAGTTTGTTTGTAAGTCTGATAACATGAGTGTCAACGACAATTCCTTCGGATTTATGAAACGCATCACCAAGAACGACATTGGCTGTTTTTCTCGCAACACCAGGAAGCGCGTCAAGTTCTTCCATCGTCTGCGGCACAACGCCTTGGTATTTCTCCATAATCATTTGCGCGGCGGCTTTGACATTTTTTGACTTGTTGTAATGGAAATTTACTTTTTTTACCATTGCGTCAATATCTTCTACAGGTGCATCCGCCATTGCTTGTATTGTTTTATATTTTTGGAACAGTGCTGGAGTAACGGTATTTACCAGTTTGTCCGTTGCCTGTGCTGAAAGAATTGTTGCGACAAGCAGTTGCCAGGGATTTTCATTAATAAGTGCTGAATGCGGATTGGGATAAAGTTTGGAGAGCCGTTTGATGATTTCTTTTACTTTTCGACTTGCCTCAGGGTCTACGACTTTTTCTTCTTTTGTCATAACATTTTTATTATAGCATCAGGGAATCTATAAGCCAATTAGGGCTTCTTGTGCATATTGTAGAGACTTGTTAAGATTTTATTATGCGTTATCTTTTTGTTTTTATATTTTTGGCAAGTTCAGTTTTGAGATTTTTGTTAACGCTGGTAAACAGGCAAGCAAATGATAATCATATTCGAGTTATCCAACTGATCCTTCAAGGACTTCAGCCAGGAAAAAATAGTTGTTGGGAATGTTTTCAGCCAAAGTTATATTATGATGTCAGTGCCTTTGTATATCGTCTTCTTCCTTGGGATACATTTGTAAGTCTTATTCTTACAGCCCAAATGCTAAGTTTTCTTGCGGGAATCGGAACAGTAATCATTATATGGAAATTTTTGGCAGATAGTACCTCCAAATATTATGCATCAGTTCTTACGTTTGTCTGTATAGCGTTTAATCCGCAATTTATTGGAATAACCTCTCAGGCAACAAATGATTCATTTATCATTTTCTTCAGTTCTTTATCATTTTTTGCAATGTGGAAATATCTGCAAAAAAGCAGTATTTTTTATGCAATTCTTCTTATTATTGGTGTCGTTTTAAGTATTCTCAGTAAGGGCACGGGATGGGTGGTTTATGGAAGTATAACAGCTATATTACTTCTAGAGATGTTGTTCCCTTCTGTTCAGAAAAAATTGAAAAGGCTGGCAATTATTTTTTTAGTTTATAACAGTATCTTTTTTATTGCTGTTATCTTTTTTACTCCTTATCCGTATTATTATCAAAAATATCATAATCCATTTATTATCAATGCTACAAAGCCAACTGTCCAGGCAGCTTTTTTCAAAAAAAGCTATGTAGGAAGACCTGGTGTGACATCTATTGTGGATAGTTTCTACACTTTCCGTCTTGATGATTTATTATTACATCCGTATGTTATCAATAGTCCCCAACCATATTTTATTAATCGCACATCGTATTGGTCGCAAATTTACGCACAATTTAATTCAATTCATTTTTTACAGTTTCCTCCATCGTGGGGAAATACTTCTGTAAAAGTACTCTCTCTTACCCGCAGTTTATTGATTATGGGATTACCTCTTGGCTTAATCATGGTTCTCGGTTATCTGACACAAATTGTTATTCTCATTAAAAAATTTTTAAAACATTCATTTTCTTTTTCCGATTTTACTCATTCATTTCTTTTTGTTTTTTATTTTTCGGTTATATTGGTTTGTATGCTCTATTATGCATATGCGTATCGAGATTTTTCTTTTATGAAAGCTATTTTTCTTTTTCCAGGGATTGTGTGTATAGCACAATTTTTACATACGGGGATACAGATCATTATGCGAAAACTTATGAAATGGCAGTACCTGCAGGCTTTTTTCTCCCTCTATCTCATCACGCTTTGTATACTGTATATTTATGACGTTTCATTACTTATCGGACAGCTGTGGGGAAATATTGGAGAACTTTATTAACTATGGAATGACCATATTTTCGTACTTGCATTTAGGTGAGTATCTTTGTATAGTTAATAATTATGGTTCAAGATGATACACAAGACGACATAATAGAAGGTGAAGTTGCTGAAGATGCAACTGACAATGAGAGTATTGATGTGCCGGTAAGTGGTGCAGATCAAGCAAGCGCGCTTCTTAACCTCGAAGAACTCATCAAAAATCATATAGAGTCGATTGACAAGCTTAAGATAGAACTCAAGCAACAACGCGAAATGCTTGAGGATTCTTTCAATAATAATCCTACGTATCACGAGCATGACGAAAAAGTTAAAGAAGTATTAAAAGGGAAAAATTCTGTAAGAATGGAAATTTCCAAACAACCCTCTGTCGCAACCCTTGCACAAAAAGTAAAAGATATGCGTTTTGATATCAATGAAAAAAGTAAAACTCTTTCTGATTTACTGCAAGATTTTACCGAACAAACAGGTGCGACTCAAATTGAAATGAGAGATGGTAAAGTACTAGAAATTGTAAAGACATCAAAGTTGGTAAGAAAAACTTCGTAATCTGGAATTATGAAGCATGAATTAGGAATTAAGGTTAATTTATTGCTTACATTTTTATAATCATAATTCTTTATTCATAATTCTCGAAATGTAATATATACTGCTCCCCGTTTTACATGAAATCATTGCAGAATGTGATAAATAAAATTTTGTCGATATTCCCCTATCTTGTTGTTTTTATTTTCTCACTTTATCAGCCTTCAGATCCAGATCTCGGGTGGCATTTGAAATACGGACAATATTTCTGGCACACAGGGGAACTTCTTCGTGATAATACATTTTCAGCAATGATGCCGAATTATCACTGGGCCAACACCTCTTGGCTTACAGATATAATTTCCTATACAACATATCATTTTGGCGGACTTTTCGGATTATCCTTATTGGCTGCATCCGTGGTTACTGCAACGTTTTATTTTTTTGCTAAATCTGCGCAAATGTCTCTCTGGGAACAGACAATTATCTTCCCGATTATGCTGTATCTTGAGAAACCAGTGAATTCAGTCTCTTTTCGTGGTCAGCAGATGAATTTACTTTTTGTTGGTGTGCTATTCTATCTGATTAGTTTGTATGAAAAAAAACCAAAATTATTATGGCTTATTATTCCTCTTTTTTGGATATGGGTTGATATCGATGGAGAATTTCTTTTGGGATATGTATTGTTTGTTTCTTGGGTGGGTTTGTATATTACAAAGAAATTTGCGGAAAAAGTTTTTGTTTTAGATATAAAAAAAGAAAAGAAACAAACGAGGTTGAGTTTTAGTTTAAATAAACTAAAAACAACAGTGGCTCAAGAAAAAAGAGAAATCGGTTTTTTGTTAAGTATAGTAGTTTTAAGTTTCCTAGCAACAATGCTTACCCCTTTTGGCGACCGTCTTCTTCTTAGCACATTTTCATATATTGGGAATCCACTTTTAAAAGATATCGAGGAATATCTTCCTTTTCAAATGTATTCTCAAGGTTGGTGGAATGAAATTTTTGTAGGAGTTCTTCTTACTTTTGGTCTCTTTATTCTTTTTTTCAGAGGGAAATTCCTTGAAAAGTTTCCTATTCTTGGCGGAGGACTTTTATTATATGTGCTTTCATTACAGGTGCTTCGATATGCATGGCCTGCATATTATTTGTTATTTCCACTTCTTGCGATGACTGCGTCTTTTCTTAAGCCGGATGGGAAAAAATTGACAAAAAATCTTTCAAGTATTCTTCTTATTATATTCTTTGCTGTTGCAATTTGGTCACGGTATCCATTTACTCAATACACAAATTTCACTTGGAATGAATATTG
>Ga0265340_10001412_pt1 | contig 13792 bp, 10 predicted proteins | sample 4CB225metaG_FD_202082 | JGI IMG/M metagenome (GOLD analysis project Ga0265340, IMG submission 202082) | Rhizosphere microbial communities from Carex aquatilis grown in University of Washington, Seatle, WA, United States - 4-CB2-25 metaG | ecosystem: Host-associated > Plants > Roots >...
GCGCCGCGTACGATGAGGCTATCCATCGGAACCTAACGCTTACCACGAAAGTTCCCGACCGTTCTCATGCTTGACTTAGCGCTGGCGCCGCCGTCCTGTGACGGACGGTCTCCAAGGCCCAACAATGGCTCGTTGGCTGAATCGGGCTGGAGGACAAGAACCGACCCTTACTGCTCGGTGGTCTGTGTGCGATGCCGAAGTGACCTGTGCCGCTACTTTTGAGCTGCCGTGGGATTGTCTCTGCAACCGGGCGGCCCAGACAACGGCGGGCCGAGATTTCGGTTCGACCTAAGTGCATGTTGCCCCGAGCAGCGACCTAGACTACCGTACCGCCGTGGAGTTTGGATCTCCCCGATTGCCTCATGATACGGCGCGTATGCATCGCAGCGCTAAATCAGTTCCGTGGCAATGTCCGGGTGAAACTCCGGAAGATGAACGTGCGCCAGGAGCACGTCTGAAAATGTCTTGGGCCTATAGCTCAATCGGTCAGAGCCCCCGGCTCATAACCGGGTTGTTCCTGGTTCGAACCCAGGTGGGCCCACTACACGAGGGTGTTGGTGGGTATCGGATGGTAAGGAGTCCGCAGACACGTGACGATTGAAGCACAAATTGAGGCACTAGAATGCCTCGGATCTCTTGATGCTGAACTGGCCAACCTCACAGAGGACTTAGCCCGCGAAAAGGAAGGCTTGCAGCAAAAAATAAGCCGTTTGAGCGAATTGACTCGGCGACTTGAATCGAGCCAAGCGAGCTTTGGCGAAATGGATAGGACTCGCGGCGAATTGCTAGCTGAAATTCGTCAAATGAACGTTCAAATTGAACGTTCGCGAGAGAAGCATACCCGCTGTCGAAATGAGAAGGAGACCATCGCCGTGCAACGCGAGCTTGAGGAGCTCAGGAAGCTGCTCCGTGACCGTGAGGTCGAGGTAGAGCGTCTTAATCAGCTGACAGATCAAGCGCGTCTCGATATCGGGCGAATAGAGACTGAACATTCACTGCTGTCCAATGATATCGAGTCTATTGAGGCCCCAGCACTGGAGCGTTGCAGTAGTTTGGAGCAGTCTATTGGACAAAAGGAGACCCTCCGCAAGGGGTTCGTATCCAAAGTCCGTCCACAGACGTACAGAAAGTACGAGTTGATCCGAAAGCGACGTGGGTCTGCCATTGCACACACGAGCGACGGCACCTGCAGTGCTTGCCACATCTCGATTCCACCAATGCAGTTCCAGCAACTCATGAGGCAGTCAGACTTTGACATCTGCCCCAACTGCAATAGGTTGCTGTACTTCAAGGTTGGCGTCGAACCTCCGCTGGAGGAGTCAACGGGTGCTACGTGATTTGGCGGCTTCCCCCCGATGCGCGGGACAAGTCGGGTTGGGGGGCTAGGTGATGAAAGCCTGCCCGCGATGCGGGAGACTCTATCCTACAGAAGCCGGATTTTGTCCCGAAGATGGTCAGCAGCTGACCACCCTTAGTATGGCTCCAGTCGAACCAAGCGCGTCGGATCCGCGCTTGGGCGCCCTTCTCCTGGGGCAATATCAAATCCGTCGGGTCGTAGCAGATGGTGGCATGGGCCGGGTGTATGAAGCCTTTGACGTCAAATCTGATCGTAACGTTGCCGTCAAGCTGCTGCACTCAGCGGTTGCAAAAGACGAAGTTTCGATAGAGAGATTCAAACGCGAATTCGACGTGAGCCAACTGCTTCCCCATGAGCATATTGTGGAAGTATTCGATTTCCAGCCAACGCCTGAGGGGAGCTATGCGTTGGTCATGGAGTTCTTGTACGGCGAAGAACTGCGAAACACAGTCAAGCGGGAAAAAATCCTACCCCCGGCGCGAGTGGTTCGTATGCTTAGTCAACTGGCAATCGGATTGGATGGCGCGCACTTCCGTCGTCTAGTCCATCGAGACCTGAAGCCAGACAATATCTTTCTTTGCCAGACACGGGATGGTGACAACGTAAAGATCCTTGATTTCGGTTCAGTCAAGGACAAGGCAGAAAATGCCAAGAAACTGACTGTAATTGGTACGACCATCGGTTCGCCATTCTACATGGCACCCGAACAAGCCCAAGGACTCGAAACGCTAGATCAGCGGGCCGACGTGTGGGCACTTGCAGCGATCGCGTACGAATGCCTAATCGGAGAAGTGCCATTCAAAGGCAACAACGGGCCTGCAATCCTTCTGGAAATTCTTACCAAAAACCCGAAACCACCCACGCAGATACCCCGTAGCGATCATTTCCCGATGAGTTGCGAACTTGACGTTGTGATGGCTCGAGCATTTCAAAAGAATCCTGCGCATCGCATTTCATCTGTTGGTGAACTTGCTGACCAAGTGGGCCACGCATTTGGGCTCTCCGAGTCCCACAGAGCTTGGGCGAGTCGCACACAACAGGACTTGGAGGCTGAAATAGCCGCTGAAATGCCGCGAATTCAGCAGAAAAGTGTCGAGCGCGATGCCACCGCCGACGCCTTCTTCGGTATGGCTGATGATCTAGGAGCTGTTGCAACCGACCGGGTGTTCTCTTCGAACCCGAGTTCTTCTTCAGTGGTTCAATCAAGAAGCGACGTGTCTGGCCTCCTTTCGGCAATGACTTCGCGTTGGCCTATCATTGCGGTCATCTCAGGCGCCGTGCTGTTGGCTACCGTGGCATTGATCTTGATGTTCTTGCTCTAGCGTTGCTCGGATGATCTCCATTCTCACACGAGGCCACATGAGATATCATCGATATATTCCAAAGGTTTTGGCGCTTTCCACGGGGGTTCTCTTCCTAGCAGGCTGCCGCAATGAAGTCTCTGCTGCCGAAAGTGCTGGCAAGCATACGGAATCCGTAAGCATCGCTGCCGCGGCAGCGGCGTCGAGCTTCGATGAGCCGGCATTCTCGCTCAGTCTATCCAAGTCTGGGTCTTACTCAGCTGGGAATTCGGGCGCTCTCATGCTCGAATTGAAAGCCAAAGCTCCGCACCACGTGAATCAGGAATACCCGCACAAACTCAAGCTCAAACCAGTTGATGGCATTTTGTTTCCCAACCCAACGTTGGCCCGCGATGCCATGACCCTGGAGCCTATGGCGATTGTCTTGAGAGTGCCGCTCAAGCCCACTCGCGCCGGGGCATTCAAAGTGGAAGGTGAGTTTGCCTTCTCCTTGTGTACCGCCGATCGATGTCTGATCGAGAAGCGCACGCTCGTCCGCGAAATTGAGGTTCAATAGCGTTAGCGGCAGATTGGCCTTGCCCACCGACGCATCAGCGTGGTGGGTGATTCGAAGATTGGGCCAGTGAACCAGCTGCCCACGGGACGCCTCAGTGGTTGGTGCCAGTTGCGGAGGACTCTCGGACTGCTCTCCGTCTTCTATGTCTTGACAGTTGAGCGGCAGATGCACATAGTCCGGCGCCGACGCCGAAGTAGCTCAGCTGGTTAGAGCACGCGCTTCATAAGCGCGGTGTCGACGGTTCAAGTCCGTCCTTCGGCACCACTAAGAGAGCACGACCAAAGATCAGCCAAGATCTCTGTGGCTGGCGACGGTCCATCCGCCAATACGTGCGGTGTGTATGCATGTCATGAGACGTGGATTGCCAGTGAGGGTATGCATGCGATGGTCGTGTGCCGCCGGGGACGGCTCATCCCGGCGATCTTGGCACGAACTGAGTTGGCGTCGCGTCGAGTGCGAGTTCCGTGAAAAAAAACACTAAAGGACGGTCAAGTAACTCGACACTGGAGGGCCTGCACTAGGGCTAGCCGATTCGAATGCTTAATTCGCAATGTCATGACTTAGTTAGTTATCGCCGAAGAGATCCTGAATTCGGGTATCGAGGGCGATGGCAATCTTGTACAGGCTCGAAATGGAAGGGCTCGACTCCGCGCGCTCGATTTGTGAAAGCAACGAGATACTTAAGCCGGTGCGACGACTCATTTGCTTTAGCGTCAGTTCCTTGTCCTTTCGGATCCCGCGAATTGTGTCGCCAATGATCTTGTGAAGCTGCTCTTCTGGTGTGCGAGCTAGGCCTTTCTTTTTCATCACGCGGGCGAGCACCTCACGAAACTCATCAACGTTGAAAGGCTTCTTTATGTAGTCTACCGCATCAAGCTTCATAGACGCGACAGCGGTGTCCAGATTCGGATGTGCCGTGAAAATGACAACCGCTATGTCGGTGTCGATTGCTCTGATTCTTTTCAACACTTCGATGCCATCGAGTTTTGGCATCATCATGTCGAGAATAATTACGTGATATTCACCTTGGCGGACTTCTTGTTCCGCCTGAGTCGGATCGCTGAGCGTCTTGACCACATACCCATCTTTTTCCAAAAATGTCTGCATGTACTCGCAGATGGCTGGGTCATCATCGATGATAAGTATGCGCACAGCGGGAACGTCGATCGGCACGGTTGCCTCCTCAGACTTGGCGTTCGTCGTGCTCTTAGCGAGCACGATTGCAGTAGATTAGCTACAGCTACACTACAATAGCACTATTGCTCACCACTATTCAATGCTACTGCAACAAGATTTCGCCAAAAATGCAATCGACACGGCCCTCACCGTGTTTCCGCAAAATAGCAACACGGCGACTCGAGCGGGGGGTGGGGAGGGATGCAGCTCGAATCGCCGTGTATGAGATTTTTTGGGTCATCGTCACTTAGAACAGCTGAGCTCCGTAGGACCGACGATAACTCACATGCAAGCAAATTGCGCGCCATAACCAAAGCGTCACATTTCGAAGTGTTAGCATAATTCTCGGACCAACCTTCAATCACTTCTGAAATTACGATTTCCAGGTTCGCCCAAGAGCAGTTTCCCATCCCAATGGTGTTGAGATGACGTCTCCACTCAGCAACCAGCGACAACAACCGTGGCTACGGCATTTAAACGGCTGGTGAGCGGATTGCAAATTGGGTTTTTGTCGGGGCGGGCAGATTCGAACTGCCGACCTCACGGACCCGAACCGTGCGCGCTACCAAACTGCGCTACGCCCCGAAGGCAAACCTAACGGCGGCGGAGAATGTGCCGAACAAGCAGAGCTGTCAAGCTGTGGTGGCCGAAATCACGTTATGACGCGTGCTAATTCAGCCGCCAACCGGACGCCGTCGAAGTTCATTGACTAGTTCGGGCACCAGTTGGAAGAGATCGCCGATGATCGCGTAGTCGGCCAGCGAAACCATTGGGGCCTTTGGGTCGGAATTGATGGCTACGATAACTTTAGAACCTTTCATTCCCGCCATGTGCTGGACAGCACCTGAGATGCCGACGGCCAAGTACAGCTCGGGAGACACTACCTTGCCGGTTTGGCCAACTTGAAAATCTCCGGGTGCATACCCGGCGTCGCACGCAGCTCTGGTCGCCCCAAGAGCCGCACCAAGAGTATCGGCCAATGGATTTAGGATCTCGAAGAACCGGCCTGCAAGCGCTCGCCCGCCCGAGACCACCACTTTCGCCTCACTGAGTTCAGGCCTGGGATTGTCAACAGCCTCGTAGCCAATGAACTCCACGCGATCAGACGCAGGCTCGGCTGGTTGCGGCTCAATGCCGCGCAACGGTGAGAGTCGCCCGTTGGGTTTGGCCGCACTGAACTGCGAGTGTCGAATTGTAACAACGGTTCGTGCCGTCGATGCAACGCAATACGCTATTGCGTTCCCCGCGCAGACGGGACGCTTCCACGTTACCTGACCCGATTCCAGGTTAGAACCAACGCAATCGCTCACATAGGCGGCGCCAAGCGTCTGGGCCAGGCGAGGCAACAGATCCTTTCCCGTTGAGGTGGCGGCACCCAGAATGTAGGCTGCACCCACCTGTTCCACTATGCTTCGTAGTGTCGGGACCAAACGCTCTGCGAGTAGGTCATCGAACATGGGATGGTCCACGACGTAAACGTTCTGAGCACCAAACGCTCGCGCTGACTCAACCGCTTGCGAAACACGATGACCAATGACAACAAGAGCGAATGAACCTTCTATGTCGCGTGCGAGTCTCTCGGCAAAAGCGATGACGTGCAAACTTGCCGGCCGAAGTGTCGCGGAATCTTTGACCTCAAGGATCGCAATAATCTCTGGCATCTCTTGGAGAATTCCTAAAGAATTTTGGCTTCACTTGTCAGAAGCCTGACGAGCTCTGCGGTGGAGGAGACGATTCGGCCACTGGCTCTCGTCGCTGGGATTTCATAGCGGACGTGACGCAAGAGTGGCTCGAGAGGTGCTCCCAGCAGCGCATGAACGTCTTGGATTTCGAGTGGTTTCTTTCGTGCGCGCATAATCGCTGGTAGTGGGGCGAATCGCACGCCAGGTGGGTAGCGAAAGTCTTCGGGTGTTCGACGGGACCTGACCGCATCAGGAGTGACTATCCGTAGATCGACGGTTACCACTGCTGGAAGACGTGCTCGCAACTTTTGTACGCCACCGTCGACTTCGCGTTCAAGTTCCAGTCGCCCATCTGGAAGTTCGGACATTTTCGATACGAATGTTATTTGTGGCCAGCCGAGTATGTGCGCGAGGCGTTGTCCCACTTCATTGCCGTCACCGTCTGCACTCTGTTTGCCCATGACGACCAAATCGCAGACTTCCTTCATTATGATTCGGGCCAACACGTGAGCAACGATACTCGCATCGATGTCCTCGTCTTTTGCCGGAACGCGAATGGCACGGTCTGCGCCCGTGGCGAGTCCTGCACGTAAAATGACGTCAGCGTCACTGGTGCCCAGGGTGACTACGAGTGTCTCAGCGTGACGCTGCCGTGGAATTCTGCCATCTTCGGTCAGTCTTAGTGCTGCTTCCAGCGCATACTCATCAAACGGATTTGGTTTGCGTTCCTCGTTTGAAACCAGCAGCGTCTGCCCGTCTTCCGATACGCGAATCTTGGTGCAGAGTTCTGGGTCGGGGACGGGTTTTACGGGAACTAGAATTCTCACGGCAATTTGTTCCAACTCAGTGAGCGCAATCGGCGGCAACCTTTAGCACCGACTTTGTGCCTTGGAACTGAATCGTGGGCCGACGCTCAAGCCTTCTGCTACACCCTGAGCGCGAGGCCGTCAACAACTGCAAAAGTGCATTTTGCGCATTTGTGTAGCCTTGCGCCTGCTAATTGGCGACTAGGCTTTGCATCATGACCAAGTCGCCCGACATTCTTGTTATCGGAACTGGTATCGCCGGTCTCACATTTGCTCTCGACGCCGCCGAGCACGCACATGTTCTCATCGTGACCAAGAGACAACCAAGCGACGGCTCAACGGTCCGTGCGCAAGGTGGGATCGCGGCTGTCTTGATGTCCAATGACACATTTGCGGATCATATCCGTGACACGCTGACGGCTGGGGCTGGCTTGTGCCACGATATCGTCGTGCAACTCTGCGTGGAGCAAGCACCAGGGACTATTGAGTGGCTAGCAAAGCGTGGAATCGCATTCACTCGCACGGCAACAGGCGAGTACGACCTCGGAAGAGAAGGCGGCCATAGTCAGAGACGCGTTGCGCACGTAGGCGACATCTCTGGCGCTGAACTTGAGCGCGTTCTCCTACAGCAAGCGTCCGAGCACCACAACATTGAGATGCTCGCGTGGCATACGGCTATCGATCTTATCACCATGAGCAAATACGGCGGTCCGGATCGCTGCGTTGGTGCCTATGTGCTCGATGAGGCCACTGGGGTGGTGCACAAAATCCTGGCAAAGACCACGGTTCTGGCCACGGGTGGCGCCGGTAAAGTCTATCTTTACACCTCGAACTCGGACGTATCCACGGGTGATGGCCTCGCAATGGCCTATCGCGCGGGGGCCGAAGTGGCAAACATGGAGTTCTATCAATTCCACCCCACCGTGCTCTACGAGCCTAAAGCCAAAAGCTTCCTGATTAGTGAGGCGGTCCGCGGTGAAGGGGCTGTTCTTTGTTTGCCTAGCGGAGAACCATTCATGACTCGGCATCATCCATTGGCCGATTTGGCACCGCGCGACGTCGTTGCTCGTGCAATGGACTACGAGATGAAGCGCACCGGCTCGGACTACCTATTACTCGACGTAACATCGAAGCCGAAAGACTTCCTGCTCGAGCGATTTCCAGGTATTTATGCTGAGTGCCTCAAATTCAACATTGATATGGCCACCGAACCCGTTCCGGTCGTCCCAGCGGCTCACTATCTTTGCGGAGGCGTTACGACCGATCTGCATGGGCGTACCACTCTTCCCGGATTGTCGGCGATTGGAGAAGTCGCGTGTACGGGGTTACACGGTGCCAACCGTCTTGCTTCCAACTCCCTGCTCGAAGCCGTTGTGTTTGCCCGCAGGGCGGCGGAGCGGATTGTGCAGTCAATCCCTGGCGAGTCGGAGCCGCTACCCAGCGTTCCTGACTGGGAAATTGGCGCGGCCCAACCGAGCGAGGAACAGGTTGTTGTCGCCCACAGCTGGGATGAAATTCGACGCTTGATGTGGAACTACGTGGGGATCGTTCGAAGCGATAGTCGGCTCCGTCGCGCGTCGAGACGGATTGCCGTGCTTGAAGAGGAAATACGGGAGTACTACTGGCGACATACCGTGACCCGCGACCTCCTGGAACTGCGCAACATTCAGACGGTTGCCGAACTTATCATTGCTGCAGCGATTAGCCGGCGGGAAAGTCGCGGTCTACATTACACGATTGATTACCCGAAATCACGTGAGGACTCTGCGCGCGACACCGTGCTCAAACGTGGCGTCGTTGCGCATCTGCGAAATGGCTGAGCCTATTGCTCAAGCCATACGATAAAAGTCGGAGTATCCAATGGAAGCGCGAAGAATAGCACTGTGCTTGGGAGGCGGCGGGGTTACCGGTGCGATGTACCAAATAGGTGCGCTGGCGGCGCTCGAGGACGCCGTAGAAGGATTGCAGGCTGACGGTTTCGATCTGTATGTAGGATCCTCTAGTGGGGCAAGCGTAGCTGCAGCGCTGGCGGGCGGGCGCTCGGTGCAAAGAATCTACCGAGCAATACTCGATCCGGCGGATGACTACTTCCCGTTGGAACGTCGGCATCTCTTGCGGACTGACCTCGCCGAGTGGAGACGAACTTTGGTTTCAGCCTGGGCTGCTTTGCAACAAGGTACCAAGAACGTATTCTCACGAGTGCCCACGTCGCCGGCCGCACTGTGGGATGAGTTGGATCGCTTCGCGGATTCGTTGCCAGCGGGGTTCTTCTCGCTGGATGCATATGAGCGATTTTTGGAAGAGTTCTTCGTTCGACGAGAAGTGCCCAATCGATTTGCGGCAATGCCGCATTGTCTCAGGATAATTGCTCACGACTTGGACAACGGTCAGTTAGTGCTCTTTGGCAGTCCCGGGTTCGACCATGTCCCTGTCACGCGGGCATGCGTTGCATCCATGTCCGTTCCGCCTCTCTACTCACCGGTCAGGATTGGAGCTCGACAGTACATTGATGCCGGATCGGCTCAGGTTGCTCATATTGACGTTGCTGAAGCATCAGGGGCGGACATCATCATCGTGGTCAATCCGATGGTGCCTGTGGTCGCACAAGATGTGCCCACGGGGCACGGGCCACGTTCGAGTCTACGTGACAAAGGTATGTTTTGGGTGCTGAGCCAGGTCAATCGCATTAGCGCGCACAAGCTGATGCAGGACACCTGCACCCGGTTTCAAGCTGAGGGTCGAACAGAAGTGATTCTGATTGAGCCGGAGCCAACCGATGGGATCTTTTTCATGCACAACCCGGCCAGTTTTGCGGCTCGACGCGCCATATTGGAGTATGCCTATCGCTCCACGCGTGCCCGCGTGTCGCGTTGGTTCTCAGTTGGATCACGAGTCATTGCGGCAACAGGGTGGCGGGAACGAGCTGAGAGCACGATTTGGCCACCCCCGACGGCGACAGGTATTCGCAAGTAGGGCGCTCAGATTGCAAACCATGAGGTGGTTGATACCAATAATTGGACTTGTGCTCATCGCGGGTTGTGCCCGCCGCAATCGTGTTGGCGAGCATGTTTGGGTTCTCTATGAATCAAGGCCGGTTCGGGCCTTCATTGTCGAGAAGACGGGCGAGTCTCGCGTACGTGTACAATTCGAAGGCTGCGACTCTACTTGGCAGCGCGAAGTGACAACAGACAGAATCACGGATCGGGTCAGCGATGCTGAGTCACTGCATCCACCTGCGCTTCCGGCTTGCGCGCCGACGAGCGCGACTCGCAAAGGCGACACCATCGGCCTTGCGGTTCCATATAGGGTGGGTGACCGAATTCGCGTGAAGTGGAGAGGCTCCAGTTACAACGCTACGATTGTGGAGTTTGTACCCCCCGATCGCATGCGTGTTCACTACGAGGGGCTCGAAAATGCCTGGGACGAGACGATAGCGACTGATCGGATCGAGGGAGCGCGCTAGTATGGTTCTACCTGAAGCATACGGGCCGTAGTCTTCAACGAAGTCGAAATCAAGCCAGCGAGTTGTTCCTACGCAACTCGCTCGCCAGACTCGCGGAGCGTGCTAGGTCGTGCGACCTCATGACAGAAATTGTTCGTTCCGACTTGCGCAACATAGCCATCATCGCCCACGTGGATCACGGCAAGACCACATTGGTGGATGCAATGTTTCGGCAAACCGGTGTGTTTCGGGACAACGAAGAAGTCGTTGAGCGAGTCATGGACTCAGGCGAGCTCGAGCGAGAGAAAGGCATCACGATTCTCGCGAAGAATTGCAGTGTCCGTTACGGCGAGACGATGCTGAACATCATCGATACTCCCGGACATGCTGACTTTGGGGGCGAAGTCGAGCGCACGCTCCAAATGGCAGACGGAGCGATATTACTGGTCGATGCCGCTGAAGGGCCGTTACCGCAGACTCGCTTCGTTCTAAAGAAAGCGATTGAGCTTTCGTTGCCAATCATCGTGGTGGTCAATAAGATCGACCGCCAGGATGCGCGTCCAGACGAAGTTCTCAATGAAATCTTCGACTTGTTCTGCGATTTGGAAGCGTCTGATGCTCAGGCAAATTTCACCGTACTCTACGCGATAGGAAAGCTTGGCATCGCGAAACGTGACCTCAATGATCCCTCGACGAACCTCACGCCGTTGCTTGATACAATCATCGAACGAGTTCCGGCTCCGGTGGGGGATGTGGATGGGGGGACTCAAATGCGAGTCAACAACGTGGAGCACGACGACTACGTCGGCCGTCTTGCCATTGGACGGATCGTGCGCGGGCGCCTGGCTCCCGGTCAGAACGTAGCTCTAATTCAGGAGGAGACTACGAGCGTTCAACGCATCAGTGCGCTCTACGGCTATGTGGGTACCCATCGCGCAAAACTGGAGTCGGCCAAGGTCGGAGACATCGTGGCGCTTGCCGGTTTCGAAAATGTACAGATTGGCGACACGGTTACGTCCCCTGAGATTCAAGAGGCACTGCCCAGAATCAGCGTCGAGGAACCAACCATCAAGGTTGCCTTCTGTGTGAGCACGTCACCCTTCGCGGGACGCAATAGCAAGTGGGTAACTTCGCGTCACCTTCGAGAAAGGCTTGAGAAGGAGTCGCGACGAAACTTGGCGCTTCGCGTTGAGTTCACTGACGAACCCGATACGTTCATCGTCCACGGACGCGGGGAGCTCATGTTGGCGATTTTGGCCGAGACGATGCGGCGTGAAGGCTACGAGTTCTGCATGGGAATGCCTGAAGTCGTCGTCAAGAAAGTGGACGGCGAACTCAGTGAACCCGTAGAATTGGTCGTGGTTGACGTGCCTGACGAGTACGTGGGTTCAGTCACGATGCGACTCGGAGAACGACGCGGTCAAATGGTGCACATGAGCAACCTTGGTTATGGTCGTGCTCGCATTGAGTTCAAGGTGCCGTCTCGCGCACTGATTGGCTTTCGCTCGCAGTTCTTGACCGAGACAAGAGGTACTGGGCTGCTCAACACGATCTTCGATGGCTGGCAGCCATATCGAGGTGCCCAGCTGCGCCGTTCGAACGGTGCCATCGTGGCTGATCGGGCAGGATCGACTACGGGCTACGCGCTATTTCATTTGCAGCCCCGCGGTGTGCTTCTGGTTGACCCGGGTGTGGACGTTTACGAAGGGATGGTCATCGGCGAGCACAATCGACCCAATGACCTCGACGTAAACGTGACGCGAGAGAAGAAGTTGACAAATATTCGAGCTGCCAATCGAGATGAGAACATCATTCTTGCGCCTAGTCGTTCCTTGAACATCGAGACTGCGTTGGAGTTCATCGATCGCGACGAATTGGTTGAGATCTCACCTGAAGCGATTCGTGTCAGGAAGCGTATCTTGAATTGTTCGAAACGGCCGCGACGCGATGAGGCCGTGAAGTCTGAATAGCGACCTTCAGACTGCGATAGGCGTGCTCTTCAATGCGCCGCTGGTTGCTGGCCTCATATCGGGTGTAACCCCTCTGTGCTGGAAGTTGATGAGGTGCGTTGCGCCAGAACATACGAGAGGTGGTCGAGCAAGCAGCGGGTGGTTCGCGGGTCAGTAGCACTGAGCGCGACCGTCATCGGGTCTAGACTCGACGGCTCCAATTCTGGACTATTGACGAGATCAATCTTGTTGAGCACGGTGATGCGAGGTCGGTCACCCAGATCGAGCTGAGCCAGAAGTTCAGCCGTTGCTCGCATGTGTTCGGGGTGCTCTGGATCCGAGACGTCTACTACTTCCACCAGCACATCTGCGTCAGCTGCTTCTTCGAAAGTCGCCCGAAATGCGGTGAAGAGGGTCTCGGGCATGTCGCGGATGAAACCGACGGTGTCCGACAAGATGACTTGCTGTTGGCAGGGCAGCATCAATTGCCGAGCTCGCGGATCAAGGGTTGCGAAGAGTCTGTTCTCCGCAAGCACGCCTGCGTGCGTTAACGTGTTCAGAAGGGTGCTCTTTCCGGCATTGGTGTAGCCCACAATGGCTACCGTCGGTATTTCAGCAGACAGCCGCTTGTGCCTGCGTTGGGCTCGCTGTTTCATGAGCTGCTTGAGTTCATTCTCAAGGCGCTGAATGCGCTCGCGTGCCCGGCGACGACCGATTTCGAGTTTCGTCTCACCTGGACCCCGGCCACCGATGCCGCCTGTGAGGCGGCTGAGGGCGTCGTCACGTGAGTCCAAGCGAGGCAATGCATACTTCAGTTGCGCTAATTCGACCTGCAGCTTGCCGTCGCGCGACTCAGCTCGTTGCGCGAATATGTCGAGAATCAATTGCGTGCGGTCGAGAACTTTCAAATCCGTGTGACCGGCTATTCCGCTGATTTGTGCCGCCGAGAGAGTCCCATCAAAAATAAGCGATTCTGCATCCAGTTCGATGGCGCGCAGCACGATTTCTTCGAGTTTACCCTTGCCCGCTACGAACTTGGCGTCGAGTCGGTCACGGAGCTGTATAATGCGATCGACGACGGCTACTCCGGCCGTTTCCGCCAAACTGGCTAGCTCGTTCAATCGTGACTCAGCACGTTGTACTCCACCCACTCGTTTCTCCGCGACGTGAACCAATAGGGCACGACCGTCTTTGGCCGTGACTTCTCGAGTGGTCGAGCGACGCGCAAACTCCTGTTCAAGTGCTCCGATCAGCGCGTAAAAGTCCGGTTGAACTTGACCCCAATGGACGGGTCCCTCGACGCGATAGGGGGAGTCTGTTGCCGAGTACGTGGGCACGTTGCACGCAAACGTGAACTGACGTGGTTCACCGTCGGGACTTAGCAATACTGCTGCCACCAGATCGAGGCGCAGACGTGTGAGGTCAGTGAGGTCGTCACGCGACAGCGGCTCATTGAACAGATGGGTGTGCACCAACCGAACGCCACGAAACCTACCTTGGGCGGCGCGTAGCCTCCCCACATC
>Ga0265340_10001413_pt1 | contig 13789 bp, 9 predicted proteins | sample 4CB225metaG_FD_202082 | JGI IMG/M metagenome (GOLD analysis project Ga0265340, IMG submission 202082) | Rhizosphere microbial communities from Carex aquatilis grown in University of Washington, Seatle, WA, United States - 4-CB2-25 metaG | ecosystem: Host-associated > Plants > Roots > Rhizosphere...
CTGCGGGTGACACTGCCCAAGCTGCGCACCGATGTCGGCAATGCGCATTCCGTATTGGCGGAGCAGCTGGAAGTGTGCCGCAGCTACCTGACCGTGATGAAGATACGCATGGGCGAACGCTTCACCTTTCGCATCGACGTAGACCCGTTGCTGCTGCAGCAGCCCTTTCCGCCGCTATTGTTGATCTCGCTGGTCGAGAACGCGATCAAGCACGGGATTGAACGCACCACCGGCCAAGGGCAGATCAGCATCGAAGCGTCAGTCGAGTCGCGAACAGGCGCACCGCAGCTGGCCGTCAACGTGGTCGATACCGGCGCCGGGCTGCGCGCCACAGCCGCATCCGGCACGGGCCTGAGCAACATTCGTGATCAGCTGATCGCGCGCTATGGCCCCCAAGGTTCGTTGAGCCTGCAGGACCGCACGGCCGGTGGCGTCATCGCCACCATCCGGGTCCCTTTTGAGGCCGGCGCATGAGCCGCCCGCGCGCGCTGGTCGCCGAAGATGAGGCGCCGCAGCGCCGGCGGCTGTGCGAATTGCTCGGGGAGCTGTGGCCGGAACTGGAAATCGTGGCCGAGTGCGGTGACGGACTGGCGGCGCTCGAGGCGCTGACCGGCCGGCAACCCGAGATCGCCTTCCTGGACATCCGGATGCCGGGTCTGACCGGTCTTGAAGTGGCCCGCGCGGCCGAGGCCACCCATGTGGTGTTCACGACTGCCTATGAAAGCCATGCACTGGAGGCCTTTGATCACGGCGCCGTGGACTACCTGCTCAAGCCCATCCGCCGGGAGCGCCTCGGCCAAAGCATCGTCCGCCTCAAACAGCGCCTGGCCGAAGCACCGGTCAGTCTCAGCAAATCATTTGGTATCAGCGCCGGCATCCGCTGGATCACCGGCAGTGCCGGCCACGTGACCCGCGTGCTGGGTATCAACGAGGTGCTGTTCTTTGCCGCGCAGGACAAATACGTGCGGGTCGTGACGGCCGAGGATGAAGTGCAGATCCGCACTCCCTTGCGGGAGCTGCTCGGAGCGCTCGATCCGGAGGCGTTCTGGCAGATTCATCGCAGCGTCATCGTGCGCGCCGGCGCCATCCATCGCATTGAGACGGACATCGACGGACGCATGAAACTCACGGTCAAGGGCCGCACCGAGGAGTTGCCCGTCAGCCAGGCCTTTCAATTTCGCTTCAGGCCCATGTAAGAGGCATCCCATGACAGCCGCTCTGCAAATCCAAGGTGTCCGCAAAACCTTTGGTGACAAGGTCGCCATCGAGTCACTGGACCTGACCATTCCACAGGGTGCGACTTACGGTCTCATCGGTCCCTCGGGGGCCGGCAAGACCACCGCCATCCGCATGATCATGTCGATCCTGTTTCCGGACCGCGGCAGCATCAGTGTGTTCGGCCAGGGGTCGGCGCTCGATGCCAAGGACCGCATCGGCTACCTGCCTGAGGAGCGCGGTTCGTACCGGAAGATGACGGTTGGCGCATTCCTCACCTACATGGGATGTTTGAAAGGCCGGACCCGCGCGCAGGCTTACGGTCGTGCCGACCGGATGTTGGGTCGTTTGGGCCTTACCGACGTCAATACCAAGAAGTGCGAGGACCTGTCCAAGGGCATGCTGCAGCGGGTGCAGTTCGTCGCCTCCATCATCAATGAGCCGGAACTGCTGATTCTGGATGAACCCTTCGGCGGCCTGGACCCCGTGAGCGTGCGGCTGCTCAAGGAAGTCATCGCCGAGGAGCACGAGCGCGGCGCCACCATCATCTTCTCCACCCATGTCATGGCGCATGCCGAGGAACTGTGTGACCAGATCGTCATGATCCATCAGGGCCGCAAGGTGCTGGATGAGCCCACTTCCGGTCTGCGCCGCCAGTACGACGCGCGGCGCATTCTGCTCGAGCCCCTGGATCTGGGCGCCAACCTGCTGGCGCTGCAGGCCCTGGCCGGCGTCGAGAACGTCAGGCTCAATGACGAGGGGTGCGAGATTCGCCTGCTCCCCGGCACGGATCCCGGCACGGCCATCCGCGCCATCACCACGCTGGTCGCGCCGGCGCGTATTGAACTGGCCCGGATCCGTCTTGAAGACGTCTTCCTGCGTCTGGTCAGTGAATCTGGCGGGCCCGGCGAGTCCCAGGACGCCCTGCGTACCCATCTTCAGGGACTGTCCACCACCGGAGCGATATCATGAGTGTTTCCCTGCGTCGCATCGGCCTGATCGCCGCGCGCGATTACAAGACCACCATCACGGCGCGCGGCTTTCTGATCGGCCTGCTGGTGATGCCGGTGCTGGTAGTAGCGCTGTTCGTACTAATTCCACGCATCCTCACCTCGCGCACGCCCCAAGTGACCGGGGAGGTGACGGTGATCGACAGCAGCGGCAAAGCCATGAGCGAATTGCAGCACGCCCTGGTGCCCGCGCAGATCCTGGCCCGTCGAATCCTCGAGACGCCGCAGAACCCCGCGCCGACGGCGGGACGTGCTGCGCAGCCCGTGCCGGCCGGGCCGCCGATAGCCGTGCTGACGGTGGTTCCAATGTCCGCCGATGCCGACGTGCAGACCCGCAAGTCCTGGCTCATTCAGCCCCGCGGGGCGACGCCGCAGCACCTGGCCATCGTGGTGATCCAGCCGGATGCGGTGGTCCGTCGCGCGGGCTCACCCGCGTACGGCAGTTACGATCTGTATACCTCCTCACATCTTGACGCAGGCACCGAAAGCACGCTGCGCAACAGCGTGCGTGACGCACTGGCTGCGGCCCGACTGCGCACCGCCGGTCTCGATCCCACCACGATTGCCGCGAGCCAGCAGGTCTTTCAACCGGACGCAGTCGTCGTGGCGGGCGATGGCGAGCATACCGGCTCGCCCGGCCTTGCGCGCTTCCTGCCGTTTGCCTGTGGCATCCTGATCTTCATCGGCGTGATGACCGGCGGTCAGATCCTGATGACCTCGACGGTGGAGGAAAAATCCAATCGCGTCATCGAAGTGCTGCTGGCGGCGGTGTCGCCGCTTGAGTTGATGTACGGCAAACTGCTGGGGGGACTCGCGCTGGGCCTGACCATGACCGCGGTCTACATGGTCCTGTCGCTGTACGCACTGGCGCAGTACTCGCTGGCCGGACTGCTGGATCCCATGCTGATTGTCTACCTGCTGGCTTTCTACACCGTCACCTACCTGGTGTTCGGCTCGCTGATGCTCACCATCGGTTCGGCGGTCAACCAGATGGCCGAAGCCCAGTCACTGATGGGCCCGGTGCTGATTCTACTGATCGCGTCCTATACCCTGACGGGCGTCATCGGCCAGGCGCCGAACTCCAGTTTCAGCGTCGCCATGAGCTTCATTCCGCCGGTCAATACCTTCGCCATGATCGCGCGCGTTGCATCCAGCTCCCCGCCCCCGGCGTGGCAGGTTTGGACCACACTGTTGATCAGCTGTATCGCGGTTCTGGTGGTGGTGTGGTTTGCCGCCAAAGTGTTCAAGATTGCGCTGCTCATGCACGGCAAGCCCCCGAGCCTGATCACGCTGATCAAATGGGCCCGGATGGCCTGATCAGCCCGTCGCGCGTTGCGGCGAGGATGGCGCGCCTTGCGCATCCTGTGCCGTGGCGCGCGGCGGCAGTCCGTTGGGCGCCGCCTGCCAGGTGACCACCGGCAGGTCTTCGGTCGATGACTCATTGTCGGGCGGATCGCCCAACGCGATGAGCAGTGCCGCGCGGACCGGGCTTGAGTCGCAGCCCCAGAACAGCTGCGACAGTGCCGCACGCAGCTCCTGTAATTGGCTGCGCGTTTGCCGCAGCTGCACGAGGGCCGCAATGGTGTCGCGCGACAGATTCTCGAGGGTCGCTGCCGGAGGCAGGTTGCCTTCGTCCTTGCCGTGCCAAAGCATCAGTTCCTGCAGTCGCTGCGTCGACAGCTGCACCGCCACGTCTCGCAAATCCATTCCTTCCCGTGCCCGTCTTCGTCGCTGCCCCTCTTAAAACCATGATCGCATGCCGCGACGCGCGAGTCTGTCGGGCCTTCGGCAGGGGCGACCACGTTGGCATTTAAGCTTATGTCATCTGCGCAGCCACCCATAGCGCGTGTAATCAATTCCGGGGCTTGGGCCGCCGAGTGGGTTCGGCAATGGCGGGGTCCTCAGGCCAGTAGTGACGCGGATAGCGACCGCGCAGGTCCTTGCGGACCTCGGCATAGGATCCTTGCCAGAAAGTCGCAAGATCCCGCGTGATCTGCACGGGTCGCTGCGCCGGCGAGAGCAGCTTGAAGGTCACCGGCACCTGTCCGGCGGCGAGCCTCGGGGAAGCCAGTACGCCAAACATCTCCTGCAGGCGCACGGCCACGACCGGCGCGAGCTCATCACGATAGTCGATGCGGATGCGCGAGCCGGTAGGCGCGGTGAAGTGAGTGGGCGCCCACTCCTCGAGGCGCAGCTGCTGCGCACGCGACAGCAGGCCCGTTAAGATCTGGGTCATCGGCAGGCGCGACAGATGCGAGGCGCGGGTGATGCCGTCCAGCCAGGGCAGCAGCCAGCCTTCCAGGTTGGCGCTCAGGCTCACCTCATCCACCGCCGGCCAATCGGCAATGGCCGCGGCCGGCGCATGGGCACGCACGAACTCCATGCGGGCCTGCAGATCCCGACTGTCCTGGTTCCACGGCAGCGCCGCGAGACCCAGCTTCGCGATCCCTTCAAGCAAGGCTGCACCGGCGGCCTCGGCCGGCACCTCGCGCAGCGGACGCTCGGCGATTTCCAGTTCGAACAGGCGTGTGACGCGCCGCGCGAGAACGGCCTGTTCCCGATCATCCCAAAGGACCTCGTCCGTGACCCGCAGGTGGGACGAGAAATAGTCCTCCAGGTCCTCGCGCGACAGCGGCGCCGCAAGCGTGATCCGCGCATCCCGATCCCGATCATCCGCATCGATGGCGACGATGAACTCCCGCTGCGCCAGGGTCTGCGGTTGTGCAAATTGCGCGCCGCGGCCATTGGCCAGCAGATACCGGTTGTCGCCGCCGGCACGCTTGCGCGCGATGCGGTCAGGATAGGCGCAGGCCAACAGCACGCCTTCCATGCCCGGCCGGGTTTCACCGCTCGCCGCAGGCGACTGACTCAGCAGGTCCTTGGCCAGACGCCGGGCGCGCTGCAGAGCGCCGCGGTCGAGGCCTTGCGGTTCTGATTCGCCATGCAGGAGTGACAGCCGGGAACGGATATCCGCGTCCGCGGAGCCGCCGCCGGCGCGCAGCAGATCCCGTTCGGAGAGCAGCGCCGCCAGCTCCGCGGCCAGCCGTACACAGCGCAGCCGGCGCGCGACGACCATCATATGCGCCAGACGCGGATGCAACGGCAGTCGCGCCATCTCGCGGCCGTGAGCCGTCACGCGCCCCTTCTCATCCAATGCATCCAGCCGCCGCAGCAGATCTCTCGCGCTGGCGAGCGTGGCCGCGGGCGGGGGATCCAGCCACGTCAGTGTGCCGGCATCGATCGCCCCCCAGGTCGCCAGCTCCAGGGCGAGGCCCGCCAGATCGCTCTGCAGGATCTGCGGTAACGTGAACGCCGCGAGCGAGCGCTGCGCGTCCTCACTCCAGAGCCGGTAACACACACCGGCTTGAACACGGCCCGCCCGGCCCTGCCGCTGATCGGCCGAGGCGCGCGAAATGCGTGCGGTATCCAGCCGCCCCATGCCCGTGACGGGGTCGAACACGGCCTGGCGTTCCAGGCCCGAATCCACCACGATCCGGATGCCTTCGATGGTGAGACTGGTCTCGGCGATATTCGTCGCCAGCACCACTTTGCGCACGCCCGCGGCGGCGGGCGCCAACGCGGCGTCCTGTTCCTCGGGCCGCAGTTCCCCGTACAGCGGCAGGACGCGGGTGCCCGGCGCAAGATCCCCGTTCTGCAGCTGGGACTGCACGCGGCGGATTTCGCGGGCGCCGGGCAGGAACACCAGTACATCCCCCGGCTGCTCACTCAGCGCCCGCCGCACCATGCGCGTCGTGAGCGCCTCGACGGTGTCGCGGTTCGGCGCTGCCCCGCCCGACAGCAGGGGCGCGGATTGGCCGGCGTAGCGGGTTTCTACCGGCCAGCTGCGACCGGCGGATTGCACCACCGGGGCCTCACCGAGTCTTGCGGCGATGTTGCGGGTATCCAGCGTCGCCGACATCACCAGCAGTTTCAGCTCCGGCGCGAGATTTGTCTGGGCGTCGAGCGCCAGCGCCAGACCCAGATCGGCCTGCAGGCTGCGCTCGTGAAACTCATCGAATATGACGAGCCCGACCCCCTCCAGCGCCGCGTCCTGCTGCAGCATGCGCGTGAGCACCCCTTCGGTGACGACTTCAATGCGCGTCTCGCGCGAGACCCGGGTGTCCATGCGCATGCGGTGTCCGACGGTGCGGCCCACCTGCTCGCCCAGCGTGCAGGCCATGCGCGCGGCCACCGCTCGGGCGGCGAGTCGTCGCGGCTCGAGCAGGATGATGCGGCGGCCCCCGAGCCAGTGGCAGTCGAGCACGGCCAGCGGTACGACGGTGCTCTTGCCGGCCCCGGGCGGCGCCTCCAATACGACACGGGGAGCGCCGGCGAGCACGGCAGTCAGTTCGGGAATGACCGCCTCGATCGGCAGTCCGGATGGCGGCCTCACCCCGCGAGCCGCGCGCGCCAGGAGGTAATGGCAAACATCACCCAACCACCGATCAGGAGAATGCCGCCCAAGGGCGTCGTCAGCCCCACGACCAGTGGCGCCCCCAGGGTGATGTGGAACGCCAGCAGGTAGAGACTGCCGCAGAAGCTCACGATACCCCCCACCAGCAGCAGCGCTGCCGCCTGCAGTCCTGAGGAGTATCCGCCGCGCGCGACCGTGCCCAGCACCAACAGTCCCAGGGACTGGAAAAACTGGAAGCGCACCGCGGTCTCGTAGATCTCCAACTCACTCGGCGTGAGCCGGCCGGGAAGCGCGTGCGCACCCAGCGCGCCGCCGATGGTGGCCAGCGCCATGAACATCCCGCCCGTCGCCAGGATCCAGTGCGCGGCGCGCGCCGCGCTGCGCTGCGCCGTGTCCGTCATCGGGCCGGCCCACCCGGCCGCTTGCTGCGAGGCACCCCGGGGGTATGCGGCAGACCCGTATGCTGGGTGCGAAACGGCCGGGTCGCATCGCGCGCAGCGGACTGTCGCCGGCCCTCCTGCGCCCCGCCCGTATTGGCCGGCTGCCAGGCCGGGACCAGCTGCTGTTTGCCATTGCCGATCAGGTCCGCGCGTCCCATCCGCCGCAGCGCCTCGCGCAGCATCGGCCAGTTGTTGGCGTCGTGATAGCGCAGGAAGGCCTTGTGCAGTCGGCGCACCTTCAAGCCCTTGGGAATCACGACCTCCTCGCTGTCATGGCTGACGCGATGCAGAGGATTCTTGCCGCTGTGATACATGGCGGTCGCGGTGGCCATGGGCGACGGCAGGAACGCCTGGACCTGGTCGGCGCGGAAGCCGTTGGTCTTCAACCACAACGCCAGCTCCAGCATGTCCGTATCGGTGGTTCCAGGGTGCGCCGCGATAAAGTACGGAATCAGGTACTGCTCCTTTCCCGCTTCCTTCGAATAGCGGTCGAACAGCTCCTTGAAGCGGTGGTAGGTACCCACCCCCGGCTTCATCATCTTGGACAGCGGCCCCTCACCGATGGCTTCGGGGGCGATCTTCAGATACCCCCCGACGTGGTGTTGCGCCAGCTCCTTCACATACTCGGGTGACTCGCTCGCCAGGTCATAGCGGACCCCGGAGGCAATCAGTACCTTCTTGATGCCCGGCAAGCCGCGGGCCCGCCGGTAGAGTTTGATCAGCGGGGAATGATCGGTGTTCAGATTGGGACAGATGCCCGGAAACACGCAGGAGGGCCGCCGGCAGGCGCTTTCGATTTCCCGGGTCTTGCAGGCCAGGCGGTACATGTTCGCCGTCGGACCCCCCAGATCGGAAATCACACCCGTGAAACCGGGCACCGTGTCGCGCACGGTCTCCACCTCACGGATGATCGAATCCTCAGAGCGGCTCTGGATGATGCGGCCCTCGTGTTCCGTGATGGAGCAGAAGGTACAACCGCCAAAGCAGCCGCGTTGGATGGCAATCGAGAAGCGGATCATCTTGTAGGCCGGGATGTTCGCATCGCCGTAGACCGGATGCGGTTGGCGGCGATACTCCCGCTCGTAGACCCAATCCATCTCCTTGGTGGTGAGGGGAACGGGCGGCGGGTTCAACCAGACATCCACATCGCCGTGGCGCTGCACCAGTGCCCGCGCATTTCCGGGATTGGCTTCCAGATGCAGGATGCGCGAGGCATGCGCGTAAAGCACCGGATCCTGCACCACCTGCTCGAAGGCCGGCAGACGAATGACGCTGTTGTCGCGATCGGTACTCTTCACGCGCCGCACGAACCGGACCACCTGCTCGCGGGGCGCGCTCGCGGCGGTGGCGGTATCCGATGGTGCCGCATCCTGCGTGGCGTTGCGCGCCTGCCCGGTGGGCTCCATGGCATAGGGATCAACGGGCGGGTTCAAAGGACCCGGCGCATCCAGATGCGCCGAATTCACTTCCACCCACCCATCCGGCAAGCTCTTGCGGGTGAACGCCGTGCCACGGATGTCGGTGATCTGACTGATGTCCTCACCGCCCGCGAGGCGATGCGCGATCTCACAGATCTGCCGTTCGCCATTGCCGTACACCAGCATGTCGGCCTTGGCATCCAGCAGCACCGAGCGGCGGATCTTCTCGGACCAGTAGTCGAAGTGCGCAATGCGCCGCAACGAGGCTTCGATGCCGCCGATCACCAGCGGCACATCCTTGAACGCCTCGCGCACCCGCTGTGCGTACACGATCACGGAGCGGTCCGGACGTTTGCCGCCGATGCCACCGGGGGTGTAGGCGTCATCGCTGCGGATGCGCCGATCGGAGGTATAGCGGTTGACCATCGAGTCCATGTTCCCGGCGGTCACGCCAAAGAACAGATTGGGCTTGCCCAGGGCCGCGAAGGCCTCGGCGTTGCGCCAGTCAGGCTGCGCAATGATGCCGACGCGAAAGCCCTGCGCTTCGAGCACCCGCCCGACGATGGCCATGCCGAAACTGGGGTGATCCACATAGGCATCGCCCGTGACCACGATTATGTCGCACGAGTCCCAGCCCAGCAGCTCCATTTCCGCACGGGACATGGGCAGAAACGGCGCCGTGCCGAATCGAGAGGCCCAGTGGCGGCGATAGCTGGAGATGTCGCGGGCGGTCTGCATTGCACCAATGATACGCATTGGGCCTGATCGCTGCCCAAATGGCTCTGTTGGGCCGTTTTGGGCTTATTCCAGCGCCGAATCCAGCTCTTGGACCAGGTCATCCGCACTTTCGATGCCCACCGAAATGCGCACCAGCCCGTCGCTGATCCCCAGGTCCGCCCGCATCTGTGCCGGCAGCCCCGAGTGGGTCATGAGCCCGGGGTGTTCGATGAGGCTCTCGACGCCCCCGAGGCTCTCGCCCAGCGAGAACAGCCGGCAGCGCTCCAGGAAGCGCCGCGCGGTGGCGAGATCCCCCTTGAGCTCCGCCGCGATGATGCCGCCGAAGCCGCCCAGCATCTGCCGCCGCGCCAACTCATGCTGGGTGTGGCTCGCCAGCCCCGGATACCGCACCCTGCGGATCGCCGGGTGTGTCTCCAGGTGCTCGGCGATGCGCTGTGCGTTGGCGCAATGACGCTCCATGCGTACCGCCAGGGTCTTGATGCCGCGCAGGAGCATGAAACTATCGAACGCCCCGGACATGCTGCCCAGGCCGTTCTGCAGGAACTTCAACTGCTCGGCGAGTGCCGCATCGCGCACGATGACCGCGCCGGCCAGCACATCCGAATGCCCGTTCAGATACTTGGTGGCCGAATGCATCACGATATCCACGCCCAGATCCAGCGGCCGCTGCAGGTAGGGGGTGGCGAAGGTGTTGTCACAGACGCTGAGGATCCCGCGCTCTCGCGCCAGCTGCGCCACGGCGGCGAGATCGATCAGGTTCAGCATGGGGTTGGTCGGGGATTCCATCCACACCATGCGGGTGTTCGGCTGAACCGCCGCGGCGAAGGATTGCGGATCCGTCAGGTCGACGAAGCTGACCTCGAGTCCCGCGCTGCGCTTGCGGATTTTCTCGAACAGGCGATAGCTGCCGCCATACAGATCGTGCGAGGCGACGATGTGGGAGTTGGCTTCCAGCAGTTCCACGATCGTCGATGAGGCGGCCATGCCGGAGGCGAATGAGAAGGCCGCCGTACCGTTTTCCAGATTGGCCAGGGCCGCCTGCAACGCATCGCGGGTGGGATTGCGGGTGCGTCCGTAGTCGTATCCCTTGTGCACCCCGGGGCTTTCCTGCACATAGGTGGACGTGAGGTAGATGGGGGTCATGACCGCCCCGGTCAGCGGATCCGGGTGCTGTCCGCCATGAATGACGCGGGTGCCGAAATCGAGCTTGCGCCCGTGGTCAGAATTGCTCACTTACATACTCCGGCGTCGCAGCCAGTTCACAAGATCGATACGGGTGATGAGCCCCAAGAGCTCGCCTTTGTCCACCACGATGGCCACCATGCCGCGCTTGAAGATCGCGATCAGCTGCGGCAGCGGCGCATCGGGCGCCACGGTCACCAGGTGACTTTCCATGATATCGGTCACGGGGCGGTTAAAACCGTCCGCATTGTCGAACACCCGCAGCAGGATGTCTTCCTCATCGATGATGCCGACGATCTGGCCGTCCCGCATGACCGGTAGCTGGGACATATCGTACAACTTCATGCGACCGTAGGCGGCGAGAGCGGTTTCCGAGGCGTTTACGGTGATGGCCGCCTTTTCCCAATGCCGCCGGGTGATCAGGTCGCGAAGGTCCCCGAAGCGCTCGCGCTGCAGGAACCCCTGATCGAGCATCCAATAGTCGTTGTAGACCTTGGAGAGGTACTTGTTGCCGCTGTCGCAGACCAGGCTCACCACCCGTTTGGGCGTGGTCTGCTCGCGGCAGTAGCGCAATGCGGCCGCGAGCAGCGTGCCGCTGGAGGTGCCGGCCAGGATGCCTTCCTGGCGCAGCAGCGTGCGGCAGGCCGCGAACGCCTCGGCGTCGGGAATGGTGTAGGCGAGGTGGACCCGGGACAGATCGCACACCTCGGGGATGAAATCCTCGCCGATGCCCTCCACCAGCCAGGAGCGCGCCGCGCCATGCGTGACGCCGGTCTTCACGTAGTCCGCGAGCATGGAGCCTTGCGGATCAGCGAGCACCATCTGGACGTCAGGCGCCGTACGCGCAAAGAACCGCGACAAGCCGGTCATCGTGCCGCCGGTGCCGACACCGCAGACGATTGCATCCACCCGATGCTGCATCTGTTCCCAGATCTCCGGCGCCGTCGTCTCCTCATGCGCCTGCGGATTCGCCGGGTTCGTGAACTGGTTGATGTAGAACGCCCCCGGGGTTTCCTGCGCAATGCGCGCGGCCTTGTCCTGGTAGTAGTCGGGGTGACCCTTGACCACATCCGAGCGGGTCATCACCACTTCGGCACCCATGGCCTTCAGGTGAAAGATTTTCTCCTGACTCATCTTGTCGGGGATGACCAGCAGCAGCCGGTAGCCCTTGCGGGCGGCGACCAGGGCGAGCCCCAGGCCGGTATTGCCGGCGGTGGCCTCGACCAGCGTGGCGCCGGGCCTGATCTGCCCCGCCCGCTCCGCCGCCTCGATCATGTAGAGCCCGACGCGGTCCTTGATGGAACCGCTGGGATTTTGGTTCTCCAGCTTCAAGAACAGCTGGCAGAGTCCGGTGTCAAGCGCGGATGTGGCCACCAACGGCGTATTGCCGATCAGCGACAGAACATCAGGCTGGGCCTGTAAAGCCATCAGGACTGTCCCCATACAGCACGACCATGAGCAGCATACTGTATGCACGGCAGGCCTGCGCGCGCCCCGCAGCTTCATTAATATAGGCAAAATGGGGCACTTCATTCGCATCCGCGGGGCGCGGCAGAACAATCTCAAGGGTCTGGATCTGGACATTCCCCTGAACGAACTCGTCGTGGTGACGGGCGTTTCAGGCTCCGGAAAGTCCTCCCTGGTGTTCGACACCCTGTACGCGGAAGGTCAGCGGCGCTACGTCGAGACCTTCTCTCCCTATGCGCGTCAGTTCCTCGACCGCATGGACAAGCCTCAGCTGGATTCGATCAGCGGCATCCCCCCGGCCATTGCCATCGACCAGACCAACCCGGTCCGCACCTCGCGCTCGACCGTGGGCACGATGACCGAGCTCAACGATCACTTGAAGCTGCTGTTCGCGCGCGCGGGGAGCCTGTTCTGCGAATGCTGCGGCAAGCCGGTGCGCAGCGATTCGGCGGAGAGCATTCTCGAGGACATGCAGCGGCGCGCCCAGGGGGCCGGTGATCCGCGTCTGCTGCTGTGCTTTCCGGTGCCGGTGCTGCGCAATTTCAGCGAAGCGGAGGTGCGGGAACTGTTGGCGCGCCAGGGCTACACGCGCATCTTTGAACCGGAACGCCATCCGGCGACCCAGTCGTCGGCGCCGCAACAGGCCGTCAAGCGAGCAAAGCCGGCGCCCCGGAAAACCAAATCCAAGGGCGCGTCGGCGGATGACACGCCGAGCGCGGTGCTGCAGGTCATACAGGACCGCTTCCGGTTGGGGAGTGCCGAGCGCGGGCGGGTGCTCGAATCCCTGGAGGCCGCGCTGCGCGTGGGCCAGGGGCGCGTCATCGTCCAGGTGGTCGACGATGCGGATCCGCCGCAGAGTCTTGCCGTGTGGCGCTACTCGGCGGGGCTGCACTGTCCGGACTGCGATCGTGCCTACAGCGCACCCACGCCCAGCCAGTTCTCATTCAACTCACCCATTGGTGCCTGCGAGACCTGTCGCGGCTTCGGCCGCCGTATCGGCATCGACTACGGCCTGGTCATTCCGGATCAGAACAAGACGCTGCGCGAGGGGGCCGTGCGCCCCTGGCAAACCGAGTCCTACAAGGAGTGCCAGGAGGATCTGGAAAAGCACGCCCGCAAACGCGGCATCAACCTGGATCGACCCTGGCGTGAACTGACTGAGGCTGAACGCCAGTGGGTCATCGACGGCGAGGGGCCCTGGGAGAAGGGTCACTGGTACGGCATCAAGCGTTACTTCGAGTGGCTCGAATCGCGCTCCTACAAGATGCACGTGCGCGTGCTGCTGTCGCGCTATCGCGCCTACACGCCTTGCGATGTGTGCGGCGGCGCCCGCCTGCGCACCTACGGGCTGCTGTGGCGCGTCGGCAGTCAGGCGCTGGCACAGGCGACGCTGGCGGGCCGGCCACGCTTCATGCCCCAGGGGGTCAAGTGGACGCAGGCCACCCTCGATGCCCTGCCCGGCCTGTGCCTGCATGACCTGATGTTGCTGCCGGTGGAACGCGTGCTCGCATTCTTCCGGGGACTGGAACTGCCGGCGCACCTGGACAAGGCCACGGAGCTGCTGCTGGATGAACTGCGCAGCCGTACCGGTTTTCTCTCCGACGTGGGCCTCGCGTACCTCACCCTTGACCGGCAGTCGCGGACGCTGTCGGGCGGGGAAGTCCAGCGCATCAACCTCACCACCGCGCTCGGCACCTCGCTGGTGAACACCCTGTTCGTGCTGGATGAGCCCTCCATCGGCCTGCATCCGCGCGACATGCAGCGGGTCATCGCCGTGATGAAACGGCTGCGCGATGCCGGCAATTCGCTGCTGGTGGTCGAGCACGATCCACAGATCATGCTCGAGGCCGATCGCATCATCGACATGGGTCCGGGGGCCGGTGAGCGCGGCGGCCGCATCGTCTT
>Ga0265340_10001415_pt1 | contig 13784 bp, 7 predicted proteins | sample 4CB225metaG_FD_202082 | JGI IMG/M metagenome (GOLD analysis project Ga0265340, IMG submission 202082) | Rhizosphere microbial communities from Carex aquatilis grown in University of Washington, Seatle, WA, United States - 4-CB2-25 metaG | ecosystem: Host-associated > Plants > Roots > Rhizosphere...
CGCAGCGCACGGCCGCGGCTTCAGCCTCAGTGTGCCGGGTCATTCGCTCTCTGCGATAGCTCAGTTACACCGCTCTCAGTTGAGTCTCAGATTGACCCGAGCCAGGTGATCCAGCCCGGCAAACCTGCAACCGGCGACGGGGCAGCCGCGTATTCCCGGGCATGACCGCCATTGCAGACCTGCCGACCGGCCCGCTCCCGCTCTCGCTTCCACTGCCGTGCCGCAGAGCCGACCAGTACAACGACACCGGATTTGACTACCTGAACTACTGGCTGGGCCGTGAATACGAGCACGCCGCAGAGGAACTCGCGCTCCGCCGGTTGCTGCACGGGCGCCGGTTCGGCCATGCGGTCGACCTCGGTGCGCGAGTTCGCCGAGATCGCCCGGGTACTGGCGCCCGGCGGGCTGGCCGTGATCGGGTCCGGATCGTTGCTCAACGCCTGGCAATCAGCCGGTGGCGGCGCGCACAGAACGCGGTCAAGGCGTGGCAGCGGCACGGGCCCGCGCCGTCCGTCGATCCACCAGACCTGCCGACGCCAGAACTGACCGCCGCGCTGCGCCGACTGCCCGAGGCGCAGCGGCACGCCATCGTTCTGTTCGTGCACAAGTTCAACCTCAACCGCGGCCGGCCCCCTGGATCTCGCCGCGGCGAATTCGCCGGCCCGCTGACTGACGGCGCCCGCCGCGCCGGCGTGTCCGCCGAGGTCGCCGCTAGAGTCTGTCCCGCTCGGTGTGGACGGGGCGATGGTGGACGTCGGGCTTCGGGGGGCCCTCGGACAGGCCGATCCGGGCGTGCAGTTGGCGCAGCGGCCGCGGGGCCCACCAGTTGGCCTCGCCCATCACGCGCATCAGCGCCGGGACCAGAACTCCTCGGACGAGGGTCGCGTCCATCACGACCGCCAGGGCCAGACCGAGCCCGAACATCTGGATGAAATTGACCCGGCTGGTGACGAAGGCCAGGAAGGTCACGGCCAGCAGCGCCGCCGCGGCGGTAACGATCCGGCCGGTGCGTTCCAGGCCCACCGCCACCGCGGTCGCCGTGTCCGCCCCGGTGTCGTGCTGCTCCTTGATTCGGCCCAGCAGGAAGACCTCGTAGTCCATGGACAGTCCGAAGGCCACACAGAACATCAGCAGGGGCATGGTCAGCGACAGGGGCATCGGGGTGAACCCGAGCAAGGCGGCACCGTGGCCGTCCTGGAAGACCCACACCATCGCGCCGAACACCCCGGCGATGCTCACGGCGTTGATGACCAGGGCCTTGAACGGCAGCACCACGGATCCGGTGAACAGGAAGAGCAGGAGGAAGGTGGTTACGGCCACGATGGCGATGGCCGGAACCAGGCGAGCGCGGGTGGAGGCTTTGGCGTCCACAAGTTCGGCGGCCGGCCCGCCGACCAGACGGGGTCCCGGAGCCGGCCGGGCCCGGACTTCCCGGACCAGGTTCTGGGCGGTCGCGCCGGCCGAGTCGACGTCCAGAACGACGGTCAGATAGCGCGCCGACCCGGAACTGCGGGAGGGATCCGCGGCTGCCCGCAGGGTGCCCTCGACGGCGGTACCGGCCGGGGCGTCGACGCGGGACACATCCGGGATTCGTGACAACCGCAGCGCGTAGTCCGAGACCACGGCCGGGTCGGCGGCGCCGACGTTCGTAAGCACCACGGTCAGCGCCTGGTCGTCCAGGGCGGTGAAATGGTCACGGACGGCGTCACCGACGACCCGGGCCTGGGACTGCGCGGCCGGAATCACCTGATCGTCGGGCAGGCCGAAGTCGACGTGCAGGAACGGCACTCCCAGCGCCAGCAGGAGGAGCGCGACCGGAGCGCCGGTGAGCACCGGCCGACGCATGACCAGGCGGGCCAATCGGAACCAGAACCCGCCACCAAGGGCGGTGGCCGGCCGGCGCGGCACCACCCGCCAGCCGTCGATCCGGGGGCCGAGCACCGCCAGCATCGCCGGCAGGGTGACCAGGGCGCCCGCCGCCGCAATCAGGACGACCGCGATCCCCGCATAGGCGAAGGACCTCAGGAAGTACATCGGAAAGACGAACAACGCCGACAGGGCCAGCGCGATCGTCGCCGCCGAGAACATCACGGTCCGGCCGGCCGTACGCACCGTGATCGACACAGCGTGCGGGGTGGGGTGCCCGTGCTCGACCTCCTCGCGGAAGCGACTGACGATGAGCAGGGCGTAGTCGATGCCCAGACCGAGGCCCATCGCGGTGGTGAGGTTGAGCGCGAAGACGCTGACGTCGGTCAGCGCGGCGATGACGGTCAGGGCCGCGAAGGCGCCCGCGATGGCGATGCCGCCCACCAGCAGCGGAAGCAGGGCCGCGACCACCGAACCGAACACCAGCATCAGCAGCAGAAGAGTCAGCGGGACGGCGATCTCCTCGGCTCGGGTCAGGTCGGCACCCACCTGGTTGTTGATGTCGGCATTGACTTGGGCGGCGCCGCCCAGCACGAACCGCACCCCGGTCAGCGTGCGGTCGTAGCGGGGGCCCAGCGCCGCGATTCGATCGTCGATGTGGTTTTCGTCTCCGTCCAGGTGGGCGAGGACGAGTGCCTGGTTGCCGTCCGTGCCGCGCAGTGAACTTTTCACCGCCCCGGCCGCGGTCCAGTAGGCACCTTGGACGGTGACACCGGGTTCTGCCTTCAGTCGGGTGAGGACCGCAGTGGCCGCCGCGACGACGGACGGCGTGTCCACCGTGTCGCCGCTGGGCGCGCGGACCAGGAGAGTGAGGTTGGGAACCTGGTAACCGAAGGTACCGGCCAGTTCCCGCGCCGCCCGGGAGGAGTCTGACGCGGGGTCGTCGAAACCACCGCCGTCGAGTTTGCTGATCACCCCGGACCCGAAGCCTCCGGCCAGAGCCACCAGTAGGACCGAGGCCACGATCACCCAGCGGGCGTTCAGGATGATCAGACGGTCGAACCAGGTTTCCGGACCGAGCGCCGGCCGCTGTGGATCGTTCACGGGAACCTTCCATAAGCACCGTCGAGGTGATCGAGTTCGCCGAGCAGCAAGGCGGAAAAGGATTCCGGGTGGCTGCGATACGGAAAATGGCCGGTGGGCAGGGTAACGGCGTGGAACGGCCCGGTGCTGACGTCACCCCAGCCCGCGGTCGAGGCCGCGGCCACGAAGGCATCCTCGCGCCCGGTCACGGCGGTGACCGGGCAGGCCAGGCCGGCGGCCGGGAAAGCATGGCAGGCCAGCCGAACATCCTGGCTCATCGCGGCGGCCGCGGCGGAGCGGAGGCCGCCAGTGACCTCCCCCGGCGTTCGAGCTCCAGGGCCAGGGCGTATCCGAACAGGCCGCCGACGCTGTGCCCGACAATTACCGGGGGCGGCCCCGGGAGCAGCCGCACCGCGTCGGCGAGCGACCCGACCAGGTCGGCCAGGTCGCGGGGCGCCGGCTCCGCGTGACGCACCCCGCGGCCCGGCATCCGCATCACCCCCAGACGCATCCCCGGTACGTGCGAGACCAGCGGGCGGACGATCGTCTGATCGGCTCCTGCGGGCGGGAGGAACAGCACCGGCCGCCGATGATGATCGCTACCACCGGGCCACCACCAGGTCTCACCGCCGGGCGCCCGACCGGCATCGTTCCTCGGTAGGGCGACGGATTCGGTCAACCCAGCACCCCGGCCGAGGCGCCCAGCCGAGCCGTGGCCGCGACCGTGCGGTCGATCTGCTCGGAGGTGTGCTCACAGCTGAGGAAGAAGCGCAACCGGCCCTCGCCCTCGGGCACCGCCGGGTAGATGATCGCGGTGGTGTGAACCCCTTCGGCCAGCAGGCCCAGGCTGACCCGCATGGTGTTCTCGGACGAGCCGATCAGGACCGGGACCAGAGGTGTGCCGGCCTGGGTGGGCCCGGTGTCCAGACCGGCCTGCTGCGCCCCGGCCAGCATGTCGGCCTGATTGGCGTGCAACCGGGCCACCCGTTCCGGCTCCTTCAGCATGACGTCGAAGGCGGTGCTCGCCGCCGCCATCGCCGCCGGAGGTGGGGCGGCGGCGAACAGGCTGACCCCGGCCGCGGACATTTTCATTGCGGCGATCAGCTCACGATTGCCGGCCAGGAACCCCCCGTAGCTGGCCATCGACTTCGAGAGCGTGCCCATCCACAGGTCGACGTCCGTGCCCGCCACCCCCGCGTGCTCGTGGATCCCCAGACCCCGCTCCCCCAGCACGCCGAAGGAGTGAGCCTCGTCCACCATCACGAAACATCCGTGCCGCCGGGCCACCTCGATCAGTTCGGGCAGGGCCGCGATGTCGCCGTCCATGCTGTACACGCCCTCGAGGATCACCAGGGCGGTGCCGAAGTGCCCGCGACTGCGCCGCAGCACGGTGTCGAGCGCGCCCGGATCGTTGTGGCGGAACGACATCCGCCGGCATCCGGCCCACCGGGTGCCCGAGACGATGCTGTTGTGCACCAGGGCGTCGCACACCGCCAGATCGCCCTCGCCGAGCAGGAAGGCGATCGCCGCGGCATTGGTGAGGAATCCGCTGCCGGTGACGACCGCCCCACCGACCTGATAGGCGTCACGCAGGCGGTCTTCCAGCTGAGCGTGCAACGACAGCTCACCACCGATCATGCGAGAGGCCGACGCCGACGTCCCGTAGCGTTCGATCGCCTCGCTCGCCGCCCCCCGCACCCGCGGATCCCCCGCGAGCCCGAGGTAGTTGTAGCTGGCGAAGTTGACCATCGGCCGGCCGAGGATCTCGACGTTCGGACCGTTCACACCCTCGTGCGCCAGGTAGTACGGGTTGGGTGAGCGCAACAGCGTGAGCGCAGCGGCCAGGCTTGCGTCCCGCTGACCGCTGAGCACGACCTGAGGCAGATTCTGGATCGCCGTCGGCCGCGGCCCTCGGGGGGCCGGGGCCCGGGTGGACGGTGCCACTGCCGACGTTCCGGTACCGGCCATCAGGCGACGGGCGATGCTCCGGTTGTCCTCGGCGGTCATGCCGCCACTCCGGTGAGCTGCACGGTGAGTCGTCCGGCCAGGCCGGTGAGCCCTCCGCCGCGGCTGAACTCCAAGGCGGAGACGTCCAGGCCCAGCGCGACGTTGACCCGGGCTCCGAGTTCGACCGCCATCAGTGAGTCCATTCCCAGGTCGGGGAGCGGGGTAGCCGGATCGATCGACTCCGCTGGAATGCCAAGCACCGTGGCGACCTGATCGGTGAGAATGAGGGAAATCACCTCGGCCCGCTGATCTTCCGGCACCGCGAGCAGTTGCTCGCGCAGGGCGTTGCCGGCTTCGCCGCCGGCGCCCGCTGCGGCGATGTGCTCGGCGAACCGGGGGCTCGCGGCTGACGCCGGGTGCATGCTCGCCCACTGGGCCCAGTCCAGGTCACCGACCAGCACCTGAGTCACCCCCAGGGCGAGGACCTCGCCGAGGTATTCACAGGCCCGGTCCAGATCGAACAGGCCCAGACCCATCAGGGCCAGGTATCGGGCGATCTCGTCGGTGGATTGGGCCATCCCGCCACCGCTGAGGGCCCCCCAGTTCACGGACACCGTGGGCCATCCGGCCGCCCGCGACCGGGCGGCCGCGGTATCCAGGGCCGCGTTGGCGGCGGCGTAGGAGAGCTGTCTAGCCGTACCGGCCAGCGTCGTGACTGAGGAGAACAGGACGAGGTGGTCCAACTGGACGCCGATCCCGGCCAGGGCCGCCTGCAGGGCCGCGAGCCCATCAACCTTGGTTCCGATCACCGCTTCCACCGCCTCCGGGGTCAACTCGGCGAAGGACTCGTCCTGGATCACCCCGGCAGTGTGGAACACCCCTCGCAAGGGCGGCAGTCCGCACGCCCGGGACATCACCGCGTGCATCGCCTCCGGCGAGGTGACGTCGGCGCGTTCGACCACCACGGTCACACCCGCCTCGGTCAGCCGGGCGAGGGTTGCGCGAGCGTCGTCGGAGTCGGGTCCGCGCCGGCCCAGCAACACCAGGGTGCGCGCCCCCGAGGCCGCCAGCCAGCGCGCCACCGCCAGGCCGAAGGCCCCGAACCCGCCGGTGACCAAATATGTTGCATCGGAATGAATCCCGGCCGAGGGGAGAGCCGGAAGCGCCTCCGGCGTGGGTGTGCTGAGGTCCAGGCAGACCCGGGCGCTGCTTCCTCCACGCACGATGGTGTCGAAGGCGGCCGGTAGCTGGTCCAGACCGAAAACCTCACACGGTAGCGGCGTGTAGGCCCCGGCGTCGAAGAGCTCGGTCACTTCGGCCACCAACCGCAGCCCGAGCGCGCGCTTGTACCTCAGGATCCGGTCCAGGTCGATGGCGATGAAGGACAGATTCTTGTCGAACGGACTCAGGTCCAGCACCGCCGACGTGTAGATGCCCTGCTTGCCGATCTCGACGATTCGCCCGAACTCGGCCGCCACGGTGAGATTCTGCTGGGCGACCTCTCCCGGTGCGGAGTTGAAGACCACGTCGACGCCGCGACCGCCGGTGAGGGCGAGAACCTCGTCGACGAAGCCGATGGACCGCGACCGGACGGTGTGATGCGCGCCGGCGGCCTCGGCCTCGGCCCGCCGCCGGGGGGTACCGGCCGCGGCGATGACGATCGCGCCGAGTCGGCGGGCCACCTGGATGGCCGCCCGGCCGGTACCGCCCGCACCACCATGGATCAGAACAGTCTCCCCCGCGCTCAGCGCGGCGGCGTGCGCCAGACCGTAATGCGCGGTGAGGAAGGACACCGTCGAGGCGAAATGTTCCGGACGGGTCCAGCTCGTGGGAGCGGGCACGGCGAAACTGTCGTCCAGGCGAACCGTCGCGAACCGGCGGGCCATGCCGCGAGCGGCCACGAGCAGACGGTCGCCCGCTGACGTGTCCGTCACCTCGGGCCCGACCCGGGTGACGATGCCGAGCCCTTCCATCCCGAGCGACGTCCCGAAGTAGGTGCCGTCCAGCTCGGTGCCGGTGAGCAGCCCGATCGCCTTGAGACCGTCCTTGTAGTTGAGCCCGAGGCTTTCCATCCGCACCTCGACCTCGCCCGGGCCGGGAGCACGGCGGGCAACCCGCCGCAGGCCCAGCTCGGACAGGATGCCGGTTCCGGGCACCTCGATCTCGAACGACTCCTCCGGGTCCAGCACCGGTGTGGCCACCGAGCGCAGGGCCAGGTGCTCCTCGAGGGTGTGGCGCAGCCGCGGGACCAGGCGCATCCCGTCGCGCAGAGCCACCTCGTCCGCGTCCTCGTCCGCGAACACCCCACCGACTACGAGTTCCTGCTCCAACTGCGGCAGATCGGCGTCGGTCGCGTCGACCAGCCGCCAGTGCACGGCGGGCTGCTCGTTCAGCATCACCCGCCGCGCGCCCACCATCGAACCGGGTACGAGCTGGGGGCCTTCAGGATCACCGGGTACACCGAAGGCGTCCTGGGTGATCACGGTGCCCGAGACACTGATCTGCGCTGCCCGAGCCTCGTCCGCAAGGCTCACCAGGCATCGGCCGATCCCGGCCAGGGCATTCACCGCAGCCATCACCGGCGCCGCCCCGGCGACCGGCAGGAGGGCGCCCGGCTCGAGGGCGGGGGCGGGCGCGAGCACGGCAACCTGCGCATGTTCACCCGCCCGGACGGTCAGGACGGCCTCCGCGAGGCTCACCGACACGGCGTTCTGAGCCGATTCGGCGGTGATCGGCTCACTCAGCCGGGCGATCGCGTCGATCACCACCGCGCCGGAGCGCAGGTTCGCGAGGGCCGTGGCCCGGCCGATGGCCTCAGCGGACAGCGGAACCAGGATCAGGCGCTCCAGGGCGGCCTGAGCGCCGGCGGCGGCGGCGTCGCGGTCGTTGCGCGGCTCGAATACCGGCTCGTACCAGAGCGGAGCGAGTTCGGTGAGGACGGGTTGCGCCGGAGCGACCGGAAGGAACCGCACCCCCAGCAGCTCGAGCACGGCAGCTCCGTCCAGGCCGCGCAGCACGACATCGGCGCACAAGTCGTCGCCGGGCCGGCTGACGACGCTGACGCGCACCTTGTCCGGCAGCGGAGCAAGCAGCCGGACAGCCCGGACCGCGGCCGGGACGAGCGCTCCGCGCGGTGCACCGGCCGCGGCTGGTATCCCGGTCAGGGTCGCGTCCAGCAGAGCGGCGACGCACTGCAGGGCCGCGTCGGTCACGGCTGGATGGGCGGGGTGGTTGGTGTCAATGGCGACGGTGGCGTCGACCTCGGCGATCACGAGCCCGGCCTCCACCTGGGCCAAGACCACCCGCTGGAAGGCCGGGCCGTAGCTGAGGCCCCGGGCGTCGAGCCGGGCGTAGAAATCGGGTCCGCTGACGGTGCGGGCCGAGGTCGACGGTACGGGTTCGGGTCCGCAGACCGCCTCAAGACCGGCGTTCAGGATTCGCCCGGTGGCGTGGATCGTCCATTCCTGGGCCACCGCCGAGCGCGATCGCACGGTGAACCGCCCGGTGGCGGCCTCGACCCCGATCCTCAGGATCGGGACATCGTGGGGGTCGATCACCAGGGGGGTCACGAAGCGCAGCGACTCCAGGGCGGCCGTGATCGGCTTCGCCCCTCCGGCCGCCGCCGTGGTGATGGCCGCGGAGAGGGCCGCATCGATGAAGGCGGCACCCGGCAGCAGGACCAGGCCGTCCACGACGTGGTCACGCAGCCACGGGAGCCGGGCGAGGGAAAGTGGGACGTCCCACTCGTCGGCCGAGGCGGAGGTCCGGTCTCCCAGCAAGGGCAGGGCCGCTTCGGTTCCCATCCGGTCACGCACGACCTCGGGGGACTGCTCCCAGAGCCGGGTGCGCTCCCAGGGGTGGCACGGCAGGGATTGATGGTCGCTCACTCCCGGATCGGCTCCGGGGGCCCAGCCGGCGGCCAGTTCGGCGTCCAGGCAGCCGGCGGCGTAGAGATCGGCGACCATGGTGGTCAGGCTGAGCGCATCGTTCTGGTTCCGGACCAGAGTCGGCAGCGCGGTACCGGTCACACCGGAGCGCACCAGCACCTCGCGAATGTTGCCCGCCAGCACCGGATGCGGGCCGACCTCCAGGAACGCGGTCTCCCCAGCGGCGATCAGCCCGGCTATCGCGTCGGCGAAACGCACCGGCCGGCGGACATTCCGGGCCCAGTAGTCGCCGTCCCAGAGCTCGTCGCCCACCTGCTTGCCCGTTACCGTCGACCAGAGCTCGAGCCGCGGCGGGCGCGGGTGGAGCTGGGTCAGGGCGGCGGTGAGCCGGTCGAGGATCGGGTCCATCAGGTGGCTGTGGTAAGGCACCTCGACCGCCAGGCGGCGGGCGAAGACACCTTCCTGGCCGAGGAACTCGGCCAGGGCCACGATCGATTCCTCGTCTCCGGCCAGGGTGACCGCGGTGGGGCTGTTCACCGCCGCGACGTCGACCGCCGCCGGCCGCACCCGCGGGTCGGCAGCGGCGGCCGCGGCCACCCGAAGCAGGGCGTCGGCCTCGGCCAGACCCACCGCGAGCATCGCGCCGGTGTGCGCCTGGGCGGCCTGCAGACGACTGCGGTGATAGCTGACCAGCAGGGCGTCGTCCAGGTCAAGCATCCCGCTGAGGTAGGCCGCGCTGACCTCGCCTACGCTGTGGCCGACCACCCGCAGCGGCTGTACCCCGAGTTCGGCGAGTTCGGCCATCAGGCCCACCTGGACCAGGAAGTTGGCCGGCTGCGCTATCTCGGTGCGGGTAACCCGCGAGTCCGCCTCGTCTCGGCGAAGTTCCGCCACGATTGAGAAGCCGCTGAGTCTCTGGAATGCGGTATCGACCTCGGCCGCTGCCCGCGCGAAGGCGCCTGCGGCACCGAGAAGGTCGCGAGCCATCCCCCACCACTGAGGTCCCATCCCGCTGAAGACGATCGTGGGCGGACCTCCGGTCAGGCTGATGGCCCGGCCGGGGGCCCGGCCGGCGCCCTCCGCGAGGGTGTCGAGTTGGGCGCGCAGATCCGCAGTGTCGGCGAAAGGGATGCCGATCCGTTGCGGGTGGTGCGCCCGGCGGGTCCAGGCGGCGTCGGCCAGGGCGTCCAGGCGCGCGGCGTCCATCCCTTCCGCGGCCGCGGACCACCCGGCGGCCAGGGTCCGAATCGCCGCCTCGGTGCGACCCGAGAGCGGAAAGACCCGGTGAGCGGGGCGCCGAGGGGTGCGGACCAACCCCTCCGGCGCACTTTCCAGAAGGGCGTGGGCGTTGGTGCCGCCGTATCCGAATCCGTTGACCGCGGCCAGTGAGCGGCCTTTCACCGCGGGGAACTCCTGCACCTCGGTGACCACGTGCAGGCGGTAGTCGTCGAAGGGGATCCGTGGGTTGAGTTCGTTCAACCACGCCTGCGGGGTCACCCGGCCGTGGTAAAGGGACAGCACGGCCTTGATGACGCCAGCCACCCCGGCCGCGGCCTCGGTGTGCCCGATCGCGGCCTTCACCGATCCGATCCGCAGCGCCTGGTCGCGACCCTCGACCGCGCCGAGCGCCGCGCCGATCGCCCGCATCTCCAACGGGTCACCGACGGCGGTGCCGGTGCCGTGCGCCTCGATGTAGCCGACGAGGGCCGGATCCACCCCGGCGGAGGTGAGGACCTGCCGCATCAGTGTGGCCTGGGCCTCGGGGTTCGGCACCGTGATGCCGGACGTGTGGCCGTCCTGGTTGACCCCGGTGCCGCGGATCACCGCGTAGACCCGGTCGCCGTCCCGCCGCGCGTCGGCCAGGGGCTTGAGCACGAGGACCCCGGCCCCCTCGCCGCGGGCGTAACCGTCGGCCGAGGCGTCGAAGGTCTTGCATCGCCCATCGGGAGCAAGGAACCGGCCCTTACACATGGACACGAACGTTTCGGGGCTGATCATGGCGTTGACGCCGCCGACGAGGGCGACCTCGCACTCGCCCCGGACAACGGCCTCGCGGGCCTGGTGAAACGCCACCAGTGAGGAGGAGCAGGCCGTGTCGATCGTCATGCTCGGGCCCCGCAGGTCGAACACGTAGGACAGGCGGTTGCTGAGCATCGTGAACGTGCCGGCGGTAGACGTGTGGGCGTTGATCAGCATCCGGGAGGCCGCGGTGTGGCGCGTCACCTGGTTGTCGCCCATGAAGCCGCCGACGTAGACCCCGACGGACCGTCCTGCCACCCGCCCGGCGAGGCCGGCGTCGTCCAGCGCCTCCGCGGTGACCTCCAGCAGGAGGCGCTGCTGAGGGTCCATGATCTGCGCCTCACGGGGCGAGATGCCGAAGTACTCGGGGTCGAAATCCCACAGCGATTCGGTGAGGAAACCGCCGTGGCGGGTGTACATCCGCCCCGGGGCCTCGGGATCGGCGTCGTAGTACCGCTCTGTGTTCCACCGGTCCGCGGGCATCTCGACCATGCCGTCGCGCGCTTGAACGAGGAAATCCCAGTACTCTTCCGGCGAACGGACTCCGCCCGGGAACCGACAGCCCATGCCGACGATAGCGACCTCGGTGGTATTCACAAATCCTCCTGAGCACAGGCATGGACGATCGCCGCCGGGCGGGGTGATTAGCCCGGGCGGTAATCCTGACTGGTGAGGCCGGATCAGGTATTCGGCCTGATCAAACTATGCGGGTCCCGTTGGGCGGGCCTCCTGGAAATCCCTCACCAACAGCCAGCAACTCTACAAGGTATCCGTGAAAGATTGTCGTGAACGGCGAAACCAATGGACGTCAATACCGGTTGGCCCGAGCAGTTCAAGCGGGCCGCGATCAATTACCGGCGAAGCTGAAATCAAAGTGAATACGAACCTGGTTCTAACGTTGTTTCAGTTTGTATCGCGCTCACCTCAAAGCTGAGAACCGGGCCCGGCCGGAGCTTCGGCCCGGTCGAGCAGGGTACGTAGGGCGGTCATGGGGAGGCCCTGGCGCTGTCCTTCGGCGGCGAAGTCGTGCAGCACCAGCAGGTCTTGGGCCCGGACCTTGCCGCCGTGGTGGAAGCGGTTGAATGCCGCCGTGTCCAGGGGGCTCATGTTCCTTTCTTGTTTCCGATGGATCGCGGCGGTGACGCGTGGCCCCATGACGACGGCCATAGCCTGGCCGAACCAGCCATTACGCGGCAGGCCCATGATCTCGCTCTGCGCCCTGCAGGCCAGTCTCCACAGGGGTTTGTCGGCGGTGACCGCCGCCAATGGTGGCCATCCGGCGATGCCGCAGGCGGCGTAGATGGTGAAGATCGCACTGCCGACGACGTCGGCGAGCTTCGCCGGGATGAAGCCGACCCGAGAGCTGCCGCTGCGGTCGTAGAGGGCCGCGAAACGCTTCCCGGCCGCCGGGTTGGCCCGAGCCATCGTGAACCCGATCCGAGTGGGCGGATGCACGTAGCCGATGTCGGCGGCGGCGATCGCCGCCGGGTCGGCGCCCGGCGGTACCGGCAGGTTCGCGCTGGTCTGGTGGGCGAGCATGCCGAGGAAGCCGTACAACAGCCGATCGCCGGGGATGCGCAACGTGTCGAGGTAGTGCTGGCGCAGGTCGACGCCGATCCCGTTCATCAGGACCACGGCGTCGGTGCCGTGGATCAGGTCGCCGACGGCGCGCAGGGTGGCGGTGCCCTGCTCGGTCCGGCTGGCGTGGCCGTCCAGGGTCACGACAATGAACGCGAAGGCCTGCTCGGTCAGGGCCGCGGTGTCCTCGACAACTGCATATCCGTCGAAGATCTTGAGAACGTCGTCGTTGTAGTCGTAGAGCCGCCGCGGCGCCGTGAACGCGGGCCTGCGGCCGGGGCGGACGAGAAAGGTGACATCGGCGCCGGCCAACTGCAGGTGGTAACCGAGGGCGAAGCCGACAGCGCCGGCGCCGACGACAAGCACGGATGGATTACTCATGAGGCGCTGCCCCCCGAAGACTCCCCGAAGGGATTCAGGTGTTCTGCCGTGACCACGTCCGCTCCCTGCTGTCGCCTGTCCCGAAGGCTAGCGGGTGGTCCCGCGATTCGAGCGCTATGCGATCTCAAATATCCCATCGACCGCACGGCGCCCAAGAACAACTACGTTGATCTTGAGGCTCCCGCTCAATGTCAAAGGTCCTTCGGGGCAATTGGCGAACGGTACAGTCGCGAACTTCACCTCAGCCGGGCTTCGGCGCGGAGCAGCGCAGATACAGCCGGCACAGAGCGGTGAACTCGGCGTTGGCCCACTGGGCGGCGATGGCCTTCTTGCCGAAGCCGGTCCGGGCGTGAAGGGTGCATCTTCAGGGTTCGGCACCGACCGGGTGTTCCTGGCCGCACTCCTGCACCGGCTCCCGAAGGTCCGGCTGCGACAGTTGCGGCTGATCGTCTCCCCGGACACGATCCTGCGCTGGCATCGTGGCCAAGTCCGCCGACACGATGCCAGAATCTCCCGCTGGAAGCACCCGGGACGGCCACCCACCCGCCGCTCCATACAGGCCCTCGTGCTGACATCTTGCCCATCGGGTCCCCGCCAGATCATCGTGGTGGACGGCGGTTGGACGCCGCGCTGATCCCACCCGGGGCGAGGCTTTCCTGAGAGGGAATTAAGAATCGGGCGCCAGCGGGCACCCGACCCGGAAAGCGGCTTGGCCAGGCCGGTCTAGATGACCAAAAAAGAGGCAGAAGATTTGTTGTCGCTTCTTGGGTATTCGGCTGATTTACCCCATACTTTCCGATAAGCGGCACGGGCTGTACGCCGCCCGTTACACCTGAGGCATCCTCGGTCGCCCGGCCGGGGAAAAGCTACTGTCACGTGGGGAGATCGAGATGAAACAGATTCGCGTCCGCAAGGCCGGCCCGGTCCGGCTGACCAGCGTGGCCCACGCGTTCTACGGGTTGCTCTGCGATCCGGTCTGACGCGAACCGGCCGCGAGCCCACCGGCAGCGCGCGCTGCCGGTG
>Ga0265340_10001416_pt1 | contig 13764 bp, 9 predicted proteins | sample 4CB225metaG_FD_202082 | JGI IMG/M metagenome (GOLD analysis project Ga0265340, IMG submission 202082) | Rhizosphere microbial communities from Carex aquatilis grown in University of Washington, Seatle, WA, United States - 4-CB2-25 metaG | ecosystem: Host-associated > Plants > Roots > Rhizosphere...
CGCCCAAGCGCTCGCTGATTGCGGCGCCGTGATCGCCGCGCGCCTTGTCGCTGGCGAAGCGCGGATCGTCGAGCCAGTCGCTGGCGCCGATCAGTTTGGCGGCGCGGCGGAATAGGGGATCGCCGTTCACGGCCACCACCAGCCAGCCGTCCTTGGCGCGGAAGATATCGGACGGCGCGGCGGTCTGGCTGCGGTTCGAGGTCGGCGCGCGGTCGAGTTTCAACGCGTCTTCCTCGATCAGCATGTTGCTGAAGAATGTGAGGGCCGTGCGCAGTAGGGCGCCTTCCACCAATTGGCCGCGTCCCGTGCTCTCGCGGGCGGCCAAGGCCGCGCACACGCCCAGCGCCAACAGCGAGGCGGTTCCGAAGTCGACCCAAGGTGCGGCGGAGCGTGCCGGCTGGTTGCCGTCGCCGGAAAACCACGCCACGCCCGACATCGCCTGCGCGACGCCGTCGAAGCCGACCCGGCCGCCATAGGGTCCCGGACCGAAGGCGCTGGCCACCGCCAGGATGGCGCGCGGATTGATCGCCGAGACGCTGGCATAATCAAGGCCCATCGCTTTCAGCGTTTCGTCCGGCAGATTGGCGACGATCACGTCGGCGTGAGCGATCAGGCGGCGCACCACGGCGCGGCCCGCCTCGCTCATCGGATCGAGCGTCAGGCTGCGCTTGTTCCGGTTCATCTGAAGGAACATGGCGCCCTCGCGCGGCGTTCCATCCTCGCAGTTGCCCAGAGAGATAAGGGTGCGGTCTTCGCGGCCCTCGCGTTTTTCGACGCGAATCACCTCCGCACCGAGGTCGCCCAGCAGTGCCGCGCAGAAGGGCCCGGCGATGTAACGGCCGAAATCGACCACGCGCAGTCCTTCATAAGGTCCGGCCATGACGCATTGCCTCTTGGATTGCGGCGCTAGGTAGGCGAGAATATACGGGGGGCGCCGGAGATTTGCATGACGCCTCAGGTTGCGTACGAGGTTTTGAACAGGATTGCGGGCATCGCGCCTTTGGGCGCCCCCATGTTCGAAGGCTCCGAGACCCTTCCGACCCCTTTCCGAACGGCAACGGCAGCAGCGGCCGCCTTGGGACTCAGTGCCGCGGCGGCAGGTGAGATCTGGCGCTTCCGCGGCGGCGAAAGGCAGACGATCGCCGTCGATCTGAAGGCCGCGGCCGCGTCGCTGGTATCGTTCGCGCTGCTGCGCCAGGACGGCCAACCCGTGCCGCGCTCCGATGAGGGCATTCCCACAACGGGCTTTTACCAGAGCGGCGACGGGCGCTGGATCCATTTGCACGGCGGCTTTCCTTACCTGGCGAAGCGCACGCTCAATTTGTTGAACGCCAAGAACGACTCCTCATCGATTATGGAGTGCGTCTCCCGCTGGAACGGTTTTGCGCTGGAGGACGCGCTCGCCTTCATGCAGCTGTGCGGCGCCGTGGTGCGGACCGAAGAGGAATGGAAGAGCAGCGTGCAGGGGCGCGCGACTCCGCCTCCCATCGTCTTGCGCAAGATCGGCGACGCGCCGCCGCTTCGTCTTTCCGAAAGCCGCGCGCCTCTCGACGGCGTGCGGGTGCTCGATCTGACGCGCGTGCTGGCTGGTCCGACCTGCACACGCGTACTGGCGTCCTACGGTGCCGACGTGCTGTCCGTTCGCGCCGAGCGGCTGCCGGCCATTCCGGCCTTCGATCTCGACACCGGCGTCGGCAAACGCGCCGCCGTTCTCGATCTGGTCAAGCCGTCGGATGCCGAAGCGTTGCGCCGCCTGGCGCGCGGCGCGCACATCTTTGTTGATTCCTACCGGCCGGGCGCGCTGGCCAAGCTCGGATTCTCGCCGGCGGCGCTGGCGCATCTGGCGCCGGGAATGACCTATGTCGCGGTGTCGGCCTACGGCAATGAAGGCCCCTGGGCGGGGCGGCGCGGCTGGGAGCAGCTGGCGCAAGCCGCCACCGGCATTGCGGTCGAGCAAGGCGCCTTCATGGCGGCGCGGCGCAAAAGCCGGCGCGACACGCTGCCCGAGCTGATTCCCGCCGCGGTGCTCGATTACGTCACGGGCTATCTGGCGGCGGCGGGAGCGCTGGCAGCGTTGCTCAGACGTATCCGCGAGGGCGGCAGCTGGGTGGTTCAGGTGTCGCTGGCGTCCACCGCGATGTGGTTGCAATCGCTGGGTAAGATCGACGCGGCCGCGGTGCCGGAGCGCTGGGAGCCGCAGGGCGGACTCGACCCGTATCTCAGATCGTGCGAAACCGAGGCGGGGGTGCTCGAATTTCTCGGGCCCGTCGTCCGGATGTCGAAGACGCCGCCCGTCTGGGCTGCGCCGCCGCTATCCGGGTTTGCGGAAGCGCCCCGCTGGATCTCCGCACGTGAGGATGCGAATGCCGCCGAAGTCCAATCCGCTTAAGCTCAATCCGTTGCAGTTGCGCACGCTGACCCTGTTGCAGGGTCTGGCGAGCCTGCCCGATTCCGCCGTTCGCGAGCCGAACGGCGAGATCACCGTCACCCGCTTCCCGCAAGCGCACGGCGATCATTTTCATCTCGGCAACGCCGTCGTGGCGGCCAAGGATGCGACCGGCCTCTACAACGAGGCGGTGTGGAACGCGCTCGCCCGCAAGAGTCTGGCGCGCGCCGACTGGCCGCATCGCATCACGCTGACGCTCGATGGGCTGGCTTACGACACCGGCCTGGGCGGTGAGATTTTTCAGCGCTCGCCGCACTGAAGAAGCGCCCGGGCTAGTCGGCTTTCTTCAGCACCAGGAAAACCTTGAACAGCTTGACGGCCTCCGGCGTTGCCATGAAGGCGTCGAGCGCCGCGGCATCGGCGGTGATCTTCACGTCGCCGAAATTGCCGCTCTCGACGCTGCCCGCGAGCTTGCCCGCTTGGATGGCTTCTTTGGTCTTGTCCTCGTCGAGCAGATAAAGCGTCAGCGTGCGGTTTTTTCCGAGGCGATACAGCATCGGGATCGAACTGTCGTTCAACCCGGACAGGAAGGTGTCGTCGGATTCGTTTTTTGCGTCTTCCTTGACCGTGTAGCTCTTCAAGATATCGATGAAGCTGTTTGCGCCAAGCTTGGACGTCTTCACCAAAAACAACCCGACACCGCCGTCTTCGTCGCCGTTATTCGGCGTAACCCAGATGGCCGCGATGCCTTCGTCCTTTTTCTTGATGAAGTGAACATAACTGACGGCGTGATCGTCGCTGTAGCCTTTCCAGGTGCCGTAAAGCGCTTGGTCGGCGCCGAGCCCCGTGGTCGATCCGACGGGCGTTTTGCTTGTCACCGGCAGGCAGGCCGCCAGCAGCAGCGTGCAAGCAAGGGCCAAAGCGTTGCGATGGAGATTCATGCGGGTCCCCCGTAAAAACACCTATGGGTCGGGCGCCATGCGGCGCTGGACGCGAAAGTCTGGCCCATTATAGTCCCGTCCGCGGGCAAGGTGCGAATGCAATGAATGCCAGGAAACGCCGGCGTATGGCTTTCGCAATCGCGCTGCTTGCGGGCGGCGCGGGTGCGGCTTTGCTGGTCGTCGCCGCGCTGAAAGACAACGTCCTTTACTTCTACAGCCCGTCCGACGTGTTCGCGAAGCATGTCGCGCCGGGTGTTGCCTTCCGCATCGGCGGGTTGGTTGAAAAGCACAGCGTTCGCAAAGGCGAGGGCGCCCAAGTGGCCTTCGTCGTCGAGGACGGGCGCGCCAAGGTGCCGGTCACGTTCAAAGGCGAGCTTCCGTCCTTGTTTCGCGAAGGGCAGGGTGTCGTGGCGATGGGAAGCCTGTCGCCGTCGGGCACCTTCGAAGCCAGCCAGGTTCTCGCCAAGCACGACGAGAAGTACATGCCCCCGGAAGTGGTCGACGCCCTCAAGCGCAGCGGCCGCTGGAAGGAAGGCGCCGCAGCGCCCTGAAGGTCGCCGGCGGCAAACTTGTCTGGCGCAAAATCCTGGACTCAAGAATTACTGATTTGTAATCTTGAAGCAATAAACCAGCAATTTAATGAGCGTAGTTGTTGCGGCGCTGGGTTCGGGCGCTGCGCCCCAATTTTGCGGAGAACAAGGTCGCGATGAACAAGGATCAGATTATGGATTTCATTAAGCGGAACAGCCGGTTGGTTGGCATCGGTTCGGCCGCGGCGATATTCCTTGTCAGTTTTGGCGCCTTCGCACTGTTGCCCCATCACGCATCCCGTCCGCCCGTCACCGAGCCCGTCGCCGACACGGCGGTCCCCGCCGACGCCAAGGCGCCACGCATGGTCGAGAACGCGACGCCCTTCAGTTTTGCGGATCTGGTCGAACGCGTCAGTCCCGCCGTGGTGAGCGTCACCGCCGAGGAAATGCAGACCGACGCCGATGCCGGCATGCCGGATAACATGCCCGATCCCTTCCGCGAGTTGTTCAAGCAATTCAATCAGGGCCGCCCGATGCCGCAGCCGCGCAAGGCGTTGTCGATGGGCTCCGGCTTCATCATCGACAAGTCGGGTTTGATCGTGACCAACAACCACGTCATCGACGGCTCGAAGAAGATCAAAGTGAAGCTGTCGGACGGCCGCAGTTTCGACGCCAAATTGATCGGCACCGACGCCGCCACCGACGTGGCGCTCATCAAGGTTGTCCCCGACCGGCCGCTTCCGACCGTCGAATTCGGCAACGACCGCCAGTTGCGCGTCGGCGATTGGGTGGTTGCCGTCGGCAATCCGTTCGGGCTGTCGAACACCGTGACCGCCGGCATCGTGTCGTCGATCGGGCGCGATCTGGGCGGCAGCGAACAGCCCTATACCGACTTCATCCAGATCGACGCGCCGATCAACCGCGGCAATTCCGGCGGACCGACCTTCGACCTGCGCGGACAAGTCGTCGGCATGAACTCGATGATCTTCTCGCCGTCGGGCGGCAGCGTCGGCATCGGCTTTGCCATTCCGGCTTCCACCATTCGCGATACCGTCGCGGCGCTGGAAGCCCATGGCCGCGTCGCCCGCGGCTGGCTGGGCGTCCAGATCCAGAGCGTGACGCCGGAAATGGCCGCTTCGCTCGGCATCGCCCAGCCCAAAGGCGTGATCGTTGCCAACGTCCTGCCGGACGGTCCGGCGGCAAAGGCCGGCTTCCGTCAGGGCGACGTGATCACTGCGATCAACGGCAAGACGGTCGAAGACTCGCACGATCTGACGCGCCGCGTGGCGTTGCTTCCGGCCGGCAAGACGGCGAACTTCGCGGTCTCCCGCGATGGGTCGAACAAGACCGTCGCCGTCACCATCGGCCAAAAGAAGGAAGACCAGCTGGCGTTGGCCGGACAAGCGACACCGGGCATGCCGGGCGCGACCGGACAGGCGATGGGCCTTGGGCTCGCCGCCGTGACGCCGGACATCAGGCGGACCTACAATCTCGACGACAGCGTGCAAGGCGTCTTGATCACCAAGGTCGATCCCGACAGCGACGCCGCCGACAAAGGCCTGCAGCCGGGCGACGTTCTGATATCGGTCAGCAACCGGTCGGTGCATACGCCGCAAGATGTCGAGAAAAGCATTGCGGCGGCAACCTCGGCCGGCCGCAAGAGTGTGCTGTTGTTGGTCGCCGGCGACGGCGGTTCTCGTTTCGTGGCAGTGGATATCGGAAAGACTTGATTTCGTTGCATACCGGGCGTCGCGCCAGCGAATATTGCGCGCCGCCCGGCCCTCTGCGCCGGCGGCGGCGGCCCCCACCCCCCGTTGCCGCTGTCGGCGCGGACCCATCCTCAGCAAGCGGAGATTTTCATGCGCATTCTCGTCGTTGAAGACGATCTCGAAGCGCAGCGTTATCTCGTTAATGGTCTCAAGGAAGCAGGGCACGTCGTGGACGACGCCGCCGACGGCGACACCGGGCTGACGCTCGCTCTGTCGCGGCCTTACGACGTCGCCATCATCGACCGGATGTTGCCGAAGTTGGACGGGCTCCATGTGGTGGCCGAGATGCGCGAGCACGGCAACACGATGCCCATTCTGTTCCTCAGCGCCCTGTCCGAAGTCGACGATCGCGTAAAAGGATTGAAGGCCGGCGGCGACGATTATCTCACCAAGCCTTATGCGTTCGTCGAGCTTCTGGCGCGGATCGACGCTTTGATGCGGCGCCGCTCGCCATCCTCGGTGAAGACCAAGCTGGCCGTGGGCGATCTCGAGCTCGACTTGCTCACCCGCACCGCCACGCGCAATAGCCAGGCCATCGATCTCCAGCCGCGCGAATTCCGCCTGCTCGAATATCTGATGCGCCACGCCGGACAGGTGGTTACCCGCACGATGCTGCTGGAAAGCGTCTGGGAGTATCACTTCGACCCGCAGACCAATGTGATCGACGTGCACATCTCGCGGTTGCGCGCGAAGATCGACAAGGGCTTCGAGGCGGCCCTGCTGCACACCGTCCGCGGTGCGGGTTACATGATCCGTGCCGCGCGATAGCTTTCTGCGCCATTGGGTGCCGGGCATTCTGCACACGCAGGCGTTCCGGATCGTTCTGATTTACGTCTTCGTTTTCGCCCTATCGGCCACGGCGCTGGTCGGATTCACCTATTGGAACACCGAGCGTTCGCTCGACGCCCAGACCGATCAGATCATCGGTGCCGAGATTACCGGCCTTTCCGAGCAATATCAGCGCCTGGGACTGCGCGGACTGGCCGACGTGATCGCCAATCGCGCGCTTCACAATGCGCCGGGTCTCTACCTCTTGGCGGATCGCGAAGGTCATCCGCTGGCGGGCAATCTCGACGAATGGCCGCACCTGGTCACGCAAGACGGCGAGTTCGTCGAGTTCGACTATGAGCGGCGCGCCCAAGGCGAACAGGTGACGCGGCGCGCGCGCGGGCGCGCCTTCTCGCTGGTCGGCGGCGAGGTCGTGCTGCTGGTCGCGCGCGACGTCAACGAACGCGACCTGACAAAGCGGCTTTTCACCACCACCTTGCCTTGGAGCGTGGGCCTGATGCTGCTGTTCGGTCTCGTCGGCGGCGCTTTGATGAGCCGCAACGTCCTGGCGCGGCTGGATTCGATCAACCGCACCAGCGCCGAGATCGTCGCCGGCGATTTCTCGCGGCGCGTGCCGCTGACGGACAATCACGACGAATTCGACGCGCTGGCGGAAAACCTCAATCGCATGCTGGAACGCATCGAGCGGCTGATGAAAGGCATGCGCGAGGTCGCCGATTCCGTCGCCCACGATCTGCGCACGCCGCTCAACCGTCTGCGCAACCGTTTGGAAGAGGCGCAGCGGCGGCTCGACCCGCAGAGCCAGCACGCCGCGGACATCGATGCGGCGATCGCCGAGACCGACGGATTGATCGCCACCTTCAACGCTCTGTTGCTGATCGCCGAGGCCGATTCCGGCGCGGCGCGCGGTGCCATGACCCCGCTCGACTTGTCCGCCGTCGTCGCGGACATGGCCGAGCTCTACGCACCGCTGGCCGAAGAGAAGAGTATCGCGCTGACCGTCTTGCCTTCGGGCGCGCTTTCGATCGAAGGCAATCGCAGTCTCATCAGCCAGGCGCTCGCCAATCTGATCGACAACGCGATCAAGTACACGCCGGCGGAAGGACGGGTCACGATCAGCGCCGGCGAAACCCCGGCGGGCGTCGATTTGACGGTGGCGGACAGCGGCGCCGGCATCCCCGCCGAGGAACGCACGCGCGTTCTGGAGCGCTTCGTGCGGCTGGAAGCAAGCCGCAATTCGCCCGGCACCGGTCTCGGCCTCAGCCTGGTGGCGGCCGTCGCCCGCCTGCACGATGCCCGTCTGACGCTGTCCGACAACAATCCCGGCCTCAAGGCCACGATCTCGTTCCCGCGGGCGAAAGTGAAGAAGGGCGAATAGCGAGCAGGGTTTTCTGCCCCCGCTTGCCGCGGCGAAGCGGCGTAGCCGCGAAGACGGGCGGCGGGGGAAGTGTCCGCCGAAGCATTGGCGAAGGCGGACGAAGGGGGCATCGCTCCCTATTCGCTACTCGCTACTCGCTATTCGCCCTATTATCGGTCCATGACCGCATTCGCATTTTCCACGGCGTCTTTGCCCAAGCCGTTCGATGCTGCCCGAGCCGAGCGCACCTTCGAGCGCCTGGCGGCCGAGGGATTTCGCCCGCAAGGGCCCGCGCGAGCGCTGCTGCAATCGGCGTTCGGCAACAGCGCCTTTCTCTGCCGCCTCGCTTTGCGCGAGCGCGCGGCGGTGGAACGCTTGTTTGCGGAAGGCCCGCGCACGCTTCTCGCAGAAGCGTCGAACCAGGCCGCCTCCGCGTGCGAAAGCGAGGCCACGATCATGGCGTCGCTGCGCCAGGCCAAGCGCCGCGCCGCGCTGGCCATTGCGCTTGCCGACATTGCCGGAGTCTGGCCCCTTGAAGAGGTAACCTCGGCGCTGACAGGGTTCGCCGACGCCTGCATCAGAGGCGCGCTGCGCTTTGCCTTGCAAGAAGCCGCTCTCGGCACCGCTTTTGCCGGGCAGGGTGGCGCGGCGCTCGAAACGTCCACGGGTCTCGTGGTCCTGGCGATGGGCAAGTACGGCGCATTCGAGCTCAACTACTCGAGCGACATCGACATCGTCGTCTTCTACGACGCCGAGGTTTTTCCTTTCCGCAAGCGCGGCGATGCGCGCGGCGCCGCGGTCGATATTGTCAAGCGTGTCGTCAAACTGATCGGCGAGGTCACCTCCGACGGCTACGTCTTCCGCGTCGATCTGCGCCTGCGTCCGGATGCCGGCGCCACCCAGATCGCCATCTCCACCGAGGCGGCGGAATCCTATTACGAGGAGATGGGTCAGAATTGGGAGCGCGCCGCCATGATCAAGGCACGCGCCTGCGCCGGCGACCCCAAGGCCGGAGCGCGGTTTCTCGCGGCCGTCGAACCCTTCATCTGGCGCCGCAATCTCGATTTTGCCGCCATCGAGGACATCCATTCCATCAAGCGCCAAATCCACGCCCATGTCGGTCATGGCGAGATCGCGGTCGCCGGCCACAACATCAAGCTCGGGCGCGGCGGCATCCGCGAGATCGAGTTCTTCGCGCAGACCCAGCAACTGATATTGGGCGGACGCGATCCCTCGCTGCGCGCCCATGGCACGGTCGATGCACTGAATGCACTTTGCGCCCGCGGCCATGTCAGCGCCGAGTCCGCACGCGAATTGACCAAGTCCTATCGCTTCCTGCGCACGCTCGAGCATCGTCTGCAGATGATGGAAGACGAGCAGACGCACACCGTTCCCAAGACGCCGCAGGGCGTGGCGCACACCGCCTGTTTCATGGGCTTTGCCGACGGCTCCAGTTTCGCGCTGGCGCTGCTCGACGAACTCGAAGCCGTGCAGAGCCATTATGCGCATTTGTTCGAACGCGCCGCGCCGCTGGCTTCGGAAGGCGGAAATCTCGTCTTTACCGGCGTGGAAGACGATCCCGAAACTTTGAAAACGCTGACGCATATGGGCTTTCGCGACGCCGCCCATGTCTCGGGCGCGATCCGCGGCTGGCATCACGGCCGCATCCGCGCCACCCGCAGCGCGCGCGCCCGCGAACTGCTCACAAGGCTGGTGCCGCTATTGCTTGCGGCGTTGGCGGCGGCCGCCGATCCCGATGTGGCCTTCGCTCAGTACGACCGCTTTCTGACCCGTCTGCCGGCCGGCGTACAGCTCTTCTCCCTGCTGCTGGCCCATTCGGAGTTGCTGCGCCTGATCGCGGCGATCATGGGATCGGCGCCGCGCCTGGCCGAGCATCTGGGGCGGTCTCCAGGCACGTTGGACGCGCTTCTCGATTCCGATTTCCTGGGCGCCTTGCCCACGCGCTCGGCGCTCGACCGTGCGCTGCAATGCCAGCTTGCGCGTGCAGACAATTATGAAGCGGCACTCGACACGGTGCGCCGTTTCGTCAAGGAACAGATCTTCCGCGTCGGCGTGCAGGTGATCGAGGGGATCGCCAAGGCCGACGCCGCCGGACCGGCGTTTGCCGAGATTGCCGAATGCGCCATCGTCAATCTGCTGCCCCGCGTGGCCGATGCCTTGGGACAGAGCGCGGGAAAAGTGCCGGGCGCCGCTTTCGCGGTCATCGCCATGGGCAAACTGGGCGGACGCGAGATGACGGCCGGCAGCGACCTTGATCTGGTCTTCGTCTACGACGTGCCTGCGGCTGTCGAGTCTTCCGACGGCCCGCACCCCTTGCCTGCCAGTCTCTTTTATGCGCGCCTGGCGCAGCGGCTGATCGCGGCCTTGACCGTGGCGACTGCGGAAGGCGGGCTCTACGAGGTCGACATGCGGCTGCGCCCGACGGGCAACAAGGGTCCGGTGGCGGTCAGCCTGGAGACTTTCACGCGCTATCATGAAACCGAATCCTGGACCTGGGAGCGCTTGGCGCTGACGCGAGCGCGGCTGATCGCCGGCCCGCCGGCCTTGGCCGCGAAGCTGGATCGCACGATCGCCGCCACGCTGTGCCGGCGGGTCGATTGGGCAAAGCTTTTCGGCGATGCGCGCGAGATGCGCGAAAAGGTCGCCAAGCAATATCCCGGCAAAAATCCGTGGGACTTGAAATATGCCCCGGGCGGGTTGATCGACATCGAGTTCACCGCCCAGACGCTGCAGCTGCGCCACGCCTGCGACGATGCTTCGGTGCTGTCGACCAACACGATCGCGGCGCTCGAGCGGCTGACCAAAGCCGGCGCGCTCGGTGAGATCGACGCCGAGGCGCTGATCGCTGCCGCCGATCTCCAACATGCGCTAACGCAGGCCTTGCGCATCGCATTGGATGGGCCGCTCGATGCCGGCAGCGCAACCCCGGGGTTGAAGGCCTTGCTGGCGCGTGCCGGTGCCGTGTCGGATTTCGAGGTGCTGCAGAAACTGCTCGCCGACCTGCAAGCGCGGGCGCGGCAGGTCTACCTGCGCGCGATGGGAGCCTGAGGGGCGGCAATCCGCCATTGCTGACGGCGTGACCGCCGGCGAACGGCTGCCCGCGGTCAGCAACGATTTTGGACGGGTTCCGGGCGTGGCAAGACACAGCTTGAAACTCCCCCCCAGCTAGGCGATAACCCGCCTCCCACTTGGAATGCGGGCGTAGCTCAGGGGTAGAGCATAACCTTGCCAAGGTTAGGGTCGGGCGTTCGATTCGCCTCGCCCGCTCCAAGTCTTCAAGACATATCCGTGTGTTGTTGGGGAGTGCCAAAAGCACTCTCTCCGGCGCTGAACCCGGGGAAGCGTGGGGGAAGCAGCCTGAGGCAAATCGCCATGGCGCGTTTGCGCCGCACGGCGGCTCGGCTGCTGATCTTGGGAAACCACGAGTACCTGGACGTTAGAGCTATCGGCCACCGGTACCGCAAAAAACGGCGCCGCCGCTGTCCGAACTGGATCGGACAGCGGCGGTGTCGTGGTATCCATCACGCTGGATCAAAAATCCGTCAGGCTAGGACTGCGCTCAATGAGCGCCGGACGGAGGGGTTGCCGGGAAAATCTGCGGCGGATGATCGACACCCTTGAAGGAAGCCTGATCGCCCGATCCCGGCTGAATCACCAGGATCGTTTGATACACCTTCCGTGGCGCCCAGTGTTCGAGGAGACCGGTGGGAGCGGTGGAGCCCATTTCCGCGTTGGGAGCGTTGCCGCCACCGTTGCCCCCTGCGCTCGGGGTACCGCCCTCCTGCGGGCCGGTACCCATGAAATGGCCCGCCCTGGCCGTGAGGTCGTCAACGGAGCCGACGTTTATCCTTCGGCTGGTCGTCTTGAGCACCGCGAACCACTCTTTGTGCTGCGCGGCCGCGACGTCTCCCGCATGCTTCAGAGCGTATTGCGCCACGGTGTCGCCGGACATTCCGACGGCGCCGGTATAACCGACCATCAAGCTGCCGTCATCGCCGACGGCATCGAAATAGCCTGTGGCTCCCGGGCCGGCTGCGGCTTGATAATCCGACGAGTCGGCGCTTGCACACACACTCGTAGCGATCATAGCCGCAGCAATCAAAGCAAGTCGTTTCATGAGGTTCTCCCTAGAGGCTCCCAGCCGTGGCTCATCTTGCAGTTATCCGGAGTAAAAAAAAAGGGGGGAGGATATCTCCTCCCCCCTCTCACCGAAGAACTAAAACCAGGGTTTTATTGGGTACTGATGCCCGAATACGTATTAGAACTCATACCGGAACCCGAAGATAAAGCGCCGGTCATTGAGCACGGCATAACGCGGCAGAGTTTCGCCGCTCGCGTTGATCTGCATCACGGCCTTGTTCTTCGTGTTCAAGATGTTCTCGAACGAGGAGCGTAACTGCAGACCGTTGTCGAAGGTGTATTTCAACGAGGCATCCATGGTGCCCGCAGCCGAGTTGAAGATCGGGTTGCCGGTCATGTAGTCGCGCAGCGAGACGAGATACTTGGTGCGCCAGTCGTACGCGAGGCGCGCCTCGATGTGGTCGTCCTGATAGATGCCGATCAGGTTCATCATGTACTTGGACTGACCGTAGAGGTAGTGCAGATCGAAACGGCAAAGCTCCGTGGAACCGCAAGCGCCGTCCGCATTGCTCGCTGCTGTGTCCACGTTGGCATCAATCCAGGTGAAGTTGGCCTGGGAACCGAGATGCGAAAGAAGACCAGGCAAGAAGTCGTAGAACTGCTGGTACGACACCTCAACACCTTTGGCCGTTGCCGCCTGGGTATTGACCTGACCGCTATAGTTGATCGCAATGGTTTTGCCGTCCAGCGTCACGTGACCGATGGTCTGGCTGCCGTAATTGATGATGTTGTGCAGCCGCTTGTAGAAGGCGGAGGTCGAGAAGGAGCCGCCGTCGAAGTACCACTCGTAGGAAAGATCGAAGCTGCGCGCCGTTGTCGGCTTCAGATACGGGTTGCCGCCGGTTACGCTGATTTGGTTCAGAGTCGCGCTCTGGTACCCGTCGTAGCAGGTTGTCGGGAGGCTCAAGTCCGCGCAATGCCCGGTAGGCCACCCCGTCATGGTCGTACTGCCGCTGTAGGTCTGTCCCGCGCGCATGTCCTTAACGTTTGGACGTGTCACGTTGTCGCCGGCGGCGAAGCGGATCAGCATCTCGTCGTTCAGATTCCATTTGACGTTGATCGACGGCAAGTAGTGATCGTCGCTGGTCTTGAAGGCTGTCTTGAAACCAGCCTGATCAAGGTAGGCCGCCGTTTGGGGAAAGAAGTCACGCTGGCTGTTGTGAGCGCATCCATACGCGGTTTGCGTTGTGCCCGCTGAATCCACGCCCGGCGAACAGGCGGTATCCGCGCCGAAGGGCGTGAAGGCAATCGCGCCGGCGGAACTGAGCTTGGTGCTCGCGTAGCGAAGACCGATATTTCCGTCCAGCGACTGGCCATTGCCGAGGTCATGCTTGAAATCGACCTGGGCATAAAGATCCGCCGTTCGCTCGGTGATGTTCGAGATGTCGTTGGGCCCAAACATCGGGTCGCGCGGCTTCCAATTGGAACCGGCCAACAGCGGCTCTGTCGCGAACAGATTGGCCATTTTGTTGTAATTGAGCAGGTAGGCGCTGCTGATATAGACGAACTTGGTGTTCGAACCTTGAACGACGTTGCCGCCGAAGAAGTTCTTGTAATCGTCCACCTGCAGCAAGTCTTTTTCGGGGAAACTGCTCAAAAGGCTGGCGCCGCCGCCGAGCCAGGCCGGTGCAACACCCTGCCAGTTTTGCCCGTTTTCGTCGTTCGTCTGGCTACGTGAAGAATAGCGGGCGCCGAATTTGACATCCTTGAACCAGTCGCCGTCAATATCGTACGCTAGGTCGGCGCGTGTGGCCCACAAATCGCCCGTACCGCGCTGCTCTTGGTCGGCCGTATAGAGCCACCAATAACTCTGCGGATCGGCCGTATCGGT
>Ga0265340_10001418_pt1 | contig 13752 bp, 11 predicted proteins | sample 4CB225metaG_FD_202082 | JGI IMG/M metagenome (GOLD analysis project Ga0265340, IMG submission 202082) | Rhizosphere microbial communities from Carex aquatilis grown in University of Washington, Seatle, WA, United States - 4-CB2-25 metaG | ecosystem: Host-associated > Plants > Roots >...
CGGAACCAGCGGGAGGACGAGCAGGACGAGTCCGGCCGTGGCCATCCCGGTCAGTCGCACCGGCCGGAACAGCCAATCCGGCCAGTCGCAGATCCGGACCACCAGCAGCACGGCCGCACCGATCAGCGCCAGGCCGGCCAGAGCCACCACCCAGCTCAGCCGGTCGGCCGACTCAGCCGGATCGAGATGCATCAAACCGGTGCCGGGTTGCGCGCTCCACGGACCGACCGAGCCCAGCCCGGCGCGGATCGGGAGCCAGCCGGCCAGCACCAGAATCGGAAGGACCGAGACGAAGGCGGCCAGGCTGACCCCGGCCGCGAAAGCCGCCGGCCGGGCCGCCACCGAACGCCGGATCGCCGACCGCCGGGTGGCCACCGCAGCGGCCAGCACCACGCAGAGCGAGGCCAGCCCGGTCACGGGGAGGTACTCGGGCACCCCACTCAGCCCGAGGACGACGTCCAGGGACCGGCCGGCTTGAATCGCGACCGCACCGGCGCACAGTCCGGCACCGAGCGACCAGGCCCGCCGCAGCAGCAGCGACCGGGCCGCGTCGACCTTCAGGCCTCGCTGCCCCCCATTGCTCTCGCCGGCCCCACCCTGAGCACCCGTCCTCGCTTCGCCCTGAGCGTCCGTCCGGGCCTGAGCCAGAGCGGACAGAACGACCGCGACCAGCAGCAGTGCGGCCCGGTTCGGCCCCGGCCAGCCCACCGCCGCCGCCGTAGCCACCGCGACCAGCGCCGTGCCCGCCGCGCACCGCAGCACCCAGCGTTCAGCCTGCCAGATCAGCGGCAGCCGCTCCCGGCCGAGGGCCAGCGCCGCTACCAGCAGCCCGCCCACGCTGAGCGCCCGAAACTCGGCCAGCTCGGCGTCCAGCCGGGCCGCGAGCAGCAGCACGGCCAGCGGAGCCAACCCGGCTGCGGCCACGGACCCGGCTCTGACCCGGCTCACCAGGGCCCATCCGAACAGCAGCAGGGCGCAGACCGCCGTCGCCCCGGCCGCGTAGCCAAGTCCCTGCGGGCGATCGGCTCCGAGCAGGCCGGTGCGACGAATCGCCCAGCAGTCCGCCAGCACCAGAACCGCGCCCAGGGCTCCGACCGCCTCGGCGGTCTCCGGCAGCTTCGGACGAAGCCAGGACGCCACCGAGAGCACCCCGAACGTCGCCGCCGCGATCACCGTTGCCCGGCCGGGCAACGACAGCCCCCGCCAGGAGAAGACCAGGAAGCCCACGGCCGCCACGGCCAGCAGCAAGGCCCCGAGGCCGACCAGCAAGCCGTGCACCCCGGGGCCGCCGCGATCCACGGGCGGCCGCCGGGCGGCCGCCGACCAGGACGCGGCCGCCGGAAACCCCGACGGCGAAGCCGGCCGAGCCTGCGACCACGGCCCAGGGATTTGCGGCCCGCCCGCGGCCGCACTGGACGGGCTGAGGCTCGGCATCGCCGCCGGGACCGGCACAACCGTGGTCGCCGCCTGACCGGGCTGGCTCGCTCCCCCCGGCGGCACCGGCTGAACCGGCTGATGCGAGGGTGCCGGCTGAGCGGCCGTCGCCTGGGCCCGCTGACGCAGCCCGCCGAGCACAACTTCCCGGTCGGTCAGGGTCCGGGCGGCCCGCACGCTGAGCTGCCAGATCTGTACCCCGTCGGGCCCGGACAGATCGACCCCGCAGGTGCCGCAGTGATTGCCCGACAACACCGCGGTGCAGGACGGGCAACGCGAGGCATCGGTCAGGAGCCGGCGGGCGATGCCGATCGCCGCCCGCTCGCTCAGATCCGGAGAACCAGTCATGGGTTGATGGTCGTCAGATCGGGGCTTCGCCTCCAGAGTCGAGCTACCTGGTTGCCGCAGGGTTCGACCAGGTACTTCTACTCAGGGCAGGCCCGGTCAGTCGACGTTGATCAGGCGGCTGGTGCCGCTGGCCGGGGCCACCAGCAGGGGCTGGACCTGGCCGAACCCGCGGACCAGGCGGCGGCGCTGGGCCACCAGCACGATGTCCGGCTGATCCTGCAACGCCTTGGCGGTCTCCGGATCGGTGACCACGGTGCCGGGCTGAGCCAGCGCCGTGAGCCGGCTGGCCAGGTTCACGGTGGTGCCGTAGACATCACCCAGACTGCGCAGCACCGGCCCGTGCGAGATCCCTACCCGGACGTCGGGCACCAGATCATCGACCGCCATCCGCTCCGAGATCGACAGCGCGATCACCGCGCCGGTGATCGGATCGGGCGCGATGAACAGCACTTCGTCACCCACGGTCTTGACCACCCGGCCGCCCCCCGTGGTCACCACATCGGAGGCGAGCCCCTCGAACCGCTGCACCAGCCGGCTCAGCTCCCGGCGCGGCAACCGCCGGGACAGCCGGGTGTAGGCAACCAGATCGGCGAACCCGACGGTCAGCGCGATCTCGGCCTCCGCCGACTCGTCCAGACGGCTCACCGCCGCCGCGAGCTGACGCCGGAACGAGTAGACCAGCAGCAACTCCAGCTCGGGGGTGAGCTGCTCGATCAACTTCAGCGGGTCTTCCACGACCCCACCGGCACTGCGGGTGGCCAGGTGTTCCATCAGCGCCTCGATCTGCCAGCTCACCAGCCGATCGGTGTTCTGGCCCAGGGCCCGGGCACAGGCGATCGCCGTTTCCTCGTCGATCAGATCGTTACGGACCAGGCCGACCACCCGGTCCAGGGCCTCCCGATCGGTGCCGGTGAAGGCCAGATCCTCATCACCGACACCCGGGAACCCCAGCGCCCGCCACAGCTTGCGGGCCGACAGCAAAGAAATGCCGACGGCCCGCGCCACCTCACGCCGCCGCAGGGTGAGAGGTCCTCCCAGCAATTGCGCGATGAAATCGTCGCGATCGCTCACGAACGATGTTCACCAGCCTCGTGGTCTTTGCTCTCACCGCTTCCGGCCGGGCCGCGGTACTCGTCGTCGAAGGCGTCGTCCAGGGATTTGGCCAGCACCGGGTCGAGTTCATCGTTGTCCTTGACCCCGCGCAACTCGTCCGAGAGCCGGTACAGGGTGCGCTGAACCAGCTCCACCTTGGGCACGTCGTCCAGCAGCAACTGACCGTGCTCACCCCCGGACTCGACCACGAGGGTGCCGCAGCCGAGCATCCGCTCGAACAGGTTGTGGGTGAACGACACATCGTTGAGCCGGCTCAGCGGCATGTCATGACCCGAACGGTTGAACACCCCGTTCCGCAGGATCAGCCGCCGGGTGGTGATCGCGTACACGGTGTTGAACCAGACCAGCACCGGCCAGGCCGCCCAGCGCACCGCGATCACCACGGCCACCGCGGCCACGATGATCAGCAACACGGCGTTTCCGGGCAAGGCGGACAGCACGACCGCCGCCACGCACAAGACAAAAATCAGAATCGGCACAAAAATCACACTGATATGACGTCGCAGGACGAGTACGAGCTTCTCGTCGTCCGCGAGCAGTCGCTGCGGGAATCCCATGCCCTAGATCATGCCGGTTCCGGGGGGCGGATGTGGACCACGTCACCGGCCGAAAGAGCCCGGACCCCGTCATCGGGGGCATCCGGGCGATCGTCGCGGACCAGCAGCCGGCCGTCGTCGTCGACGCCGTCGGCCAGGCCGTCGAGGAGCGAGCCGTCCGGCAGGTGCACCCGCACCCGCCGCCCGATGGTGTTGCAGCGTTCCCGGTAGACGGCGGCCAGGCCGAGGCGCGGATCGCCGTTGGCGGCGCAGAAATCCCGGTAGCGCTCGGCCAGCGCCCGCAGCACGGCCCGGAGCACGGTGTCGCGGTCGGTGCTGGCCGAACCCGCGAGTTTCAGTGAGGTGGCCGTCGGGACCGGCAGCTCGGCGTCGTCCTGGCTGATGTTGAGCCCGATCCCGAGGACGACGGCCGACCCGTTCGGCCGCTCGCCGGACCGGACCACCTCGGCCAGCAGACCCGCCACCTTGCCCTGCTCACCGGCGGCACCCGGCTCACCGGCGGCACCCGGCTCACCGGCGGCACCCGGCTCGCCGCCGGCGCCGGGCTCCCCCGGACTCCGGCCCGGCGCACCGTGGTCGCCGGAGCGGCTCCGCTCGGCCCCGATCGGGTACACCGGCACCAGCACGTCATTAGGCCATTTGAGGGTCGCGGCCAGCCCGCAGGTGCGAGTCAGCGCATCGGTCACGGCCACCCCGGCCATCAGGGTCAGCCAGGACCAGCGCTCGGCCGGCACCCCCCGGTCGCCCGGTCGCAGCAGCACCGAGAAGGTGATCGACGCGCGAGCCGGCGCCGTCCATACTCGTTCTCGCCGGCCCCGGCCGGTGTGCTGGCTCTCGGCCACCAGCACGGCCCCTTCGGCCTCACCGGACCGGGCCCGTTCGGCCAGATCCGCGTTGGTCGACCCGGTCTGCTCGACGATGTCGAGTACCCTCCAGGCGGGTTCCGGCCCGACCGTCAGGGCCAGCCGGAGCGGGGTCGCCTGCAGGGGCGGGCGGGAAAGATCGTTCCACCGATTGACCACCTCAAGAGCTTATTGCGGTGTGACGTGCGTCCCGAAACCGGTCATCCTGGCCTCTTGCGCCGGGAGCTAGGCTCCGGACAAGCCTGCTGCCAAGAGCAACCCTGCTGCGAAGAGCAACCCTTCCTGGAACGAAGAGCAACCCTTCTGCGAACACTGGAGCGTGCCCGATGCTGAACCCGGCGAAGATCGGCGGAACCGAGGTCCCTCCGGACATCAACATCCACACCACCGCCGGAAAGCTCGCCGACTTCAACCGCCGCCACCACGAGGCGGTGCACGCCGGGTCGGCCCGGGCGGTCGAGAAGCAGCACGCCAAAGGCAAGAAGACGGCCCGGGAGCGGATCAGCGAACTGCTCGACGAGGACTCCTTCGTGGAGCTGGACGGCCTGGCCCGGCACCGCTCGCAGGCCTTCGGTCTGGAGAAGAACCGCCCCTACGGCGACGGCGTGGTGACCGGGCACGGGACCGTCGACGGCCGTGAGGTCTGCGTGTTCGCGCAGGACTTCACCATCTTCGGGGGCAGCCTGGGTGAGGTCTTCGGGGAGAAGATCGTCAAGGTGATGGACCTGGCGATGAAGATCGGCTGCCCGGTGATCGGGATCAACGATTCCGGCGGGGCCCGGATCCAGGAGGGTGTCACCTCGCTCGGCCTCTACGGCGAGATCTTCCGCCGGAACGTGCACGCCAGCGGCGTCATCCCACAGATCTCGCTGATCATGGGCCCGTGTGCCGGGGGCGCGGTGTACTCCCCGGCGATCACCGATTTCACCGTGATGGTCGACCAGATCTCGCACATGTTCATCACCGGACCGGACGTGATCAAGACGGTGACCGGTGAGGAGGTGCAGTTCGAGGAACTCGGGGGCGCCCGGACCCACAACTCGCGCAGCGGCAACGCGCACTACATGGCTCACGACGAGACCGACGCGCTGGAGTACGTCAAGGCGCTGCTGTCCTATCTGCCCAGCAACAACCTCACCGACCCGCCGGTACTGGCCGCTGACGAGGACGTCGTGCTGGAACCGGACGAATTCCTCGACACCTTCATCCCGGACTCGGCCAGCCAGCCTTACGACATGCAGGAGATCATCGATCGGGTCCTGGACGAGGGCGAGTTCCTCGAGGTGCAACCGCTGTTCGCGACGAACATCATCGTCGGCTTCGGCCGGGTCGAGGGCCGGCCGGTCGGGGTGGTGGCCAACCAGCCCCGGCACTTCGCCGGTATCCTCGACATCGACGCCTCCGAGAAAGCGGCCCGCTTCGTCCGGACCTGCGACGCCTTCAATGTGCCGGTGCTGACCTTCGTCGACGTCCCCGGTTTCCTGCCCGGTACCGACCAGGAATGGAACGGGATCATCCGGCGCGGGGCCAAACTGATCTACGCCTACGCCGAGGCCACCGTCCCCAAGGTCACGATCATCACCCGGAAGGCCTACGGCGGCGCCTACGACGTGATGGGCTCGAAGCATCTCGGGGCCGACATGAATCTGGCCTGGCCGACCGCTCAGATCGCGGTGATGGGGGCCCAGGGCGCCGTCAACATCCTGTACCGGACGGAACTACGGGACGCCGTGGCCGCCGGGGAGGACGCCGACGCGACCCGGCGGCAGTTCGTGACCGAGTACGAGGACACCCTGGCCAATCCCTACATCGCCGCCGAGCGGGGGTACATCGACGGGGTGATCGCGCCGTCGGACACCCGGCCTCAGGTGGTCCGGGCGCTGCGCGCGCTGCGGACCAAACGCGAGACCCGGCCGGCCAAGAAGCACGGCAACATCCCGCTCTGAGGTCGGATCGGATTTGTCCCGTCCCGGTGCTTCATCCCCGATTCCCTGTGCTCGTCCGCCGTTCCGCTGCTCTTCCTGATGGCTTCCGGAGGCCAAGTGAGTCCCACCGATGATTCAGGCCGACCGCACCCGCACCGGCCGGCGCTGCGGGTGATCCGGGGCGACGCGAGCGCCGAGGAGATCGCCGCCCTGCTGGCCGTGGTGATGGCCCGATCCCGGCGTCCGGCCCCCGGGACGGCCGCCGGGACGGCCGCCGGCGAACGGCCGATCTCGGTCTGGAGCGACCGGGCCCGAGCTCTGCGCCGGCCCCTGTACCCCGGCCCGGGGGCCTGGGCCGCCTCGGGGTGGCAGCGGTGACCCTGACCGCTCCCAGCCCCGGCTGGACCCTCGTGCTGGCCTCGGCCTCACCGGCCCGGCGGGCGACCCTGCGGTCGGCCGGGGTGGAACCGGTCGTCCGGGTCTCCTCGGTGGACGAAGCCGCGGTCCTGGCCCGGACCGGCGTCCAGGATGCCGCGCGGGTACCGCTGCTGCTGGCCCGGGCGAAGGCCGAGGACGTCGCGGCCACGCTGAACCGGAACGGCGGAGCCGACGGAGATGCCGACGGAAACGGAAACCAGGGCGAAGGCGGCACGGTCGTGCTGGGCTGCGATTCGATCCTCGACCTGGACGGCGTCGCGCTGGGCAAACCGGCGGACCCGATCCAGGCCGTGCAGCGCTGGCAGCAGATGCGGGGTCGATCCGGGCAACTACGCACCGGGCACTGGCTGATCGACCTGCCCTCGACCGCCGCAGGCCCCAGCACCGCCACAGGCCCCAGCAGCACCGCCGCAGGCCCCAGCAGCACCGCCACAGGCAGTTGGGCCGCGGTCGGGGCCACGTCGGTCACCACGGTGCACTTCGCCGATCTCAGCGATGACGAGATCCAGGCCTACGTCCGCACCGGCGAGCCCCTGAACGTGGCCGGAGCGTTCACCATCGACGGGCTGGGTGGGGCCTTCATCTCGGGTATCGAAGGCGATCATCACGGTGTGGTGGGGGTGTCGCTCCCGCTGCTGCGCGAGTTGCTCGGTCAGCTCGGCGTGCCGTGGACGGCACTCTGGACCGCCGGCGCGAGCGTTCCCGCCTGAACGGGATTCCGTTTTCCCGCGGACTCGGAACCCACCCTGAACTGAGCTACGTTGTGGCCTTATGGCGCGTCGTCCCGAGAACCCTAAGTCCCGTGGACAACGCCCGCAGGTCCCACTGGACTGGCTGGACGATCCGGCGCCGCCGCCGGCCCCGCCATCGGCCCATTCCGGGCCCGGGCAGGATTCCCTGCTCGGCCGATCTCCGCTGACGCCGGCCGCGGCGCGCGCCCCGGTCGCGCCGACCGGTACCGGAACCGGCCAGCTCAGCCGCCGGGCCGCCCGGGCGAAACGGGAGGGCACGGCGACGACCGCGACCGGCGCGCTGCCACCGGGCCCCGCGGCCGCGACCGCCGATCCCGGGCCCGTCATGGTTCGCGGCCGGCAGGCTGATCCCGACGAGGCCGCCGATGACCTCGACCCAACCTCACCCCGCCGCGGCGGCTGGGGCTCGGCCACCTGGCTGACGCTGGTGGCCCTGGCCCTGGTGCTCTGGTCCGCCGGCAGCTTCATCGATTCCAGCGAATTCGTGATCGCGGGGATGACGTCGCTGGCTCCGCTGGCGACCGTCTTCGCGCTGCCGGTGATCGCGATCGGCGTCGGCCGCCGGCACCTGGTGCCGACCGTGATCGCGGTGGCCGCCGCCATGGTGCCCTGGGTGATGGTGATCAGCTATGTCTCGGCCGGCCCGGGGCGGACCGCGATCGGGGCCCACAAGACGTTCCGGGTGATGAGCGTCGACGGTGCCCAGGGCCGGGCCAGCGCGAAGGGCATCGTCCAGCTCGCCCAGACCTACTCCGCCGATATCGTGGTGGTCACCCAACTGACCAGTGAGCTGGCCCACCAGTTGACCGTCGCCGGGCTGACCGGGCAGACCCCGGCCCAGTGGGTCGCGGTGCCGGCTGGAGGAACCGACGGCATCGGAGTGTGGAGCGGTCCCAAGATCAGCAACCTGCAGCAGATCAACAATCTCTCTCGGCTGGCAGTCGCGGGGGTCATCCAGACCGATACCGGCCCGGTCGGGATCACCGTCGTGCAACTCGCCGGCGCGCCGCTGCATCGGGCGTCGTCCTGGCACACCGATCTGGTCCGGCTCGCCCAGCGGACACCCACGACCACGCCGGGCCTCATCGTCGGCGACCTCAACGCCACCCCCTGGCAGCCTTCATTCCGCAAATTGACGGCGTCCGGCTGGACCGACGCGGCCGATGTGCTCGGCCAGGGGTTACGGTCGACCTGGCCGTCCTGGTCGCTGATTCCGCTCGCGCCCCTGGACCACGTGCTGGTCAGCCGGGGTCTGGGGGTCAGCAGCGCCGACACCCCTCGAGTCGGCGGCAGCGACCACCGGGCCCTGATCGTCACCGTCGTCCTGCCCAAGGGCGGTGGCGACTGACCCGCTCGTCCGGCCAGTCAGCTCTGGCGGCCGGCCTCGGCGCCCAGCCGCCCGGCGGCCCGCAACTGCTTCTCGTACTCGCCCCGGACCTCGGCCATGTCCAACTCCCGGACCTGACCGAGGATGCCCAGCAGCGCCGCCTCCGGGAGCGCGCCGGGCTGGCCGAAGACGGGGACGCCGTCCCGGTAGACCACCAGCGTCGGGATCGAGGTCACCCCGTACTGGGCGGCGAGCTCCGGCTCCGCCTCGGTGTCGACCTTGGCGAACACCGCGTCCGGGTGCTGCTCGGAGACCCGTTCGAAGATCGGGCCGAAGCGCAGGCACGGGCCACACCAGGAGGCCCAAAAATCGATCAGGACAATGCCGTCACTGATGGTTTCGTCATGATTGTCTTGGGTCATAGTCACTGTAGCCACGCCGTATCAACCGTTTCGGTCCCAGCTCAATTCCCAGGCCGCCTTTCGTCGCCACCAGCCGGCAGCGACGTGGCTTGCACCACGTCCATGACCTGAGCGGGCATCAACTGACCGGCGATACTCTCACCGAACCGGAAGGAGCCAGCTGATGACACCGTCCACGACCGGCAGCGATGCGAACCGAATCAGCTCGAACCGAATCATCTCCAAAGTTCTGATCGCCAATCGCGGTGAGATCGCCGTCCGGATCGCCCGGGCCTGCCGGGACGCCGGTCTGAACTCGGTCGCGGTGTACGCGAACGCCGACCGGGACGCCGTCCATGTCGTCACGGCGGACGAGGCGTACTCGCTGGCCGGTGACACGCCGGGCGATTCGTATCTGGCCGTGGGCAAACTGCTGGAGATCGCGGCCCGCTCCGGGGCCGACTCCGTTCACCCCGGGTACGGCTTCCTGGCCGAGAACGCCGATTTCGCCGCCGCCGTGATCGCCGCCGGACTGACCTGGATCGGGCCGCCCCCGGAGGCGATCGACGCCCTCGGCGACAAGGTCAAGGCCCGGCACATCGCCGCCCGGGCCGGCGCCCCGCTGGTCCCCGGTACCGCCGAACCGGTCGGTGGCGCCGAAGAAATCATCGCCTTTGCCCGGGAGCACGGCCTGCCGGTGGCGATCAAGGCCGCCTACGGAGGCGGTGGGCGCGGGCTGAAGGTGGCTCGCACGATCGAGGAGATCCCGGAACTGTTCGAGTCGGCCACCCGCGAGGCGGTCGCCGCCTTCGGCCGGGGCGAGTGCTTCGTGGAACGGTTCCTGGATCGGCCCCGGCACGTCGAGACCCAGTGCCTGGCCGATCAGCACGGTACGGCCGTGGTGGTATCGACCCGGGACTGCTCCTTGCAACGGCGTAACCAGAAACTGGTCGAGGAGGCTCCGGCGCCGTTCCTGACCGAGGCTCAGATCGCCGAGTTGTACCGCGCGTCCAAGGCGATCCTGCTCGAGGCCGGTTACGTCGGTGCCGGGACCTGCGAGTTCCTGGTCGGCCCGGACGGAACCATCTCGTTCCTGGAGGTGAACACCCGGCTCCAGGTCGAGCACCCGGTGACCGAGGAGGTCACCGGCATCGACCTGGTCCGCGAGCAGTTCCGGATCGCCGCCGGCGAACCGCTCGGGTACGACGACCCGCCGATCCGCGGGCACTCGATCGAGTTCCGGATCAACGGCGAGGACGCCGGGCGCAACTTCCTGCCCCAGCCGGGCACGGTGCGGGTCTGGCAGCCGCCGAGCGGGCCCGGCGTCCGGTTGGATTCCGGGGTGATCGCGGGCTCGGTGATCGGGGGCGCCTTCGATTCGATGCTGGCCAAACTTGTGGTCACCGGGCGGGATCGGCAGCAGGCACTGGAACGCGCCCGCCGGGCCCTGGCCGAGTTCGGCATCGAGGGCATGCCCACGGTGCTGCCCTTCCACCGGGCGGTGGTGGCCGATCCGGCGTTCGCCCCGCGCGACCCGCTGACGCCGTTCTCGGTGCACACCCGGTGGATCGAGACCGAGTTCGACAACACCATTGCGGCCTGGCAGCCCGGAGCCGGCGATCTGGACCCGGGCCCGGGCACCGACGAGGCCCGCGAGCGGGTCGTGGTCGAGGTCGGGGGCAAGCGACTGGAAGTCGTGCTGCCGGCCGGTTTCGGCGGCCCACCCGGCGCGGGGCCGGCGGCGAAGAAGGCCCCGCGCCGGTCCGGGGCCGGCCGGGCCGGCGCGAGCACCGGGACCGACCAGTTGACGTCCCCGATGCAGGGCACGATCGTCAAGGTCGCGGTCGAGGAGGGCCAGCACCTGGAGCCCGGCGACCTCGTCGTCGTCCTGGAGGCGATGAAGATGGAGCAACCGCTGACCGCGCACAAGCCCGGCACCGTCACCTCGCTGGCCGCCGACGTCGGCCAGACCGTCAGCGCCGGCGCCGTCATCTGCGAACTCAAGACCTGACCAGCGCCCTCAATCTCGTCGTGATCTTGCACATTTGCACGCTCGGTACCAGTGGGGCCGCGGTGAGCGAGCAGACGGTGGTCGGGGGTGTGGTGCTCCGGGTCCGCCGGCGATGGCCAGGGACTGTCCCCGTGAGGCACTTGCTCGGCATGTCACAGTCGAACGGGTGATCGGGGAATGTTCAAGCCTGCCTATGGCGTGAATCTTCCCCACTGATCGACGACCGAACGCCGGGCGGCAGCCGCTCCCGTGATCATGCACGGATGCCCGCTCGGCACCGTGCTCGCGGGCCTGATCTGCCGACGCCGCCGCGGGTCCGACGCCGCCGAAACCTCCGGCAGCGAGGGCGCTTTGGTCGTGCGGCCGATCTGACCGGTCGAGTCACCCGAACCTGGTAGACGGCCCGCAGCGTTCGGCCGGGACAAACCAAGCGCTGGGCCCGCGCCCATGGGGGAAGATCACCGACCGCGCCCGCGAAAGGGGCACGACCCTGGCCGATCCGCGAGCCGAACCGGTGATCGAGGGCGGTTGGCCGCCAGGTTGGTGGCCATTGAAGATCACGAGAAAGATGGGGGGTGGAGCTCGCGGGCCGCTTCGGCGATCGAACCGCTGAGCGAGGGATAGACCGTGAACACGGAGGCCATGTCGTCCACGGTCAGCCGGCTCGACAGGGCCAGGGTGAGCACATGGATCAGCTCGCAGGCCCGGGGCGCGACGATGGTGCCACCGAGCACGCGGCCGGAGCCCACGGAGGCGAACAGCTTGACGAAGCCGTCATGAATCCCCTGCATCTTGGCCCGGGGATTGCGCGACAGCGGCAATTTGACCATGTTCGCCGTCACCTGACCGCTGTCCACCTGAGCCTGCGTCACCCCCACGGTGGCGATTTCCGGGGCGGTGAAGACATTGGACGAGACCAGCCTCAGATCCAGCGGCGCGACCGCGTCCCCCAGCGCATGCCACATCGCCTTCCGTCCCTGCATCGCGGCCACCGAGGCCAGCGCGAACACTCCGGTGCAGTCACCGGCCGCGTAAACACCGCGGATCGACGTCCTGGAGACCCGGTCGACCCGAATGTGACCGGACGCGGTCAGCTCCACCCCGGCCGACTCCAGACCCAGGTCAGCGGTGTTGGGCAGGGCCCCAACGGCCAGCAGACAATGCGAGCCCTCGACCGTGCGGCCGTCGGTGAGGGTGACGACCACGCCGTCCCCGGTCCGCTTCACGGCCTGGGCCCGGGACCGCGACAGCACCTCCATTCCGCGCCGCCGGAACACCTGCTCCAGCACCTCGGCCGCGTCCGGGTCCTCCCCGGGCAGCACCCGCTCCCGGCTGGAGATGAGGACCACCGGCGCGCCCAGGGCGTCGTAGGCGCTGGCGAACTCGGCTCCGGTGACACCGGATCCCACCACGATCAACCGCTCGGGCAGGTGGTCGAGGTCGTACAACTGGGTCCAGGTGAGGATCCGTTCGCCGTCCGGGACGGCATCGGGCAATTCACGGGGCCGGGCCCCGGTCGAGATCAGCACGGTATCGGCGTCGACCACGGTGCCGCCGACCCTGACCCGGGAGGGTCCGTCCAGCACCCCCCGGCCGACGATGATCCGGACCCCCTCAGCCTCGAGCCGGATCCGGATGTCCTCGGACTGGGCCTGAGCCAGCCGCCGGACCCGGCGATTGACCGCGCCCAGATCGGCCCGGATCGTGCCGAGTCCGGTGATTCCGAGTTCGCCGGCGCCGTGCACCGTGGTCAGCACCTCGGCGGTGGCGATCAGGGTTTTACTCGGAACCACGTCGGTCAGAACCGCGGCGCCCCCGAGCCCGGCGTCGTCCACGACCGTGACCTCGGCTCCCAACTGGGCTGCTACCAGGGCCGACTCGTATCCGCCGGGGCCGCCACCGACGATGACGATCTTCTGTTTGACGCTCACCGGACCATTGTCGCCCCAACGGAGGAGAAGCTCTTGCACGAACACTCCCCGTACCTCTCTACCCTGTGAGCATGGACTTGTACGCCGCCTACGGCAGCAACCTCGACCCGGAGCGGATGGCTGTGCGCGCACCCCATTCGCCGCTGAACAGTTTCGGCTGGCTGATGGGCTGGCGGCTGACGTTCGGCGGGGAGGAGAGCAGTTGGGACGGCGCGCTGGCGACCCTGGTCGAGGACGAGGGGCATCAGGTGTATGTCGGCTTGTACGACGTCACCCCGGGCGACGAGCAAGCCTTGGACGAGTGGGAGGGCCTGGCCACCGGGCAGTCCCGCAAGATCCACGTTCGGGTCCAGACTCTGGACGGCGACGTCCTGGCCTGGGTGCATGTCCTCGACGCCTACGAAGGGGGGCTGCCCAGTGCCCGTTACCTGGGCATGCTGGCCGATGCCGCGGAGGCCGGGGGCGCCCCGGACGACTACCTGAACGAGTTGCGCAGTCGCCCGTGCAGCTCGAGCGACCAGATCGTGCCTCCTCGTGAGCTGGGCTGACCCGAATGGCTGAAATCGAGATCCGGGCCGCCCTCGACGGCCGGACCGAACCGGGCACCCAGACCGAACCGGGCGCCGAACCAAGCGCCCCGGCCGAACCGGGC
>Ga0265340_10001419_pt1 | contig 13741 bp, 11 predicted proteins | sample 4CB225metaG_FD_202082 | JGI IMG/M metagenome (GOLD analysis project Ga0265340, IMG submission 202082) | Rhizosphere microbial communities from Carex aquatilis grown in University of Washington, Seatle, WA, United States - 4-CB2-25 metaG | ecosystem: Host-associated > Plants > Roots >...
AGCGCCATCGTCTGACCAGACTTGGTGCAAAACACGTACTGCGGCCGTCCCTGTCAATACCGTGAGGGCGTGAGCTTCGCGGAAAGTGCGTTCGCGCCATTGTTCGTTGACAACGTCCGGCTCGATGACTTTGACCGCCACCTCGTCGCCATTCTGTAAGTCGATCCCACGGTACACCGTGCCTTGCCCGCCGCTGCCCAATTCAGCGATCAACCGGTAGCGCTGACCGACAACTTGACCCAAGCGAGACAATCGACGATCCAAAGACATTCTTAACCCTGTTGGCAACCATAGTGCGACGCGACGAGTCCGGCAACGACAAGCCTTCCCCGCGGCCCCGGGCGGACTCGGTCCGCCGATGTGATTGAGTGAATCTAAGGCAAGTTGACGCTCGAGCGAGTGCGAATGTCACGCGAGGAGCTGCCAACGCGAATCTCGAAACGACCGGGCTCGAGGCGCCAATCGTGGGTTCGAGGATCGAAATAGGAGAAGCTTCGCGCATCGAGATCGAACTTGGCAGCCTGTTCCTCACCCGGCCCCAAGTCGAGCTTCTGGAAGGCCTTGAGTTCTTGCTCTGGTCTTGGCAGTTGAGATTCTTCATCGTGAACGTACAGCTGAACCACTTCTGCGCCGCGACGCTTGCCCGTGTTCTTGACCAGGAGCCGCACAGAGACTCGACCCTCGGGCGTCGGTCGCTCAATAATAAACACAGACGAACTCGACCTGGCCGCGGGTACAGACACTCTAGGCGCCAGGAAATCGCGCAAAGTAGGCGCACGCCTTGCGTTTCGTGGTGCAATTCCGATAGGGTGGGCACCGCGCGCGCCCAGACCGTACGCGCGCAAACCAAAGGCGAGCAATGCATATGGCAAGCACGATGAAATGGGCAATGACCTGGCTAGTAACCTCCGCGCTAGCGCTGAGCGTTGGTTGTTCCAAAGAAGAAGAGAACAAGCCGAGCCCCCCGGTTGTAAAAAGCGCCAAGCCCTCGGCGCCTGCCGTACCCACTCCCCCGCCTGCAGTAGTCCCCAAGGCCGCGCCTGTGCTTTCGCCCGATTGCCCCAAGGGTTCGGCGGGTGAGGGGACCATGAACGACCCTTGCGAGGGCAAAGGCGCAACCCGCCTGATGGACGCGGTTTGGACGAATAAGTTCGATGACAAGGGTCCGACATTCCGCGTCGTGAACAAATCAGAGTCGACCATTCTGTATGGAAAGATTGCCGTCTACTTCTACGATAAGGCGGGCAAGCAGATCGAAGTCGAAGACAAGAACAACCCGGGCAAGACCAAGCCCTTTCACACCTGCTCGGGCAACCTCTTTGCTGGGGTGATGAAACCAGCGGAAAAAGCCACCATCACATTCTCATGCGTGAAAAAGGAAGACGTGCCAGCGACCGCCACGGCCATCGAAACCGAAATGCAGATGGTAGGCTTTTCCGACGAGACCGAGAAGAAGAGCAAGCTCTACTGGCGCAACAATGATCTGACGCCCGAGACCCGTAAAAAGGGCGGCATCAAGAAGTAGCCTTACCGGCTTTCTGATCTTGTCGATGCTCCGCGAAAAGCCACTTCTTCTCAACCTGGGCTATGTGATGCATCTCACGATTGCATTCGAAGCCCAGGTTGAAGGGGTCAACGGAACCATGCTGCGGTCGTGAACGTCGTCACTAAGGCTCTAGGACAACATCTTCATGGCGGCTTCGAGAATCTCATTGGGCATCATTGGCTTGGAGAGCACTACCACTTCGGGCCATTCTTTCAGCCGAGTTTCTACGCTCTCGCTGGCACTTCCGGTCATGAGCATGATCTTGGCAGTTCGATCGAAAGTGCGTATCTGCCGAAGCACTTCCACGCCGTCAATGTCAGGCATCATCAGGTCGACCAGAATCAAATCGAACTGGTCGGTTCTGCATCGCTCGACTGCCGTTCGTCCACTAGAGCACACCTCAACCTGAAACCCCCCGCGCTCGAGCGCCATTTTGCAAATGTTGGCCACGATTGCCTCGTCATCAGCAACCAAGATTCGACCGTGAGTCTGCGTCAGTAGTGTTGCTGGCGGCTGGGGCTCGGTACGCGCTGGCTCCTCGCAGAGCGGTAGTCGAATGCGCAAACGGGTGCCGTGGCCTAGTTCTGATTGCACATCAATCGACCCATGGTGCTCTGCCATCGTGCCCCGCACTGCGGCGAGCCCCATTCCCGTGCCATGCTCTTTGGTTGTGAAGAAGAACGTGGCCAACGCGCCGAGTAGGAGGTCTACCTCGAAGATGTAGTGAGCGGTAAAGTGCTCCTTTTTGCCCATGGCTCCGGTCAAGCCATGTAGCTGTGCCATGCCAACACAGAATACTGCAGAGAGCGTGAGCACTATGATGGCGAGTACCCAGCGGGGACTTAACAGCAGGCTCGAAACTACGAAGATTCCTGGGACTATTAGCAGCGAGTCATCGTAGAGTGCCTCGCCGTTGTACATAGCGTAGACAGTGGTTAGCAGTAGCGCCAGCACCTCCACGACCGACGCCGTGCGCAGAAAGCCGCGTCGCGCCACGCTAAGCATCGCGGCTGCAACAACGGTGTTGCCGAGTACTAGGCAGAGGGTCTTGCGAAAGTCTTCCGTTGTGGAGACCGCGCTCAATGCCAGGCCAGCAATTATTACGGTAACGAGAATCCGTTGGAGCAGCGGTGCGGTCAGCTCACGCTCCAGGTTCGCTTCTGCAGGGAAGTCCAGCATGCAGTCCCTCCGGCGCCCAAGGTCGAGTCGAACCATGAGATTACCCGCTGCAAAGCGGTGGCGATAGAGGAAAAAGACGTGGTCCGCGTGGTTACAACACCCACAAGAGCTGTTAGTCCAATTTCTTCTGTTCCAGGGTCGGAAACTTTACGGTTGGAAGGGGCGCAGTTTGGGCATGCCCGGCAAATTCGCGTCGAATTTTGGCAGATTCTGCACCGCGTGCTTGAGCAAATCCGCGTCGGGTAACGGTGGTAGCCCGAGGGATAGCGCCTCGCTCAGCGTTAGCGGTCGAAGCCCACAGCCTACCCCGACTTGCTTGACGACTTTTGCTTGACCCAAGTGGCGGCTGTCAGCATCGAGTTGCACGCCAATGTCCACATGACCTTCTACCGCGGTTTGAGCGTTCTTTGCGACCCAACGCCCATAAGCCTGCCCCAGCTTCGACTCAGCCATTGCCGAAGCCAACGCTGCGCACGGTATCTGCCCATTCAATTCGGCTTTGAGTCGAGCGTAGGCGAAAGCAACGATTTGAATCAGGCCCTGCCCCGACAGTTTGAGCGCGCCCGATGCTAGCGTGACTCCCGGCAGTTTTACGTTTGAAAGCGCGCGGTCGATTTCGAACTTGGATTGGAGTTGAGTGCTGTGGCCAAACGCAAACCCGTCGAGTTCAGGTGGATGAGGCGGTACCCAACCGTGCAAATCGAGGTGCAATTGACCCGTGTACGGCCTCCGCGTATCTTCGGGCACGCGCACTGAGATGTCACCGCTACAACTGATTTTTGCCAATTGTGGGTCGCTACTTGGCAATTTCAAGCGTTCGAGTAATGCGCCCACCTGCAGCGCATTGAACGCCAGGTGAAAGTCATTAGCGCCAGTCTCATGCCGCCACCCTGCACGCACGACCGCAGCGGCCATTTGCGTTGTACCAAAGCCAACCTCCGTCGCATTGGCCTGCACCTGCAGCGCAAGTGCCAATGGCCGAAGTACATACGCGCCCACCTGAGCTCGCGATCCGGTGATGGACCACGCAGTGACATCTTTGTCGCCTGGTGTCGTGTTTTTCGCAAAGCCAAGATCATCGATCTGTACGAATGTGGGGCCCTGAGCGGACGCCCGCCAAGTGAACTGCGTTTTGTGCACTTCTGGTCGTGGCAGCCCTTTTAGCTGATCTGGCGTGGCGTACTTTGCTCGCCAGCCGTTGACGGCGCGTATCAGCGTCAGTGGATCGCCCACTGACTGTACTTGTAGCCCTTCGATTTGGATCCGTGTTGCCTTCAACCGCTCCGTTGCAATGTTTGCGGACAGCACCGTCGCTGAAATTCCCGTTACGCCCTCCAGCTCAAGCTGTGCCCGTCCCAGACGAACCGCTGAGACGGAGAGGTCAACGGTCGTCAAGTGCAGGACGATGCCGTGCTCGCGAGCCTGTGCGACGATCCTGTTCCGGGCATAGTCTTCAATGGCGGAGCGCCCGAACGTGAACAGCAGTACCGCGCTGAGCAGTGCCGCAACGGCACCTATCCAAGCCCAGACTCGACGGGGGCGTTTGCCGCTGCCCTGACTCACCATCCGCTCCGCGTTATCCATGAACGGCTTTTAGCATTCGACGCAAGGCCAAATGAAGCGAAATTGCAGTTTATTCCTCGACTGGGCAAGGTGGCGCCTGGGGCCGAATTATTGTCGGGATGCGTCGCCGAAGCAGAAACCTTGCGCCCACCAGCGCAGATCCTTACGCTTGCCTCGCTGATGACCAACTACATGACACCCGAGGGGGCAAAACGATTGTCCAGCGAGCTCGATCGATTGATGCGAATCGAGCGCCCCCGAGTGGTACAACAGGTAGCAGAAGCTGCAGCTCAAGGTGACCGATCGGAGAATGCCGAATACATTTATGGCAAGCGTCGATTGCGCGAGATCGACCGGCGCGTGCGCTTTCTTAGGAAGCGACTCGAGTCCGCCGAGGTCGTCAAACCTGGAACCGTGGGTGGCGACCGGGTCCGGTTTGGTGCAATGGTTACGGTGGAGGACGAGAATGGCAAGCAGAGTCGTTACTGCATGGTCGGGCCCGATGAATCGAACCCAAGTCAAGGGTTACTGAGCTTTCAGTCGCCGCTCGGTCGAGCGCTGCTCAATAAGCAAGTGGGGGACAGCGTCACGGTGCAGCGCCCCGCGGGCGATATCGAGGTGCAAATCCTGCAAATCGAGTGGGAGGCTTGAATGGTTGATGTCATGACTCGCGTTTGTTTCGTTTGCTTGGGCAATATCTGTCGTTCACCCACTGCCGAGGGCGTGTTTCGTCGCTTGGTTCACGACGCCAAGCTCGATTCGCAGCTTGAAATCGATAGCGCGGGCACGGCTGCTTACCATGTTGGCGAGTCAGCGGATGCTAGGGCGCGTGCCGCGGCTCACCGTCGGGGCTATGAACTAACGGGTAAGGGGCGGCAGTTCCAAGTGCGCGACTTTGATGCTTTCGACTACGTGCTGGCGATGGACGCAGACAATCTGCGGGCGCTCAAGAAGTTGGCGCCCAATGACGCGGCCAGGCGCAAGGTCCAGCTGCTGCGAGAGTATGACCCAACTGCGCTGGCGGGGGCAGAAGTGCCGGACCCTTACTATGGAGGGTCAGAGGGTTTTGACAACGTGATCGATATCTGTGAACGCGCCTGTACGGGCTTGTTGAATCACATTCGGTCGGCGTCGATGGCCGCCTCCAGTCCCGGTGGCGTTGTTCCGCAATGACGATTTAGCGTATACTGGCCCTCGCCATGACGCCGGATACCAAAGATCGCATCGAGCAAGTGCTCAAGGTCAAGATCACGGGTACGCAGAGTGTTGGTGGCGGCGACATCAACGTGGCTACCCGGGTCGAACTTGCGGATGGTCGTCGGGCATTCGTCAAGACCAACCTCACGGCTCCCAAAGGCATGTTTCCCGCTGAGGCGCGTGGCCTCGGTTGGCTTACCGAGCCGGGTGTCATTCGTACTCCCAGTGTGTACGCGGTGTGCCGCGATGAATCGACCGGGCAGGCCGCGTACCTCGTGCTCGAGTGGATTGCACCCGGGCGTCCTTGCCAGGACTTTGATGAGAAACTTGGACAAAGGCTCGCGCAGCTGCACCAGGCTGCACCTGCTGGCTTCGGTTTCGATTCCGATAACTTCATCGGTTCATTGCCACAAGACAACCGTAGCCTGCCGAGTTGGCCTGAATTCTTCTATAGCCGAAGACTCGAACCGCAAGTGAAGCGCGCGGCGAATACGGGCCGGCTCGATGCGGCCACCGTGTACAATTTCGAGAAACTTGCGGCTCGCTTGGCCGATCTGTTTGCCGTCAATGAGCCGCCTGCGCGCCTGCACGGAGACCTCTGGAGTGGCAATCTGCACGTCGACTCAGAAGGGGAGCCCTGCCTCATCGATCCTGCGGTTTATGGCGGGCACCGGGAAATGGATCTGGGCATGATGCGCCTATTTGGCGGATTCTCAGCGCGTGTCTTTGATGCGTACGCTGAGCAGTACCCGCTGTCTCCCGGGTATCAGGACCGGATACAGCTCATGCAGCTCTACCCGCTACTCGTGCATGTGAATCTGTTTGGCGGGGGCTATGTGGCTTCGGTGAGAAATGCGGTCAAGAAATACGTGTAGTGTCACGAGTCAGCGTGTGATGCCGAGTTGGTCAAGGACGAACGCTGTCCAGAACGCCTCCTCGTGGATGCGGTCATAGCGGCCCGAATGCCCGTCGTGGCCAGCGGGTTCCATGTTGATCCTGAGCAGCAACGGGTGCTTGTCGGTCTTCAGCGCGCGCAACCGGGCGACGTACTTGGCCGGCTCCCAATACATGACTTGCGAGTCGTTGTATGCGGTCATGACGAGCATTGCGGGGTAGTCCTTCTGCGCGATGTTGTCGTAGGGGCTGTAACGAATCATGACCTCATACTGCTCTCTGTCCTTGGGGTTGCCCCATTCCTCAAACTCGGCGACGGTCAGCGGTAGCGATTCGTCGAGCATGCTGTTGATCACGTCGACGAACGGCACCTGGACGACGACCGCTTTCCAGAGATCGGGGCGGAGGTTCGTGACTGCACCCATGAGAAGACCGCCAGCGGAAAGCCCCTGAATAGCGAGCTGGTCGGGAGCTGTGCGGCCTTTTCGAATGAGCTCTTCGGCACACGCGATGAAGTCAGTGAAGGTGTTCATTTTGGTCGCCATTCGGGCGCCATCGTGCCAACTCGTGCCTAGATCGCCGCCTCCTCGTACGTGCGCCAGGGCCCACACGCCGCCGCGGTCAAGGAATGAGACTCGATTGGACGAGAAGCTGAGCGGGATCGACATGCCGTACGAACCGTAGCCATAGAGCAATGTGGGTCGCGGCCCGGCGGGCAGGTCCTTCCTGTAGACGAGCGAGACGGGAATGCTCGTGCCATCGCTCGCAGTGGCGTAAATGCGCTCGCTTGCGTAGCGCGACGAATCGTAGCCGCCCAGCACCTCCTGGCGCTTGAGGACGGTGGCCTGGTGCGTGCGCAGGTCGTAGTCATAGACAGTCTCCGGCGTGATCGGCGACTCGTAGATGAACCGGTAAACGTGCGCGCCGAACTCGGCGTTTTGAGCCCGTTTGAGAGCGTACACGGACTCAGACTGCGGGACCTCCCAAGGCGCACCGGAGGGCGGAAGGATGCGCAACCGGGGCAGCGCGCCAGCTCGTTCGTGAAGGACGGTGAAATCGGCGAAGAGCTCGATGCCGACGAGCATGACGTCGTCGCGGTGGGGAACGATCTCCTTCCAATGCGCACGGCCTGGGCTGGCGATTGGCGCACTTACGAGCCGGAAGTTCCTTGCCTTGGCGGAGCCCCGCACCGCCGGTGCGTCGGTGACAATGAAAAATCGATCGCCTCGGTGGTCAACGGAGTATTTGACCTCGTGCTGGCGCGGCTCGATCACCTGCCATGGATCGCCTGGGCGGTCAGCGCGGACCGTCCGCACCTCACTCGTGGTCTTGGAGATCGAGGTCGCAACGAGATAGGCGCGGCTCCGTGTGCGAGTGAGGTCGAGTTTGAACATCTCGTCCCTCTCCTCGTAAACGAGGACATCAGTCGCTGGATCGGTGCCGAGCACGTGACGGTAGAGTCGGTTCGCTCGCTTGGTGGTCGCGTCCTGGGATACGTAGAAGAAGCTCTTCCCATCCGCAGACCAGGCGACGCGGTCCACGCGTGGAAAGCTTTCAGGCAAGAGCTTGTCAGTCCGAAGGTCCTTGACCCGTAGCTCGTACTGGCGAAAGCCTGTAGTGTCGAGCGCAAATGCGAAGAAGCTTCCGTCGTCCGAGATCGCCGAGGCGCCAAGCTCAACGAACTTGTGCTCGCGCCCCGTCTCATTGAGATCGAGGACCACTTGCTCGGGTGCGCTGGTGGTCGCGCCGGTTCGATCGTCTGCCTGGGCGCCGCTTGCCCTCTTGCGGCAATAGATTGGGTACTGCTGCTTGTCGACCGCGCGCTGGTAATAGAACCAGTCGTGGTCGCGGTAGGGGACCGAGATGTCGGTCTCCTTGATCCGCGCCAGCATCTCGCCGTAGAGGCGGTCCTGAAGCTTGAACGTCGACCGAGTCATCGTCTCGGTGTACGCGTTCTCGGCCGCAAGGTACTCGATGACCTCGGGGGCGCCCTTTTGGCGCAGCCAATAGTAATCGTCGGTACGCTCGATGCCGTGGATGGTCTCCACGTGTCGCTCGCGCCTGGCGATGGGTGGTGCGCACGACGATGCGGCGACAGCGGGTGTCGCCACAGCGCCAGCGGTGAATACCGCCGCGGGTGGTGGTGGCGCGATCGTGGCGCAGGCGACGGCGAGCAATGCAAACAGTGCGGATCGAACCACTGAGAAGCTCCTCTCACCCTGTTTTGGCGTGACCGCGCTGACACGCGGCCGCTTTGATCGCCAACACTTCAGAGTGTTTAGGCGAAGATGCTACGGCGCACGCACGCAAAAGTAACGGTCGAAGTTGCAAAACTTTTGCCCAGGCTCAGGGGTCCTGCCCATGAGCATGCGCAAGCCGTGTGCTGCTTGCGCCTTGTCTGGGGGAACTCACCCACAAACTCTTACGTTACAAGAACTCGATCAATAGGCGCGTCAACGTTCAGTAGGGGAGCGATATCCAACAAGGCACGCCGATCCAGTTACAACTGCTCAATGCAGTGCCGCCGGGCAGGAGAGGTACACTTCGGCTCCAGGCAGTGGCACGGAAATGGCGTCGGCTGCCGTTGGGTTGTTGCCAACGAACCTCAAAATCCGACGTTGTGAATCCGGACATTGGGATACCAAACTTGGATTGCTACCGGCACCTGCTGACGGATCCACGTAACAATAGCCAGGAGGCAGGGTGCTTGTTGTGGCGTCATCCGCGTTCTGACATGCGGCCAAGTCGCTGCCTGCGGCACTGCCGGTCGAGTTCATCGTTGCGCTTGCTTGTGTCAAGAGGCATTGGCACATGGAACTACACGGTGGCGTCGTTTGTGTGTCACATGAGCGCGCTCGTCGCAGGGCGATCGTGACGTCTGCAGTAATTGCCGCGCTCACCGCGCTGCGTTGGTTCGCAGTGCAATACGAGGTGCAGTCAAGTCCGTTGCGAGCGCTTTCGTTGACGACCTCGACCAAGTTGCACGAGACGGCTCCAGTTTGCGAATCGACGCTGATGGGTCGCGCAAGGCAGCTGCCCTTGAATCTGCGCTTCAATTGCCCAATCAAAGCATTCGTAACCGGATTGTAACCGTAACCTGGGCTGGCCTTGTCCGACGTTATTCGCACATCTGCGGCGCAGGTGGACGCCACGATTGAATTGCCGAGTATGGTTCCCGTCAGGGCGTAGTCACGTAACACCGCAATTTCGCGCAGGCCCGGGTATGCCTTGGCATTTACTTGCGTTCTGCCATTGCACAAAGGTTTGTTGAAGCTGCCTGCCGGACCACCGCGACCGTCGCTGTGGAAAGTCAAGTCGCAGCAATCATTCGCATGAAGGTATTTGCAGCTCGCGTAGTCTGGTGCCAGCTGATCGCAAAGGCAGTCTTTGGTCGTTGCCAGTGGGTAAATGCAGGCATACTCCAGATCCTGGTAAGCCGTGGTCCATTCGCCGCCATTGATGGTGTCGTTCGCTGCAATGCCCGCGCGTGGCTCGAGCGATTCAACCATATGAGGATCCTGGGGCACGACATTAGCGTTATCGTCTCCATAGATGTTTGCCCAGATGCCCCCGCCATTCGCAGGTACCGGCACAATCGGGACTGGACCATCGGCGCTTGGTTGTCCATTCCAGACCGGATCCGCAACGGGAATGTAAACCAGATTGCCGCTGGTATCTAGGTATCCGATGTCCTGCCAAGGCACGCCGACGATGCCTGCCAGAAACACAGCAGAGTTGTCGGCGCGGGCATTGGCGTTGGCGTAGCCGCTAGCCACTGGGTTCGAAGCATTGTTGTAGCCAATGATCTTGCTGTAAAGCGGGTTGGGCAACCTTCGTGTCCCTGGATCGCAACTAGCACTGACCGATTTTGCGAAATTGCAGTCGCAGTCCATGTCGCCGAAGGTTTGATCGGGACAGAGCTCGGGATGGGTCAAGCCCACGACATAGCGCGAGGTTGGATACATGAACTCGTAGCCAAATCGCCGTTTCTGGTGAAAGCATCGAATGTTGGCTTGGTACGGCGTGTCATCCTGAGCTAGACCCTTGTCGGCGCAACCACTGGCACAGCCGCTTGGCGGCGCGCCGGTCGTGCACGAATAGCAACACTGATCATTGGGGTTGGTTGTGCACGCATCAGACCCACTCTCGATCGAAGTGCCGATCACCGTCGCCACCCATCCGACGTCCGTGTCCCGCAATGAGCAGTCGTTTTCATCAGTTAGCATCAGGATCGCCACCAATGAATCAGGTCGTAGAAAGGCGGCGCGCTGTGCGAGCAGTGCATCATCGGAACCGAGGCGTTGCGCTTGGGAACTGGAACCTTTTTGAATCGGAAAGACGGGAGGAACCGGATCGATCAAGAAACGGAACCAACCCTCCAGTTGCGCCTCGAGACCGCAGCCCATTTCCTTGGTGGCGCGCACCATATCGGTGAATATCCCGGTGGCTGCCGTGAAATCGCTATCCGTCATCGGAGGTTTCGATGCACTGCCCCAAGCCAGGAATCCTGCCGGGTCCAGGGCAACGTTCGCGCTTGCCGCCTGGTTATTTGTATAGCGAGCTAGCGTTCCAACTAAGTGCGACTTGTCGTTGACGTCGTCTGGCAGATTAATAGTATTGCCGTTGGCATCGAAGAACGAAGTAGGCTGACCGGGAGTGCACAACCTGTCGCCGCCGTGGTCGCCCAAGCTCGACGTCACGATGCCGATGTGAATGTCGTTGACCGGGTTGAACTCGGGGTTGCTACCAATCGGGCAACTGCCGCCGCCCATCGGCAAGCGGCTGGCTTGGCCATTTGCGTCCAAGACTGGGTTGCCTTGCGCGTCTAAGCAGCGGGGCTGAACCAACTGTGTCAGCATATAGGGCACGGAGTCTGCGAGCACGCTTTCCTTGTCAGTCATTGACGGCGAATTGTCGATCATGAATAACAAGTCGATACTGGAAATGCGACTCTGCGACAGTCGCTCAAAAGTCGTGGTCGTCTTTCCTAGTAGCCCGGTGCGCGCACCGCAAGCGGGCGCTGCGCCTGCAATGGCAAGCGAGAAGCAATAGACGAGGCGTTGCCGTCGGGTGATGTGAGTCATATTTATGATTCCACTGAATTGCCTATTCAGGGGCACATCGTCGCCTGGAATTGAGTCATAGCAATTCCCCACGCCCTCCGAATCGCAGTGACCAGACATTTCCCGGATCTGTTGGCGTACCCGGACCTGTGTAGCCGGGTGGCCCATGGCTAGTCGTAGTGCCGGTCGCCATGAGACTCACTCCAACCGATACTCCAAGTCTCAGATGTGGGACAATTCGGAAATCGAGTCCGATACCGGCTCGACCTGCTGGGCCACCGCTAAGTCTGCCCCCGAGATCCGTTGCCGATACCGACAGAGAGCCAATACCAAACCCCGCATAGATATTGGGCAGGATGCGCCCTTTCTGATTGAAAGTGTAGCGCCCCTCCGGACCAATGACGAGCGTGTCGAAGTGCGCACGCTGACCATTGTAGGGTGCCCACGAATTCGTCGTCCATGAAAGTCGCGTCCACTCTGCGGCGATCCCTGCGGACCAACCTCGCCCAAGATACAAAAGAAGACTTCCAGCCATGCTAGTTCCGATATGCTCATTGGTTGGCGTGCTAGACCAAAACCTCGGATATCCTAGGCCCGCTTCCGCTACTGCCTCGACCAGATGATTCGTGGGCGAGGTTTCGTTTTCCGCTTGCGTAAGTTGTGCGGACGCAGTTTGGGAAACGACTGCAATGGCTGCGGAAGACATGCTCAATAGCGAAAGTTTGAATAAGCTAATACTGCCCATCACGTTGCTCCTCTGACTCGCCCAATCATCGGCACGCCGCTGGGCGCCCGTCAACCCTGCTTCATAGCATGGCGTTAGTGCTTTGGCGCGCAGCAGTTTTGGTATATGGGTATGTTCGTGACGACGCTGAAAATCGAGGCTCCCCGAGCGCTGCAGCGCCGGCAATCGTCGTCACGGGTGCGGATGATGGCGCTGGTTTCTGCGCATTGGGCATGCCTCGCGCCTGTCCATGCCATAGCTGGCCAATCTGCGAGACTCGTTTATAGCCGAACTGCCGAAGCTTCGCGTTGCGCCGATGAGAAGGAGCTGCGCCAGGCGGTGGCGCGGCGCTTGGGATACGACCCATTCGTTGCCGTGTCCATGAACACAATTGTCGCAGAATTACGGGGCGATGGTGAGGGGCTAAGAGCCCGGGTCTACGTGATCCACGACGGCAACAGCGCTGGTGGTACCCGGGAATTGACTGCGCCCACGCGAAACTGCACGGAGCTCATTGCGGCGGTCGCGCTTGCCATGAGCATCGCGGTTGACCCTGACGCGCTCGACCGCGCAGAGCCGGAGCCAGTGCCCACTGTCGCCAGCGCAACTAGCACAGAATACCCGCCGGAAGTGGAACCCCATGGCGACGAGCTCGCCGTCGCAAAAGACAAACCAGCGCAAACATCCGCCCCGCGCGCCGCAACGACAAATAGCAAGAACACCCCGGCGTCTCACTCAAGTGTCCGAGGGGGTTCCCCGCGCGAACCTGGCCAAGCAGTCGCGTTATCTGCTGGAATTGCGGCGTCAGGCGCGACTGGACTCGCTCCTGCGCCAGTCTTCGGTTTGGCCCTGAATGCCGCAGCAAGAATGCACAACTGGGCATTGTCTTTCGAGCCTGAGGCGACTCTGCCCTCCACGAGTTCGACAACTGCTTCAGGCGCGTCCGTTCGCGCATGGTCGCTGGGCGGCACCGTGTCCGCTGGCTATTGCCTGGGTCAACTGTACGCTGGTGCACTCTTTGATGCGGTCGTGTTTAGCGCTCGGGGCCAAAACGTTGACCACCCCAATGTGCGCCGGCCAGTCTTCGGGAGCACGGGCCTTCGCATGGGTTACGCGATGAAACTCACCGAGCACATCACCCTCATGCCAAGGCTCGACGGCCTTTTGGCGCTCAGCCGCATGACCCTGCTGCTCAACCATGAAGACGCGTACCAGACCCCGAGCGTCTTTGGTCGACTCGGCGTGAGTCTTGATTATGGGTTCTAACTCACTTCCGCAAGGGAGTTCCGGGTAATGCTCAACAGAATGCCGTGCGCAGGGCCGGCAGAGCGTCAGCAAGTTGCGGCAAATGGCATGAGTAGAACTTTTTCGTGACGGATTGCCGAAGTTGGTCCAATTGTAAGGATTGGTGCAATCTAGCGAGGCCATCGCGCCAACCGTGACCGCCGTACCGCCTGAGTTTCGCGACCTGTTCGAAACCGAGTTCGGCTATGTTGCGCGCACACTGCGTTACCTGGGCGTACGCGGCAACGATATTGAGGACGTGACGCACGACGTGTTTCTGCATGTCTTTCG
>Ga0265340_10001420_pt1 | contig 13740 bp, 10 predicted proteins | sample 4CB225metaG_FD_202082 | JGI IMG/M metagenome (GOLD analysis project Ga0265340, IMG submission 202082) | Rhizosphere microbial communities from Carex aquatilis grown in University of Washington, Seatle, WA, United States - 4-CB2-25 metaG | ecosystem: Host-associated > Plants > Roots >...
GCTTTCGGTGCGGTCCGGTCGCTGCTGTTCGAGCATCTGCTCGGCTATACCGGTGTTGATGTTTACGATCGCGGTGCCGATCCGGAAGCCGACGCCGTGCTCACCATCGACGCGATGGAGCAGTTGATCGCGACCTGGATCGTCTCGATCTGGCAAAATCGGCGGCTCGGTGAACACTCACCAAGCTGGGACCCGGGCGGGGACCACAGCCCGAACACCCTGTTCGCTGCTGCGCTGGCCCAGGGCGGCTTCGCCCTGCAGATCCCAGCGCCGGAGCTCTACTATCAGCTGCTGCCCGCGCATTACGTCACAATCCACCGTGAGCGGGGGGTGAAGATCCTCGGACTTTGGTACAGCGGGCCGGCTCTGGACCCTTACCGTGCTGAGCCTTCCACGCGCGGAGGCCGGCATCGGGGCAAGTGGGTGATCCGTCGTGACCCGCGGGATGCGCGCACGGTGTTCTTCCAGGACCCGCAGACCCACACCTGGCACGGTCTGCGATGGAGCGGGCTGCCACCCGAAGGGGAGGTTCCCTCGTTCAGCGAGACCCGGGCGCGGGATCTGCTCGCCGCCGCCCGCCAGGCCGGGTTGAAACCCCGCACCGACGCCGATCTGCTGCCGGTGCTCCTGGACCTGCTCGGCGCGCATATCCCGGTCGAGTCCTGGCCGAGCATGGCCAAGACCAAGCGCACCGAACTGACCCGCGACGACACGCAAGCCCGAGCAGCCGCCGCCGATCAGCGCAGCGCCCGGCACCTACGCCCCGTCGATCCCCGCACCACACCACCAGCCTCCGGGAGGGAACCGAGCTGGCCACAGCACGCGAACACGCTCCAGGACGCTGTGGACAGCGACCGGCGCCGTCGTCGGGAAGAAGCCGTCGCTGATCAGCCGATCACTGCTCCAGCCCGACTCGGTGACGCATCCCGGCGCGGGAGCCTGTTCCTGCTCACCGATGATGCCGACGCCGATGAATCGCCGGACCCGACGTGAGCAGCGAGGCTGAACCCACAGCTATGCCCTTCTTCCTGCCGGGTCAGATCCCCGATCGTGAGACGGTCGAAGGGTGGACACAGTGGCGCCGCACCCGCCACGCCTTCGTCGCGGCGCCCCCGCTGGACCTGGCCGGCTACCGGGCGCTGAGCCCACGGCGCCGGCAACTGCACGACCTGCATCGGGCGGCCACTCACGCGAACCTGCCACTGCAGGAGACACCGATGAGCCGCGCGGTCGGCAAGGTGATGCGATCACGTCTGCAGATCAACGCTCTCAAGCACAAACCGACCACCCGGGCCGGGCTGATGATCACCGGGGGCGGTTACCAGGGTAAGACCGAGACCGCCTGCGAAATCGCGGCCGCGTTCGAGGACGCCTGGCTCGACCTGCACGCCCAGGTCAACCCGCATGCCGTCCCCGGCGTCCGTGACCTGCATGTTCCCGTCGCCTACGTCCAAACCCCGGTGACAGCGAAACCGAAGAGCACCTGCCAGGCGATCCTGGATTTCTTCGGCTCCGATCACAAGTCGATGAGCCTGCCGCGTCTGACTCAGGCCGTCCGCACCTCGCTGCACGAGCACGCGACGAGAGTCCTGCTGCTCGACGACATCACCCGGCTGAAAATGCACCGCGCCGACGACCAGGACACCCTCGACCTGCTGCGGGCCCTGATGAGCATGCACACCACCATCGTCCTGATCGGCGTGAACATCCCCGGATCGGGGCTGTTGCGTGAGGCCCGCCACGATCCGCGCACCGGCCAATGGGTGTTCCCGCCCCCACACGGCAACCACGGCGACGACCTCTCCACCCAGACCGAACGCCGTTTCGACCTCATCCATCTCGAGCCGTTCCGCTACGACAACCCCAAGGCAATCGCCGCCTGGACAGCGCACCTGACCGGGATCGAGCAGCATCTGCGGCTCATGCATGGCACTGCCGGAATGCTCAGCACCGGCACGATGCCGGAGTACCTATTCCGGCGCACCACCGGAGTGGTCGGCCTGCTGGAGCGCCTGATCGAAGAAGGCTGCGCCGAGGCGATGGACACCGGGGCCGAGAGACTCACCGATGAACTCCTCGACGGCATCCTGATCAACCTGGGCAACGACCCGACCCGCGACCACGCCGCCGGCGAGATCCCGACCGTTCCGGCCACCGCGCCGTCGGACACAAAACCACGACGCCGCGCCCGCAACACCGTCTTCGACGACCACGGCCTCCCTCCGGCCGCCAGCGGCAGTCCACCACCGTGAGGGGAATTCGTCCGCTGCCTCGCAGCCTGGACCCGTTGCCGGACGAATCACTGCCCGGCTACCTCCTACGACTGGCCCATCGCCTCGACCGCACACCCATGCGCATCATGGCCCTCACCCTGCTCGCGGCGAACCGAACACGACAGCCATGCCGGCTCAGTCACGAATTCATGGTCACACTCGACGCCCCCACCCGCAAAGCCTTCGCCACCGCCACCCGGCTCAGTATCCGCGAAGTCGACGATCTTTGCCTGAGCTCGTTGGCCCCCCGCTACCCCATTCCACTGCAATCATCGAAAGCCCAGCGGTATGGCCAGCAAGCCACCAAACGGACCTGGTGGCTGCTCACCTCCGCCACCCGCTTCTGCCCCTCATGCCTGGCTGGCGACGGATCAGCAATCCAGCAAGCTCACGGCGGAGCATGGCGGCGCTCCTGGCACCTCCCCATCGTCTTTGCCTGCCTGGAGCATCGTCAACTGCTACACCATCTCTGCCCCACCTGCGAACGCCCCGTGCATGGCAGCGCAGCAACCCGTGGACGCATACCACTGATAGCCGGGCCACGCATCGGCGATCTCCATCCCGCACAGTGCCGCTGGGCACCGCATGACATGCTCAGCAGCGCCACCCCGGACTGCGGGGCACGACTGGACCTGACAACGACCACTTCCACAGCGTCCGAACCCGTGCTGACGCTGCAACGTCGCCTAATCGAGATTCTCCAGGCCGACGAACCCAGCAGCATCATCTCCGCCGGAGAACAGACCACCGCCACCCGGTACTTGACCGACCTGCGACTGCTGACCCACCTCGTCGGGATGTCCTGGCCACGAGCCCGCCACCTCGCGCCCAGCCCCGACCTCGCCGACGCCATCGACCGACAGCACACGCACGTCATCAACGAACGCTCCCCGACACTCTCGCTGGCTCAGTGGCGGCCACTGGATCCTGCCCCGGGCGCCGGCCTGCTCGCCATCGCCGAGCACATCCTCACCCGGGAGAACCCCAGAGCAGTACGCGAGCACCTCCAGGAACTCCTACCTCCCGGAGTCTTCCGGACAAGCTGCACCGGCTGGGCCGAACATTTCGCCGCCACCACCGCTGAATGCTCGCCAGGGCTGCGCAAAGCGGCGACCCCACTGGTCAAACGATTCACCCGAAAAGCCTCCAGATCCGGCAGAGCCGCCGAGCTTCAAACCCGCTTCGGACAAGACCACGTGCCACAGCGTCTTCCAGACCACCTCTTCGAGCGGCATCTGAGTCACCTCGACGGAATCGGGCCCGCGCTGCTGCGGCGCGGGGGATCGGTCCGGCTTCTGCAGCTTGCCTTCGGCTTCTCTCTCGGTGACGCAGCCCACCACCTAGGCCTCCCAACAACCCCCTCGGGCCTCCGCCAGCAGCGGATCTATACGTCCGGAACAGAAATCAACAGATGGGCACGAAACCGTGATGACCCCTTCGAGTTCGACGCCGCAGTCGCCAAGATTGCCGCTGAGTTAGACCGATCGACCGACCTCGTGAATTACGGTCACCGCCGGCGCACCCTCACAACGTGGTCCATCACCACCGACACCTGGCATAACATCATCGAACGCACAGCCCCCAGTCACACGTTCCTGCTCGGCGATCGGCACAGAAACGCCGCATCGACCTTCGTCTGGGCTCAAGTCACCTGCGGTGAACGCCGGTACGCACCCACACCGATCAAGGATCAACAGACCACCGACGTCCAGCGGAAATGGCACCGCTCTCCCCCAGACTGGCTGGCGCTCAACCACACACCACCTGGGCACATGACAGGGCTGCTCGAGGCGCTCGACACCGTCGCGAAGCAGCTCATCATCAACCAGATCGACCGACAGGACTGTCCCGCCGGTGACAGTTAGCTTGACCAAGTGACAGTTATCGTGACCAGTCACAGCGTGAGATCCGCCGCGCCGGGCGAGATCCAGAACTGTCGGTGGGTGTCCGTACGGTCGGACCATGAGTACGACACCACCGCCGTTACCCCCGATGCAGCAGCAGGCCCTGTGGCCCGAGTCATCGGGCGCGGTCTCGGGCGTCACCAGCGACGATGCTCTGGGACTGGCCGAGGTCACCTTCGTGGTGCTCGACCTGGAGACCACCGGCGGTTCACCTCAGGACGGCGGGATCACCGAGATCGGTGCGGTGAAGGTCCGCGGCGGGCAGGAACTGGGCTCGTTCCAGACCCTGGTCCGGCCCCCGACCGGCATCCCGGCGTTCATCTCGGTACTGACCGGCATCACCGACGCGATGGTGGCCGACGCACCCGGGCTGTCGGCCGCTCTGCCCCCGTTCCTGGAATTCATCACCGGTGCGGTCCTGGTCGCCCACAACGCCCCGTACGACATCGGCTTCCTGCGCGCGGCCTGCGCCCGCACCGGGCGGGCCTGGCCCAGCGCCACGATCATCGACACGGTCCGGCTGGCCCGGCACATCATCGGCCCCGACGAGGCCCCGAACCGCAAGCTCGGCACGCTCGCGGCCTTGTTCGGTTCCCCCACCACGCCCGATCATCGCGCTCTGCACGACGCCCGGGCCACGGCCCACGTGTTGCACGCCCTGCTGGCCCGGATCGGCACCCTGGGGGTGACCTCGCTCGGTGAGCTGCGATCGTTCTCCGCGAAGGTACCGGAGGCGATCCGGCGTAAGCGGCGGCTGGCCGACCCGCTGCCGAGCGGCCCGGGCGTCTATCTGTTCAAGGACGATCAGGGCCGGGTGCTGTACGTCGGGACGTCGGTGGACATCCGGTCCCGGGTCCGCAGTTATTTCACCGCGTCGCAGCAGCGCAGCCGGATCCGGGAGATGGTGGCCCGGGCGGCCAGTGTCAGCCCGGTGCCCTGCAGCACCGCGCTGGAGGCTGGGGTCAGGGAGATCCGCCTGATCGCGGAACACTCCCCGCCCTACAACCGGCGCTCGCGCCAACCCGAGCGAGCCCCCTGGATGAAGCTGACGGTGGAGGCCTTCCCCCGGCTGTCCGTGGTTCGCGAGGTCCAGGCCGACGGCGCCACCTACGCCGGGCCGTTCTCCTCCCGGCTCCAGGCCGAACTGGCCATGGCCGCGGTGCATGAGGCCTTTCCGCTGCGCCGGTGCACCCCGAGACTGCCTGGCCGGCCACCCACCGGGGCCAGCGCCTGCATCCTGGCCGAGCTCGGTCGCTGCGGCGCCCCGTGCGTCGGTGGCGTCGGTGTGTCCGAGTACGCGCTGATCGTGGACGGAGTCCGGGCGGCGATGCGGTCGAATGCCGACCCGGTGGTCGCGGCCAGCCTGATGCGAGCGGCCGCACTCTCCCGGGCCGAGCGCTTCGAGGAGGCGGCGCTGCACCGCGACCGCCTGCTCGCCTATCTGCGCGGCACCGCCCGGGCTCAGCGGCTGGCCCCGATCGCCGCCGTCCCGCACCTGGTCGCGGCCCGGCGGCGCGACCACGGCGGATGGGAACTGACCCTGGTCCGGCACGGCCGGCTGGCCGGCACCAGCCTGAGCCCGGCCGGGGCCAGCCCGATGCCGTACGTCGAGGCGCTGCGGCTGTCTGGGGAGGTGGTCACGGCCCGCCCCCAACCGCTGCCGGCCGCGCACCCGGAGGAGACCGAACTCGTGCTCAACTGGCTCGAGCGACCTGGCACCCGGCTGGTCGAACTGGAGGGCGACTGGGCCTGGCCGATTTCCGGCGCGGCCGCCGCCCGGTTCCGACTTCGCTGAGGCCGCTCCCCTCCTGAGGCCGCTCCCCTCCTGAGGCCGCTCCCCTCCTGAGGCCGCGCACCCTGAGGCTGCTCCCCTCCTCAGACCGCTCCCACCGTCCTGGGAGGAGTTCCGCCGCCTTCAGAGGTGCCCTGCTCTCACCCCTCGCGAGGTCCCTGATGAATAGCCAGATCGACTCCCACAATCGGTCGGTCCCGCTGGTTGATCCGGTGATCGGGCAGCGGGCGGCGGCGACATGTGAGTGTCTTGATCGATGCGGGTTTGGTGTCGCCCGGCAGCATTAATCCTTCATCAATCAAGACACCCTCAGCCAATCAACCGGGTCCGCGGCTTCGGGTTGCCCTGAGATGAGCTTCGATCGCTTTGAAGACAGTTTCGATGCCTTGAGAACCTCAATTACCTTAAGACAAAACCAATTGTCTTAAGATTAATCCTCGGCTGTCTCAAGAGCACTCTAATTGCCTTAGGAGAACTTCGGCTGCCCCACCACCCCGCATCGGCTGCCCCACCACCCAGCCGCCGGTCGCGGTTCCGCGTCAGGCACGGTTCCGCGGAACCGCTTGGACCACCGCCCGCTGGGACAAGCCCTGGGCCCGGCCCGGGTACCCCTGCGGATGGCACGGTTCCGCGGAACCGCTTGGATCATCAGCCGGTGAGGCACGATCATCGCGCGGCCGGCGCTCAGACCCGGGCTCAGGTGTTGGTGGCCTCAATCCAGCGCCCGAGCACGTCGGCGGCCGCCCCGGAGTCGACCGACCGATTGGCCAGTTCCAGTCCGGCGGTGATCCGTTTCGCCAGATCACCCTCTCCGACCCCGGCGGCCACCAGGGCGGCCGCGGCGTTGAGCAGAACGGCGTCCCGGATCGGGCCGGCGGTACCGGCCAGCATCGAGCGGACCACCCCGGCATTGTGAGCGGCATCCCCACCGCGAAGATCGTCGAGGGTGGCCAGCGGCAACCCGACCTCGCCCGGCTCGAAGCGGAACCGCGTCACGGCTCCGTCCTGGACCTGCCAGATCTGGGAGGGCGAGGCGGTGGACAGTTCGTCCAGGCCGTCGTCGCCCCGGAACACCAGGGCCCGGTCGCCCCGGGCGGCCAGCACCCCGGCCATGATCGGCGCCATTCGCAAATCCGCGCAGCCGATTGCGGAGATCCCCGGCTGGGCCGGGTTGGTCAGCGGACCGAGAAAGTTGAACGCGGTGGCGACGCCGAGCTCACGCCGGGCCGGGCCGGCGAAGCGCATCGCCGGGTGGAACACCTGCGCGAAGCAGAAGGTGATACCCACCTCGGCGGCCAGTTCGGCCACCCGGGAGGCGGCCAGATCCAGGCGCACCCCCAGCGCTTCCAGAACGTCGGCCGCCCCCGTGGCGGACGATGACGCCCGGTTGCCGTGCTTGACCACCCGGTATCCGGCCCCTGCGACCACGATCGCGGCCATCGTGGAGATGTTCACCGACCGGGAGCGATCACCGCCGGTGCCGACCACGTCCAGGGCCGGGCCCGGGACCTCGATCCGGACCGCGTGCTGGAGCATGACCCCGACCAGCCCGGACATCTCATCGACGGTCTCGCCCTTGGCCCGCAGCGCCACCAGGAAACCGGCAAGCTGCACCGGGGTGGCCTCGCCGGTCATCACCTGCTGCATCGCCCAGGCCGCCTCCTCCCGGGACAGATCCTCGCCGCCGAGCAGCGAGGTGATCAGCATGGGCCAGGACACGGTCGCGGCGGGCATCCGGCTCAGCCTCGACGACGACGGGCGAGGCTGGTGAGGGCCTGCGCCAGCGTCCGCGGGTCGAGCGGGTGCGGCACCGCGGCGTCCGCCCGGGACCAGGTGGCCAGCCAGGCGTCCTGCGGCCGTCCGGTCAGCACCAGGATCGGCGGGCACTCGTACTTCTCGTCCTTGAGCTGCTTGCACAGTCCGAGCCCACCGGCCGGGGAGGACTCGCCGTCCAGGATCAGGACGTCGAAACCGAATCCGTCGACCGCGGCGATCACCGCGGGCGGGGTGGCGCACTCGGTCCATTCCACCGGCGGCAGGTCGGCGGCGAGCCGTTTGCCGACCGCCATCCGGACCATCGCCCGGGTGTCGAGGTCGTCGCTGTAGAGCAGCACGCTGACCGGGCGGGGCGCACTCAAGGGTTCCGCCCCGGTCAGTCGCGGGTCGGCGTGACCGGACGTCCCGGTGTCACTGACCGCAACCACCGTCGAGCCTTCCTTCTGATCGGTGGAACCGGCCGCCGGGCTGGATCCGCCCACCGCCGAGCCAGCGGCATCGGGGTGGACCGGGGTACTCGTCATTCGTTGTCTCCTCCGGTCAGGTGCCCGCTGCATCTGTCGGGTGCATCTAAGTCGGGCCTGGCGTCTGTATGTCGCAGCGTGATGCTATCGGTGCCTACCGGGAGCCATCTCGCCTACCGGGGACCACCCCGCAGGGCCGTTGAGGCCCCGGAGTAGCATCTGTTCTGCGGCTCGAAAAGGGTCCGCCGGGACCACGCCCCGACACGGCGCGCCGAGCCGGTTGCACCCCCAACCCGCGAACCAGGCGCCCATACCGCCATAATGCTTGCCGTGGCCTCCGTATCGGTAATAGACAGCCCAGTCGGGCCGAGCGTTCACGCGAGCCTTAACCGACCGAACATGGTTCAGGTCGGCACCATCGTGTGGCTCGCCAGTGAACTCATGTTCTTCGCGGGTCTGTTCGCGATGTACTTCACGATCCGATCCGTTCAGCCCGGGCTGTGGGAAACCCAGCCGCTGAAGCTGAACGTCCCGTTCTCCGCGGTCAACACCGTCAACCTGGTGTGCAGCTCCATCTGGTGCCAGATGGGGGTGTTCGCGGCCGAGCGCTTTCAGCCCTGCGCCCTGGGGGCCTGGTGGACGCCCTGGACCCGGGAACACCACTGGCGCAACTGGGGAATGCGGGAGTGGTACCTGCTGACCTACGCGGCCGGTTCGCTGTTCATCGCCGGCCAGATCTTCGAGTACGCCTCGCTGGTCCACGACAACCTGAGCATCTCCACCAACGGTTACGGTTCGGTGTTCTACCTGACCACGGGCTTCCACGGTCTGCACGTGACCGGCGGCCTGATCGCCTTCCTGCTGATCATCGGCCGGAGCTTCGCGACCAAGCGTTTCGGCCACAAAGAGGCGGTCGCCGCGATCGTCACGTCGTACTACTGGCACTTCGTGGACGTGGTCTGGATCGGCCTGTTCTTCGTCATCTATGTGATCAAGTGATTATGCCCATCTTGCCCTCACTGGCCTGCGGACGTAGGAGTTCTTCATCTTGAGCGCACTCGCTGCCCGACGGCGGCACCCGCTGGCCACGGTCGGCCTGGTCCTGCTCGGACTCGTCATCACGGGCGTGGCCTACGCCTTCGTGCTGCCGGGCCGGGCGCAGGCCTCCCAGGCCGTGACCCAGGACGTTTCTGCCGGGCACAAACTCTTCCTGGCCAACTGCGCCACCTGTCACGGCATCAACGCCGAGGGCCGCAACCACGCGCCGTCGCTGATCGGGGTCGGGGCCGCGGCCGTCGATTTCCAGGTCGGCACCGGCCGGATGCCGCTGGCCCAGAGCGGCCCGCAGGCCCCGCAGGCCCCGGTCCGGCTGACCGCCGACGAGATCAGTCAGCTCGCCGCCTACGTCGCCAGTCTCGGCCCCGGACCGGCCGTCCCGGACGCCTCCGCGATCGATCCGGCCTCCGGAAACCCCTCCCGGGGGGCGATGATCTTCCGAACCAACTGTGCGATGTGTCACGGCGCCGCGGGTAAGGGCGGCGCCCTCACTCGGGGAAAATACGCCCCTAATCTCACCGGCACGAGTTCCAAGCACATCTACGAAGCCATGATCACCGGCCCGCAGTCGATGCCGGTCTTCAACAATCAGACGATCGATCCGCAGGCCAAGCTCGACGTGATCTCGTACCTGAACACGGTCAACAAGACACCGAACCCGGGCGGGCTGTCGCTGGGCCGGATCGGGCCGGTGAGCGAGGGCCTGGTGGCCTGGCTGGTCGGGCTCACGGTGCTGCTCGGTTTCGCGGTCTGGCTGGGGGCGAAGTCCTCGTGAACGACGAGAGCGGTGTAACGATGAGTAACAGCGACGACGGGCACGGCGCTTCCGAACTCGTGCCGCGGCCCGACCAGTTGCCCGAGCGGTTCGACAATCCCGGGCTGCCGCCGCATCAGCATCGGATGGCCGACACCGATCCCCGCGCCGCGAAGCGGGCCGAGCGTCAGGTGGCCGGCCTCTTCCTGCTGTCCATCGGCGGCACCCTGCTGATGATCGTCAGCTACTTCGTGGTGAAGCTGAGCCCGGGTCTGGGTTTCGTCGCGTTCTTCGATCGGCTGCGGCTGTCCAACCAGTTGCTCGGGATCGGCCTGGCGATCTCACTGCTCGGGATCGGCATCGGGGCCGTGCACTGGGCCAAGACCCTGATGCCCGACGAGGAGCGGGTCGAGTACCGGCACCTGCAGCGCGGCACCGACGAGGACCGGGCGCAGGCGGCGTCACTGCTGAAGCTCGGCGCCGCGGAGTCCGGGCTGGGCCGCCGGCCGCTGATCCGCAACACCCTGATCGGCGCGCTGGCGTTGTTCCCGTTGCCGGGCCTGATCCTGCTGCGCGACACCGGTCCGATGCCCGGCAACAAGCTGAGGACGACGATCTGGAAGGCCGGCACCCGGATCGAGTTCGATCAGCCGGGTGGCGGCCTGGTGAAGGCCTCCGACCTGACCATCGGTTCGGTCGTGCACGTGATGCCCGAGGGCATCAACAACCTCGACGACGCCATCGAGGAGCGGGCCAAGGCGGCCGTGCTGCTGATCCGGATCGAACCGGAACTGCTGGCCTCGGCGTCGGTCCCGGATTCGTACGCCGGAATCGTGGCCTACTCCAAGATCTGCACCCATATGGGCTGCCCGGTCGCCCTGTACGAACAGCAGACTCATCACCTGCTCTGCCCCTGTCACCAGTCGACCTTCGACGTCACCAAGAACTGCAAGGTCATCTTCGGGCCGGCCAAGCGACCTCTGCCCCAGCTAGCGATCACCGTCGATGCCGAGGGATATTTGGTAGCCAAGGGCCCGTTCACGCAGCCCGTTGGACCGAGCTTTTGGGAGCGCGGATGAGTACCACTACCCCAGCCAAGCCCGCTGAAAGCGTCGGAAACTTCCTGGACGAGCGGTTCGGGGCCAGCAAGGTCACGAAGTCTTTCGCCCGTAAGATCTTTCCGGACCACTGGTCCTTCATGCTCGGCGAGATCGCCCTGTACAGCTTCATCATCCTGCTGCTGACCGGAACCTTTCTCACCTTCTTCTACATCCCGAGCACCGGCACCACGATCTACCACGGCCCCTACGTCACCTTGCAGGGTCAGACCGTGTCCGAGGCCTTCAACTCGACGATGCGGCTGTCGTTCGAGGTCCGCGGGGGCCTGCTGATCCGGCAGATCCACCACTGGGCCGCGCTGATCTTCGTGGTCGCGATCATCGTGCACATGTTCCGGATCTTCTTCACCGGCGCCTTCCGCAAACCGCGGGAGCTGAACTGGGCCATCGGCGTGACGCTGGCCATGATCGCGGTGTTCGAGGGCTTCCTCGGCTACTCGTTGCCGGACGACCTGCTCTCCGGCAACGGGCTGCGGATCGCCTCCGGCATCATCCTGGCGATCCCGGTGGTCGGGTCGTACATCAGCTTCTTCCTGTTCGGCGGCCAATTCCCCGGCGAGGCCTTCATCCCCCGGATCTACACGATCCACGTGCTGCTGCTGCCCGCGATCATGCTGGCGCTGATCACCTTCCACCTGATCCTGGTGGTGGTGCACAAGCACACCCAGTACCCCAAGCCGGGGCGGACCAACGACAACGTCGTGGGTTACCCGCTGATGCCGATCTACATGGCCAAGGCCGGCGGGTTCTTCTTCATCGTCTTCGGGGTCACCGCCCTGATGGCGGCGATCTTCACGATCAACCCGATCTGGTTGTACGGGTCCTACGACCCCTCACCGATCGGGGCCGGAGCCCAGCCCGACTTCTACATGGGTTTCATGGACGGCGCGGTCCGGCTCACTCCGGGCATCCTGGAGTTCAACGCCTTCGGGCATACGGTGTCCGCGAACATCATTCTCCCGGCCTTGATCCTGCCGGGCGTGCTGACCACGGTGGCGATTCTCTATCCGTGGATCGAGTCCTGGGTGAGTGGCGACAAGCGGGAGCATCACCTGCTGGACCGCCCCCGCAACGTCCCCACCCGGACCGGGCTCGGCGTGATGGCGGCCACGTTCTACATCGTGCTCTGGATCAGCGGCGGCAACGACATCATCGCCACCCACCTGCACCTTTCGATCAACGACATCACACACAGCCTCCGCGCCCTGGCGATCGTGCTGCCCCCGATCACGTACCTGATCACCAAACGGATCTGCCTGGGGCTGCAGCGTAAGGACCGCGAACTGGTACTGCACGGCCGTGAGACCGGACGGGTGTTCCGGACCGAGGATGGTGAGGTATTCGAACTGCATGCCCCGCTGTCGGCGCAGGACCGCTGGCTACTGGTGCAGTTCGAGAACCAGTACCCGGCCGAGCTACCACCGGCGGTGGACGCCAATGGGGTACGTCTGCGCGGCGGGCGACTGAACTCGCTTCGGCACCGGGTCGGAAAGTTCTACTTCGAGGACCGGATCGCCCCGGTGACCCCGGCCGAACTGGCTGCGGCTCAGCATCACGGGCACGAAGAGCTGTCCGCCGGCGGCGGTGATCAGCCGGCCGTGAGCGGTCACGAGCAGGCGGCCGTGAGCGACCACGAGCATCCGGCCGACTCGTCCTCCGGAACCGAGACCGTCCTGAAGTAGAGGGGATTTTCGCGGTCCGGCACCGCAGGCCGGTGCCGGGCCGGCGACCGGGACTGCCACAGTTATGTTCATGACTTCATCTCTGAGCACCACTCCGGCCCCGGAGGGCACTGGCACTGGCGACCTGCGCGGGTACAGCAACGTTGTGGTGATCACGGGGGCGGGGATCTCCGCCGCGTCCGGCATCGCGACCTACCGGGACGCGGAGTCCGGGTGGGTCGACCCGGACATGGAAGCGATGTCACACGCCAGCCAGTACCGGACCCACCTGGCCCGCTTGTGGCCCTTCTGGTCCCGGCTGCGGGCGGCTACCGCGGCGGCCGCCCCCAACTCCGCCCACCTGGCTCTGACCGCGGCCCAGACCCGGGTGGTCGCCCGCGGCGGGGAGCTGACTGTGCTTACCCAGAACATCGATGGGCTGCATACCCGGGCCGGCACGACCGCTGTCCTCGAGCTGCACGGGTCCATCCACCGTTCCCGGTGCGTGCGGCGCAGTTGTGGGCCGGCGTTCGCCGACGAGCGGGTGCTCGCCCCGGGGCAGCAGGTCCTGGGTTGCCTGCGCTGTGAACGCCCGGCCCGCCCGGACATCGTGCTGTTCGGTGAGGACCTGCCGGGGAAAGTGGTGCACACCGCTGTCGATCGTCTGGAGCGGGCCGACCTGTGCCTGTACGTGGGGACCTCCGGGACGGTCTCCCCCGCCAACTCCATGGTCACCATCGCGCGAGAAGCCGGCGCCCGCTGTGTCCTGGTCAACGCCCAGCCGTGGCTGATGCCGAACCCCGCGTTCCACGACACGATTCTCGGTCCGGCGGAGGTGCTGCTGCCCACCCTGCTCGGCTGAGCCGCACGCCTGATCACCGGGTTGAGCGCGCGGACCGGCCAGGAACCCCGCCGTTTTCTGGTCCCAGCCGGTGATCGTGA
>Ga0265340_10001421_pt1 | contig 13739 bp, 10 predicted proteins | sample 4CB225metaG_FD_202082 | JGI IMG/M metagenome (GOLD analysis project Ga0265340, IMG submission 202082) | Rhizosphere microbial communities from Carex aquatilis grown in University of Washington, Seatle, WA, United States - 4-CB2-25 metaG | ecosystem: Host-associated > Plants > Roots >...
CTGCGGGGCAGGGCGCCTCCGCTACCCCAGCACGCCGTAGCGCTGCAGGTCGTCCTTCAGTTGTTCGGTCGAAACGTACTGCACCGCCTGCCAGCCGAGGGCGCGCGCTGTCTTGACGTTCGCCGGATTGTCGTCGATGAACAGCGTCGCATTCGGCTCGAGACCGAAAGTCTTCGTGTGCAGATCGTAGATGCCGGGCTCCGGCTTGATCAGGCCGACGCGCCCGGAGACCGTGATCCCGCGAAATTTCTGCAGGAACGGAAACGTCGTCTCGGCGACGGCGAACGTGTCCGGTGCCCAGTTGGTGAGCGCGGTCAGGTCGTGACCTCGGCTGGCGACGTCGGAGAGAACCGCAACGTTCTCCTCGATCGCGCCCGGGATCATCTCCCACCAGTTGGCGCGGAACGCGCGGATCAGGTCGGCCATGTCGGGATGCTGCGCGATGAGCAGTTCCTCCGCCTCGCGCCAGCTTCGTCCGCGATCCTGCTCGAGGTTCCAGTCGTGGGTGCAGACCTCCGCGAAGAACCGCCGCCGCTCCTCGGCGTCAGGAATGAGCCGGCGAAAGGGTCGCTCGGCGTCGTAGGCAATCAGCACCTGGCCGAGGTCGAAAACGATATGGCGGATTTCGGTCACGCTGCCCGTCTGGTCCGTTTGGTCGCGCCTGGGAGTGCCACCTCGATCGCCTTTCGCATGACGCTCGGCAGCGCCTCGCCGGGGAGGGCGGCAGGCGCCGACCACCACCAGTCCGGCGGCACATTGCCCGGGCCAACGCCGCGTGCGCAAAACACGTTTAGTTCCAGCCGGAAATGCGTGAACACGTGCACGACTGTCCCGGCGTTTCGCCAGTCAGCCGCGAAGGGGGCGTCGGCGGGGGAAGGCGCATGGTCGGCGCTCCACGCCGGGCCCGGCACCTCGCTCATTCCGCCGAGGAGCCCGTTGTCGTCACGCCGGCGCAGCAGCACCGCCCCGTCGGCGTTGACCGCGACGAACGCCGATCCCCGCCGCGTCGGCCGCTCCACCTTCGCGGCCCGCTTCGGAAATTCTTCCGGCTGCCCGTCGCGATAAGCCACGCAGTGGCGCGCGAGAGGGCAGAGTGCGCAGGCGGGTCGCCTGGGTGTGCAGATCGCCGCGCCGAGGTCCATCATCGCCTGCGCGTAGTCACCGGCGCGGCGCACCGGCGTCAGGTCCGCCTGTCGCGCGCGGATTTCCGTCTTGGCCGCGGGGAGCGGAGCCTCGATCGCATCAAGTCGCGCGATCACGCGCTCGATGTTGCCATCGACCACCGCGGCGGGAACGTCAAAGGCGATCGCCGCGATCGCCGCCGCAGTATAGTCGCCGATGCCGGGCAGCGCCTTGAGCCCGTCGACGGTTTCCGGGAACCGCCCGTCGAAATCGCGCGCCACCGCTTCCGCGCAGGCCTTGAGGTTGCGCGCGCGCGCATAGTAGCCGAGGCCGGCCCACGCCTTCATCACCTCCTCGCGCGGTGCGGCGGCAAGGTCGCCGACCGTCGGCCAACGCGTCGTGAAGGCGTCGAAGTAAGGCTTCACCGCCGCCACCGTCGTCTGCTGCAGCATCACTTCGGACAGCCACACGCGATAGGGGTCGGGCTTCACACCGCGCGCCCGTGCCTTGGGCGATACGCGCCAGGGCAGGGTGCGCGCGTGGCGGTCGTACCAGGCAAGCAGTGCCGCGGCGACGCTCTCTTCGTCGTTCAATCTTGTTCCGCCGGTGACTACTGGATCCCCGCGTTCGCGGGGATGACGACCGAGGGACGGCGGTGTTGGCGCATGAGCGCCTGCCGCCCTACGCGGTTTCGCGGAAGCGCTCGGCCGTCTCAAGGTCCACCGACACCAGCTGCGAGACGCCGCGCTCGGCCATCGTCACGCCGAACAGCCGGTTCATGCGCGCCATCGTGATCGGGTTGTGGGTGATCACCAGGAAGCGGGTGTCGGTCGAGCGCGTCATCTCTTCCAGAAGGTCGCAGAAGCGCACCACGTTGGCGTCGTCGAGCGGTGCGTCCACCTCGTCCAGCACGCACACCGGCGCCGGGTTGGTGAGGAACACCGCGAAGATGAGCGACAGCGCGGTCAGTGCCTGTTCGCCGCCCGAAAGCAGCGTCATCACCTGCGGTTTCTTGCCCGGCGGCCGTGCGATGATTTCGAGCCCGGCCTCGAGCGGGTCGTCGGATTCGGTGAGCTGGAGCTCCGCCGTGCCGCCGCCGAACAGATGCGTGAACAGCCGCGTGAAATGCGCGTTCACCGTCTGGAACGCGGCGGTGAGCCGTTCGCGTCCTTCGCGGTTGAGGTTGCCGATGCCCTGCCTGAGCCGGCTGATCGCCGCGACCAGGTCGTCGCGCTCCGCGACCAGCGTATCGCGCCGCGCGCCGATCTCGCGGGCCTCTTCCTCGGCACGCAGGTTGACTGCGCCGAGCCGTTCGCGCTCCTGCCGGTAGCGTTCGAGCCGCGCCTCGAGGTCGTCGAGCGGCGGCATCGCCTGACCCGGCTTGATCTCGGCGGTTACAGCGGCGTCTTCCGGCTGGCAGTCGAGCGCCTCGCGGATGCGCTGCGTCGCCTCTGCCAGACGCTCCGTGCTGGCGGTTGCCCGCTCCTCGGCGCGCACCCGCGCCTCTCGCGATTGGGCGAACTCCTCCAGCGCCGCGCGCGCCGCCTTGTCGGCGGTGGTAGCGGCGCTTTCGCCCTCGCTGAGCTTGTCGGCCGTCGCCGCCCGCGCCGTATCCGCGGTCGCGATTTCGGACAATAGTGCGTTGCGCTTTGCCGCGATCTTTTCCGGTTCGCCGGAAAGAGCCTCGCGCTCGCCCGCCGCCTCGGCCTTGCGCGTCGCGAGCGTCGCGACATGCGCCTCCGCGTTCGCCGCCCGCTCCTGCCAGGTGCGGCGCTCCAGGGCAATTGCCTTCAGCCGCGATGCCCGCATGGCCGCCTCGCGGGCGAGCCCGTCGAAGGTCGCGCGCGCCTCGGCCAGCGCCGAGCGGTCGCTCTCGACCGTCGCGCGCTGGGCCGCGAGCTTTTCGGCAAGTTCGGCCACGGCGCCCGTCCCGGCGAGATCGGCCTCGGCCGCGACCGCCGCCGCCTCGCTGGCCGCGAGTTCCCCTTCCAGCCGGCCAAGTGTCTCTTCCAGCCGCGTGTGCTGCGCCGCCAGCCGCGCTTCCTCACGCTCCGCCTGCGCCAGTGCGCTCCGCGAATCGTCGAGCGACTTCCGCGCCATGCGCAGCGCCTCGCGCGCCGCCCGGTCTGCCTCGTTGGCGCGGCGCACGACCTCGTCCGCCTCGGACACTGCAGCGCGCAGCGTATCCACCGTTTGCCGCGCTGGCTCGATCTCCTGCTGAACCGCGGCCAGGCGGTTGCGCTGCGCCAGGCGCTGCGCTGCCGAGCGTGGCGCGTCCGCCGTGGCGACGTAGCCGTCCCAGCGCCAGAGATCGCCTTCCACGCTCACCAGCCGCTGGCCGGCCTTCAGCGCGGTCTGCAGCCGCGGTCCTTCGGTTCGTGTCACCAGCCCGGTTTGCATCAGCCGCCGTTTGAGCACATCCGGCGTCTGAACGTGCACCGCGAGCGGCGCGGTGCCTTCCGGCAACACGGCATCTTCGCCGTGCGGAAAGGCCCGCCAGTGCGCCGACGCGGCATCGTCGGTCGGCGCATCGAGATCGTCACCGAAGGCCGCCGCCAGCGCCGCCTCGAAGCCTGCCTCGACGCGGATCGAATCGATCACCGGCGCGCGCCCGCTGCTGTCGGCGGCAAGCACCGCCGCCAGCGTCGCCGCCTCGGTTTCGACGCGCTCCAGCGTGCGCACCGCCTCGCTGAGCGCGGCGCGCGCGCCATCGCCGCCCGCGCGCGCGGCGGCAAGCGCCTCGTCGGCGGCAAGCGTTGCCGCTTCGGCCTCGTCGCGCTCCTGCTCGATTTCCGCGACCGCCTCGCGCACGCGTGCCGTCGCGGCGGCTGCGTCGCCGGCCGCGGCAAGCTGTGCGCGCTCGCTGCTCGCCGCCGAAATCTCGGTCGCAAAGCGCCGCGCGCGCGTGCGCGCGTCAGCGAGAGTGCGCTCGATCTGCGCCCGCCTTGCCGCCAGCATGGCGTGCTCTGCGGTGAGGGCTGCCAGCGCCTGTTCACTTGCACCAAGCGCCCGTTCCGCCTCGTTTTTTCTCGCCTCCGCCGCGCCCTGGCGCTCGCCATCGGTCGCCACCAGCGCGTCCAGCCCGCCTTCCTCTTCGGCCAGGCGCGCCAGGATCGCGGCATTATCGGCGATCATGCGCTGCTCGCGCGCCATGTCTTCGTCGAGCTGGGTCAGCCGGCGCGCCAGTTCGTCCAGCCTCGCCGCGATGCGCCGCTCCTCCTGGTCGAGCTGCTCGCCGGCGAGCTTCAGCCGCTGCAGTGCCGCAGCCGCTCGCGCCGCCGCGCTGCGCAGGTCGGGCAGGGCCGCCGCGGCGAGAGCCTGGGCACGCGCTGTCGCCGCCTGCTCCTCGGCGGCGGTGGTCGCTACGCGCTCCGCCTCGTTCAGCGTGCTGCGGGCTTCCTCGAGCGCGCCCACCGCTCCCTGCCAGCGCAGATAGAGCACCGTCGCTTCAGCCTTGCGGATTTCGCCGGAGAGGTTGCGGTAACGCGTCGCCTGCCGGGCTTGCCGCTTGAGGCCCTCGACCTGTTGCTCGATTTCCGCAATCACGTCGTCGATGCGCGACAGGTTCTGCTCCGCGGCCTTCAGGCGAAGGTCCGCCTCGTGCCGCCGGCTGTGCAGGCCCGCGATGCCCGCCGCTTCCTCGAGTAGCGCCCGCCGGTCGGTGGGCTTGGCGGCAATCAGCTCGCCGATGCGCCCCTGACCGACGATCGCCGGCGAGTGCGCGCCGGTCGAGGCATCGGCGAACAGCATCTGGACGTCGCGGGCGCGCACGTCGCGCCCGTTGATGCGGTAGATCGAGCCGGCCTCGCGTTCGATGCGGCGCGTTATTTCGATCTGTTCGGCATCGTTGAAGGCCACCGGCGCCGAACGGTCGGCGTTGTCGACCGCGAGCGAGACTTCCGCCGTGTTGCGGGCAGGGCGGTTGCCGCTGCCCTGAAAGATCACGTCGTCCATTCCCGACGCGCGCATGGCCTTGTATGAGCTCTCGCCCATCACCCAGCGGAGCGCCTCGACCAGGTTGGATTTGCCGCAGCCGTTCGGGCCGACCACGCCGGTCAGGCCCGGCTCGATCGCCAGTTCCGTCGGCTCGACGAACGACTTGAATCCGAGAACGCGCAGACGCGTGAACTTCAAGCGGGCCACCTCTAGCTCGAATCGCTTCCGCCGCCAGTCTAGCTGGCGGCCCGCCGTTCCGGGTCTACTGCTTCAGCGCTTTCGCTATGTCGTCCAGCGTCTGCTCGCCCAAAAGCTTCGTACCGTTGACGAAGAACGTCGGTGTGGAGTTCACGCCGAACTTGTTCAGCGCTCTGTCCTGCACCCAGTTCACTCCGTCGAGAAGCTTCTGATTCGTCAAGCAGGCATCGAAATCCTGACGCGAAAAACCCGCCTGTTTCACCAGATTAAACAGCGCATCCTTGGGATTGTCGACGAACGCCCACTGGTCCTGGTGGTCGTACATGAGGTCGACCAGCGGGAAGAAACGCTGCGGCGGGGCGCAGCGCGCCACCACGATGGCCGCGCGGGCCAGCGGGTCGAGCGGATACTCGCGCAGGATGAAGTAGACCTTGCCCGTGTCGATGAATTGCGCCTTCAGCTTGGGATAGACTTCGGTATGGAAGCGCTGGCAATGTGGACAGGTCATCGACACGTATTCGATGACCGTGTTCGGCGCCTTGGGATCGCCGAGCGCCATTTCGCCGAGCGGACCGGGCACCATCAGGTCACTCGTCGCGACGCTGGCCGGCGCTGCCCCGCTGCCCGCGGCCGCGTTGGTGGAAGCCGCGCCGGTGGTGATCGCCTGGTCGAGCACCGCCGACGGACGGCTGAAGTGGTAATAGAGACCGCCGCCCGCAACCACGATCACGACCGCGGCTGCGATAATCAGTGCCTGCCTGGGTTGGAATGCCACGTTTGTATCCTTGCGCTCCGGGGGATTGCGCCCGGGTTTGAGTCTGCCGCAATCGCGGCTCAGTGGACAGTGAATTATGGCTCATCTTCGGCGCGGCGAGGAGCCGGGTACGTCCGGTTCAGCGCCGCCGATCCGTGAGCACCGCCCGGCCGAGCCGCTCCAGCGCCTGCCGGAGCGGGCCTTCTCCCACCCCCGCCACGCTGCTGCCGAGGCCGGCCTCCTCCGCCGTCGAAAGCACGGGTGATGGCAGTACCCCGGCGGCTTTCGGCCGCACCACCGGGGCCTGCACGATCTTGAGCCGTCCGATGGCGCCGTAGCCGAGAAACGCATTGACCCGCTCGAGAATCTGCCCCGCTTCGTGCTGCACCAGGACCGCCCGCGGCCCGTCGACCCTGAGCACGAGCATCGCGGCGCCGGCATTGTCTCCGCGCGGCCACGAGATTTTCTCCGGCAACGTGCAGTCCGCCCAGCGCGCTCCGGCGATCTCGGGCCAGGCGGCAATAAGTTCGGCAGTGGCAAATCCGCGACGGCGCGTCACCGGATCGATGACTGCGCCGATCAGCGACCCGATCGCGACTGCGCCCTTGCGCGCCGTGCCTTCGCCTGACTGATTCATGGGCCTGACTGATTCATGGAATTAAGCTCATGGCACAAACGCCGGGTCGTGCAAAGTCGTTGTCGGTGCGGTGCGTGATCCTGAAAGCTTAATGAAAACAACGCGTTGCGGAATTGGCGATTTCTTGACACCCCTGCTGCCCACAACTATTGTGCCGGCGTTTTCGGCGGGGAATACGAAAACGGGCGGCGACCTCGGTTCCCGGACGGTGTGGCGATGAGCGACAGGGACGGCGATCCGGCCCGGTCTCGTGCCAGTGGATCAGACGGGGAACGTGAACTCTCCAGCCGGTTGCGGGATCTCGACAGGCGGCTTGACGAAAGTCGGGCGGCACGCCAAACGAGTGCGCCGTCGCCGATAGAGGCTCCGCGCCAGGGCTTTGGCCTGGCGGTGCGCCTCGGTGCGGATTTCGTGGCCGGTGTCGTTGTCGGCGCCGCGCTTGGGTGGGGGGTCGATCGGTTGTTCCGAACGTCCCCTTGGGGGTTGATCGTGTTTCTGCTTCTGGGGTTCGCTGCTGGAATCCTGAGCGTGATGCGATCGGCGGGGGTGGTGGCGCCGGGGCCGCCGGGTCCCGATGATGCGCCGCCCGGCGGGAAAAGGTAGCAGGTCGCCTTGTACGATCCGATCCATCAATTCCGCATCGAGCCGATCGTCCCGATTCATGTCGGTTCGCTGAATTTGTCGTTCACGAACTCGTCGCTGTTCATGGTGCTGACGGTCGTGGCCGCCGTTGCCTTCCTGCTCATTCCGACGCGCTCGCGCGCCGTCGTTCCCGGGCGCTGGCAGTCCGCTGCCGAGGTCACCTACGAATTTGTCGAGAAAACCCTGCGCGATTCGGCCGGCAGCGAGGGGATGAAGTTCTTCCCCTTCGTCTTCTCGCTCTTCATGTTCATCCTGGTGGCGAACCTGTGGGGCATGTTCCCCTATTTCTACACCGTCACCTCGCAGGTCATCATCACGGCCGCGCTGGCGATCGCCGTCATTCTGACGGTGCTGGTTTATGGCTTCCGCAAGAACGGCCTGCACTTCTTCAAGCTCTTCGTGCCGGGCGGGGTGCCCAAGGCGATCCTGCCCTTCGTTGTCGCCATCGAGGTGCTGTCGTTCATCTCGCGGCCGATCAGCCTGTCCATCCGTCTTTTCGCCAACATGCTCGCCGGCCACATCACGCTGAAGGTTTTCGCCGGCTTCGTCGTGCTCCTCGGTTCGGCCGGCATTCTCGGCATCGTCGGCGCCGTATTGCCGCTGGCGGCGACCATCGCGCTCACCGCGCTCGAATTTCTGGTCGCCGCGCTGCAGGCCTACGTCTTCGCCATCCTGACCAGCCTCTATCTCAACGACGCCATTCACCCCGGTCACTGACCTAAGCTTTCACTAAGGAGCAGACGAAATGGATATCGCAGCAGCCAAGGCACTCGGCGCAGGCATCGCCTGCATCGGCATGGGCACGGCGGGCATCGGCCTCGGCCACATCTTCGGCAACTACCTCGCCGCCGCCGTCCGCAATCCCGCCGCCGCCGATGGCCAGTTTGGCCGCCTGATCTTCGGCTTCGCCGTGACTGAAGCGCTGGGCATCTTCTCGCTCCTCATCGCGCTTCTCCTGCTGTTCACCTGATCCAGTGAAGGCGGCCGGTCGCGATCGATAGGCTAAAAAGCCATGGCACTCATGCTGGCACAGGCAACCGAGGCCGCGCCTCCGTCAACGGAGGCCCCGCCTGCACCTGCGACTTCCAGCGGCACCGAGCAGGCGCACGAGCATTATCCGTTCCCGCCCTTCGACGGGACGTGGTTTGCCTCGCAGCTGCTCTGGCTCGCGATCACCTTCATTGCGCTCTATCTGCTGTTGGCCCGCGTCGCCATTCCGCGCATCGGCGGCATCCTCAGGAACCGCGCCGACCGCATCGCCCGCGACATCGAGAGCGCCGAGAAGGCCAAGGCCGATTCGGAAGCCGCCATGGCGGTCTACGAGGCGGCGCTGGCTTCGGCCCGTTCCAATGCGGGCGCCATCGCTGACGGCGCCCGCAACGAAGCCAAGGCGCAGGCCGCCACTGAGCGCGGCGTTATCGAAGCGGATCTCGCGAAAAAGCTCGCCGAGGCCGAGCAGCGCATCGCCGGCATCAAGTCGCGCGCCCTGTCCGAGGTGAACGCGATCGCCTCGGAAACCGCCACCGCTATCGTTAAGGCGCTGATCGATGCCGACGTCGGCAAGGCAGAGGCGGACAATGCGGTCGCTGCCGCGGTGAGGAAGTAGAGATGTTCGATGCACCGTTCTGGGCGCTTGTCTCGCTCGTCCTGTTCTTCGCGGTCGTGATCTACATGAAGGTGCCGGGCACTCTCGGCTCCGGCCTCGACAAGCGCGCCACCACCATCCGCAACGAGCTCGAGCAGGCGAAGAAGCTGCGCCAGGAGGCCGAGGCGCTCCTCCAGGAATATCAGCGCAAGGCGAAGTCGGCCGAGACCGAGGCCGCCGGGATCATCGAGCAGGCGAAGCGCGAGGCGGTTGCGCTTGCCGCCGAAGGCAAGCGTCGCATCGAGGAATACGTCGAGAGCCGCACCCGCCTGGCCGAGACCAAGATCGCCCAGGCCGAGCAACAGGCCCTGCAGGAGGTGCGCGCGCTGTCCGCCGATCTCGCCGTCGCCGCCGCCGAAAAGCTGCTTGGTGAGCGTGTGCAAGGCGAGGGCGCCAATGCGCTGGTTGCCCGCTCGATCGCCGACGTCAAGACCAAGCTGAACTGAGCCGGACGCATCCCCGGCCAAAAGATATTCATTGCTTTGTAACCGGTTCGGCCTCATATGCGGTCTAGGGCCGCGTTGCAAGAACGTCCGGAAACCCGGATTTCAGCGCCCTTCCGCTAATTGATCGACAGCCCAGGCATCGCGGGATTGTTTGATAGCCCCGCGTTCTCGTCTCGCTCCACGTTCTCGTGAGCGGGATTTGCCGCGCTGATCGAAAGAGACTGAATTGACCCTTTTTACTGATCTCGGCCTCGCCGAGCCCATCGTCCGCGCCCTCGCCGAGGAGCGCTACGAAGCGCCCACGCCGATCCAGGCTGCGGCCATTCCTCCCGCCCTTGCCGGCCGCGACGTCGTCGGCATCGCCCAGACCGGCACCGGCAAGACGGCCGCGTTCGCGCTGCCGATTCTCAATCGCCTCGCCCGCACCGAAGGCAAGCCATGGTCGAAGGCGCCGCGCACCGTCATTCTGTGCCCGACCCGCGAACTCGGCGGCCAGATCGTCGAGAGCTTCCGCACCTACGGCCGGCATCTTCGCCTGAAGGTCGCGCTCGCCATCGGCGGTGTGCCGATCGGCAAGCAGATCAGGGCACTCGCCCAGGGCGTCGACATTCTGGTCGCCACGCCCGGCCGCCTGCTCGATCTCACCGGCGAACGCGCCGTGCAGTTCGATCGCGTCGAGGTGCTCGTCCTCGATGAGGCCGATCGCATGCTCGACATGGGCTTCATCCGCGATATCCGCAAAATCGTCGCGCTCATCCCGAAGAACCGCCAGACGCTGTTCTTCTCGGCAACCATGCCGCAGGAAATATCGCGCCTCGCCGACGAGATGCTGCGCGATCCGGTCAAGGTCGCCGTCACGCCGGCCGCGACCACCGTCGAACTGATCGAGCAGCGCGCCATTCGCGTTGATCGCGCCGGCAAGCCCGGTCTGCTGGTCTCCATCCTTACGACCGAACCGGTTCAGCGCGCGCTGGTCTTCACGCGCACCAAGCATGGTGCCGATCGCGTCGTCCGCAGCCTGGAGCAGGCGGGCATCGCCGCCGAGGCCATCCACGGCAACAAGTCTCAGGGCAACCGCGACCGCACCATGGCAGCCTTCCGCTCCGGCGCGATCAAGACGCTGGTGGCGACCGATATTGCCGCCCGCGGCATCGACGTTGACGGCGTCACCCATGTCATCAACTACGACCTGCCCAACATCGCCGATACCTACGTCCATCGAATCGGCCGCACAGCCCGCGCCGGCGCCTCCGGTATCGCAATTTCGCTGGTCAGTTCCGACGAGATGCCGTTCCTGCGCGACATCGAGAAGCTCATTCGCCGCCAGGTGCCGATGGCCGGCAGCGAATCGAACTGGGATCCGGCCAAGGACGATGCCGAGGCAGCGGCCGAAGCCCGCCGCGGTGGCAATCGCGGCGGCGACAGAAACCGCGGCGGCAATCGCAACCAGCAGCCGCGTGAGGATCGTCCGTCGCGCCACGCCGATGGCGGTCAGCCGCACCGCGGCAAGCGCAGCGGCGGCGGCAAGGGCCGTCCGCAGGGCGAGCGTAACGGCGGCGGCGGCAATCGCAACGGCGGCAATCGCCAGCCCGACAATCGTCCGAACAAGGGTTCGGATGGCACCATCGCCGGCGTCGGCTTCATGAACCGCCCGCGCCGCACCGGCGGCATGAGCCAGGGCTCTGCCTCGCAGTAGGTGAGCCCCGCCGGGCCCAAGCAATGCCGGGAAAAGTGGACTCCACTTTTCCGTCCGGCATTGCGGCAATCGAGGATCCGGTAATGCCAGGAAAAGTGGGTTCCACTTTTCCGCTCCGCCGTTTCGCGCCAGACAGGGGCAGGATCGGAGGGGCGGATCGGATGATGGCCTCGCGTACCGGTCTAGAATCGGCTGCCAAGGTTGCCCGAGACGTTTTGGTCGATGCTGCCGCTGGCGAACTGCCCGCCATACGCCAGACCGAAGGTGGCGCCCCGGGTCAGGGAGACATCGAATTCCCCCCGGATTTCCGCGGCGTCGGAGGCTAAGGGCAATCCGGAGACGCTGAAGGGATCGCTGCCGGCCAGCGAGAAAGCCGACGTTGGCGTGACGTCGCCAAGCGTGTGCTGCCATGCCGCCGTCATCTTCAAGCCGCCGTGCAGCGCTCCAAAGGCTACCGGTTGGAAGAGGTGCACGCCGAGTGTGCCGACCGCGACATTGTCGCCGGCACTTGTGCTCGATAGCGCCGCGGCACCACCGGTCTCGGTGAACGCGTCGGTGCGCAAGCTCTCAAGGCCGATATTGGCAAAAGGCTCGATGTCCGTCGCGACGGGCAGGCGATATCCGACCTCCGCAAAGCTCTGCGCAATTCCGGCGTTGTAATTCGCCTGGGGATGATCGGAGAAGCCGGAGAAGGTCACGTCGCGTACAGTGGAAATAGCGTGCCACGTGTATGCCGCGCCCAAGCGAAGCGACAGATTGCTCCACCGGGCGCCGCCATACAGTCCCACATCGTAGTCATCGCTCGACGCCGAGGCCGACGGGCCACCGAATTGCGATTGGCCATAGCCGCCGAGAACGCCGACGCGCCAGGCGTCGCCGACCGGCATGTCCGTGCCTATGAGGATACCCCCCGTCGAATGATCGAGCTCGGCTGCGTTGCCATTGCCATCATTGTGGCCCCACGATCCGAACGTGCTCCCCCACACGTCGCGCGTATCGGGGCAGCCTGGTGCCCTGACCGGCGATCCAGCGGGATCGGCGGCGGCGGAAACATCGGAAGGACAGAATGCGTCCCGCAGCCGGTCGACAGCGGCGGTGCGCGCAGAGCTGGCATCGTCGAGCAGCGCGCTCCTGATCGAGGCGTGGATGTCGCCGGAGATCTTGTCGAAAGCATCGCTGGCCGCCGCATCGGTCGGCAGGTTCAGCAGCGCGGTGAACAGTCCGTTGTCGGTCGGCAGGGCTTGCAGCACATTTGCCACCGAAACCTGGTTGGGGGTCCCCGCCGCCTCGACCAGGGAATGGCTCTGTTCGACGTCGAGGTAGGCATTGTCGTTGTCGTAGTGGTCGGTAAGGCTGAGGAACGCGGACGGCGTGATGTCGCCGGTCAGGGTGAAGGTCCCGGTCAGGCCGCCGGCAGCGTTCAGCACCGTGTATCGCGTGCCGACCGTGTAGGCAGCGGTGCTCGTTCTGGAGACGTTGAGAATGGCGCCCGCGGCGAGGACGCCCGTGCCGTTCGCATCGATGCGATCCGAAACGATGTTGCTCGGATCGATCTGCGCTTCATAGATCGCTCCGGCGTCCTGCTGGTAGGTTCCCTCGATGGTCAGCGTGCCGGGGCTGTTGCCGGGCGCGATCTTGCCATCCACCAGGACGTTGCCGAAGATCGTACCCGAGCCGCCGAGCGTGCCGTCGGCGTTGACGGTGACCGCCCCTGTGAGGCTGCCGCTGCCGCCGCTGCCCACGATCAGCGTTCCGGCATCGATGGTGGTCAGCGCGGCCGAAAGATCCTCGTCCAGCACCCAGGTGCCGCTGCCCTGTTTGATTAGATCTCCCGCAAAGTCGGTCTCGTCCCAGACGGCATGCGAATAAAGCTCGGTTCCGGCGCCGTCGAGGGTTAGCGTCGAAGCCGTATTGGCGCCGATCAGAAGACCGCCAGTGATGCTGCTCCCGGTAAACAGGGTCACGGCGTTGGCCGTGTCATCGAGGCCGACCCATCCGTCGAGCGTTCCCGCGTTGCTGAGGGTTGTTGCCCCGTAGGCATAAACCGCCCACCCGCCCGAAATGGTCGAGCCGGCGCCGTTGGTGATGCTGCCGCCGGTGTCCAGGTAGACGCCCGTATCCACCCCGCTGATTTTCGCACCGCCTTGGTTGACTACGGTGCCCGCCGCGTTCTCCAGGATGACGCCGGCGCCGCCGCCAGTGATCTGGCTGCCTTTGCCGGCGTTGGTGACACTGCCGCCATTGAAGCTCAGTACGCCCACGTCATTGTCGCCGATGATGCTGGCCCCGCTCTCGTTGATCAGCGGCGAGCTGTTGTCGATCACCACGCCGTCGTTTCCGCCGTGGATTACGGCCCCCAGCTGGTTGGTCACCGAGCCGCCGCCCGGGTTCGTCTGGATGCCGTCGCCGGTGGAGCTGCTGATCGTGCTGCCCCGGCCGCTGTTGACGATATCCACGCCCCATCCGACCACGCCGACGTCGCCACCGGAGATCGTCGCGCCCGATTGATTGGTGAGCGTGCCTCCGCTTTCCATGTGGACGCCGTCGGTGTCGCCGCTGATCCTGGCGCGGCGCTCGTTGGTGATGTCCCCGGCGCCGCCTAAGACATCGATCCCGTCGCCGCCGGTTATGGTGCTCCCTTTGCCGTCGTTGACCAATGTGCC
>Ga0265340_10001425_pt1 | contig 13721 bp, 14 predicted proteins | sample 4CB225metaG_FD_202082 | JGI IMG/M metagenome (GOLD analysis project Ga0265340, IMG submission 202082) | Rhizosphere microbial communities from Carex aquatilis grown in University of Washington, Seatle, WA, United States - 4-CB2-25 metaG | ecosystem: Host-associated > Plants > Roots >...
CTGAGCTATCCGGTGCTTGCTTCGAAATGAGGCGGCATTTGGATACAGATCACCCGAGCCGGCTGATCTGTTCCTCGGTCACGACGCGCTCGACGTTCTCGGTCTTGCTCTTGATGCGGTAGCGTGGGCGACCGTCGGCCTCGATCGGCAGGCAACTGACGATGGTGTAGATGCTGCGCTCCTTGACGTCGGCGCGGCCCTGCGGCCCCTGCTGCTGGTGATGGACGTCGTCATTGATCGCGAAATTATGGGCCATGGCCGGGGTTCCCTTGAAGACGGGCTTTTAGGCGTAACCGTCTCAGAAAGCAACAAAATCCTGCCGATCGGCGCGCAATTCCGACTTCCTTCGAGGTAGTCAAACGGGTCTTGTCGCCCAGTTCTCCGTCGCTGCCGATCGCGATATGCTGCCGGGCCTTTTTGGACAGCCGCCGGGAGCCTCCCATGACCTCACCGCTCGATCCCCTCATTGCCCAGATCATTCCACTGTTGCCGCTGCGCGATCCCGAGACCATGACGCCGCAGAGCGCGCGCGATTCACTGCGCGCGCTGGCCGCGGCGCGCGCCGCGGTTCCGCCGCCGGCAGTGGCAAGCGTGAGGGACACGAAAGTGACGGGTGCGGCATCGCCGCTGGCCGCGCGGGTCTATCGCGTCTCGGAAGATAAATCGCCGACGGTGGTGTTTTTCCACGGTGGCGGCTGGGTCGCCGGCGATCTCGAAACCCACGACCGGCAGGCACGTCTGCTCGCGATCGAAACCGGCGCCGTCGTCGTCTCCGTCGACTACCGGCGGCCGCCGGAAACGCGCTTTCCCGGCGCGTTCGAAGACAGTTTTGCCGCTTTGCGCGACGTTTCCGCGCGCATCGCCGAGTTCGGCGGAGATCGCGCGCGCCTCGGTGTGGCCGGCGACAGCGCCGGCGGCAATCTGGCGGCGGCGGTCGCGATTGGCTGCCGCGACGCCGGTATCGCGCTCGCCGCGCAATTGCTGGTCTATCCCGTCACCGATGTCGGCGGAAACTACGCCGACGCGACCGAGAATGCGCGCTTTCCCTCGCGCGCGGAAAATGCGCAAGGCTACTTCCTGTCGCGCGCGGTGATGCAGTGGTTCGCCGGCCATTATCTTTCGGACGCCCGGCATGGCGAGGACTGGCGCGTTTCGCCCCTGCGAGCAAAGAACCTGGCGGGGCTCGCGCCGGCGGTGGTCTGCACGGCGTGGTTCGACCCCTTGCGCGACGAAGGCAAAGCCTATGCCGAGGCGCTTGCCGCAGCCGATGTCGCGACCAGGTATCATCATGGCGCCGGCCTGATCCACGGCTATTTCGGCCTCGGCGATGCCTCCGAAACCGCCCGGTTCGAAGCGCAGCGCGCCCGCGCCGATTTCAAGGCGATGCTGGAGCGCGGGGCGTAGTTCGCAAGGATTCTTTCCGGCAGGACCCGCGACCGATTGTTGCAGCGCACTGCCGCCCTTCCAAAGCGTGAGAGATGTCGTCGCGGAATGAATTGAAGCCCGGCCGAAAAGCCCGCATACTCGCCACAACAATAAACAAGATTCAGGTGAGGATCGCATGTTCCCTGTTCGGAGGCGCAACTTCATTCTCGGCAGTTCGGCGTTCCTTCTGTTCGGCGGCAAGAACGCTCTGGCACAATCCGCAACCGCCATCACGCCTCACGAGAAGGAACTTTACGAGGCAGCGAAAAAGGAAGGCGGCGAACTGACCTGGTACACCGCGCAGTCCGACGACATTACCGCCCAGGTGCTTGGCCGCAGCTTCGAGCAGCTCTATCCAGGTCTCAAGGTCAACGTGCTGCGCACCACGGCCCAGGTCGCCTATCAGCGCGTCACTCAGGAGATCAAGGCCAGCGCCATTCAGTGCGACGTTCTGAGTTCGACCGATCTCGGCCACTCCGTCGCATTGAAGGCCAACGGCGCTTTCGAAAAATACGTACCCGAAAACTCAAGCAAGGTGCTCGACGTCTACAAGAACTACGATCCGGACGGCTATTACTTCGTCACCTCGGCCGGCATGATTGGCATCGGCTACAATACGTCCAAGGTAAAGGAAGCTGACGCCCCGAAAGACTGGACTGATCTGCTCGATCCCAAGTGGAACAACAATATTGCGCTCGGCCATCCCGGCTTCAGCGGCTATGTCGGCACCTGGGCGCTGACGCTGCGCAATCAATACGGCTGGGATTTCTTCGAAAAACTCGCGAAGAACAATCCGCGGGTCGGCCGCTCGATCAACGATACCGTCACCATGCTGAACGCGGGCGAAAGCGCCATCGCCGGATCCGGACCGGTCGGCACGCTGATGGAAAGCGTGCAGAAGGGTAACCCGCTTGCCATGATCTATCCCGCCGAGGGCACCGTGCTGATCATCGCGCCCTCCAGCATCATGAAGGGCAGCAAGCATCCCAGCGCCGCGCGCCTGTTCATGGAGTTTCTGCTGAGCGAAGCCGCCTCGAGAATCTGGGTGGAGCACTTCAACGAAACCATCCGGCCCGAAGTCGCGGCGCCCGCGGGCGCGAAATCGGCCAAGGATGTGAAGATCATCCGGCCGACGGTCGAGCAAATCACCAAGGGCATCCCGGAAGTCATCAAGCAGTGGCGCGAAACCTTCGGCGTCTAGTCACGACAGGGCAAACAACGTGACCGACAACTCGCTCGACCTCCGCGCCATACAATTCTCCGGTCTTGCTTCAAGGGTAAGGCGCCTCGACGCCAGCATGCTGCTGTGGCTGCTGCTGATCGCAGTGCTGGGCTTCCTGATACTAAATCCGGTTCTACGATTGATCGTCTCCAGCCTGCAGGAGACCGACACCGGCCGCTTTACGCTGGCGAACTACCGCACCGCCTACGGCAACATCCGGCACCTGCAGTCGTTGCTGAACTCGCTCGAGCTTGGCGTCGGCGTCGCCCTGCTCGCGACCTGCTTTGGCGTTCCGATCGCCTGGGCGATTTCCCGCACCGACATGCCGGGCAAGGCATTCGTCAGGCTGATGGTGTTCGCCGCCTTCGTGACGCCGCCTTATCTCGGCGCCATCGGATGGATCCTGCTGGCGGGGCCGAATTCCGGCTGGCTGAACAAGGTCTGGATGGCGATGACCGGCGCCACGCATGGCGTCTTCAACATCTATTCCATGACCGGCCTGATCCTGGTAATCGCCGTGACCTCGTTTCCCTACGCTTTTGTTTTTACGAGCTCGGCGCTCGACCTGGTGTCGTCGGAGATGGAGGATGCGGCGAACATCCTCGGCGCCCGCACGCTGCGGACCACGCTGCGCATCACCCTGCCGCTGGTGACGCCGGCGATCATCGGCGGCATCATCATTAGCTTTCTCGAAGCCATCGCACTGTTCGGCGCGCCCGCGCTGATCGCGCTGCCGGCACGTTTCAATGTGGTGTCGACGCAGCTCTGGCAATTCTTCGAATACCCGGTTCGCGTCGAGGAGGCGGCGGCCTATTCGATGCCGCTGCTCGCCATTACCGTGCTGATGTTCTGGCTGCAGCGCCGGATATTGGGCCGCCGGGGTTATACTTCCGTGACCGGCAAGGGCGGCGAGCGGCGCATGATCGCGCTCGGACCCTGGCGCTGGGTCATGCTCGGCTACGCGCTCATCGTCTGCGCGCTTTCGGTATTCCTGCCGATGCTGGTGCTGCTGCAGGCCGCGTTCGCCAAAGCCTGGGGCCGCGGCTTCAGCCTCGACAACCTGACCCTGCACAATTTCTACTATCTGCTGGTCGAGCAGACCCAGGCAAAGCAAACGATCCTCAACACCTTCGTCTATTCGGGCGTGACTGCCTTCGCCGCGATCAGCCTGTCGCTGGCGATCGCTTATGTGGTCAACCGGAAGCTCGTGCCGTTCGGCAATGTGCTGGCATTCCTTTGCGTGGCGCCGTTCGTGGTTCCCGGCATCGTGCTGGCGATCGGGTTTTATGCCGCCTACGCGCCGCCGCCGCTGGCGCTCTACGGCACCGCGACCATCCTGATCCTCGGTTTCACCACCCGCTTTCTGCCCATCGCCTACACCTCGAGCGCGGCGGGGCTGCGCAGCATCAACCCGGAAATGGAAGAGGCGGTGCGGATTCTCGGCGGCAGCCGTCTTCTGGCCATTCGCAAGGTGCTGATTCCGCTCCTGAAGAAGAGCCTTGCCGGCGCCTGGATCCTGGTCTTCATTCCGGCGACGCGGGAATTGTCCTCGGCGATCTTCCTGGTCGGGCCGAACACGCGGGTGATCTCCGTGATGCTTTTCGACCTGTCGGAAGAAGGCAATTTCGAGGTGCTGTCGGCGCTCGGCGTCATCCTGCTGGTTGCGACGGTGGCGATCGCCGCGATCGGTTCCAGGATGATCGGACGTGATTTCATGCTGCGGAGGAATAGTTGAGCAGGCTCAGACTGACCGGCGTCAGCAAGCGCTACGGCAATTTTACAGCCGTCGATCATATCGACCTCGAACTGCAGTCCGGCGAATTCGTCTCGCTGCTTGGGCCTTCGGGCTGCGGCAAGACCACGACCTTGCGGATGATCGCGGGTTTCGTGGATCCCACGCTCGGCACCATCGAGATGGACGGCCAGATTCTCTCCTCGCCCGCCGGCTCGGTGCCGCCGGACCGGCGCCAGATGTCGATGATTTTCCAGAGCTACGCGATCTGGCCGAACATGACGGTCGAGCAGAACGTCGCCTTCGGCCTGGAGTTGCGCAAGCTCGCCAAGGCCGAGGTCCGGCGCCGGGTCGGCGAGATGCTGGAAGTCGTGCATATGAACCACCTCGCCGACCGTTATCCCGCCGAACTCTCGGGCGGCCAGCAGCAGCGGGTGGCGCTGGCCCGCGCGATCGTGATTCGGCCTGCTGTGCTGCTGCTCGACGAACCGCTTTCCAACCTGGACGCGACCTTGCGGGAGGAGATGAGATTTGAAATCCGCCGCCTGCATGACGAATTTCACGTCACCACCGTCTACGTCACCCACGACCAGGCCGAGGCGATGGTGACGTCGGATCGGATCGCGGTCATGAACCATGGCCGCATCGAGCAGGTCGACCACCCCCGCTCGCTCTATAACCAGCCCAAGACGCGCTTCGTGGCGGGCTTCATCGGGCGCACCAATTTCATCGAGGGTGTTACCGAGGGCAATCAGATTTCGTTCGACGGCTTTGCGCTGCCGCGCGCCGCCTTCGAGCACGATATGCCCCCGGCGGGCAAGGCGGTGTTTTCGGTACGGCCGCACAGCATGCGGCTATCGGACAGCCCGCCGGCCGGCGGCTCGCCCTCCGTCGGCGTCGTCGTCGTGGAGCGCGCGTTCCTCGGCGAGCACTGGGACTACGTGGTGCGGCCGCGCGAGGGCGCCTCGCCGCTGCGGGTCATGGCATCGCCGATGGACGACATCCCGGTCGGCGCCAGCGCCTGGCTGGAGTTCGAACCGCGCCAGATGGCATTGATCGCGTGAGCCCGCCAAATCCCGGCTAAAATCAACAGGAGCAAATCCGATGTCCTTCACTCCCGCCTCGCAGGCGCTCGCCCGTTTCACGGTGCTCGATCTGACGCGCGTGCGCGCAGGTCCGACCGCCGCGCGGCAATTGGCCGACTGGGGCGCCGATGTCATCAAGATCGAGCTTCCGAAGGGGCTCGACGAGAGCGACATGGGCGGGCCACGGCACGGACCCGATTTCCAGAACCTGCATCGCAACAAGCGCAGCCTCACGCTCAACCTGAAGGAACCTGACGGCGTCGCCATCTTCAAGAAGATGGTGGAGAGCGCCGATGTCGTGATCGAGAACTACCGGCCAGATGTGAAATTCCGCCTCGGAATCGATTACGAGACGGTTCGCGCGATCAACAGGCGCATCGTCTACGGCTCGATTTCCGGCTTCGGCGAGGACGGTCCCTACCGCGAGCGGCCCGGCTTCGACCAGATCGCGCAAGGCATGGGCGGGCTGATGTCGATCACGGGTCTGCCGGGCCAGGGCCCGGTGCGCGTCGGCATTCCCGTCGCCGATCTCGGCGCCGGGATTTTCTGCGCGATGGGAATCCTGGTCGCGCTACTGGAACGCGAAGTCTCCGGTGAGGGTCAGTGGGTGCAGTCGTCGCTGCTCGGCGCGCAGATCTCGCTATTGGATTTCCAGGCGGCGCGCTGGCTCATCGCCAAGGACGTACCGGGCCAGGCGGGCAACGACCATCCGACCAGCATTCCGACCGGCGTGTTTCCCACCAGCGACGGCCATATCAACATCGCGGCATCAGGCAAGCACATCTTCGCCCGTTTCTGCCAGACGCTCGGACTTTCGCAGCTGCTGGAAGACCCGCGTTTTGCCGATGATGCCTCGCGCTCGAAGAACCGCCTGGCCATCAACCAGATCATCTCCGAAGTAACAAGGCAGCAATCGAGCAGCGAGTTGATCGCGAATCTGAACACGGCCGGCGTACCCTGCGGTCCGATCAATCGCATGGACGAGGTTTTCGCGGACCCGCAGGTCCAGCATCTCGGCATGGCCGCGCCGGTGCATCACGACGCGCTCGGCGACATCGCGGTCGTCAACCAGGCCGTCAAGCTGAGCCGGACGCCCAGCCACATCGCTCATCCGACGCCCGACAAGGGCGAGCATACCGATGAAATTCTGAAGGCGCATGGCTACGACGACAGGTCGATCGCCGAATTCCGGGCACGGAAGATTGTTTGACGGGATAATGAATTCAATCGGTTCCAGCGGGAGAATCCAATGAAGACGAGCACGGAACGAATGAGTGCCAGGAAAGACGGCCCGGTCGGCTGGATGCAATTCAACAATCCCGCGCGCCACAATGCGGTGTCGATGGAGATGTGGAAGGCGGTCCCGGAAATCATGGCCGAATTCGAGAAGGACGATCAGATCCGGGTGGTGGTGCTGAGCGGCGCCGGCGGCAAAGCGTTCATTTCAGGCGCGGATATTTCCGAGTTCGGGGAAAAACGTTCGTCGCCCGAAACCGTGCTGGAATACAACCGCATCGCGGGCCTGGCCAACGCCGCAATCATCGACTTTCCCAAGCCGACCATTGCGATGATCCAGGGCTATTGCATCGGCGGCGGGCTCGGCGTCGCACTCTGCTGCGATCTTCGGCTGGCCGCACAGAATTCCCGCTTCGCGGTTCCCGCCGCCAAGCTCGGTCTCGGTTATGCCTATGAGGGCATCAAGCGTCTGGTGGACGTCGTCGGTCCCTCCTTCGCCAAGGAGATTTTCTATACCGCGCGACAATTCGACTCGGCGGAAGCGCTGCAAATGGGGCTGGTCAATCGCGTGGTCCCGGCCGCCGGCATCGAGACCTATGTGCGCGACTATGCCGGCACGATCGGGGGCAACGCGCCGCTGACGATCAATTCGGTCAAGCTCAATGTGAATGAAGCGACCAAGGATCCCGAGAAGCGAAACCTTGCCGCGGCGCAAGCGGCCGTCGATGCCTGCTTTGGGTCCGCGGACTATATCGAGGGCCGCACCGCGTTCATGGAGAAGCGCAAGCCTGTGTTCCGTGCGCGGTGAAATATACCTACGCCGCCATTGGTCAACCCTTCACTGGCCGGTAAATCTCGCCGGACGTTTCTCGACAAAGGCGGCGGCACCTTCGCGCAGGTCCGCCGTGCGGAACGCACGCGATTGTGACGAGGCTTCATTGTCCAGCGTCGATGCCAGCGATGCATTCCATGCCGTATCGATCTGGCTCTTGATCAGGCCGATGCTGACCGGCGGGCCGTCGGCGAGCGCTTGCGCGATCGCGAGCGCCTCGCTCAGCAGATCGGCGTCTTCCACCATTTTCCAGATCAGGCCCCATTGCTCCGCCTTGTCGGCATGGAGCGGCTGACCGAGCAGCGCAAGCGCACGCGCACGCGCGACACCGATCGACCGTTGCAGCAGCAGCGAGGTTCCTGCGTCGAGGGCTGCGCCAAGCCGGACAAAGCTCAGGACAAAGCGCGCCGAACGCGCGGCAATCACGATGTCGCCGGCGAGCGCAATGCCGACGCCGGCACCCGCGGCGGGCCCATTGACGGCGACCACGATCGGCTTCACCGAGTTCCGCATCTTCTCGATCACCGGATTGATGGTGGCGCGCATGTTGTCGCCGATCTTCTCTCCGGCCTCGAAAGTATTGCCGCCGCCCAATTGCGCCCCGGCGCAAAAGCCCTTGCCCGCCCCGGTCAGCAAGATCGCCCGCACCGCAGGATCGGCGAGGGCCGCATCGAGCGCCCCGCTCAGCTCGCTCAGCAGGCTGCCTGCGAGCGCGTTATATTGCGCGGGATTGTTGAGCGTCAGGATCGTGACGGACCCGCGTTGTTCGGTGAGAACCATCGACATCTATCACTGCTCCCAATCATTGGCCGGCTACCGCGCCGGCCGGCATTCCGGATGGTCCGGAGATCAGCTACAAGGACCGCGCGATCAGGAGCTTCATGATCTCGTTGGTGCCGCCATAGATCTTCTGAATGCGGGCATCGACGAACATCCGCGATATCGGATATTCCTGCATATAGCCGTAGCCGCCGTGAAGCTGCAGGCACTCATCGACCGTCTCGACCTGCTTTTGCGTGCACCACCATTTTGCCATCGATGCGGTGACGGCATCGAGATCGCCGGCGATCAGCCGTTCGATGCACCAGTCGAGGAACACCCGCGCGATGGTCGCCTCGGTCTTGCGCTCGGCGAGCTTGAACGCCGTGTTCTGGAAATCGATGATCGGCTGGCCGAACGCCTTGCGCTCCTTGGTGTATTCGGCCGTGATCCGAACCGCCCGCTCCATCGCCGCGACGGCTCCGACGGCAATGATCAACCGCTCCTGCGGCAACTGCTGCATCAGCTGCTTGAAACCCAGCCCTTCCTCCTCGCCGAGCAGGTTCTCGAATGGCGCCACGGCATCCTCGAAGAACAATTCCGAGGTATCGGAAGCCGGCAGGCCGATCTTGTCCAGGTTGCGACCGCGCTTGAAGCCCGGATTGCCCTCGGTCTCCAGGACGATCAACGAGATCCCCTTGGAGCCGGCCTCGCCAGTGCGAGCGACAACGATGATCAGGTCGGCGGTCTGGCCGTTGGTGATGAAGGTCTTCTGGCCGTTGATGACGTAGCTGTTGCCCTTGCGTTGCGCTGATGTCCGCACGCTCTGCAGGTCGGAGCCAGTGCCGGGCTCGGTCATCGCGATGGCGCCGATCAGTTCGCCGCTCGCCATGCCCGGCAGCCAGCGGCGCTTCTGCTCTTCCGAGCCATAGTTCAGGATGTAATGCGCGACGATGCCACTGGAGACCGTGACGCCGCCCAGCGCTTCCGGGACGATGCTCTCCATGTCCTCGAACACGGCGGCGTCATAGGCGAAGGTCGCGCCCAACCCGCCATAGGCCTCGGGGACGCTCGGCAGCAGCGCCCCCATCTCGCCGAGCGCCTTCCAGGCCGAGCGATCCACCATCTTCTGCTTCCGCCATTTTTCCGCGTGCGGGGCGAGATCCTTGGCGAGAAACTTGCGGAATTGGTCACGAAAGACGTCCAGTTCCTCGGTCATCCAGGACGAGCGGTAATTCATGGCGCTTTCGCCTCTATATACAAGGAGTGGTTGTTTTTGCGCGTCGGCTTGCGGATCAGCCGGCACTGGACCAGTTCAAATCAGCAGGCCGCCGCCGGCGACGATCACCTGACCACTGATGTAGTTCGATTCCGGGCTGCAGAACAGGTAAACAGCGTCGGCGGCTTCTTCCGGCGTGCCGCCGCGGCCGAGCGGAATCATCTTCGCCATGGCGTCGAGCATCTGGGGCTGCACGCCGACCCTGATGTCGCGGCCGGCGACGTCGATGGTCTTCTGCTGGGCCTCGATCGGCTGGGTCAGGCGGGTATTGATCAGGCCGAAGGCCACGCAATTGACGTTGACCTTGTAGCGTCCCCACTCCTTGCACATCGTACGGGTCAATCCGACCAGCGAAGCCTTGGCCGAGGAGTAGCTCGCCTGCCCGGCATTGCCGTAGAGGCCGGCGATCGAAGAGATGTTGACGACCTTGCGGAAGACCTCGCGGCCGGCTTCGGCTTCCTTCTTCGCCATGATCCGGATCGGCTCGGCGGCCGCGCGCAGAATGCGAAACGGCGCCACCAGATGCACGTCGAGCATGGCCTGGAATTGCTCGTCTGTCATTTTCTGGATCGTCGAATCCCAGGTGTAGCCGGCGTTGTTGACGATAATGTCGAGTCCGCCGAATTTTTCCATGGCGGCGCCGACGAAACGATCCGCGAAGCCCGGTTCGGAGACGCTACCGTTGACCGCGATCGCCTCGCCGCCGGCCGCCGTGATTTCTGCGGCGACCGCATCGCCCGGCGCGGCATCAAGATCGTTGACCACGACCCTGGCGCCTTCGCCGGCAAGTTTCAGCGCAATGGCGCGGCCGATACCGCGGCCCGATCCCGTGACCAGCGCTACTTTTCCCGTGAGTTTTGTCATTTGAATTCCCTGATCAGAGCGCGATGATGGCTTCGCCGGCGAGCTTGATCTCGCCGTTTTCGTCTTTTGTCGTCAGCGCGAGTCTGGCCTGCTTCTCACCCTTGTTTTCGAGCAATTCGGTCACATGACCCTCACAGGTCAGGCGCGCGCCGAGCTGGGTGATCGCCGCAAAACGCGTCGAGAACGAGCGAATGCGGTGCGGCGCGACCGCGTCGGTCAGCGCCTGGCCGAGATAGCCCATGACCAGCATGCCGTGCGAGAAGACGTCCGGAAAGCCGGCGGCCTTGGCGAAGTCGATGTCGACATGGATCGGATTGTGGTCGCCCGAGGCGCCGCAATAGAGCGCCAGCGTGTGGCGGGTGATCGGCGGGAAAGTCTTGTGAACGATGCGCTCGCCGACCGCCGGACAATCAATAACCATTTCGCTCATGCTACCGCCCCTAGTTCCGCACCACGATGGTGCGCGCGGTGTCGGCGACGTGAGCGCCATTCTGGTTGGTAACCTCGGTTTCCACGACCACCATCGTCATCGCGCCGCCCTTCTTGTCGGTAACGCCGGTGACGCGCGACTTGAAGGTCAGCGCGTCGCCAACCACGACTGGCGCGTGATAGGTGAAACGTTGCTCGCCGTGCAGCACCCGGGCAAGATCGATGTTCAACTCGGTGAGGAACTCGAACGGACGCTCGGCGTCCATCAGTTCGAGGCAGAACAGATAAGTCGGGGGCGCCGGCGTTGCGGGGTAGCCCTCGGCGCGCGCGGCCGCTTCATCGCGAAAGATCGGATTTTGCTCACCGAGCGTGTCGAGGAAAAAACGCAGGCGCCCAGGCTCGACGCGCGCGGTGACCGGCGTAAAACTACGCCCGACGGCGGATTGATCGACCATGGCTTCCCCTTACGCGCGCTCGTACAGCGTCACCACGCAGGCGCCGCCGAGGCCGAGATTGTGCTGCAGCCCCAGACGCGCACCGTCGACCTGGGTCGCCGCCGCGGTGCCGCGCAACTGGCGCGTCAGCTCGTAGCATTGCGCTAATCCGGTTGCGCCGAGCGGATGCCCCTTCGACAACAGCCCGCCGGACGGATTGGTCACGATCTTGCCGCCGTAGCTGTTGTCGCCATCGTCGATGAACCGCGCCGCGCCGCCCTCCGGACACAGCCCCAGGGCTTCGTAGGTGATCAATTCATTTTGGGCGAAGCAGTCGTGCAGTTCGACCACGTCGATATCCTCCGGACCGATGCCGGCCGCCTCGTAGACGCGGTTGGCGGCGTCCCGCGCCATGTCGTACCCGACGACCTGCATCATGTCGCCGGCGCCGAACGTCGATGGGGTGTCGGTGGTCATCGCCTGGGTAGCGATCCGGACGTCCTTGCGCAGGCCGTGCTGGCTGGCGAATTTCTCCGACACCAGCACCGCCGCCGCACCGCCGCAGGTCGGCGGACATGCCATCAGCCGCGTCATCACGCCGGGCCAGATCACCTGATCCTTCATGACATCGTCGGCGGTGACTTCCTTGCGGAACAGCGCCAGCGGATTGTTCTTGGCATGGCGGCTCGCCTTGGCGCGGACCTTGGCAAAGGACTCCAGCGGCGTGCCGTATTTCTTCATGTGGCTGAGGCCGGCGCCGCCGAAATAGCGCAGCGCCAGCGGCACACCGGGAGCATCGATCAGCTTCTCGGCCGCCGCGTCGAAATCGTCGAACGCGCTCGGCCTGTCCGTAAACACCGAGCCCAGCGCGCCGGGCTTCATCTGTTCGAAGCCAAGCGCCAGCACGCAGTCGGCCGCGCCGGATTCGATGGCCTGGCGGGCCAGGAACAGCGCGGTCGAACCGGTCGAGCAGTTGTTGTTGACGTTGACGATCGGGATACCCGTCATGCCGACCGGGTAGAGCGCGCGTTGCCCGCAGGTCGAGTCGCCGTAGACGTATCCGACATAGGCCTGTTGGATCTGACCGTAATCGATACCGGCATCATCGAGCGCCAGCTTCGCCGCCGTAGCGCCCATCACATGATAGGGCTCGTTGGCGCCAGGCTTGACGAACGGGATCATGCCGACGCCGGCAACATACACGCGAGACATTCGATCCTCCGTAAATTACCCATTGGACTTCTTATTACCTTCCGGTAATATACGGCCCAACACAATCGAGTCAATGCGGAGGGAGCGGAAATCGAAATGGACGCGCGGGGCCCCTCTTCCGATTCTTCCCCCTGGATGCCGTTCGAGAGCCGCCGCCGCGCCCGCGACGAAAAACGCGACGCCGTACTGCGAACCGCCGTGCAATTGTTTCTCGAGCAGGGCTATCACCGCGCCACCCTCAACGAGGTCGCCGAGCGGCTGAACATCACCAAGCCCGCGCTCTACAATTACTTTCGCGGCAAGGAAGATATCCTGTTCGAGTGCTGGGCACTGGGACAGGAGCGGGTCGACGACTTCATCGCCGGGATCGACGCCGCCGGCGGCTTGGGATTGGCCAAGTTGCGCACGCTGATCCACGCCTATGCCGAAGTGATGACCACCGACTATGGCGCAAGCCTGGTGCGGTTCGATCCGCGGGACCTGACCGAAAAAAACAGCAGAATCGTTCGCGCGGCCAAGCGCAGCATCGACCGCACGTTTAGAAAATACATTGCCGACGGGATCTCGGACGGTTCGATCAGGACGTGCGACCCGAAGATGACCGCTTTCGTCATTGCGGGATCACTGAACTGGATCGGCCACTGGTTTCGGCGCGACGGCGCGATGTCGGCAGAAGCGATTGCCGACGAATTCACGGAACGGCTGACCGAGGGGTTAGCCGTCAAATCAACAAAAGGACGGGTGGCATCAACGCCCGCGAAACGTAAAAAGTAGATCGGAGGAACACGGTGAATACGACCCACGGACTGCGGCGGGCATTGCAGATCAATCCCAACGGCCTCGCGACGGTATTCGGCGAGCGCCGGCGAAACTGGCGCGAAGTCGGAGCGCGCGTGGCGCGCTTGGCCTCCGGGCTTCGCGCGCTCGGCGCCGATGCCGGCAATCGCGTCGCGATCCTGTCGCTCAACTCCGACCGATATCTCGAGCTTTATCTCGCCACGTCTTGGGCCGGCGCGGTGATCGTACCGCTCAACATCCGCTGGAGCCCTCTCGAAAACGAAGACGCCATGCGTGATTGCCGCGCCAATGTGCTCGTGGTCGACAAGGCATTCGCGGCGACCGGCGCGGAGCTGGCGAAATCGCTTCCAGGCCTGAAGCTGGTCTATGCCGATGACGGCGACGCACCGGCCGGAATGGAAAATTACGAGGCGC
>Ga0265340_10001426_pt1 | contig 13719 bp, 15 predicted proteins | sample 4CB225metaG_FD_202082 | JGI IMG/M metagenome (GOLD analysis project Ga0265340, IMG submission 202082) | Rhizosphere microbial communities from Carex aquatilis grown in University of Washington, Seatle, WA, United States - 4-CB2-25 metaG | ecosystem: Host-associated > Plants > Roots >...
ACCAAAAAAATGCAGGCTCTCTTTTCGCCCCGCGAGCGCCGGACTTGACTTCGCGGGGCAATTTTACACCATCCCCGCGTGGCGCTCTTCACGATTCAAAGCGAGTTCCGCTACGAAATCGCCCGCAAAATTTTTGAGGGCGGCATGGGCATCGTCTATGAGGCGGAACAGCACGGCGCGCGGGATTTCGTCAAGCGCGTGGCGATCAAAATCATCCGCCCCAACTTCGCCAGCCAGAAGATGTTCATCGAGAATTTCATCGGCGAGGCCAAGCTCGTCGCTGATTTGATCCACACCAACATCGTCCAGACCTACCATCTCGGCGAGGCCAACGGCGTGTGTTTCATCTGCATGGAATTGATTCGCGGGGCCAATCTGGAGCAGTTCAGCCAGCAACTGGCCGACAAACGCCGGAAGCTGCCGAAGGAACTGGCCGTGTTCATCACCAGCCGCATCGCGCGCGGGCTGGCCTACGCGCACGCCAAGGCCGACAAGAACGGACGGCCGCTCGGCATCGTTCACCGCGACGTGAGCTTCAAAAACATCATGATCGCCTTCGAAGGCGACGTGAAGCTCACTGATTTCGGCATTGCCAAGGCGCGTGGCTTTTTGACCGACCAGGAAGGCGAGGTGGTCGCGGGCAAGGCCGATTACATGAGTCCCGAGCAGGCGGATTTTCAAGTGACCGACAAACGTTCCGACATTTTTTCCGCCGGCGTCGTTCTGGCGCATTTGTTGCTCGGCCGGAATTTGTTCAAGGGCGAGTCGCCCGAGGAATCGCGCCAGCGCATCCTGAACCAGCCCATCCCCGATTTTCGCGCCCTGGATCCGCGCATCGACGACCCGCTCAACGACCTTTTGCATCACTGCCTCGCGCGCGACCTGTCCCGCCGTTATGAAAGCGCCGATAAACTGATGTACGACCTGGAATACTACATCTATCGCAGCGGCTACGGTCCGACGAACGAGACCCTCGGCAAGTTCATCCGCGAACTCTTCGGGAACGACCAGCCGCCTGCCGCCGGGACGTTCGATTCCCGTGGGAGCACCCAAATCCTCGAACACACCGCCCGGGTGCGGCGCGGCAAATCCGGACGCTCATGAAACGCGCCGCCGTCCAGGTTGTGAAACTTGGGCTCATCCAGACCGCCTGCGTGGCGAATCCCGGCGCGAACCTGAAGAAAACCCTCACCCTGGCCGGACGCGCGGCCCAACGCGGCGCGCAAATCATCTGCACCCAGGAACTCTTCCGCTCGCAGTATTTCTGCCAGAGTGAAGACTTCGGCAGTTTCAAACTGGCGGAAAAAATTCCCGGTCCCACCACGGATGCCTTCTGCAAGCTCGCCAAAAAGCACCGGGTGGTCGTCATCGCGTCGCTGTTTGAAAAGCGCGCCGCCGGGGTCTATCACAACACCGCCGCCGTCATTGACGCCGACGGTTCGCTGCTCGGTCTCTACCGCAAGATGCACATTCCCGACGACCCGCTTTACTACGAGAAATTTTATTTCGCTCCCGGCGATACCGGTTTCAAGGCGTGGCCGACCCGCTACGGCAAAATCGGCGTGTTGATTTGCTGGGACCAGTGGTATCCCGAGGCCGCGCGGCTGACCGCGTTGCAGGGCGCGCAAATCCTGTTTTACCCGACCGCCATCGGCTGGCATCCGCGCGAAAAGAAAAGATTGGGGGAACGCCAGCACGCCGCGTGGGAGACCATCCAGCGCAGCCACGCCGTGGCCAATGGCTGCTACGTAGCCGTGGTCAATCGCATTGGACACGAAGTCCTCGCCGGCGTGAAAGGCGACGGTATTGAATTCTGGGGCCGGAGCTTTGTGGCCGGGACCTCCGGTGAAATCCTCGCCAAAGCGCCGGCGGACAAGGAAGAGATTTTGATTGTGCCCGTTGATCTCGCCGATGTGGACGCGACGCGCACGCACTGGCCGTTTCTGCGCGACCGCCGGATTGATGCATATGGTGGGTTGACGAAGCGGTTGATCGATTGATTGGGAGGGACGGCGTGTCGCCGTCCCCATGAAGGGAAAACGCTACGACCGAGGCAAACCATCGTTTTAACTTTTCCTGGTCTTGCGTAAAAAATCCTTGCGCTCACTATCGGTAGCCTTCTTGACCGAAACCAATGGCAGTTTATGAATCGCACCAGTTGCCGTTCTCAATCTGACCGAGATTTCATCGGGTGCGCCAGACAACGGCCAGAAAGAAGCGACGCACCTGCCGACAACGCCACTTTCATTGACTACTAAAATGTATGAACTGGTGCTGGAGCAGGTGCGCATTGGTTTGTTTCCATTGGCCGAACATGAGATGTTCCTAGCCTCATTTATAAAGGAATTCCGTTGACCGATCTGAAATGTGTGTTTCATCCGTGTCCATCGTCGCGATTAAGACCGGTCATAAGCTACAATCCTCGGCGCGATCGGACTGCTCGAAAATTATTTTGTCCAGATCACACCGTGATCTCTTTTCGTGACGTGCTACAAATTCTTTTTGGCAAAGCCCAGATTCCGGCATAAAATATTGGCATGAGCGCGAGCGAAATCATTTTGGAAATCAAGAAGCTGCCACAACGCCAGCAGAAAAAAGTTTTCCACTTCGTGGGAAAATTGCGCACCGCAGAAGACCTCGTTGACAATGCTGCTGCCGACTGCGCGCTGGCCGAGCAGGGCGCGAATATTCCTTGGAGCAAAGCCCGTAAAAAACTTAGCTGGGCATGAGTTGAATGGCTTCCGCCGAAGAAAACCAACCCCTTGCCTGGATCACCGGCGCGAACGGACTGATTGGAAATTATTTCGTCCGGACCGCGCCGCGATTTGCTCCGCACTGGCGCGCGCGGGCCTTGACGCGCGACCGGCTGGACCTGCTCGATTTTGATGCCGTCCGCCACGCATTTCAAAGTGATTCGCCCCGACTCGTCATCCATTGCGCCGCTGTCAGCACCATTGCCGGGGCGCAGGCGAATCCTGCGCTGGCACAGCGGGTGAACATTGAAGTCACAAAACGGCTCGCGGAACTGGCGGCGGACGTTCAGTTCGTTTTCTTTTCCACGGATCTGGTTTTCGACGGGCGCAAGGGGAATTATGTCGAGACGGACATCACTCATCCGATTCACCTTTACGCCGAAACCAAGCTGGCCGCCGAACAAATCGTTTTGAAAAATCCGCGTCACCTGGTCGTGCGCACATCGCTCAATGCCGGCGTTTCGCGCGCGGGCAACCGCGGCTTCAACGAGCAGTTGCGGCTCGCGTTGTCGGCGGGGCAGGGGATGACACTGTTCACGGACGAATTTCGCTGTCCTATTCCGGCGGTTGAAACCGCGCGCGCAGTCTGGGAACTGGCACAGAAAAACTGCGCCGGTCTTTTCCATGTCGCGGGCGCGGAAAAACTTTCGCGCTGGCAGATCGGCCAATTGCTGGCCAAACGCCGGCCGGAACTGGCGGGAAATATAACACCGGGTTCAGCCGCGGATTTCCCCGGTCCGCCGCGGGCGCTGGACACCTCGCTGAACATTTCCAAGGTCCAGAAGATTTTGTCCGTGCCGCTGCCGGGTTTGACCGGCTGGCTGGCGGCAAACCCGAATGAGCCATTTTGAACAACCAGGGAACAAAGCAACCAGGAATTCTTTGTTACTAGGTTGATTTGTTGTTAATTCCATTCCGTGAATCCGCACTCCGCACTCCGCGCTTCGAAATATCGGGGCCGCCTGGCGCCGTCGCCGACGGGACTGTTGCATCTTGGCCACGCGCGGACGTTTTGGACGGCGCAGGAACGCGCGCGGGCGAAGGGCGGCATATTGGTTCTGCGGAACGACGACATTGACTCCACGCGTTTCAAGCTGGAGTTCGTTTCGCAAATGATTGAAGACCTGCGCTGGTTCGGTTTTGAATGGCAGGAAGGGCCGGATTGCGGCGGACCCTTTGCGCCTTACAATCAACAAGAGCGGTTCCACCTTTACCGTGCCGCGCTGGAAAAGCTCCGGGTCGGAGGTTTCGTTTATCCCTGCACCTGTTCGCGCAAGGACATCCGCGATGCCGCCAGCGCGCCACACGCCGGCGATGACGAAGTGATTTACCCGGGAACCTGCCGGAAAAATCGTCAATCCGATATCGTAAATCGTAAATTCTCCTGGCGCTTTCGCGTTCCCGACGGCGAAGCGGTTTCGTTCACAGACGGAAATGTTGGCGAACAAAGGTTCGTGGCCGGAAAGGATTTCGGCGACTTCGTGGTCTGGCGGCACGATGATGTCCCGGCATATCAGCTCGCCTGCATGGTGGACGACGCGGCGATGCAAATCACCGAAGTCGTGCGCGGCGCGGATTTGCTGGTGAGCACGGCGCGGCAATGGTTGCTTTATCGCGCGCTGGGTTTGACGCCGCCGGTTTTCTTCCACTGCGAATTGATACTGGACGAAAAGGGCCGACGGCTGGCCAAGCGGCACGATGCCCTGAGTCTGCGGGCGCTGCGCGACCGGAAAAAAACGCCGGAAACATTGCGACAGGACTGGCACAACAAGTTGTTTTGAAGGCAGCGGAGTAATTTTTGGCGAATTTTAGCCAAAAAAGTGCTTGTGAATTTTTTCACGATGGGCAAGCTTTCCCGGCTTCAGACGCAACGTCAAATTGACGGAAGTGATGTCGTCTGAAGCGGTTTTTTTTGAATCCAATGCGGTTGATAAAAATCATTTTTGCCTGCGGTTTGCTGGCAATGGCGGCGAGTTTGAAGGCGCAGCCTTTGGCGACACCGGCTCCCGCCATTCAACCCGCGCAAGCCGCCGCTGCGTCAACGCCGGCGGCAGCCGAAGCGGCGGCGGAAGCCGTTCCAGCGGCCGCGCCGGTGCTGTTCACGGTTTTGGGATTGCCGGTGACGAATTCAATGGTTTGCACCTGGATTGTTGCGGCCATTATTTTGCTGGTTGTTCGCTTGACCACGTGGAAAAAAATCAGGGAGGTGCCGTCGGGAATGCAGAATGTCATGGAGGCGCTCGTTGAGGGGTGGGATGGTTTGATTGGTGACATTTTGGACAAGCGGGTCGCGCGCTGGGTTTTTCCATTTGCGACGACGTTTTTCATCTTCATCGTCATGTCGAATCTGGTGGATTTGATTCCGGGCGTCGGCAGCATTGGTTTTGGCACGCCGGACAAAAACAGTTCGATGCCGTTTGCCATCGATCACGTGGCGAAACCGTTTTTCCGCCCGCCGACGACCGATGCGAATCTTACGGTGGCGATGGCGGGAATTTTTCTGGTGATGAGTCTTTTCTGGGCGGTGCGTTACAACGGTGTTTTGGGGCTGATCAAACACATCTTCGGCGTGAAAATGGACACGAACAAATGGGCGTATCCCCTGTTTTTCCTCCTGTTCGTTTTCATTGGCGCGATGGAGTTGCTTTCCGTCGGATTTGCCCGTCCGGTGGCGCTGGCGATGCGCCTTTACGGTAACATTTTCGCCGGCGAAAGCATTTTGGACATGATTTTCCACAATCCTTTGCCGCTGGCTCTTGTGCTTTCGTCGTTCATGTATTTTTACGAAACATTTGTCTGCCTCGTGCAGGCCTTTGTGTTTTCGATGCTGGTCGTGGCGTTTGTCGGCACGCTGTGCACGCACACGGACGAGGAACACGGACACTGATTTTAACATTTGCCCCGGCATCGGATGCCGGAGCGACAACCAAAAACAACAGAAAGAAAAGTTATGATGCTAGCAGAAACGGTCGGCAACATTCATATCGGCCTCGCCTTTGGCGGCGCGGCCATTGGTATCGGCATCGCCACGGCCGGTGGCGTCATCGCCATGAGCCGCAACCCCGGAATGTTCGGCAAAATTCTCACGTTTATGTTCGTCGGCATGGCCCTGGCCGAAGGCTGGGCGGTCATCGCGTGGCTCGTCGTTAAATAAGATTATGAGCGAACTGGGCATTCAGTGGAAAATCCTGCTCGCACAGACGGTCAGTTTTTCCATCGTGTTTTTCGTGCTGTGGAGGTTTGCCTACCGGCCCATCTTCTCCATGCTCGAGGCGCGCCGTGAAAAGATCGCCGAGGGCCTCGCCAACGCCGAGAAAATCAAGGCGGAACTCGCGCGCACCGAGGCCGAACGCAAGCGCGTCCTCGCCCAGGCTGGCGACGTGGCCAACCAGATGATCGAAGAGGGCCGGAACGCCGCCGCCCGCGTGCGCGAGGTGGAAACGCAAAAAGCCATCGCCGCCGCCGAACAAATCATGGTCAAGGCGCACGAAGCCGCCGCCCAAGACCACGCGCGCATGCTGGCGGAATTAAAAACCGAAGTCGGACGGCTGGTTGTGCAAACCACGGCGACCGTCACCGGCAAAGTCCTGACGCCGGACGATCAGCGGCGGCTGGCCGAGGAAACGGCGAAGCAATTGGCGGCATAAAATTTGATTGGGAGGGACGCCGTGTCGGCGTCCCAAAACAAGAAATCAGGGACGGCGGCCCGTCCTCCGTAGCAAGCTACTGCGGAGGGTGGACAGGCCGGTCCCTCCCGAAGAAAAATGAAAATTTCCAAGCAGGCGCAGCGCAGCGCCCGGGAACTGTTTCGCAGTTGCCTGGTCAACGGCCTTTTGGACGAGGGCCGCGTCCGGCAGGCGGTCGGGCTGGTGCTGGCGCGAAAGCCGCGCGGCGGCATCGAGATTCTGTCGCGCCTGCAGCGGCTCGTGAAGCTGGATTTGGAAAGGCGGACCGCGCGCGTGGAAAGCGCGGCGCCGCTGCCGGACGACCTGCAGGCGAAGGTGGCGAAGCGGTTGGAAGCCATTTATGGGGCGGGCATGAGTGTTTCATTCGTCCAGAATCCGGCGTTGATCGGCGGCTTGCGGATTCAGGCGGGCAGCGATCTTTACGACGGCAGCGTGCGGGCGCGGCTGAACGCGCTGGCGCAACAATTTTAATCAAAGCAAATTCGGATTGAGAATTTATGAGCGACTTGTTGCAGGAAATTGAGGCCCAAATCACCGGCGCCAAACTGGCCACGGCAAAGCAAAACGTCGGCGTCGTGCGCGAAATTGGCGACGGCGTGGCCAAGGTCGAGGGCCTGACCGACGCGATGTTGAACGAGATGCTTGACTTTGGCCACGGCATCACCGGCCTGGCGCTGAACCTCGAGGAAACCGAGGTCGGAGCCATCATTCTGGGCGATTTTACCAAAATCAAGGAAGGTGACGAAGTCCACACGACCGGCAAGCTGTTGCAGGTGCCCGTTGGCAAGGAATTGCTGGGCCGTGTTGTCAACGCGCTCGGCCAGCCGCTCGATGGCAAAGGCCCGGTCAAATCAACGGCGGAATATCCGGTGGAAAAAATTGCGCCGGGCATCATCAAGCGCCGTTCGGTCAGCCAGCCGGTCCAGACCGGGATCATGGCCATTGACGCGATGGTTCCGATTGGCCGCGGCCAGCGTGAATTGATCATCGGCGACCGTTCAACGGGCAAGACGGCCATCGGCATTGACACCATCATCAACAACGCGCGGCTCAACTTCGCGGCACAGGAGGCCGGCGACAAGGATTACCGCCCGCTGTATTGCATTTACGTGGTCATCGGCCAGAAACAATCCGACGTGGCGCGCACCATTGCCGTGCTGGATGAGGCGCGTGCGCTGCCGTACACGATTGTCGTGGTGGCGGCGGCGGCGGATTCGGCCACGAACCAGTATCTCGCGCCGTTTGCCGGCGCGGCGATGGGCGAATGGTTCATGGACAACGGCATGGACGCGCTGATTATTTATGATGATTTGTCCAAGCATGCCGTCGCTTATCGCCAGGTCTCACTTGTGCTGAAGCGTCCCTCGGGCCGCGAGGCGTATCCGGGAGACGTGTTTTATCTCCATAGCCGGCTGCTGGAACGTGCCGCGCGCCTGAGCGAAAAGAACGGTAACGGTTCGCTGACGGCGTTGCCGATCATCGAGACGCAGGCGGGCGACGTGTCGGCCTATATCCCGACGAATGTGATTTCGATCACCGACGGCCAGATCTACCTGGAGACGGATTTGTTTTATCAGGGCGTGCGCCCGGCAATTTCGGTGGGCTTGTCCGTGTCGCGCGTCGGTTCGGCGGCGCAGGTCAAGGCAATGAAACAGGTGGCCGGCCGCATCAAGGGCGATCTGGCGCAATTCCGCGAACTGGCGGCGTTCGCGCAGTTTGGTTCTGATCTCGACGCCAAAACGCAGGCACAACTCGAACGCGGCAAGCGCATCGTCGAATTGTTCAAGCAGGTGCAATACAACCCGATGCCGTTGGAAGTGCAGGTGGTGGTGTTGTGGGCGGCGCAAAACGGTTTCGTGGACGACGTGCCGGTCGACAAGATCAAGGATTTTCAGGCCAAGCTCACGGATTACCTGACGAGCCGTAAAGCGGATTTGCTGGCGCGCATTGTCAAAGAGAAGGCGTTGAACGACGCGCTGGCTGGTGATTTGAAGACGGTCGTGACAGATTTCAAGCAATCGTATCACTGAAATTTCATGGTCAGTTACAAAACAAAAATCACTCCGATGCCACGGATCGAAGGTATGATATATCTGATTCGCGGGCGTCGGGTGATGCTGGATTCAGATCTGGCGAAAATCTATGGCGTGGAACTGAAGCGGCTCAATGAACAAGTCCGGCGAAACGTGGAACGCTTTCCTGAAGACTTTGCGTTTCAGCTTGAACGCCAGGAGTTTACGAACTTGAAGTCGCAATTTGCGACTTCAAGTTCACATGGAGGCAAGCGCAAATTGCCGTTTGTTTTTACCGAACACGGGGCGCTGATGCTGGCCAGCGTATTGAACAGTCCGGTGGCGATTGAGGCCAGCGTCCGGGTCGTGCGCGCCTTTGTGTGGCTGCGCGAACAAATCATCGCCAACAAGGAACTTGCCGAAAAACTGAGCGAGTTGGAAAGCCGCGTTACCGGCCATGACGGGGCGATTACGAATTTGTTCGAAGCCATCCGGCAACTGGTGAACCCACCCGAACCGCCGCGCCGCGAAATCGGCTTTCACGTCCGGGAAACGGCGCCGCCTTATCGCGTCCACCGATCGTGTAGCAAATAACCTGCCATGCCCACCACCCGCGACATTCGGCGACGCATCAAGTCGGTCAAGAACACCGCCCAAATCACCAAGGCGATGCAAATGGTGGCGGCGGCCAAGATGCGCCGGGCGCAGTTGGCCGCGGTGGCCGGCCGGCCTTATGCCGATTTGATGAACCAGGTGCTCGCGGAGGCGGCGCCGCGCATCACCGCGTTCAAACATCCGTTGATGGAGACGCGTCCGGTCCGGAAGCGCGCGGTCATCCTTGTGAGCACCGACAAGGGCCTGTGCGGCGCGCTCAACAGCAATTTGTTCCGCGAGACGGTGAAGTTTGACCGGGATTCCACGCTGTTCATTACTGCCGGGCGGAAGGCGGCCCAGTTCGTTTCGCGCACCCGGCGGCAGCTCGCTGCCGAGTTCACTTACAAGGACACGCCGCAATTCGGCGAGGCACGGGCTATTTCCAAATTCGCGCAGGACCTGTTCATCAAAGGCGGGGTGGATGCCGTGGACATCTTGTTCACAAAATTCATTTCCACATTGAACCAGCGAGCGGAAGTCCTGCCGCTGCTGCCGGTCGGAAAAATTCGGGCCGTCACGGTCGGCGCGTCCGGTCAGGTGCAACCGGAGGAATTGCCGGTGAGCGGCGCGGCGACGGACGTCTTCGAATTTGAACCGGATGAAGCCACGGTGCTCGGCGAGTTGCTGCCGCACAGCCTGAATTTCAAAATTTATCAGATTTTGCTGGAGGCGCGGGCGAGTGAATACAGCGCCAAACTGGTGGCCATGAAAAACGCCACCGAAAATGCCCTGCAACTTATCAAGGACCTGACGCTCGAATACAACAAGCTGCGCCAGGCCAACATCACGAAGGAACTGCTGGAAATTGCCACCGCCCAAATGGCCGTGGCCTAGACTCGAAATTTAATCCCATTTTAACAACATGAACAAAGGCAAAATCGTTCAAATCATCGGGCCGGTCGTGGACGTGGAATTCCCCGGCGAACTGCCCGCCATTTACAACGCGCTGACGATGGAATTCGACGTGCCCGGCCAGGGCCGCACAAAACGGACGCTCGAAGTGGAGCAGCACCTCGGCGACAACTGGGTGCGCTGCGTGTGCATGGGGGCGACCGAGGGCATGAAGCGCGGCTACGAAGTGGTGGACAGCGGCAAGCCGATTTCCATGCCCGTGGGCGACATGGTGATGGGCCGCGTGCTGAATGTCGTCGGCGAACCCGTGGACGAACGCGGGCCGGTCAAGGCGGAAAAATTTTATCCGATTCATCGCGCCGCGCCGACGCTGTCCGAGCAATCCACCAGCCCGCAGATTTTGACGACCGGCATCAAGGTCATTGATCTGATTTGCCCATTTTTAAAAGGCGGCAAGGTGGGCGCGTTCGGCGGCGCGGGCGTCGGCAAAACCGTGGTCATCATGGAATTGATCAACAACATCGCCAAGATGCACGGCGGCGTTTCCGTGTTCGCGGGCGTGGGCGAGCGCACGCGCGAGGGCAACGACCTCTACACCGAAATGTCCGAAGCGGGGGTCATCCGGCAGGACGACCTGGGCGCCTCGAAAATTGCGCTGGTTTATGGCCAGATGAACGAGCCGCCGGGCGCGCGTCTGCGCGTGGCGTTGTCCGGTCTGGCCATTACGGAATATTTCCGCGACGAAAAAAATCAGGATGTGCTGCTGTTTATTGACAACATTTTCCGCTTCTCGCAGGCGGGTTCGGAAGTGTCCGCGTTGCTGGGCCGCACGCCGAGCGCCGTCGGGTACCAGCCGACACTCGCCGCCGAAATGGGTGATTTGCAGGAACGCATCACTTCGACGAAGAAGGGATCCATCACCTCGTTCCAGGCCGTTTATGTGCCTGCCGACGACCTGACCGATCCCGCGCCGGCCACCACCTTCGCGCACTTGGACGCGACGATTGTGCTGGAACGGGCCATCGCCGAGTTGGGGATTTATCCTGCCGTGGATCCGCTGTCTTCGACTTCGCGTGCGCTCACGCCGGACATCGTGGGCCAGGAACATTACGAGGTTGCGCGCGGTGTGCAGCGCGTCCTGCAGCGTTACAAGGATTTGCAGGACATCATAGCGATTTTGGGCATGGACGAGTTGTCGCCGGACGACAAGCTCACGGTTTATCGCGCGCGAAAAATCCAGCGCTTCCTCAGCCAGCCGTTCTCCGTGGCGGAGGTGTTCACGGGCCGTCAGGGCAAACAGGTGCCGGTTGCTGAAACCGTCCGCGGCTTCAAGGGAATTCTTGACGGCAAACATGATGACGTGCCGGAGCAGAATTTTTACATGAAAGGCGGAATTGAGGAGATTAAAGAAACGTGATCCGTCGAAACGTTGAATCGTTAAACCGGTTCAACGATTCAACTATTTAACGATGGCAACGCTCAAACTCGAAATCGTCACGCCGGAGGCGAAGATATTCTCCGACGACGTGGACATGGTCACGCTCACCGGTTCGGAGGGCGAAATGGGCATTCTGCCACAGCACATGCCGCTGATGACACAACTCATCGCCGGCGAAATCGTCGTGAACAAGGGCAGGGAAACTATTTTCCTCGCGGTGGGTGATGGCTTTGTGCAGGTCACCGGTGACCGCGTCTCCATTCTTACCGACATGGCCATTCATGCCGATAACATTGACGAGGTAAAGGCCGAGGAAGCCCGCCGGCGTGCTGAAGTCCGTCTAGTTGAGAACGTTAGTGATGAGGAAGCCGCACGGGTTCACGCGGCACTCACTTACGCCACAACTCAACTCAAGGTCAAACGTCAACGCCGGAAATAAAATCACAAAGAGTCAGAGGCTTTAGCCTTATAAGTAACTGTGGACAGGCCAGTTATGTAAAGAATACTTATTTGACGATTGTGTTAATTATTCGTGACAAGCGAAAAATGTATTGACTTTGGACATGTTTTGTTTGAAAGTTGGACACTGATATATAAAATAGTGGGGAAAGTCGTAAAAGTTGTAAATATGAATGCCTGCCTTCCGAGAAATTCCCATTGGCGGAAATATGCGGCTGTTTTGTGCATCTTGCCTGTCTTGGCAATTTTTTTGAGTCAGCCGTGTTGGGGGGATCAACAACTCTCTCTTGCTCCGGTGACGCCATCGCAAGAAGTCAATTGGATTGTCGGTCCCAAACAGGCGAGTCTGGGGTCGCTTGCGGATATCGAGGTGCCTCAGGGTTATCATCTGACGGGTGAAGCGGGAGCGCGGGTTCTTCTTGAGCGGATGCAAAATCCCGTTCCCGATGGTCTGATTGGCATCCTGGCTCCGGATTCCGGGAAATGGTGGATTGTTTTGACGTTCACGGACGTTGGCTATGTAAAAAATGCGGACAAGGAAAGCGTTGATCCGGCAGTCGTCTTGAAAGCTTTGCGGAAGCAGACCGAGACGCAAAACAAGGAGCGCGCAGAACAGGGCATGGAAGCAATTCTCGCCGTGAATTGGGAACGCGCTCCGGTCTATGATGCGGGGAGTCACGCATTGGAATGGGTCCTCCTGGCGGAAACGCAATCGTCCAAAGCGGTGAATGACACGGTGCTTTTACTTGGCCGGCGGGGAGTTTTGCAAATCATCTCAGTCCAACCCTACGAAGCCGCATCCGGTGGTTCGATCCCTTTGCAGCAGTTGGTCAGTCATATCACGTTCAAAGAGGGACAGCGCTATGTTGACTACGTAGGCAGCGATAAAATCGCCGACGTCAATCTGGCGCAGCTCATCGTCAATGACAAACATGCGGCTGGAAGCAGGAGTTTGATGGCCAGTTCCAAGGCTGGCGTTGTGGTCTGGATTTATTCGAGTTTGGCCGGATGCGCCGTGATGGTTGGGGGGGTGCTCCTTTACCAGAAACGCCGGCAGCGTGGGGGGCGCAGCGCAATTTATGCAAATGGAGGACACGCCGTCGCCGCCGTGCGGTCCTCCTCAGAAAACGGTCACGGAAACGGGAATGGGAATGGGAATGGGAATGGCTCAAGTTCAATGATTGCGCGGCTGAATGCGCAAAGGAATCAAAGCACGCCGGATAATCATGGAAAACACCGGCGGAAAAAGGTCTTTGATTATTCCAAGTTCTATACGCATGTGGTGATGGAACTGTCCTCCAAGTCAAACACGGTCGTGGGACCGGTGCTCAATGGGAATGGGAGGGCAAACCACCCTGCGGTGACAAACGGCCATGCGATTGAAACAAATGGGACTTCAAAACAGACGATCGCAGATGCCACCTTGGATTTGATTGCCAGCCAGAAAAACTTCATTGAAGAGCAAAAGGAGTTGATGCAACAGCAAACCAGGCTCATTGAAGAGCGGCGCAAACTCATCGAGGAACAAAATACGCTTCTAAAAAGGCAGGCTGAAATAATCGAAGGCCAGTATTCCCTGAAAATCGACTGAACAACCGTGCGCAGAACCATTTCGCAGTGTGGAAGTTATGCAATAGCTAATTTTCCTCTTGACTTTTTGGAATAAACATACAAAATGCGGCAGTTAATCAAGATTGGAACAGACAAGTTGTGTACGGCTTGACACCAGAGTCGGAAGGCGTAGGCGAAGCGAACCTCTTCGAGGCGGGAAGAATTGTCGCCGAAGTTCCGATGGCGCCAAAGCTTGAGGTCGGTAGAAACTTATGAAAACTTTGAGAATACTGGTTCTTTCCGGCATGTTTTCG
>Ga0265340_10001427_pt1 | contig 13705 bp, 10 predicted proteins | sample 4CB225metaG_FD_202082 | JGI IMG/M metagenome (GOLD analysis project Ga0265340, IMG submission 202082) | Rhizosphere microbial communities from Carex aquatilis grown in University of Washington, Seatle, WA, United States - 4-CB2-25 metaG | ecosystem: Host-associated > Plants > Roots >...
GCTCTCGGTGAAACGCGATGCGAAACGCCGCCTGACCGACTCGGTCGAGACCGCACTGGGCCTGGCCGGCGGGGTGCTGGTGCTCGACTTCGTCGACCTGCCCGACAACGACCCGCACCGCGAGCGGAAGTTCTCCGAGCGGCTGGCGTGTCCCAACGACCACCCGCTGAGCATGGAGGACCTCGAGCCCCGCGCCTTCTCGTTCAACTCGCCGTACGGCGCCTGCCCGACCTGTGCCGGTCTCGGCACCCGGCTCGAGGCGGACGAGGAGCTGATCGTCCCGGACCCGACCAAGACCCTCGCCCAGGGCGCGGTCGTGCCGTGGTCGGGGGCGCACGGTCGCGACTACTTCGGCCGGTTGGTCGAGGCGCTGGGCGAGGAGCTCGGTTTCGGGATGGACACCGCCTGGGAGAAGCTGCCGGCCAAGGCCCGCAAGGCGATCCTGTCGGGCCACCCGAAGCAGGTCCACGTCCGCTATCGCAACCGCTATGGCCGGGAGCGGTCGTACTGGACCACGTTCGAGGGCGTGGTCAGCTACGTCGAGCGCCGGCACAGCGAGGCCGAGAGCGACACCAGCCGGGACCGGTTCGAGGGTTTCATGCGCGAAGTGCCGTGCCCGTCGTGCGAGGGAGCCCGGCTCAAACCCGAGTCGCTCGCGGTGACGCTGGGCGGCAGGTCGATCGCCGAGGTGGCGATGCTGCCGATCGGTGAGTGTGCCCGCTGGCTCGGCGGCCTGAAGCTGACGGCACGCGAGGAGCAGATCGCGGCCCGGGTGCTCAAGGAGATCAACGAGCGGCTGCGGTTCCTGGTCGACGTCGGGCTGCACTACCTCTCGCTGGACCGGGCGTCGGCCACCCTGGCCGGCGGCGAGGCGCAGCGGATCCGGCTCGCCACCCAGATCGGCTCCGGGCTGGTGGGCGTGCTCTACGTCCTCGACGAGCCGTCGATCGGGCTGCACCAGCGCGACAACCGGCGGCTGATCGAGACCCTGGTCCGGCTGCGCAACATGGGCAACACGCTGATCGTGGTCGAGCACGACGAGGAGACCATCCGGACCGCCGACTGGATCGTCGACATCGGCCCGGGCGCCGGGGAGCACGGCGGCGAGATCGTGCACTCGGGCACCTACAAGGAGCTGCTGGAGGTCGAGCGGTCGATCACCGGCGCCTACCTGTCCGGCCGTCGCGAGATCCCGATCCCGGACATCCGCCGCCAGCCGACGCCGGGCCGGAGCCTGACCGTGGTCAACGCCCGGGAGCACAACCTGCGCGAGGTCACCGCGGAGTTCCCGCTCGGCTGCTTCGTGACCGTCACCGGCGTGTCCGGATCCGGCAAGTCGACCCTGGTCAACGACATCCTGTACGCCGTCCTCGCCCGGGAGCTCAATGGCGCCCGGCTGGTCCCGGGGCGGCACCGGACCGTGACCGGGCTGGAGCACGTCGACAAGGTGGTCGGCGTCGACCAGTCGCCGATCGGCCGCACGCCGCGGTCCAACCCGGCGACCTACACCAAGGTGTTCGACCGGATCCGGAGCCTGTTCGCCGAGACGACCGAGGCGAAGGTCCGGGGTTACCTGCCCGGCCGGTTCTCCTTCAACGTCAAGGGCGGCCGCTGCGAGAACTGCCAGGGCGACGGCACGATCAAGATCGAGATGAACTTCCTCCCGGACGTCTACGTCCCGTGCGAGGTGTGCCACGGCGCTCGCTACAACCGCGAGACCCTCGAGGTGCACTTCAAGGGCAAGACGATTGCCGACGTCCTGGACATGTCGATCGAGGAGGGTGCCGAGTTCTTCGAGGCGATCCCGGCGATCTCCCGGCACCTCACCACGCTGGTCGACGTCGGCCTCGGGTACGTCCGGCTCGGGCAGCCGGCGCCGACCCTGTCCGGCGGCGAGGCGCAGCGGGTCAAGCTCGCCTCCGAGCTGCAGAAGCGCTCGACCGGCCGGACCGTCTACATCCTCGACGAGCCGACCACCGGACTGCACTTCGAGGACATCCGCAAGTTGCTCGGCGTGCTGACCCGGCTGGTCGACGCCGGCAACACCGTGATCGTCATCGAGCACAACCTCGACGTCGTGAAGACCGCGGACTGGATCATCGACATGGGGCCGGAGGGCGGCTCGGGCGGCGGCCGGATCATCGCCGAGGGCTCGCCCGAGACGGTCGCGACGATCGCAGAGTCGCACACCGGCGGCTTCCTGCGCGACACCCTCGGTGACCGGGTTCGCCCGGTCCGGGCGCCGAGGAAGGCCCGCAAGCGAGCCTGAGCTCCGCCTGATCCCGGCTCACAGTGTCCGGAGCGCGGACTAGATTCGATCTCGTGGCAGACCCGGCGAGCTATCGACCCGCTCCCGGCTCGATCCCCGACTCACCCGGTGTCTACCGATTCCGCGACGAGCACGGCCGGGTCGTGTACGTCGGCAAGGCCAAGAGCCTGCGCAGCCGGTTGTCGTCGTACTTCCAGGACATCGCGAACCTGCACCCGCGGACCCAGCAGATGGTGCTGTCCGCAGCCGCGGTCGACTGGACCGTGGTCTCGACCGAGGTCGAGGCGCTGCAGCTGGAATACAACTGGATCAAGGAGTTCGACCCGCGCTTCAACGTGCGCTACCGCGACGACAAGTCCTATCCGTGGCTGGCCGTGACGCTCGACGAGGCCTACCCACGCGCGCAGGTGATGCGGGGCGCGAAACGCAAGGGCGTCAAGTACTTCGGGCCCTATGCCCATGCCTGGGCGATCCGCGACACCCTCGACACCCTGCTGCGGGTCTTCCCGATGCGGACCTGCAGCGCCGGGGTCTTCAAGCGGTCGGGTCAGGTCGGCCGGCCATGCCTGCTCGGCTACATCGGCAAGTGCTCGGCGCCGTGCGTCGGCCGGGTCGACGAGGCCGAGCACCGCGCGATCGTCGAGGACTTCGTCGACTTCATGTCCGGGCAGACCCAGAAGTTCATCAAGCGGCTCGAGCGCGAGATGCGGGCCGCCTCGCGCGACCAGGAGTACGAGCGGGCCGCCCGGCTGCGTGACGACATCGGTGCGCTGACCCGGGCGATGGAGAAGCAGGCCGTGGTGCTCGGCGACGGCACGGACGCGGACGTGGTCGCCTTCGCCCAGGACGAGCTCGAGGCCGCCGTTCAGGTGTTCTACGTGCGCGGCGGGCGGGTGCGCGGGCAGCGCGGCTGGGTGGTCGACAAGGTGGGCGATGTGCGCACCGGTGACCTCGTCGAGCAGTTTCTCACCCAGACCTATCTCGACAGCGCGTCCCTCGACAGCGAGGTGCCCCGCGAGGTGCTGGTGCCCGAGCTGCCGGACGATCCCGACGTGGTCACCGAGCTGCTCGAGCTGGTCCGTGGCGCCCGGGTGTCGCTGCGGGTCCCGCAACGCGGTGACAAGAGGGCGTTGCTGGAGACCGTCGAACGCAATGCGGCCGAGTCGTTCGCGCGGCACAAGCTCAAGCGCTCGTCCGACCTGACCGCGCGGTCGCTCGCGTTGCAGGAGCTGCAGGTGTCGCTGTCGCTGCCGACCGCGCCGTTGCGGATCGAGTGCTACGACGTCTCCAACCTGCAGGGCACCGAGGTGGTCGCGTCGATGGTGGTCTTCGAGGACGGCCTGGCGCGCAAGAGCGAATACCGGCGGTTCGCGATCAAGTGGGTCGAGGGTCAGGACGACGTCGCCTCGATCCACGAGGTGATCAGCCGGCGGTTCCGGCGCTACCTGGAGGAACGCAGTGAGACCGGCGAGGCCGGCGTCGACGACAGCGACGAGGAGGTCGGCCCGTCGCCGATCGACCCGGTGACCGGGCGGCCGCGCAAGTTCGCCTACCCGCCGCAGCTGGTCGTCGTCGACGGCGGCCCGCCGCAGGTCGCGGCCGCCGCTGCCGCGATGCGCGAGCTCGGCGTCGACGACGTCGCGCTGTGCGGTCTGGCGAAACGGCTCGAGGAGGTCTGGCTGCCGGGCGACGCCGACCCGGTGATTCTGCCGCGCACCAGCGAGGCGCTCTACCTGCTGCAGCGGATTCGCGATGAAGCCCACCGCTTCGCGATCACCTATCACCGGCAGAAGCGTTCGGTGTCGATGACGCAGAGTCAGCTCGATGGCGTGCCGGGGCTCGGGGAGACCCGCCGCAAGGCCTTGTTGCGCCACTTCGGGTCGGTGAAGCGGTTGCGCGCCGCGACGGTCGAGGAGATCGCCGAGGTGCCGGGGGTCGGCCGCCGTACTGCGATCGCGGTGCATGACGCGCTCGCGGCAACGGCCGCGCCGGCGCCCGGTGTCGACCCCACCACCGGCGAGATCGTCGAGTCCCGCGACACCACCGTTGCCGAAGTGGCAGGCTCTGGGGTGAGCCCATGACCAGCAACCCGTCGACCCCATCCGCTGCGCCGCTCGAGCTCGCCGTCATCACCGGCCTGTCCGGTGCCGGACGGAGCACCGCGGCGAAGTGTCTCGAGGACCTCGGTTGGTACGTCGTCGACAACCTGCCACCGGCGCTGATCTCGTCGGTCGTCGATCTAGCCGCTCGCTCGCACGGCGAGGTGGACCGGATCGCGGTGGTCGTCGACGTCCGCAGTCGCGCGTTCAGCTCTGATCTGCGCGAGGCGCTCGACAGCATGACCCGGACCGGCCATCAGACCAGGGTGTTGTTCCTCGAGGCGCCGGACGAGGTGCTGGTCCGGCGGTTCGACGGGGTACGCCGGCCACACCCGCTGCAGGCCGAAGGCCGGCTGGTCGACGGCATTGCGCAGGAACGCGAGCTGCTCCGCGAGCTGCGCAGCGAAGCCGATCTCGTGATCGACACCAGCGAGCTCAACGTGCATGAGCTGCGGGCGCGGATCGCGGCCGCGTTCGAGGCCGAGTCCGCCGACATGCTGCACCTGACGATGGTGTCCTTCGGCTATAAGTACGGCCTGCCGGTCGACGCCGATGTCGTGATCGACTGCCGACTCCTGCCGAACCCGCACTGGATACCGGACCTGCGACCGCTCACCGGCGAGGATGCGGCGGTCCGCGACTACGTGCTGTCCCAGCCGGGTGCGGCGGAGTTCATCGACGCGGCACTGGCGCTCCTCCGCCGGTACGAGCAGGGGTATGTCGGCGAAGGAAAGCACTACGCCACAATTGCAGTCGGGTGCACGGGTGGGCGGCACCGTAGCGTGGCCGTCTCAGGCGAGCTCGCGCGGCTAATGCGAGAGGACGGCATCGAGATTCAGTTGTCGCATCGAGACATGGACCACGAGTCATGACCCTTGGCGGTTGTGCGTCCGTTCGCCGCCGAGTCGCCGGAGCGACGAGGTGAGCGCGGCGGGTGGTCCGAAGGTCGTTGCCTTCGGCGGCGGTCACGGGCTGTCGGCTTCGCTCGCCGCGCTGCGGCAGGTCACCTCAAACCTGACCGCGATCGTGACCGTGGCCGACGACGGCGGTTCGAGTGGGGTGATCCGCACCGAGCTCGACGCGCTCCCGCCGGGTGACCTCCGGATGGCGTTGGCGGCACTGGCGGGTGACGACGACGGCTCGCAGTTGTGGGCCGAGGTCTGCCAGCACCGGTTCGGCGGCCAGGGCACGCTGGCCGGTCATCCGGTCGGCAACCTGCTGCTGGCCGGCCTCAATGCGGTCACCGGCGATCCAGTGACGAGTCTGGAGATGGTCGGCCGACTGCTTGGCGCGGTCGGCCGGGTGCTTCCCCTGTCGGTGCAGTCGATCGACATCGTGGCCGAGGTGATCGGCCTCGATCCGGCCGACCCGGGCGCGGTGCGCGAGGTCCGCGGTCAGGTCGCGGTGGCCACGACGCCGGGGCAGGTCGTCGGCGTCCGGCTGCATCCGGCGTCGGTCGACGCATGCCCGCAAGCGGTCGATGCGGTCCTCGACGCGGACTGGGTGGTGTTCGGGCCGGGCTCGTGGTTCACCAGCGTGATCCCGCACCTGCTGGTGCCGGACATGGCGAAGGCGTTGGCGATGACGACGGCCCGGCGGATCGTGACCCTGAACATGTCCGCCCAGGATGGCGAGACCGAGGGCTTCTCTCCGGAGACCCACCTCGAGGTGCTCGGCGCGCATGCGCCGGAGCTGCATGTGGACGTCGTGCTTGCCGCCCGTCGAGCGCTCGAGAGCGGGTACGCCTCGCTGCAGGGCGCGGCCGAGAGCCTCGGGGCCGAGTTGGTGGTCGCGCACCTGGGCAACGATCAGTCGATCCCCACCCACGATCCGCAACGGCTGGCCACGGCGTACGAATCGATCTTCACCAACACCGCAATCAAAGGGGACTCCGCATGGCGATGACGGCAGCGGTCAAGGACGAGCTCGCCAGGGTGGTCGTCACCAAGCCGTGTTGCCGCAAGGCCGAGATCGCCACGATGTTGCGCTTCGCGGGCGGGCTGCACCTGGTCGGCAAGGGCCAGCTGGTGATCGAGGCGGACCTCGACACCGGAGCGACCGCCCGGCGGCTGCGCAAGAACCTGGCCGAGGTCTACGGCCACTCCTCGGAGCTGGCGGTGGTCTCGGCGGGCGGGCTCCGAAAAGGGTCTCGCTACCTGGTCCGGGTGACCAAGGACGGGCATGCACTGGCCCGCCAGACCGGTCTGGTCGACGGCAACGGCCGGCCGGTCCGGGGACTTCCGCCGCAGGTCGTGTCGGGCGCCCTGTGCGACGCGGCGGCGGCCTGGCGCGGGGCGTTCCTCGCGCACGGCTCGCTGACCGAGCCCGGTCGGTCGTCCTCGCTGGAGATCACCTGCCCCGGGCCGGAGTCGGCGCTGGCACTGGTCGGTGCCGCGCGGCGGCTGGGGGTCTCGGCCAAGGCGCGCGAGGTGCGCGGGGTCGATCGGGTGGTCATCCGCGACGGCGATGCGATCAGCGTGATGCTCACCAAGCTCGGGGCGCACGACAGCGTCCTGGCCTGGGAGGAGCGGCGGATGCGCCGCGAGGTACGCGCGACCGCAAATCGGCTGGCCAACTTCGACGACGCCAACCTTCGTCGCTCGGCCCGGGCCGCGGTCGCGGCCGGCGCGCGGGTGGCGCGGGCGATGGAGATCCTCGGCGACGACGCCCCGGAGCACCTGTTGTCGGCCGGCCGGCTCCGGCTCGACCACGCGAACGCTTCACTCGAGGAGCTCGGCGCGCTGGCCGACCCCGCGCTGACCAAGGACGCGATCGCGGGCCGGATCCGGCGGCTGCTCGCGATGGCCGACGCCCGCGCCGACGAGCTCGGCGTCCCCAACACCGAGGCGTCCCTGACCCCGGAGATGCTCGCCGACGCCCAGTGACCTCCACGAGCGCGACCAGGACAGCCACTTCGGCGCCCTCTTCAAACTCATGGCGACATCGGGGTGCTCTTCGACCCCTCATCGACCCTCGCGACTGACGGACGTCAGTGGCGGCGGTTGATCCGTCATTCCCTCACGCCAGAAGGCTGGGTGGGAGATGATGCTCGCCATGCGCCTCATTCGCCTGATGACCCTCTGCGCCGCCGTCGCGCTGGCGCTGGTCGGGGTGGCCGGCCCGGCGGCCGGCGGGCCTGCGGCGCGACACGGCGTTCGGGTCAGCTCGCGAGCGGCGCGGCCCGGTGTCGCCCGGCTTCGAGCCATCGACGCGGCAGCGATGTCCGACGCGCTGGTCGCAGCGCGTACGACGGGCCTGGCCCGGCAGCGCGCGATCGCCGCCGCGGTCGCGGCCGCCGCGCCATTGATCCCGACTCCAGGCTCGCTCGCGGGACTTGTCTCGGACTGCTCGTTCGATGCCGAGAGTGGGGAGTCCTCCGGCTCGGGCGGCGGTGTGGCCACCGATGGCGCGTCGTCATCGACCGGGACCACCGAGCTGGGGGAGATCATCCCGGCCGGGCACCTGACCGGAAGGTCCGACGCCGACGTCCTCGACTACCGGCTCGGTCACAAGAGCGGCGTGTTCAGCGCCGGTGTGACGGCGCGGTCCGCCAGGACCGGCGCGGCGATCTGGTCACGAACGATCGTGGGCGTGAAGGGCGACTTCCCGTTTCCATTCCCTGAGGTCGACCACATTGGTGCATCGCGTGAGCCCGGCGTACTGCTCATCAACCAGTCCGAGCCGCTGTTCGCCAGTGGTACCCATCCGGTGACGCTCACCGTCACGGCGGTCACCGGTGCGGGTGTGACGCTGTGGACCAAGACCCTGACCGGCAGCATCACGCTGAACAAGTCGGGGGAGACGCTCACGGACGTTCCCGTCCTGGCGGGTGACATCCACGATCGTGCGGGTGCCGGACATGACCTGCTCGTGGAGGTGGTCAATGGCACGGTGAGCTTCACGACCTTCACTGAGTCCGGCAGCGGGCAGCCTGCGGTGCTGTCCGCGGCTGATGGCACCGTCAGCTCTCTAGGCCCGCTCGCCACCTCAGCGAGCGCGGTACCCGAGGCGGCGCCCGCACCCGACCTGAACCGCGACGGTCTCGACGACATCACCATCAGCGTCCCCGGCTCGCATGGCACCGGTCATGTCGTTGCCGAGCAGGGAGATACCGGTGCCGTCATCTGGACATCGAGCAACGTGCCGGTGCGAGACGGCGCCGACGTCGAGCCGATCGGCTTCGTCAGCCATGCGCGCACCCAGGACCTCATCGTGAGCAACGAACCCACCACGTTCCCGCCACCAGGGTCGGACGACTCCGAGCTCAACAGCATCTCGCTGGTCAACGGCACCACCGGCCAACTGCTGTGGACACATCGCGCCGTCTGCGCCTTCGACATCGGACGGGCCGGAGTGCACCTACGCCGGGCAGTCGGACTCGTGACCGACGCCGGCGACAAGGCGTCGCCGACGTCCTCGACATCGCGAGTGACGATGGCGGTCCGGGCCGCTCACGGCAGGGTCATCGTCCGGCGTACGGTCAGGGTCACCGCGACGGTCAAGCGGGCCAAGCGCTCCGCATCCTCGATCATCGACATCACGCCCTTCGGGGACATCCAGCCCGACCAGGCCGCCGATCTGCTGGTGAAGGTGTCGGCGACCGTCGGATCGACGACTGTCCACAAGACGGTCATCCTTTCCGGCCGCGACGGCGCGGAGGTCGACGCGGTCAACGGCATGCCCACCGACGGCAGCCTGCAGCGCGGCGCTGGGACCGATCTCGTGAAGGCGACGAAGGGAAGCACGTCAGCCCTTCCGGCGATGATCGCCGGGTACGACGCCGCAACCGGCACGCAGTTCTACCGCCGCAGCATCGCGCGGACCCGCGGGCTGCGCAGCCTGCTCGCATACGGCATCAGGGTGACGGGACACCACTGCAGTGACCTGGTCGTCAACGCGGTCGGCACCACCGGCACGTTCATCGGGTTGCTCGACGCGAAGGGCGACCCGCTGTGGACGCTACGGGCCGGCCCCGGCCGGATCACCGGCGGGCACGTGATCCTCGCGAAGGCACCGAAGGCGTACTGCGTGGCCTGACCGCCGCGCAGTCACACGACCCCTCCCAGGACCATTGGTCGTGACGGTGGCTTAGCGGCTGACCAGGGTCGGTGCGCTGGTGTCGACCGGCAGTGCGAGTCGCTGGACCCTGACCAGCAGTCCGGTCGCGTCGTACGGCCCGAACGTCTCGCCCTGGTAGTTGATCGTGTACGTCGCGCCCCAGCGGGTGTGCACGGTGAGCCGGGCGATGCCGCCGTGCAGGTAGGAGTGAACCAGGGGAGTGCTCGCGCTCAGCCAACCCGAGGCGGAGCCGTCGCCCCAGTGCCAGTCGGTCCGGGTGGCGTCGAGCGTGATCGTCTCGGTGACCTCGCCGCTGCCGAACGGCACCGGGGTCAGCGAGCCCGGGACGCTCGCGGTGAAGGATGTGGCGAGGCCGGCGAGGGTCGCGCCGGGCGGGCTGGTCGAGATGGCGAGGTCGGGCGGGGTCACGTCCTTCAGATATCGCTCGACGTCGCCGAACGCCTCGGTCCCGACCGGCACCGGTTGTTGGGGACCGCCGAGACAGACCGTGCCGACCACCCGGTCCAGCACCGCGTCCGTGCTGAGGAAGACCTTGTAGAGCAACTGCCCTTTCGTGCAGTTGCCGGTCGTGCTTGCGCCGGTGCAGGCGTTGATGCTGGTCGGGTCGCCCGGGCTCGCAGAGGCACACGCCAGCATCAGCGTCCACGAGCAGTCGCCACACGCCTGCTCGGTGCCGGAGTGCGCGGCCAGGTCGAGCACCCACGGGACCCCGCGTACGGCGAGCAACCCGTGGAACTCGCCGGCGTTCTGGTTCGCACCGACGCCGCACGCAGTGATGCCGAAGGCGGTGCAGTGGCCCGGGCTCGCGGCGCGGGCGACACCCGGCACGAGTACGGTCAAGGCGACCACGAGTGCTGCGCACAACCCGAGCAAGCGCCTCATCAAACGGCCGTGATCCGGGCGATCAGCCACCGGCCCTCGACGTGCACCAGCAGGAAGTCGCGATGGACGCGCTGAGCCGGCGCCGCGTAGCTCAGGGTCTGGTTGTTCGGTCCGACCATGCCGCCCTTGGCGGCATTGAACAATACGAGCACATCCGCGACGCCGGGGCCATCGACGCTTGGGGTGTATTTGAGGACGTGGACGCGGTCGATGTAGCGCTCGCCGCGACTGCGCGCATACCTGACCGACCTAGCCTGTATCTGGCAGGGACACTTGGGCGTGAAGATCGCGCTCCAGCCCTCGGCGTTCATGTCGTCGTGCAGGTTGTTGAGGACCGAGTAGTAGCGCTTGACGACGCTCGTGGCGGCGGCCAGTTGCGTTGCCTGGCCGGCGAGCAGGGGAGGAGTCCCCGGGCCGGCCGTCGGGACCGCGATCGAGGCGGTGGGCGGCGTATGGTGTGGCGCAAGGCTTTGGGGCCCTGACGTCGCTCCACTCGCGCAGCCGCTGAGCGTAGCGACGAGCAGGACAGCGCAGGCGAAGCCTTTGCCCGATCCGGTGAGCACCGGCACAAGGTAACGAGGGCGCGACGATTGCGGCGGACGTTGTCCACAGGTCTCGAAATGCCCCCCGAACGGCGTAACGGGCGGTTGTGCCGGATGACCGTTCAAGCCTGAGCGGAACGTGGCCGATGTGGAACGTGAGGCCCCCCACCCATGGGACAGGCCGTGAGACGAGGTGTCCGTGATGTCCGACTCTGCTAACCGCTCCCAGCGGCTGAATCGAGCGATCGCCGACCTGCTGGCACAGGTGCCTGAGGTTGAGGCCGCGGCGGTGGTCTCGTTCGACGGCCTGCCGATGGCGAGCGCGCTTCCGGCGACGATGGATGAAGATCGCGTCGCCGCGATGAGCGCCGCCCTGCTGAGCCTCGGGGAGCGGGCCGCTGAAGGGCTCGGCCGCGGCTCACTCAATCAGGTCTACATCGAAGGCGACCACGGCACCGTGTTCCTGGTGTCGGCCGAGGACGAGGCCGTGCTCGTCGCGGTCGCGGCCCGCGGCGCCAAGGTCGGCATGATGCTCTACGAGGTACGCCGGTCCGCTCAGACCGTCGCCAACGTGCTGCGCGCCGAGGTCGAGCCGGAGTTCCTGGCCGAGCCGGCTGCCGAGCTGCCCCCACTGCAGGCGGTCGTCTCGCCGCTGCCCGAGCCGGAGTCCGCGCCTGTTGCGGACCTCGCCCCGGTGCCGGACGCCGAGCCGAGCGCGCCCTACGCCCCGATGTCCTCGGACCCGGCGTGGGTTTCACACCTTCCGAACGGTTCTGCGGTCGCTGCCAGCGACCCGCAGCCCTGGTCCTGACCACCTAGCCACCCGACGCCCACCCGAGGTCTGCCGTGAGACTTGAAGGCTCGCTAGACGCCTTCAGCCTGCCGGATATCTTCTCGCTTCTGAGCATGACGAAGAAGACCGGCGGACTGCATCTTCGCCGTTCCGGCGCGCATGGCGTCGTGTGGCTCGGCGACGGGCTGATCAGCGGCGGCGCCTCGGACCTGTCGAGGCTGGCGTTGGGTCGCCGGCTGGCCGGCAGCGGTCACGTCTCCGACGAGCAGCTCCGCGAAGCGGTCGAGCTGGTCGGATCAGCTCAGGACATCGGTCTTGCCCGCGCGCTGCGCGATGCGAGCGCGATCGACGAGGGCGAGCTGCACACATTGGTCTGCGAGCACATCGTGGACACCGTCTTCGACCTCATGCGCTGGACCGAGGGCGTCTTCGAGTTCGTGATCGACGAGGCCAACGTCGACGACGTCGGGGTGACCCTCGAGGTCGAGGAGGTCGTGACCGACGCGCGGCACCGGCTCGACACCTGGGCGACGATCGACGAGGGAGTCGCCTCGCTGGACACCGTGTTGTCGCTCTCGCTCAACCCCGACATCGACCCCAGCCTGCAGCGCGACGAGTGGGCCCTGCTCGCGCTCATCGACGGTCGCCGCACCATCAGCGACATCGTCGACCTCTGCGGCCGGGGTGAGTACGCCGTCATCGTCGCGCTCAACGAGCTGGTCACCAAGGGCCTGATCCGCACCGAGGAGTCCGAAGGTGTCGCCGCCTTGCAGCACCGGCAGGATCTGGTCGGCTCACTCGAGACCGAGGTCGCACCAGCGACGTCGATCCTCGCCGACGTGCTGGCCGACAACTCTGCGGTCGGCGAAGCCGAGATCGAGACCGAGACCGCGTCCCTTCCGGTCCCGGCCGAGTCCGAGGCCGCAGCCGAAGCCGACGACGACGCGGGCAGCGACGACAACGAGCAGGTCGCGGAGATCTCAACTCTGCCGCGCGCCTCGTCCCACGACGACGTGGACGGCGGCCTCCAGTCGCACGACCACCCCGAGCCGCTGGCCGCGGCCGTGTCCGGTGGCGGGGTGCTCACCGCCGTACCGGCCGGGGCAATCGAGCGTGACCCGAGTGTCAACAAGAGCTTGCTGCTGCGCTTGATCGCCGGCGTGAGAGGGCTGTAGCCATGGCGACCAGGACACGTCGGCGGACCGCGGGCACCGCGGTGAAGATCGTGGTGACCGGCCCCTTCGCGGCCGGCAAGACCACCTTGATCCGCACGATCAGCGAGATCACGGTCCTGTCGACCGAGCGAAGCATCAGCGATGAGACCCGCGCGCGCAAGACCGACACCACCGTGGCGATGGACTTCGGCCGGATCACGATCGACCGCGACCTCGTGCTCTACCTGTTCGGAACGCCGGGGCAGGACCGCTTCGACTTCATGTGGGAGATCCTCGGCGAGGGCATGCTCGGTTACGTGCTGCTCGTCGATTCGTCGCGAGTCGACTCGCTCGACGAGGCGGTCAGCATCCGCGAGGCCTTCCGCAAGATGGCGCGGGTTCCCTTCGTGGTCGGCCTGAACCGGGCCGAGGGCCTCGACGAAGCCGAGGAGGCGAACGTCCGCAGCCGGCTCGACCTCGAGGACGACGTCCCGGTGGTGCCCTGCGATGTCACCGATCGCGAATCGGTGAAGGCGGTGTTGCTCGCCCTGCTGTACTCCGTTGTTGACTCGCTGGACGCCGCTGCCGCCGTGCAGGCCTAGCGCCCGGCGCGGGGGTAAGCGTGTTCGGCCGGCGCAAGAAGCCCGCCAAGCTCGGCATGCGACGCCGGACGTCGTTCGCCTGGTCCACTGTCGCCTTCCCGCCGCCGACACCGGTCGGGCCACCCGTCGACCAGCCCGGGCCGGACCCGGTCGCCGAACTGTCGCCGCAGCCGATTGCCCCCCCATTGCCGCCCGAGCCGGTCGTGGCAGTCGCGCCGGCCCCGCCGCCGCCCGAGCCGGTCGTGGCAGTCGCGCCGGCCCCGCCGCCGCCCGAGCCGGTCGTGG
>Ga0265340_10001429_pt1 | contig 13697 bp, 9 predicted proteins | sample 4CB225metaG_FD_202082 | JGI IMG/M metagenome (GOLD analysis project Ga0265340, IMG submission 202082) | Rhizosphere microbial communities from Carex aquatilis grown in University of Washington, Seatle, WA, United States - 4-CB2-25 metaG | ecosystem: Host-associated > Plants > Roots > Rhizosphere...
GGTTTTCATCCAGCAGGAAAATGCCGAGCCGCCGGTCATCAAACGCGCCCGGGAATACATCCACGAGCACCAGGCCGAGGAACTTTCGCTGAACCAGGTGGCCAGGGCGGTCAACATGAGCACGTTTTACTTCTGCAAAATGTTCAAGAAAATCGCGGGCATCAATTTCACCGATTACGTCGCGCGGGTGCGCATCGAAAAATCGAAAAACCTGCTGCTCAACCCCAATCTGCGCGTGAGCGAAATCGCGTTTGAAGTCGGCTTCCAGTCGCTGACGCACTTCAATCGCGTGTTCAAGAAGCTCCTCGGCCAGTCGCCCACCGATTACCGGGCGCAACTCCTCACCCACTGAAAAGGCGGCGGGACGGGTGGCCGGTGAAGAAAGACGAATAAGGATGGGCGTGCGAGCTTCTCGTCACCGGAAGCCTGCCAGTCCTCACTCGATTGAGATTGGCAGCGGCGCCGGATTTCCCGATATTCCCTTCAATCTTGAGATGAAGGCGTATCGGAAAATGTCCCGGGCCGGACTGCTCGCCTGGATTGAGAAATTCAAATCCAAGCAGGCCACGCGAACGCGGGCCCGGCAGCAGCGGGCCGCCGCCGCGTTGCGCGACAGCGCGGAACGGTTGCGCGCGATTCTGGAAACCGCGGTCGAGGGCATCATCACCATTGACGAGCGCGGAGCCATCGAGTCCTTCAATCAGGCGGCGGAAAAAATCTTCGGTTATCGGGCGCGCGAAGTCATTGGCAAAAACGTCAGCGTCCTGATGCCTTCGCCGCACCACGAAGCGCACGATTCCTACCTCGCCAACTACCGCCGCACCGGTCACGCCAAAATCATCGGCATCGGGCGCGAGGTGGCCGGTCGCCGGAAGGATGGCACGTTGTTTCCGATGGACCTGTCTGTCAGCGAAGTGCGGCTGGCCGACCAGCGGTTGTTCACCGGGTTTGTCCGTGACATCACGGAGCGCAAGCAGGCCGAAAAGGCGCTCCTGCATTACGCCGCGTTGGTGGAATCGTCCGACGACGCCATCATCGGCAAAACCCTCGAAGGTTACGTCACCAGTTGGAACAAGGGCGCGGAGGCGGTCTTCGGTTACCCGCGCAAAGAGATGATGGGCAGACACATATCCGTCCTCATCCCGGCGGACCGGAAGGATGAAGAACCGGAGATTCTGGAAAAAATCAAACGCGGCGAGTCCGTTGATCATTACGAAACCATCCGCCGGCGCAAGGACGGCAGGCTGATTGACATTTCCGTGACCATCTCCCCCATCCGCGACGCCGAGGAAACCATCATTGGCGCTTCCAAAGTGGCGCGGGACATCACCGAACGCAAACGCCTCGAACGGGAAATCCTCGAAATCAGCGATCGCGAGCAGCGCCGCATCGGGCATGATTTGCACGACGGCCTTTGCCAGCATCTCGCGGGGATTGAATTGATGAGCCAGGTGCTGGAACAAAAATTGACGCCGCAGTCCAAGGACGCCGCCCAGCGCGCCAGTGACATCGCCAAAAACGTGCGCGAGGCCATCAGCCAGACCCGTTCGCTGGCCCGCGGTCTTTCGCCGGTCACGCTGGAATCGGAAGGACTCACGTCCGCGCTCCACGAACTGGCCGTGAACGCGGAAAAATTGTTCAACGTGAAATGCCGTTTCGATGGCGACTCGCAGGTGTCGGTGTCGAATCAAGCCGTGGCGACGCATCTTTTCCGCCTGGCGCAGGAGGCCGTGTCCAACGCCATCAAACACGGCAAAGCCCGGCAGATTTCCATTCATCTCAAGGCCGATCCCGGGCGCATTTATCTGGCGGTGAACGACAACGGCAAGGGATTTCCGAAAAAAGGCCCGAAAACCAAAGGCATGGGCCTGCGCATCATGCAATCCCGCACGGGAATGATTGGCGGCACCTTGACCATCGAACGGAATGCCGCCGGCGGCACCAGCGTCATCTGCTCGGCTCCGAACCATTCAACACCCCCGTCAAATTAAACAGCCATGCCCGTCAAAAATAAAATTTCCGAAAAGCGCGTGCTCATCGTGGATGATCACCCAATGATGCGCACGGGACTGGCGCAATTGATTGACAACGAGCCCGACCTGAAGGTCCACGCCGAGGCGGACAACGCCGGCCACGCGCTCGATGCCATCGCCCGGCAACCCTTCGATTTGATCCTGCTCGACATTTCCCTGCCCGACAAAAACGGACTGGAACTCATCAAGGACATTCAGACATTAAAACCCGGACTCCCGATTCTGGTCGTCTCGATGCATGACGAACTGCTCTACGCCGAGCGGGTGCTGCGGGCGGGTGGACGCGGCTACATCATGAAACAGGAAGGCGGCAGGAAATTTTTGCAGGCCATCCGCCATGTTTTGAACGGCCAGGTTTATGTGAGCGAAAAGATGTCCGAGCGCATCCTGGAGAACGTTTCCGGCCGTCGCGCCGGGGCGTCGGGTTCGCCCGTCGAACGCCTGACCGACCGCGAGTTTGAGGTCTTCCAAATGATTGGCCAGGGCATGGGCACGCGCGACATCGCCGGGCGCCTGCGCCTGAGTGTGAAGACCGTCGAGGTGCACCGTGCGAACATCAAGGGCAAGCTGAAATTAAAATCGGCGACCGACCTCGTCAGCCACGCCATCCGCTGGGTGGAGACCGAACAGAAAAGTTGACGGAACCGGGACGGCGGAGCAGACCGCGAAACACACCATTTTTTTGGACAAGGTGGTCATGCAAAAAAGGGAAAGTCTTTAACAACGGTTGGCGAGTGTTCCGCCTGAAAAACAGGGACGTTCTGTGAGACGAAAATTGTTATGCTGGAGACGCTTTTATATCCCAAGGCCGTGGCCGTCATCGGGGCTTCGCGGAAGCCCGGCAAGGTCGGTTATGCCGTGTTGGCCAATCTCGTGAACGGCGGGTTCAAAGGAACAATTGTTCCCGTGAATCCCGAAGCCGGGGAAATCCTCGGTCTTAAATGTTACAAGTCGCTCGCCGATTACCAGGGACAGGTTGACCTCGGCATCATCGCGGTGGCGGGCAAATACGTGAAGGACGCCCTCCAGGATTTGATCAAGGCTGGCGCCAAATCGGTCATCCTCATCACCGCCGGCTACCGTGAAGTCGGCGCCGAGGGCGCCCGGGCCGAAGAGGAACTCGTCGCCATCTGCCGGCAGAACGGCGTGCGGATGGTCGGCCCGAATTGCCTGGGGGTGCTCAACACCGACCATCACATGAACGCCTCGTTCGGGCCGGCTGCGCCGCCGCCCGGAACCATTTCCATCATCTCGCAATCCGGCGCGTTGTGCGGGGCCATTCTTGACTGGGCGCTCAACCAGAAACTCGGCCTGAACAAGGTCATCAGCTTCGGCAACAAGGCCGATCTCAATGAAGTGGACTTCATCCAGGCGCTGGCGGAAGACAAGGGGACAAAGGTCATCGCGGGCTATTTGGAAAGCATCAAGGAAGGCAACAAGTTCCTGCGCATCGCGGAACAGGCGGCCTCCATCAAACCGGTGGTGATACTGAAGGTCGGCATCACCCAGGCGGGCGCGAAGGCCGCGTCGTCGCACACCGGCAGCCTGGCGGGCGCGGACATCGCCTACGGCGCGGCGTTCAAGCGTGCCGGCGTCATCCGCGCGGAAAATTTCGAGGCGCTGTTCGATTATTCCATGGCCTTCGCCATGCAGCCGCTGCCCAACGGCGAACGCGTGGCCATCATCACCAACGCCGGCGGTCCCGGCATCATGGCGGCGGACGCGGCCGAATCGCTGGGTTTGAAAATGGTGGCACCGACACTGGCGACCGACATCAAACTCCGGGCCTTCCTGCCGTCATCGGCGGCCTTCGGCAATCCGATTGACGTGATTGGCGACGCCGATCCGGACCGCTACGCCAAGGCGTTTGAATTGCTGCAGGAGGACGAAAAAATTGACGCGATCATCGTGGTCGTGACGCCGCAGAACATGACGCGCCCGCTGGAGCTGGCGGAGAAACTTGCCGCGGCGCAAAAGGGCAAAAAGCCGGTGCTGGCGTCGTTCATGGGCGGCACGGAAGTCGCCGCCGCCAAGGTAAAACTCATGGCCGTGGGCATTCCGAATTACCCTTCGCCGGACCGCGCGGTGACGGCGCTCCGGGCCATGTGCGATTACGCGGCCTGGAAACACCGGGCGCCCCGCATTGTCACGCGTTTTCCCGTCAATCGCCGCCGCGTGGACCGCATCCTCAACCTGCAAACGCGCAACGGCGCGGCCCAGGTGGGCGAAGTCGAGGCGAAGGAAATTTTGCGCGCCTACGATTTCAATATTCTGGGCGGCCAGCTGGCCCGGACCGGCGATGAAGCGGTGGAAATCGCCGACCGTCTCGTTTATCCGGTCGTGTTGAAAATATCGTCGCCGGACATCATCCATAAATCCGATTTCGGCGGTGTGCGCATCAATCTCGCCAACGCCGAGCAGGTACGCGATGCGTTTGATTTGATGATGTTGCGCATCCAGAAGCGCGCCCCCAACGCGCATCTGCGCGGCGCTTACGTCGAGAAAATGGGCCAGCGCGGGCGCGAGGTGATCCTGGGCATGACGCGTGACCCGCAGTTCGGTCCGATGCTGATGTTCGGCCTCGGCGGCATTTTCGTGGAGGTGATGAAGGATGTGACCTTTCACCTGGCGCCCATCACGGCGGAAGAGGCGATGCAAATGTTAAAGGGCACGCGCTCCTACGCGCTGCTCCAGGGCGCCCGCGGCCAGGCGCCCGTGGATTTGGACGCCATCGCCGGCGCACTGCAACGCATCAGCCAGCTTGCCACGGATTACCCGGAAATCATGGAGCTGGACATCAACCCATTCATCGTCGGGCCGGTCGGCGTGCAGGCCTACGTGGCCGACGCCCGCATGACCCTTTCAAACGTCAGCAAGCATCATGAGTAAACCGATTACCTACGACCCGAACTGGCAGGAGAACTGCAAATCGCAACTGCTCACCGCGGCGGAGGCGGTGAAGAAAATCCGGCCCGGGCAGCGCATCTTCATCGGCACCGGCACGGCCGAGCCGCTCGAACTGGTGAGCGCGCTCAGCAAACGCGGCTCCGAATTGCCGGACACGGAAATCGTCCACCTGCTCACCTTTGGCGACGCGCCCTATGCGCACCGGGAACTCGCGCAGTATTTCCGCGTCAACAGCTTTTTCATCGCCGAAAACGTGCGTGACATCATCCAGGAAGGGCTCGGCGACTACACGCCGATTCACCTGTCGGACATCCCGCGCCTGTTCGATTCCGGCCAGCTCCCGCTGGACGTGGCCCTCATTCATGTCACGCCGCCGGACCAATACGGCATGTGCAGTCTCGGCGTGTCGGTGGACATCGTGAAGAGCGCCACCGAAAACGCCTCGCTGGTCATCGCGCAGGTGAATGCCAAAATGCCGCGCACGCTGGGCGACTGCTTCATTCACGTCAACGACATTGACGTGCTGGTGCCGTCCGACGCGGAGATTCTGGAGGTGCCGCTGCCCGAGGTGACGGAGACGACCCGGCAGATTGCCGAATACATCGCGGCGCTGGTGGAGGACGGCTCGACCATCGAGTTCGGCATCGGACGCATCCCGCAGGCGATGTTCGGTTTTTTGAAGGGCAAGAAAGACCTCGGCGTCCACACCGAGATGGTCACCGACAACCTCATCGAACTGATCGAATGCGGCGCCATCACCGGCAACCGCAAGTCGATTGACCACGGCAAAATCGTCGCCAGCTTCTGCCTCGGCACGAAGAAAATCTACGATTACGTGGACAACAATCCGCTGTTCTCCTTCCACCCGACCGAATATGTCAACGACCCTTCCATCATCCGCCAGCAGCACAAGATGGTGGCCGTCAACACGGCGCTGGAAATTGACCTGACCGGCCAGGTCTGCGCCGACTCCATCGGCCCGAAATTTTTCTCCGGCGTGGGCGGGCAGGTGGATTTCAACCGCGGGGCGGCGAAGTCGCGGGGCGGCAAGGCCATCATCGCCCTGCCCTCCACCGCCAAAGGCGGCGCCGTTTCGCGCATCATGACGCATCTGAGCCCCGGCGCGGGGGTGGTGACGACGCGCGCCGGCGTGCAGTATGTCGTGACCGAATATGGCGTGGCGTATCTGCACGGCAAAAGCATCCAGGAACGCGCGCTGGCGCTCATCAGCATCGCGCATCCCAAGTTCCGCGCCGACCTGCTGCGCGACGCCATCGCCGCGAAATACCTTTCAGCGGAGATGAGCGACAAGGAAGGGAAAATTCTCGTGGGGCCCAAGGAACTGCGCACCACCTACCTGCTCAACGATGGCACCCAGCTCAACTTCCGCCCGATCCACCCCACGGACGAACCGCGGATGCGCGACCTGTTCTACAAGCTCTCCGAAGCCACGATCTATTACCGGTTCATGAGCCACCAGACGCGGGTCTCGCGCCATCAGATCCAGGACTTTGTCTATATTGACCACCGCAACGACGTAACCATCGTCGGCACCCTGCCGGAAGCTTACGGCGAGGAAATCATCGCCGTCGGCAGCTATTATCTCGACCAGAAAACGAACCTGGCGGAAGTGGCGTTCGTGGTAAGCGACGACTGGCAGAACCACGGCATCGGCACGTTCCAGTTGAAACATTTGATGCGCATCGCGCGCCGCAACGGCATCCGCGGCTTCACCGCCGAGGTGCTCACGGAAAACAAACCGATGCAGGCGGTCATCAACAAGTCCAACTGCAAGATCCGCAGCCAGCTCGCCGGCAACGTCTATAGCTACGAGATGGATTTTGAGTAACAACGTGTTGTAGCGGCGGTCTATGACCGTCGCTGATTGTTACGACGCTCGCAGAGCGCCGCTACAAAAATAGTCTGTTCCTTTTCCCGTTTCGGCGGACATTAACAGGCAAATGCCGGAGATGGACGACATCGCGCTGTTGAGGGAATACGCGGAAACCGCTTCTGAAAAGGCTTTCACCACGCTCGTCGAACGGTATGTCAACCTGGTCTATTCCACGGCATTACGCAGCGTCGCCAACACGCACGCCGCCGAGGAAATCACACAGGCCGTTTTTATCATTTTAGCCAGGAAAGCGGACAAGCTGCCCCGGCACGCGGTGCTCTCCGGCTGGCTTTATCAAACCACGCGGCTGACGGCGGCGAATTTCCTGCGCGGCGAAATCCGCCGGCAACGGCGCGAACAGGAGGCGTATATGCAATCACTGGCGAACGAACCGGGACCGGACGTGTGGCGGCAAATCGCGCCGCTGTTGGACGACGCCCTGGGCAAACTGGGCGAACGGGAACGCAACGCGATTGTGCTGCGGTTTTTCGAGAACCGGAGTCTGCGCGAGGTCGGGCTGGCTTTGGGCGCGAGCGAGGACGCGGCGAAGATGCGCGTGAATCGCGCGCTGGACAAGCTGCGGAATTTTTTCACGAAACGCGGCGTAAGCTCGACCACGGCCATGCTTGCCGGGGTGATTTCCGCCAACTCCGTTCACGCCGCGCCGATGGGGCTGGCCAAGACAATTTCCGCCGTGGCGGTGGCCAAGGGCGCGGCGGCTTCGGTTTCAACCCTAACCCTCATCAAAGGAGCATTGAAAATTATGGCCTGGACCAAAGCAAAAACGGCGGTCGTCGCAGCAGTAGTGATAATTTTAGCCGTGGGAACAACCACACCCGTCATTATTCATTATTACCGCACGAACCACTTATTTTTTACTTCGACAAGAGAATTGGCTGACAGCGACAACACAAATTATAAAACGCTAACAGGCATAACTCCGGCGGAGGTGGCGAGGACATTTTTTGAGGCATGTTCGCAAGAGGATTGGGCGGGGGTCTCCAAGTATTGGCCATCCGATCCACGTGTGAAAAATGCCGTTCCTGCCATCCCAGACGGGCTCAAAAAAATATACGGCGGCTTGGGAATCGTCAGCTTTGGCAAGCCGTTCAAAGGCAGGATCAGTATTGCCAAAGCGATTGCATTGTTGCCGGAGACGCGCTACCAAATCAGGTCAACTAACAGTGACTTTGGCTATCCGGGCGTGTTTGTGCCCTACGAAATTCGGTTGAAAGATGGCACGGTCCAGAAATGGCAATTGGCCATCCGGTGTGACAATCCCGAAAGCCGTTGGTATTTTGATGGTGGTTTATATTGGCAAGGCGCTAAAAGCCGCTGGTATTGGGATGGCGGGTGGTGATGACCGCAGTCGAAAAAGCGAAGTAGAAAGATTTGTTTCCGGTTTCCCGGTGCGGCGGCAATATACCGGTTGAAACCATGTCAGAACGAGACGACCGGTTGATTGCCGAATTCAACGCCCGCCGCAGCGAGGATGCTTTTGCCGCGCTGGTGCGGCAGCACGTCAATCTGGTTTTTGCCACGGCCGTGCGGCAGGTGGGCGATGCCGGCGCCGCCGAGGAAATCACACAAAACGTCTTCGTGGCGCTGGCGCAGGCTGCCGGCAAATTGGGATCGCACCCGACCATCGCCGGCTGGCTTCACCAAACCGCGTTGAACAAATCCCGCGAATGGCTCCGCTCCGAATTGCGCCGGCGCCAGCGCGAACAAGCCGCGGTCAATCTGGACCTGGCCAAGGCGGAAGGCGATTCGGTTTGGTCGTCGCTCGTGCCGCTGCTGGATGAGGCGCTCCTGAAGCTCCGCGAACCGGACCGGCAGGCGGTGATCTTGCACTTCATGGAAGGCCGGACCTTTCAGGAAGTCGGTTCGGCACTCGGCATGAACGAAGACGCAGCGCGCAAGCGCGTCAATCGCTGTCTCGACCAGCTCACCCATTTCTTCCGCCGCCGCGGTTTCGCGGCGCCGGCTCTTGCGGCTGGTGCGCCACTTTTCGCGCTTTCGTCGCACGCGGCGCCGGCGGGATTGGCGGCTTCCGCTACGACGGCCGGTGTGGCCGCCGCTCATTCTGCGGCTTCAACTTCAACCTTAACCCTCATCAAAGGAGCATTGAAAATTATGGCTTGGACAAAGACAAAAACGGCAATTGTGGCCAGTGTGGCGGCGATTCTGGGAATTGGCACAACAACGGTCGTCGTCGAAGCGTTGTTGCCGGTGCCTAACATTCAAGGCACATGGGAAGGCACGCTTGATATGAACATGCCGGGCTGGGGTGTTCGGCGTGGAGAGTCGCCGAAGACACGCTGGGTATTGAGAATAACTGGAACGAACGGCAGCTATCAGGCGAACTTCGACGACATCGACAGAGGCTACAAAGAGGTGTGGTTCAATACATTCACTTATAAGTATCCTTCCGTGCATGGTGAAATTCCGTCGTTAAATTTTTCGTATATCGGCACAGTAAATCGCTCTGGAAAGAAAATTTCCGGTAAAACGCACCAGAACGGTGTGGCCCAAGCTGTTCTGTTTGAGCCAACGACCAATCCGCCGCCGTTTCCCGAACCATTGACCGACGAAGAAATTGTGCCCCGCGCCGGTTCGGATTTACAGGGTTTTTGGACCGGAGTGATTAAAACAGGGAAAGCAGGGTTGCATGTGAACATAAAAATCGCCGAACCATCTGACGGAACCTTTCGCGCCGATTTCTATGTCCCTGATCAGGGCACAAATCGCCAACCCACTTCGGTCGCTTATGATGGAACAACCGTAAAGTTAATGCCGATGGCGGGCTACGGAATGTTTCAAGGCGAGTTGCGGAACGGCGGCATGGAAATGACCGGCAACTGGATTCAAGGTGGCCACCAGACACCCACAACTTTTGCGCGGACAAAATAATTGTCTCCTTTTGCCTTCGGCGTCCATTTATTAAGTGGATGATGAATGACGACATGGCGCTGGTGCGGGAATACGCCGCCAGCCAGTCCGAGCAGGCTTTTGAGACGCTGGTCGCGCGTCACGTCAATCTGGTCTATTCGGCGGCGTTGCGCCAGGTCCGCGATCCTCATCTGGCCGAGGACGTGGCGCAGGCGGTCTTCATCATCCTGGCGCGCAAGGCCGGAACGCTCGGCGACAAAACCGTCCTGTCCGGCTGGCTTTATCGTGCGGCGCGATTCGCTTCCGCCGACGCGCTGAAAACCCAACGCCGCCGCCAGTTGCGGGAACAGGAGGCACAAATGGAAGCCGTCACCAATCCAAGCCGGTCCGATTCAATGTGGGAACAGCTCTCGCCGGTTCTGGACGACGCGATGGCGCAATTGCGCGACAAGGACCGGAACGCAATTGTGCTGCGGTTTTTTGAGAACAAAAGCCTGGCCGAAGCGGGCGCGGCGATGGACTTGGAAAAGCGTGCGGCGCAAAAGCGCGTGGCGCGGGGCCTGGAAAAACTTCGGGTGTTTTTTGCCAAACGCGACATCTCAACCACCACGAGCATCATCAGCGGGGCAATGACCGCCAACTCGGTTCACGCCGCGCCCATGGCGCTGGCCAAGACGATTTCCGCCGTGGCGCTGGCCAAAGGCGCGTCGGCGTCGGCGTCAACCTTAACCCTCATCAAAGGAGCCTTGAACATTATGGCATGGACAAAAGCAAAAACGGCGGTCGTCGTGGGCGCGGGAATCTTGTTCGCCGCCGGGACGACGACGGTCACCGTCAAAGAAATCCGGCAACACCAGGACAACGAATGGCAGCTCGGAGAATTAAGCGGGATGACCTTGCAAAACGCGCCACACGAAACGAGAATTCTGCCGACAAAATCCAGGCAAAGGTCCCGGGCAAATGGGAATGGCGGGATGGTTTGGATGGCCAATGGAAGAACTTTGGGAATCAATGCGTCAATTGAAGAGATGTTGCGGGTGGCCTACTTGGATTATGGTTCGGTCAGCCAAAATCGAACTGTTGTCGACACGGTGGTCCCGACCAATAAATACGATTTCCTCTCAAATTTGCCGAACGGCGCAAAAGAAGCCCTTCAGCAGGCAATAAAAAGCAAGTTTGACGTCGTCGGCAGGTTTGAAACGATTGAAACCAATGTATTGTTTCTTAAAGTCAATTATCCCGATGCCGCCGGGCTGAAACCGGGCCTGTCGAAAAACAGTTCAACCAGCGATGGGAATGGGGAAATTTCGATGGCCAGCGCGCCGACCGATGATTTGGCACGCGAACTGGAAAACTATTTCAAAATTCCAGTCATCAATCAAACGGGCCTGACGAACAATTATGATTTCAAAATCCGTTGGAACGAACACGGCAAAAAGGTTGGCGGCGATCGTACCGACCATCGAAATCTCGAGGGATTGAAACAAGCGCTGACCGATCAGCTGGGCCTGGAACTGGTTCCGGGAACAGCGCCGGTCAAAATGCTCGTGGTCGAAAAGGCGGATTAACTTTGGACAAATTTTGTTTTCCGGCGCGTCTTTGGAGGAGGCGTTGCAGGGTTTTGCCGCCTTTTTGAAGGTGGGGGCGGGCAAATGTTGAAAATAATTGTCACGTTTTGACCGCCAGCGGACACTTATCCTTGAACAGGCGCATGTTACAAAGATCAGATGTTGAGTGTTTGTGCCGTAAAAATGTGAAACAAATCGCCGCCACAGGTGTCTATATCACCGTGACCCGGCATTTTTCATACAAATCTGGCGGAGCCGGTGTCTTTTTCAGCAGAGGCGTGGAATCACAATGTCCGCTTGCAGTTGGCGAGTGGCTTGCAGGCGGGCTGTCCGGCATGGGGGTTGCCGCTACAAAAATTGCGAAATCCTGTAATTCCGGGCAGTCGGCGATTCTGGCATGAATGTTTGCGGTTTTCGGTAACCAATCCGCAAAAAAACCTAAGAGTGGGAGTGAAGGGTCGTGTGAAAGTGAAGGGTCGCAAAAACAATGGTGGAACGGCGGGAGGCGCGTCGCGCGAAAGATGTTTGGGTCGCGCATCACGCATTCCGTGTCTCCCTCCGGCCTTCACGCTGATCGAACTGCTGGTGGTGATCGCCGTCATCGCCATTCTGGCGGCATTGCTGATGCCGGCGCTGTCCAGCGCCAAAAAACGGGCCGCGCAAATCGCCTGCGTCAACAACCTCAAACAACTCGGCGCGGGCATGAAGATATATGTGGACGACAGCCAGAATAATTTTCCCGGCATCGCGTCCCGATTGTACGGCTACCATCCGGAAGACTGGATTTATTGGCGGACGAACACCGCATATCCGCAGTTCGAAAAAAGTCCCATCCTCACCGCGCTCCCGGGCACACAACGCCCCTCCCTTCGGTGTCCGCTCGACATCAACGACACTGACCGGTTGAACGACACCCGCTTTTCGGACGGTTACGGCCCCTATCTTTTCAGTTACAGTTTTAATGGTTACGGGCTGGACGGTGACGGCAAAAACCTGGGCATGTCCACGGTGGTTGATGGTTCCGGCGGCTCGACTCAGGTCAGTCTTTTCAAGGAGAGCGCCATTCGCAACCCGGCCCGGAAAATCATGCTGGCGGAGGAGCCGGGTTCCAGCAGCAGCGATGAAAGCCGGGACGGCAGTTTCATTTGCGATGGCCGTTGGGTGGCTGCGCTTCCCAACGGCGGCCTCGGCGCCAACGATCTGCTGACCATCCGGCATGGCGGCAAGGCGGACGTCACCTTCGCCGACGACCACGTGGAGGCGGTGGACCCGGATTTCGGCGCCGACCCGGCCAATTCCCAACCGGACTTGTAATCAACAATCATCATGAACAAGAATTTCTCCGGAACCGGCAGAAACGGGTTCACGCTCATTGAACTGCTCGTGGTCATCGCCGTCATCGCCATTCTCGCGGCGCTGCTGATGCCAGCCTTGTCGGCGGCCAAAAAAAGAGCCGCCCAGGCCACGTGCATCAACAACCTGAAACAACTCGGCCTCGGCATGAAAATGTATGTGGATGACAACAACGGTAATTTTCCAGGCATTGCCTCGCGGCATTATGGCTATCATCCGGAAGACTGGATTTATTGGCGGACCAACACCACGCTTTACCCGTCGTTTGAAAAAAGCCCGATTCTCACCTCGGTTCCCGGTCTGCAGAAACCATCGCTCCGCTGCCCGCTGGATACGAGCGATGTTGACCGAAACACGCAAACTTATCCCGACGATTATGGCCCTTACCTTTTCAGTTACAGTTTCACCGGCTATGGTTTGAACAGCGACGGCGTCAACCTCGGAATGTCGTCGGTCGTCGATACTTCAACCGGCGTGGTGAATAAATCTCTTTTCAAGGAAAATGCCGTGCGCAATCCGGGAACCAAAATCATGCTCGCCGAGGAGCCGGGTTCGTTTATAGAAAGCCCGGACGGGAACGTGACCATTCAAGACGGGCGCTGGATTCCGGCGACGATAACCAATCCCACCGCTGATCCGCTGACCATCCGGCATGGCGGCAAGGCGGATGTGACGTTTACCGACGGTCACGTTGATCCGGTGACGCCGGATTTTGGGGCCGACGAGGCCAATTCCGAACCGGACCTGTAATGATTGGAAAAAGATTATGACACGAACAAAAACCATCACACTCGCCGTCGTCGCGGTCCTGCTGATTGCGTCGGCGGTGGCGGTAAAAATGATTTTCTTTCCATCGGTCAGGGAGGAGTGGTTTCAAACCAGCGGACAACGATTACGGCAGGTGCCGGAAGGGTTTGTCGTCGTTCGCCCGACGCATTTTCCGAAGTCGCCGACCAATGGAATGGCTTATGCCAACGGAGGAAAGCGCTGGATCGTTGGTCGCAACGTCACATTCCAACAATTGATGGCAATAGCTTACAGCTACAATCCGGG
>Ga0265340_10001430_pt1 | contig 13687 bp, 10 predicted proteins | sample 4CB225metaG_FD_202082 | JGI IMG/M metagenome (GOLD analysis project Ga0265340, IMG submission 202082) | Rhizosphere microbial communities from Carex aquatilis grown in University of Washington, Seatle, WA, United States - 4-CB2-25 metaG | ecosystem: Host-associated > Plants > Roots >...
AGGCGGGAATTGGCGTCCATCGGCTCCCTCCAGCCGAAACCGTGCCCGTACTCGAACACCATCAGGCCCCCACCGGCGTGGATCAGCGCCGTGGTGTTGTCGTCGCTGACCAGCACCTGGTGGTGCAGGGTCTGCCCCCGCCGCAGGACCGCACCAAGGGGGACATCCGCCTCGAACGGAGGGGACGGGTGGTACGAAGGGGCCGTGTTCGTCGTCCACAAGGCCCTGCCGTTGCCGTCGAGCAACACCACGTCACCGTCGTCGGTGACCTGGAGCTTCTCGGTTCCCTGCCCGGCCGTGCCGCTGCGCCACCCGTGCTTGCGGTGGTGGTTCCACACCGTCAGGTCGCCGTCCAGCCCCAGCGCGAGAACCGCCTGACCGTAAACATTCTCGGTAGACGCCGCCCAAAGCTGCTCATCGCTCGCGTTGTCGTAAAGGATCGTCCCGCCGCCCGTGTTCAGCAGAGCGAACCGCCCCGAGGGTGAGGTCAGCGACGAGGCATGCAGGTACTCCCCCAATCGCAGCTCCGAGCCGCCCTGGATCCGCCGTGGAGCATCGTACGAAAACGTCATTTCCATTACACGTCGCCCCGGGCACTTTCGTTCACCACCTCGAACCCACCACCAGGATCGGCCCGGCCGGCAGCGGGTACTCCTGGGCTCTAGCGACAGTTGAGCAGGCCCGCACGTTCCTTGTCGGCCAGGACCCGCTTCGCGGCGGCGGCCAGTTGCCGGGCAAATCGGGGTGAGCGCCCGGCCTGCCGGCTCAGCGCCCGGGTCATCACTCCGGCATCGTGGGTGCGGACCGAGAGGGCCAGGTCGCCGCCGGCCGCCACGAACCGCACGGCCCGGTCACCGACCGGGACGGACTGGACGGCGACGGCGCCGCCCAGATCGTCCGAGACGATCACGCCGGTGAAGCCCATCTGCCGGCGGAGCAGGCCGGTGACGATCCGGGCGGAGAAGGTCGCGATCGACGACGGATCGAGCGCCGGGTAGCGGGCCGAAGAGATCATCACGGCCCCGGCCCCGGCCCTGATGGCGGCGGCGAACGGGTCGAGCGCCGGATCCTTGCGCGTGGTCCGGGGATCCACCGCGGCGGCCGAGGTGTCGGTGTTGACCCGGACCCGGCCCAGGCCCGGGAAGTGCTTGGCCGTGGCCGTCACCCCCTGCTTCTGCAGGGCAGTGACCACCGTGGCGACGGCGGTCGCCACCGCGGCCGGCGTCGCGCCGTATTGCCGATCATGGCGGCCGATCGGTGGATTGTGCTGCGCCGTGCCGGCCGGGACGGTGTCGGCCACCGGGGCCAGATCCAGGGTGATGCCGACGGAGGACAGTTGCCGCCCCCACAGCCTCGACCGGCTCCGGAGGGTCGCCGCAGTCCAACTGCCCTGGACGGTCGCGCTCGGAATGCGGGCGAACCCGGGACTGCGCAAGGTCTGGACCGCTCCCCCTTCCTGGTCCACGGACACGTGCAGGGGCACGCCACTGGAGTCCGCGCGTTGCAGGGCCGCGAGCCGGGCCCGGAGCAGGGCCGGGCTCACGCCGGCCGGGCGGACGAGGAATACGGCGCCGAGGTGGTTGCCGCGGACCAGGCTCGCGTACCGGTCAGGATGGTCGGCGTCGATGCCGACCATCACCACCTGCCCGGCCTGTTCAGCGCGAGACATCCGGGCCAGGGTCCGATCCACGCAGTCCGCCGGCGACGTGGCCGCGGTCGTCGCCGTCGCCGATTCGGTTCGCGCCGGCGCTCGCTCGGCCCCGGCCGGCGTAGGCGCAGCGAGGGCGGCCGGATCCCGCCGGTGGCCATCGACGGCGAGACGCGGAAAGGCGAGGGAGCACAGCAGCGCACCGGCGACAATCGCGCACGGGACCGGCCACCTCCAGTTCCGGGTGAGATGGCGACCGCGACTGGTGGACAAGGTCCCATCCAATGCCGACCGGGCCCCGCCCCGGGCACCGTGTCGACGGATTGTCATTGTTGTGACCAGGCGGCCGCCGATTGTCAATGAACCGGCCTGGGTGAACGCCGGGAACCGGCGACGTGATGTTCCTGCGCTGCCTACGCTGGTTTTCACCGGGTCCGGGTCCTGCGGCCCAGGCCCAGTCGAGTCCGGCTGAAGGGAACTCGATCGTCGTGGCCCTAGAGGAACTCATCTCCGTCCTGGCCGAGAACTGGGACGACGTGCTGGATCGGATGGATCCGCAGGCGGGTGCCGAGCTCAGCCACCTGGTCCGCCGGATCATCACTGGCGATTCCGACGAGATCATCGACGCCGCGATAGAGCTGGCTCCGCTGCTGCTGGCCTGGCTTCCGGCGGCGCATCCGGCGGCGGCAGCGGCGCGCTCGGGCGGGTACCGGCGCAGCGGTGGCCCCCCCGGTCCGCTGGTCTCCCCCACCCTGCTGGCCCGACTGGATCGGCTCGGCCTGCGGCCGGCCCTCCTCGATCGGGATATCAGCGGCCCCGAACCCCTCGACCCGGAAGAGATCTGGGCCGGAGCCCGGCGACGGCTGCTGCAGGCCCCGAGCATGTCCGCGGCCCAGGTCACTGCCCTGGGGAACGATCCGGTCCGGTCGGAACTGATTCGCCTGGAGCGCGACGACGGCACCGCGCAGTGGCCGCTCTTCCAGTTCGGCCCGGACGGAGCGCTCCTGCCCCTGGTCCGACGAATCAACGAGATGCTCGGCGCCGGGGACGATCCCTGGGGAGTGGCCGACTGGTGGCTGGGCCCGAACGCCTGGCTGGACGGTGTTCCGGCGCAGTTGATCGGCGTCCTGGCCGACGAGGTGCTGCTGGCCACCGCAGGCACGATGGCGGAGGACTGACATGGTCCTGACCCCGCCGGACCGGCAGACAATCGTGCCCCGCTTCGCCACGATCCGGGCCGGGACCACGTTCTGGCGCATCCAGCATGACCGGTACCCGGACATCTTCAATCCCCGGCCGCACATCGAGCCCTTCGGCGGCGGCCGCTTCGACGCCAACCAGCTCAACCGCTACCCGTTCTGCTACCTGGCCTTCGATCCGAGAACGGCCCTGTGCGAGCGGCTGCTGCGCTCGCTGCCCTTCCCCGCCGGCGGCGCCGACCGGGTGCTTCCGTTCGCCGCGGTCGATGGACGCAGCCTGCGAGCGGTCCGGACCATCGCGGAGCTGAGACTGCTCGGGCTGCGCGACACCCAGGAGCTGGCTCGGGTACATGCCGACGAATGGCTGGTCCAAGCCGAACCGCACGACTATCCGTACACCCGCGGGTGGGCCCACTGGCTGCGCCCACGGGCTCCGGAGGCGGACGGCTTCGTCTGGCCCTCGCGCCGCAATCTGTCGTCGTTCGTCCTGGTCCTGTTCGGCGATCGATGCGAGAAGGCCCTGGAGTGGGATCCGCGCGAGCCGGCCGTCGACCTGGACAGCAGCGCCGGCATCGCGCGGCTGAACCGGGAATTGGCGCCTTACCGGGTAACCGTGGGGCCGCGGAACCGCTCCCGCGCGGGTTTCGCGGGGTCGGCCTCGTGACCGGGGACGCCCACCTCGATCCGGCCGGGGATGACGACGACCTCGTTCTGCGGGAGGTGCTCGCCTGGAAGGAGCGCCGGCTGGAGGAGATCGAGGCCGAACTGCACGCGGCCACCGACCCGGGTGAGATCAGCCGGCTCGCTGCCGATCTGGCCCTCGAGCTGATCCTTCAGTACGAGTTCCAGGGTGACTTCGAGGATCAACTGGGAACGCCGGAGACCGAACTCCTGAACTCCGCGCTGGCCTGCGCCAGGATCGTCATCTCCCACCGACCGGACGGCTCCGCCGACCCGGTCCGGGTGCCGCTGGGTCTGGCCCACCAGTATCTGTACTGGTTCGCTGACGGGGACGAGCGCGAGCATCTCGACGTCGCCCTCCAGTACTTGCCGCCCTGGATCCCGACCATCACGGACCATCAGGAGCGGGCTTATCGTTGCTACCAGGTCGCCCGCACTTTTGTCGCCCGGTTCGCCGAGGGCTCCCCTGACCCCGAAGCCGACCTGACCAGCGGCATCCACCTGTTCGATGCGGTGCTGAGCGCACCCGACGAGGCCGGTCGGCACGAGGAAGCCACCAACCTCCGGGCTCAGGCCCTGACCGAACTCTGCGAGCTGATCGACGACCAGGATCAGGAACTGCCGGCCCTGATGACGACGACACTGACTGCCTTGGACGACGCCGCCGCCCTGCTCCGGTCCGACCAGGACCCCGGGACGACCCGGGAGGCAGCCCGGCTGGCCGAGATGGCCGGCCGGCTGCGGCACCGCCGTTACCGGCTCGAGCTGTCGCCGCCGGACGCGTCCGACCTCGCCCGGGCGATCGAGCAGTTGTCGACCGCCCGGGACGCCCTGGCCCCGGGGGACGACATCCGCTTAGCCGCGCTCGCTTCACTCGCCGAAGCGTTAGCGGACCGGGCCGGCGACCACCCGGCGGCCCACGACACACTCGAGCAGGCCCACTGCCTGCGGGAAATGCTGGACCACCTTCCGGACGACGGCGATCCGGACTGGGTCTGCCTGCCCCTGAACCTGGCGACCACGCTCGTCCGGCAGGCGCAGCGCCGGCAGGAGTGGCTGCCGGAGCTGGATGAGTTGCTTCCACGGCTGGTCGCGCTGGCTCCGGCAGTCCACGATCCCGAGTACCAGCTCGTGCTCGCCTGGAATCTCGGCGCGTCGTACGCCGTCCGCTTCGTGTCCTCCGGCCCGCCCGCGGGATCCAGCCTGGTCGACGCCGAGAAGGCTCTGACCTGGTTGCAGCGGTGCCTCGACAGCCCCCTGATCGACGCCGAGGGCGGCTCCTCCGTACATCACCTGATGGGCGCCGTCCAGATGATGCGAAGCACCCGCTCCCAGGGATGGACCCCTCACCTGGGACTGGACTGGATCAGCCGGCTATCCCTTCCCGCGATGGCGGCGGATCCGGACCGCAACCAGGCCGGAGCCCACTTCCTCGCGGCCCGGCCCGACCCGACAGCCGACTTCCTGCTCACCCTCATCCGATTAGAGCGACTAGTCGGAAACGAGTCCCAGGGGGAACCCAGCGACGCGGAACTGCGCCGGCTGGTCGAGGATTTCGAGAAGGCCGGCCCGGCCTCGATTCCCCTGTCCACCGGTCTCGGTGTCGGCCTCCTCCCGGCCATCCTGCTGATCGAACTGGCCCGGCGCGGCTCGGGGACCGAGGACCTCGATCGGGCGGTGACCATCGCCCGGGCGATGCTGGTGGAACTCACCCCGGACAGCCCGATCCGCGCGGTGGCCATGCAGTCGCTGGGCCGGGCCCTGGCCCTGCGGGCCGAACGCCGGTCCTGCCTCGAGGAAGCGGTCGAGGCCGAACAATCCCTGACCCGGGCCCTGGAGATTTCCACGGCCTCAGGCCAGCAGTTGCCCGAGCTCCGGGAGGATCTGGCCCAGGCGCGGGCCTTGATCGCATCGCTGCCGCCGGAGCCACCCACCCCGCCGGAGCTGACCGTCCTGGAGTTCGAGCGGCTGGAACGGGACGTCTCCGCCCTCGGGACTCACACCCCGACCACGGTCTCGGCCCAGCTTTTCGTCGATCTGGCCGAAGCGCTCGACCGGCGCGGCGAGCGCGGCCGGGCCATCTCGGTCGCCCACCGGGCGCTGCTCGAGTACGCACGGGCGGTGCTGGTCAGCGACGGGCCGGACAGCGGCCTGGCCGTGGCCCGGGCCGGCGGTCGGCAGGTGGAGCGGATGGCGCGCCGGTGCCTGGACGCCGACGATCCGGAATCGGCGATCGCGGTCCTCGAGGCCGGCCGCGGCTTGGTCCTGCACGCGACCACCCTCACGGTCGGGGTGCCCGAACTCCTGCGGCTCAGCGGCCACGAGGGGCTCGCGGCCAACTGGGAAGGGAGTGCCCTCGAACCGTCCGAGCGGGCCACGATCCTCAGCGCACTGGATTCCCCGGCCGGAATCATGTTGCTGGCCCCGGTAACCGTCGACCGGATCGGCCCGGCACTGTGGGCTGCTGAACTGGACGCCCTCGTCTACCTGGTCCCAGGCGGGCCGGGGCCCGGCGCGGCCCTGCTGGTCGGGGAGAACGGCGAGGTCGACCATGTCCGGTTGCCGCTGCTGCGCCACGTCGAACGAGGTCCCGTGGCCGAACTGCGGGACGCTCGCCGGGAGGCGTTTCTCGATCGCCGACTGGATGAGCTCGACCCGGCCCATGATCCGGCCCTCCGCCGCTGGCACGACGCGCTGGAACAGGCGAGCGAATGGGCCCACGCGGTCGCCATCGGACCGCTCCTCGAGTTCATCGGCGGGTGGGGCCGGCGCCGGCGGCCCCGGCTCGGGCTCGTCCCGACCGCGTCGTTGACCATGGTGCCCTGGCATGCGGCCCGCCACCGAACCCAGGGCGAGGTTCGATACGCCTGCCAGGACGCCCTTTTCTCCTACGCCGCCTCGGCCCGGCAGTTGATGGACTGCACTCGCCGGCGTCGGCTGCCGCTAAACGCTTCTGCGGTGTTCGTGGCCAACCCTTCCGGCACCCAGATCTGGCCGTCGATCAGTGCGGCGGGAGCCCGGGAGGTGTTCTACCCCGGCGCCGACTATTTCGGCTACCCCGCATCCCTGTCCGGCCGACGACCGGGCACGCCGGAACAGGTGCTGGCCCGGTTCGCCTCGACTGAACAGGACGGCGCCTCCATGTTGCAGCTCAGTTCGCACGCGAGCGTGCATGACTCTTCCACTCGTTCGTCCTTCGAACTCGCGCACGGTGCGCGGCTCACGGTCGCGCAGATCCTGGCGCGGGCCCGCGGGCGCCACCCCGATGCCCCTGGGGGGCTGGTGATCTGCGACTCCTGCATGACGGACCTGACCGAGGACGACCATGACGAGGTACTCACCCTGGGAACGGCGTTCCTGGCCGCGGGCGCGGTGAGTGTGATCGGAGCCCGCTGGCCGCTGGACGACCGGATGGCCGCGGTGATGACGTTCGTGCTGCACCATCACCTCTCTCAGGGTCTGGGGCCGGCGGACGCGCTGCACCGGACCCAGTTGTGGATGCTGGATCCGGACCGGCCGGTCCTGTCAACCATGCCGATCGCTCTGGCCCGGGAGGCTCATCGGCCGGAACTGGCCGATCTCGCGTCCTGGGCCGCTCTGATCCACCAGGGTCAATGACGGCGTCCGGCCGGTCCCACCGTGGTCTAGGAGGACATGATGCCCGACAATGACTCACCTACCGGCGGCCTGTGGAGCCGGGAGTTGCTTTTCGGCGGCAACCCGCCGTCAGGGTCCGGTCCGGCACCAGCAGCGCCGCCGCCCGTGGCCGACCGAGGCGAGCCCCTGACCGGATCGTCGACGCCCACGGTCCCGGTCGCGGCGCCCGTCCCCCCGGCCGCCCCGCCCAGCCGGCTCGAGCCGGCGCCGCTTCCCCGGGATCTCCCGCCGCCCGCGAATCTCCAGCCGGCACCGGGGTTGCCCCCGCTCGACCCGCCGCTGTTCGAGCGCCCCTCACCGGGTTTGCCCCGAGGCCGTTACCTGGCCATCGGTTTCGTCGCTGCGATTGTCTGTGCGGCGCTGGCGATCGGGATCACCGTCGTGCACCAGGCCACCTCGTCCGCCTCGTCGTCCCCCGGCCCAACGTTCGTCCCGGTGCCGACCACCGATCCAGTGCCGACCACCGATCCGGTGCCGACGCCGGACTTGAACGGCACGGCCTTGACCCGGCTGGAGCAGTACCGCCGGCAGGACCTGGCCCGGGTCACGCTCGGCGGTCAATGGGTCGCCCAGCTCGCCTCGAAAGCACCCGGACTGTATGACAGATACCACAGGTCCCAAGACGGCAGCCACACGGTTCAGCTCGTCGACATCCTCCGGGAACACGAGGATCTGCGCAACGGCGACCTCGGAGACGTCTTCCTCCTGCTCAGTACCGATTACGGCCAGCGCAAGCGCTACCACGGCCAGGCGCTGTGGGTCACGTTCCTCGACAACGGGTTCTCCTCGGCGACCGACGTGCACCGCTGGTGTGACCAGACTTTCGCAACGTACTCGAGGGCGCATCGTGATGATGCCTGCGCTCCCCGCCGGCTGAAGCCGCCGGCATGAGCCGGGAACTGCTCCTGCCGGAGCCCGAACCCGACGACGAACGGCCCCTTTTCGGGGCCTTCGACGGTCGCCGGCCCGATACCCCCGGGCGGCCGGGGCCGACCAGCACCGGCCCGACCGCATCCCCGTTGGGCGCAGGCCCGAACTCCGCCGCGAGATCAGGTCTCCTTCCGGCCGGGAAGACCTGGCGGCAGAGGACACGGCCGCGGAATACCTGGCCACAGGATGCCTGGCCGCAGAAGATATGGCTGCGGCCGAAACGCCGCGACGTTGCGGCCGATCGTTCCGCAGCCTCGAACAGCTCGAAGGACGGCCTGGTGACCAGCGGCTCCGCGCCCGAGGGCTACCTGACCGCGGCGGGGGTGATCCAGGCAGCCCATTCCGATCTCCGGCATCGGCCGATGATCGGGACGGCCGCCGGGATGGTCCTGCTCGCTCTTGTCCTGGTGATCGGCCAGATCACCGGATCCGATGCCTCTCCCGGTCGCGATCGGCTGGTGCCGACCGTCGCCGCCCTCGCCGTGGTCACGGCACTCCTCCTCGGTCTGCTGGTGACCACGGCTCTGACCTGGCACGGGGTGGCTCGCCGGGTGCTTCCCCGGGCCGCGCTCCGGCGACCGGGAGAGTATTGGTATCCGCAGACCCAGGTCAGGGTGCGCCGACTGGACGGCGCCGAGCTCGACCTGCTCCTGGCCGGAACGCCGGACCCGCCGCTGCAACCCGGGGCCACGGTGCGGATGCCGACAGCACGGCCCCGCGCCCTTCGACGTGCCGTTGCCTTACGTGGCACCGTCGCCTTGCCTGGCACTGGCGCCTTTGGTCGTACCGCGACGGGTCGCCGAACCCTGCGGACCCGCCGTCTGGATCTGCTGGCCGGCCCGGAGGGACCCCTTGTCGCCATCGTCGCCGGGATCTTCCCGGCGCCGGCCAAACTGGGCCGGGCCTGCGACCGGCTGGGCACCTTTGTCTGTGTCGCCGTCGCAGTGATCGGGCTGGCCCGGGTGCTCGGCGCCTGAACGCCAATTCCAGGACCACCTCCAGCCATTCCAGGACCACCTCCAGCCATGATCACCGACGGCGCCCGCGAAAAGGTTTACGGTCACAGCCGATCCGAGGGCCCAGACGGCGATCTTGCGCCTTGGCTCACTCACCGCCGTCTCGAGCCGGACCCTGAGCGTGCAAGAGGGCAGGGCACCTCCCGGCCGAAGGCTGGGGGATCACGAGAGTCAATCTGGCCGTTTGGGACGCCACGAGGCCTGAAACGGGCCTATTTTCCGGTCAGTGGTTGGGTGCCGGCACCGGATCGGTGGATCAGGTCGAACCCGCCCCCCGGACCTCCGGTCGGACCGGAGCCGATCCCGCCGGATCCGATCCCGCCGGAGCCGATCCCGCCCGTGACGAGTACCCGTCGTCCCCCCCGGATCCCGTTCTGGTCCGTCACTGCGGTCACCGCCCGGCCGGCCGGGACCGCACGCTCTCGGCCCCAGGTGCGGATGTCCTCGATCTGCTCAGGGTTGGTCCGGCTCAGCGGGCTGGTGTTGGCGAACGAGTTGAGCACGAAGTCCAGGGCCACCGGCTCGTGGCTGAGCAACATCTCGGCTCCGACCTCGTACAGCGCGGACTCGATGTCGGAGCCGGCGAAACCGTCGGACATCGAGACCAGCTTGTCCAGCAACGCCGGGTCGGGTTCGGTCTTGACGTAGCGGCAGTGATGCAGCGAGATGATCTCGCGGCGATCGTCCTCATCGGGCAGGTCGACGAAGAACAGTTCATCGAAGCGACCCTTACGCAGTAACTCCGGAGGCAGGCTGCGCACGTCGTTGGCCGTCGCCACGACGAACACCCGGTTACGCGATTCCTGCAGCCAGAACAGGAACTGCCCGACCAGCCGGCGCCCGACCCCGGTGCTGTCGTTCTGCCCGGCCAGGCCCTTCTCGATCTCGTCGATCCACAGCACGCAGGGAGCGACCCGATCGGCCGTGCCCAGCGCCTCCCGGAGCCGGCCCTCGGACTGCCCGACGTACTGGCCCAGAATGCTGGCCAGGTCCAGCCGGTACAGAGGCAGCTTCCATTCGATGGCGATCGCCTTGGCCGACAGCGATTTCCCGCAGCCGGGAACACCGACCAGGAGCACACCGCGCGGCGGGCGAAGTTCGGTGCCGCGCAGATCGGCGACCATCAGCTCGTGCCGGCGGCGCAGCCAGGTCCGGAGGCTGCTCAGCCCCCCGACCGTGGTCTCCGACTCGGAAACCTGGACCCGTTCCAGCCCAGCCAGGTCCCCGAAGATCCGGTCCTTGTGACCGGCGACGGCCAGCACGTCGTCCTGAGTGACGCTGCCCTTCGTGACCAGCGTGGCCAGGATGTTGACGGCTTCGCCCTCGGTGATCCCGACCAGGTACTCCGCCGCCCGTCGGGCGTCCTGCTCGGTCCAGGAGATCTCCACCCGGTCACGCTGCTCGCCGAGGAATTCCACCACGATGTCGAACATTTCGGCCGCGTCGGGCAGGTCCAGGGTGACGTGCATACCGAGCCTCTGCAGACCGCTCCACACGGGTGAGTCCGTGACCAGGATCAGGCTGCCGGAACTGGCCTCGGCCAGCCGGGCCAGCTCGGCCACGTGCCGGGTTTCCGGCGTGTCGTCGGTGAGGTCGAACGGCTCGACGAAGATGAACGAAGCCTGGGCCCGGTTGCCGAACTGGGTGGCCGCGAAATCCATCGCCCCGGTCAGGGAGCGATCATCGGTGACCGGCGTGTTGTTCCGCAGTTCCCGCAGCCCGGTGGCCCGGGTGTAGATCCAGAACGGCAGATGGGTCCGGCGGGGGTCGGTGGCCACCCGTTTGATCAGCCGCAAGGCGCGGGTCTGCTCGATCGTCCGGACCGTGATCACCGGCACCCGGGCGGAGACGTAGCCGTCCAGGTCGGTCTGCGCCGCAGCCAGAGTGGACATCAGGGCCCTTCGATTCGGTCGGTCGGAGGAATTCAGGGTTCGGATCAATCGAGGATGACCCGGCGGTGCCGCGGAGCGGCCGGGTCGAGCATCCATTCGGTGCTGCCGGGCCCCGATTCGACCGCGGGCCCGGGCGGTTGGCTCAGGACCGCGGTGAGCGGGTTGTCGCGGATGGTGCGGCGCCGGGCCTCGACGATGCGGCTGGAAACACCGCGGGCGGCGAACCGGTCAAGATCATCCTCCAGGGCGACCTGCGTCGAGCGGATCTGCCGATCGACGATCTCCACCAGGCGCCGGCGCAACTCCTCCGGCAGCGCCCGGTGGTCGGCCAGCGCCCGGATGCTGTGCAGCCCGGCCCGGGCCTGGGCCAGGGCACGGCCGACGGAGAACTCGTCGGTCTCGGCGGCCATCGAGCGGGTCAGCCGATCGGCCCAGTCCTGCAGCCGGGTGGACAGCGCCCCCGTGAGTCGATCGGTGAGCCGGACCAGGGTCTCGGGGTTCAATTCCGCCGGGTCCACGACCGGCAGGAGCTCGATCCCGGTCGCGTCGCCGGTGGCCCACCGTCCGAGGAAGCCGGCCCAGTCGTGGTACGTCCCCCCGCTCAGCCACACGATCAGTCCCGCCCGCGGCGGCTGACGGGGGCTTCTCCGGGCGGCAGCGGTTCCCAGTCGGGCAGGCCCTGGACCATCCGTCGCGCTCGCTGGGTCACCGGCTCGGGCGGGGCGCTCGCGGCCGCCTGCCGGGCCCAGGGCACGGTCTGACTGCCGGAAGCGGAACTCTCGTCGTCCACCATTTCCGATCTCCTCGCTGTCTCCTCGCTAGCTGCTGGTGAGGGTGCGCTGCTCGAACCGCTGGATCGGCTGACCGGACTTTCGCAGGTCGTCGAGCATCGCCCGGACCTGTGTCTCCTTGCCATCGGCGGCGCTGAACCGGCTGGACCAGTCCACGAGTTCGGCCCCGGCCTGGCGCAACTGGCTCAGGGACTCGCTTTTGGCGTTCGTCAGCACCCGCTCCATCTCGGCTCGTTTCTTCTCCAGGTCCTGGCCGTGGGACCAGATCACCCCGCCCCAGATTGCACCGACGACGAGCGCCACAACGAACCCGGAGATCCAGGAACCGCTGGCGCCGATCAGCACGAAAATGGCCAGCACGGCCAGGCCGGGCAGGATCGCCTTGGCGGCGTAGTCGTACCGCAGCGTGTCCAGGAAGGCCCGGCCGGCCCGGTCCCAGTGCCGGCCCAGGCTCTGCTCCAGTTCGGGCATGGGCCTGACGAAGGACCCGGTCCAGGTCGGCAGCTTGAACGCACCGGCCGTGCTGTTGTGGGTCGAGTCGAACCGGGCCTCGACATCGGAAGGGAGGCGCTGGCGGTAGTCGGCGCTGAACTGCTCGTGGGCCTGGCGGAACCACGGCTCGCAAGCCGAGACCGCCACCCGCTGAGTGGCCCGGGACACCCCGATCTGCTCCGGCAGCAATGCCGAGATGGACTGGATGGTGAGGTAGTCAAGGGTGTCGTCGCGGGCGGCGGCGTGTTCGTCGGCCTGCTGCCCGGCGACGTCGATGTCCCCCTCGGCGTCGATGATCGCCCGCTGCCGATCGATGCTCCGCTTCAGCGGAAGTTCCTCGGGGTCGTACTCCCGGACCAGGCCGTCAAGGATGTCATCGACCGCGTCCTCGATCCTGGCGCTCGGCCTCGGTTCCTCCGCCATCATGGCCCGGTAGGTGTCCAGCAGCGCCTGGTGGACCTGGGCCGACCCCAGCACCTGGCTCAGATCCGGCCACTGCGGCGAGACGGCCGACAACTTCGGGAACTGCTCCGGCCCCGGGGTCGTCCGGTACCGGTCGATCTCCGCCCGCCAGCGCGCCACCTGCGCCGCCGTGGCGGCCTCGTCGTCACCCAACTGCTCGGCCCAGCCGGCCAGGGTCTGCTGCACCAGCTCCCGGCCGGCCGCCCCGAACGCACCCTGAGCGATCGCCTCGAGGATGACGGCGAAGTCACGGCCCAGCGCGGAAGGGTCCAGGGCACCCAGGTAGTGCCGCAACCAGCGGGCCGCCGGAGTCAGCCGCCCCTGCCGGCGCAGGACCAGGCTGAAGAACAACGCGGTCCGGCTCGGGGAGCGGGAGAACGCGACCAGGATCGCCTTGTCGCACAGCCGGCGATCATCCTGCGCCCAGGCGGACAGGGCCACCAGGGCCGGAGCCAGCCAGTACCGCGGAGCGTCGATCATCAGCTCCTCGCCGATCGTCCGGACCGTGTCCGACGACACCAGCCCCACGTCGAACGCCTGCAGCAGCCCGGTGGCCGAGCGCCGGACCTTCTTGTAGTGGCCGAACTGCTGCTCCAGATTGGCCTCCAGGCTCCCCACCCGGGCCTCGGCCTGGAGCAGGTTCTTGTCCCGGTCCGCCTTCTGCACGAAGTGACGGAATTCGGCCGCGAGGGCGCCGAGTTCGGTGCGGGTCTCCTGCTGGGTCAGGGCCACGCCGCTGACGCCCTGGGAGACCTGGGCGACCTGCTGCTCCATCCGGACGACCAGATTGTCGAGCCGATCAACTTTCCGGTGCAACTGGGAGTCGTGATCCACCACGTTGTTACTCCGATCCGGAGGGGACAGCGGTGCCGTCGGCTCGGACCGCGATGACCTGCCCGCTGGCGTAAATCTCGACCAG
>Ga0265340_10001431_pt1 | contig 13680 bp, 17 predicted proteins | sample 4CB225metaG_FD_202082 | JGI IMG/M metagenome (GOLD analysis project Ga0265340, IMG submission 202082) | Rhizosphere microbial communities from Carex aquatilis grown in University of Washington, Seatle, WA, United States - 4-CB2-25 metaG | ecosystem: Host-associated > Plants > Roots >...
AGAATGCGATGGGTCGGACGCGGTTCGTGTTGAAGTGGCGCGAAGGCTGGCTCCATCACTAGCGGATTTGCGTTATCTTTCATGGCAGCATGGATGATACGTTGGAAGACCGTGCGGATGCCATGGGGTGTTTCCCTACCAACCGCGGATGAACGCGGAATTGACGCTGACAAATCTTCGGCGCACACTCGCCGCATGGCAAAAAACCGCTGCTAATTCTTCATTGGCTCCAAGCGGTGATTTCGACAGGCTGTAGGACAGAGCCGGAGCAGTCGCGTTTCTAACTCGGTTGGCCGGGATGATTTTCGGTGAAAGAGCCAGATAAAAATCTTCCGGGGTAGACCTGGACAGCACTGGATGTGGGTGGCCCTTGTGTTGAGGCGTTCGGAATGATAAGTGAAAACTCCTCTCCATTGTGACAGGGCAGGCCAGTAACGTGAAGCTGCTTCGGTGTTGATTTTCAAATGGGTGACGTTTTGTCATGCCATTGGTTGCCATTCACTCAACTATGCCGCCAAAATAGCCATAGGCGTCTGCATTTCCCCAGCCATACACTTCAACGCCCACCGGCTGCGAACTCGTCACCTTATGCGCGCCGCTATTTGTTATCGTAATTTGCGCTCCGTAGTAACCGCCCGTTCCAATCGCCACAAAGTTGGTCACTGCAATGTGCGAACCATCCACCAGCGTGTTGGTTATGGCAGACTGTGCCACAGTGATATTCAGATAGTTCTCGTCAAAATCTCCGGTCACGTCATTGTTGGTGGGGGTAAAGACCGTGTAAGAATTCAAATAATGGCCAGTGGGCGGCAGCAAGATTTCGCAGGGATTAACGCCGGAGCGCGCGGCGAGCATAAATGAAAATGCCACTGCCCAGCAAAAGCAACCATGACGGCGAAGGTTCAGGAATCGGTGTGGCGGTTATGGCGAATTGAGCAATGCCAAAATATGGAGTTGTAGACCAACCTGAAGTGCCATTACTGGAATGGAGAACAGCATTATCAACGCTCCAATCACCACTAGCACTAGGCGGGTATGCGCTCTCGCTCCACTCATAAGAGCCATTGACAATTGTTGTTCCAGCCGTAAGCACAATGAAATAAAATGTGCTTGGCGACAATGTAAGATTTGAAGCAGGCGTATAAGCATAAATGCCAGCAGTTGAGGGATTAGCAGAACCGTTCAGCGTGCCCAGGCTGCTCCCGGGAAGAATGGCACCTACAAAACTGGACTTTGCATAAAGCATGACCGTGAAGCCGCTGGGATTGCCCAAGGCGTCCGCCATTCCCAATTGAATGGAGTCAAGCATATATCCGCCGGCATTGTTTCCCGTCTCAAACAACGCCGCCAGCCAGTAATCGCTTGCCACAGAGGGGCTGCCGGTGGAGGTTGGATTTAAACTGGACACATAAACCGTCCCCTGCGCCTGAACAATCTGCGAAGCAATCAGCACGGTCACAAATAGAACGATAATTTTTTTCATAGAAATTTATTTGTTATATTATATCATATAAATTGTCATTTGACCGCACCGCCGAAATAGCCATAGGCATCGGAATTCCCCCATCCGTAAACCTGAACTTCCACCGGTTGAGAACTGATTGCCGTGTGCGAACCGCTGTTTGTCACCGTGAGTTGCGCTCCGTAGTAACCGCTGCTGCCAATCGCCACAAAGTTTGTGGTTGCAATATGGAAACCATCCACCAGCGTATTTGTTATGGCAGACTGTGCCACAATGAGGTTCAAATAGTTCTCATCAAAATCTCCGGTCACGCCATTGTTGGTGGGAGTATATACGGTATAACTGTTCATCCAATGTCCCGTCGGCGGCAGCAAAATCTCGCAGGGGTCGCCTTCACGATTAGGCAGGTTATCAAATTGATATCCATTGGCAAACTGCGCCACCTGGATTGGCTTGGTGGCCTGAAATTGCACCGGCCCATCCAGAATGATGTCACAGAATGCCCCCGCCGCAAGGTTTGTGGTCACCGTTTCATTGGTGGTCGTTACTGTGTGGGGAAAGACAAGATTATTCACCACCGTGACCACCTTGCCCGTGATGGTGACAAGCGTATCATCATAAGCGGCAAGGACGCGATAAGTATCCCCATTCGTCCGTCCGGCAAAGGAAATCGCCAGCACATTCGTTCCCCATTGCTCCACCGGCGGTTGCTCCTGCACCAATGGATTCTGAGCCCCGGTATTCACATCAGGCACATCCGCGACATTTGCCCCCGCGAATACCGCAATCGGTTTGTCGGAAGTGACCATGGTGCCCGTCACATCGGACAAAGGTCCTTCTGTCCCGAGTTGATACGCCTCTCCCGGTTGCAATACAATGTTGGTGGAAGCCGTTGACAATCCGGCGCCGTCAGCCGTTGCCGATGGCGTGATGGTGACCGTGGTATTGACTGCCGTTCCCACAATGGCCAATTGAGAATATACAAAATAATCGTCTATCTCCGTCGGCCGGGCCATGACGCAGTAATTGGTGCCGAGTAGCGGCGTGGGATAAGCCGTGAAGGCGGCGCTTAAGGTATTAAGATAGTCAAATCCATAAACCGAAACCGGCTGGCTGGCGGTCACGTGGATGCCTTGGTTTTCAACGGCGTTAAAATCGGTAAGCATGACTTCTGCCGGAATCGGCACATTCGTCACAGCCCCGGCGGCCAGGGAAAAAGGCTGGCTAAGTAAAATCTGCGGGCATGAAACTGAAATCACTTCATCTCCATAAAAATTTATCCAATTAGTCCCGTTGAGGGTGAAACCATCTGAATAATAAAAATATTCAGGGCTGCCGGGGAGGTGGTAGTTCCAAATAGTCCATTTCCAAGAAAATTCGGTGGAACGGACAACCTGCAAATCCCCATTCACATACATGGAAGCGGCAACGGAGTAGTTCTGCATTTCCGATGGCGGCGTGTTCGTCAGCACATAAGTCCCGTTTACCAAAGGGTCGCCGGTGATGGTCAACACCGGCCCATTGACCGAACAAGTCACCGTTCCCGCCGCCGCCACCGGGCTGGAGACATAAAGCGACAGGTTATTATCAAATCCATCATATAAATTAAAAAACGCGACCCAGAAATTGGTTCCCAGGGAATCGTTCTCAATAAGGTCATTGGGCGAACCGAGCCGGTAAAAACCCTGCGCATCAACGGCATTGGAAACCACAAGATTCGTCTGCCCTGGATCAGTGCGGAGCAACCATTGCCATGAGATGGGCGGCGAAAGGTTCGTGCAATACAGTAAATCATATACGTCATTGGTTATATTCCACGGCAAATGGATCGCCAGCGTAGCCGTGCCATTCGTGACGGTAATGATTTGCAGCCACAAATCGTTGGTCGTGAATACTTGAGCTTGGAAACTGGAAAAGCCGCCGCCATTCGTGCCGTCACCGTCGCTGTTGGTGTCCGAATCGCCATCGCCGGGAAATGGCACATCCATCGTCTGTGCGCCGCTCCTGGTCGCTGAGGACTTTGCCAGTAAAACCGTGTAGTTCACGGCAAGGTCGTCAATTAAAAAGATGCCACTTCCTGAATCGTTGGTGCCCAGGCTCCACACATCCAGCTTTCTGACATTCCCCGGCAAAGGCGGCCACGGTTCCGGGCTGATTGGCGAGTGTTGGGCGGAGTAAAACGTTCCAAACATGTCACTGTCGGGCAATTGTGCGTAGGGAATCGGCGGCATTGCTTCAATGGCCCGCAATTCCACCTCGGCATCAGACAGGGAATTCCAATCCACGTTCGTGTCGGTCAATGAAATCGCGCCGCTTTGAACGGGCACGGTGGTGACTTGGGCCTGAATGAATCCCGACAACGCAATGATACCGCCGATGATTGCCAAACCGCCAAAACTATTTCTGATTAACTTCATTTTCCCTTTCACCCACGGAACGCTGTTACGGAACGAAAAAGGCGCGGACTCAACGCCCTCTGTCCTAGGCACCGCGAAGCGCCCTCACCAGAAGAACGCCAAGCCGCGCCGACTGGCGCGCGCTTGACATGTCTGATGATTCGAAATTCGCGGTTTCAGGACAGACCCGTAGCCAAAGCTACGCAGATTTGGTTTTGTTTTTTCTACATTCGTTTTGAAACGGCCTGTGCGACGATGCCGTCTTATCCATTCACTACGCCGCTTGCAAGAATTTATTTCAGAAATTTCCATTACTTCTTTTGTCATTACCGAAGCCAAAAAGGAGCGTCCGCGTTAAAACCACCTTCCACTGACGAAAAACATTTGCTTAGATGTTAATTGTTTGTCGAAGGCACAATCTCGTAACAACGCAAAAATCTTGAAAGAAAGCGAAGGAACCCGCGTATAAGCTGTGGAGGACAGGTGGGACGGGCTGTCAGTTTGGCGAAACAGGGCACGGGCAGCCGATGCAGAAACGGGGTCAAACTGGTTTCCAGGGCGAATGAACCGCGTCTGGAAAAACGGCCCGATTCAATTTTACAGAAATGGATTTATAATTATGGCAACCGGCGTCTTTGAATCGTTTTGCGAGATGATTGACGGCATACCGCCCGGATCAATTCTCCAGACCGTCGAGAACAGGTGTCATAAGCTGCAAAACGACGTGTTCTCGAAGCTCGTTCCGTATGGCCAGGAAGTGATTTCCATTTTGACCTTCAACCGCTTTCTCGCTTCCGCCAACGGCTACATCGAATTCTCTCCCAGCGTCCTGCCCGCGCCGCATCTCGCCTTTTTTCGAAAGACCGTTGCAAGGCTGGTTGAGGCGAAAGAGTTGCCTGCCGATTCTCTGAGGTGGTTCGACGAAGGGTTTTGCCATCCAATTGTTTCCGGAAAGCCCGCTTGATGCGCGCGGGTGGCAACGGGGACAGCAGAACACCCCGCGCCGCAGTGCCTGTTGGTCCATTGCGTCAAGCCTCGCATTGTCGCCAGACGCAATCCGAATCCCATCTTCAAGGATTCACGAGCTGATAAAACCTGTTGCCGGCGGCCGGTGACACAATCACTTGATTCTGGCTGTTAGTCACACTCACGGAATTGGTCACCATCGCCCAACTCGTGGTGGTCACATCCGGCTTTTGTTCCAGCCTGAAAGCATTTGACGGGGCGAGCCAGGAGAGGGCGACAGAATTGACGTTCGTGATTTGAATGGTCAAATAGGGCCTGCCCACCGACACGCCCCCCGGTGCTGCCGTAATGATTGGACTCGACTGGGTTTCGTTGGCCACAAAAGTGCCCACTCCGGTGGTGGTGTTGATGGAGACGATTTGGCCGCCGGACGTGAATCCAAACAAGGTTCCGTTGCCAAAATCCAAGGCCCACACACCAAAGCCAATTGCCCCGTTTTGGCCAATTTGGAGCGCCTGACCGGTGGAGGTGTTAACCAGGTAAAGTGTGGAGTTCTCAACCAGATTGGAGCTCTCCACCAAATAGAGGTTTCCGCCGCCGCCGAATTTGATGTCGAAAATGCTGCTGTTAACCCCCATGGCACCGACCAACGTGGCCGTGCCGGTGTTCGGATTGATTTGATATAACGCATCGCCTGAACAGCCGAACAGGATTCCATCCTGGCGAAATGCCAGGCCATAAATGTTGTTGCCACAGGCTCCCACCAGGCTCGTCGTCAGGGCGACGGGATCAATCAGGGCCAGCTCTGAATTCGCACTGCTTCCATACAGCAAACCTTCCGGGAGACGCGCCAAATCCTCGGTGTCACTCCCTGCAATTCCGTTCAGCGTGCCGATTGGCGTGAACACGCCGGTTTGCAAATCAATTGTCCCAAGCTGGTTGCCCGTCGCCGCATAATCAACAATATCGGCGCGTGCGATTCCAGGCGCTGTCAAGACGAGTGCCAATAAGGCCACACACCATGAATTCGTTTTCATATTAAAAAAATTGGCAGATTGTTTTGAAATCGTCCTCGCAGACCCGGAAAATAAACCCCGAACAGGGCTCGGGGCATGATGGCCGATATCCGGTCAGGTGTTTTTCGTGCGGAATCCACCCAGGCAATAGACGATCAGCCCTATGAACAGAATCAAGCCAATCCCGCCGCCGCCGATGGCGGGACCTCCAAGGTAAAACCCGCCGCCGCCGAACAACAGGAGCAGAACAAGCATCAGCAGTTAATAGATTCGTGGTTGAAAACTAGCACCCCGCCGAAACGGTTTGTATGGGGTATTCACCTGATATTGCCAGTCCCTCTCCTCATTCGAAACGGAGCGGGTTCGAGCCAGCCTGAAATGGGCGCGCTACGGCCCCTTCTTTTTGAATGTCGGGGGATTGTTTTCCGAATTTTCCTTCACCACCGCGATCATTTCCTCCATCCCTTCCTTGATTTCGCTCACCTGGGGATGCACTTCCTTGATGAGATCGTGCTCGATGCGGGACAGCTTTTCGATTCGCTTGCCTTGCTCGCGAAGCTGGTCCAGGAGAAAATTCTGTTTGAGGGAAAGCCGGCGCATCCACCAAAAGCAAAAACCCCAGCAAACGGTCCCGGCCAGGGTCATCCAGAAGGCAAGGACACTTTCATTCACGTTGTGTAGGAGCCGACCCATCCTCTGTAGTCCCGCATTGCGGGACGGAGGGTGGAGGTAACGAGGCTCAATTTTCTTGGAAAACAAATGTTCATTTAGAGACTCCTCACGTCGTCTCCTGCGGTTTTAACGTCCTTTAGACAATGGTCAACTGGACGCTGCTTTCAATGATGCCCGCGCTGATGGCGTAACGGGTGAGGCCGGCGGTGTCGTGGATGTCGAGTTTCTCCATGAGATGCTCGCGATGCTTCTCGACGGTCTTCATGCCGATGCCGAGTTCCGCCGCCGTTTGCTTGTTGGCCTTGCCTTCGGCAATCAACTGGAGCACTTCCATCTCCCGCGAGGTCAACTCGACGTTGCGCGGATGCGACTGTCCGGCGCGAACCGGGGAATTGCGTTCCAGTTGGTGGAGACGCCGGGCAACCGTGGGGCCGAAAAACTTGTTTCCCTTGTGGACTTCCCGGATCGCGTCGCACACCGCGTGGGAGGAGTTTTGTTTGAGCAGAAATCCCACGGCGCCGGATTCGACCGCGTTTTTGACATACGCGTCATCATTGTGCGCGGAAAGAATGACGATTCGGGTGCCGGGGACGGCTTTGAGGATCTGACGGGTGGCTTCCAACCCGTTGAGCTGCGGCATGGCGATGTCCATCAACACCACGGCGGGACGAAGTTTTTTGACCATGGCAACGGCCAGGCGGCCGTCCTGCGCCTCGCCGACCACTTCAATGTCTTTTTCCAACTCCAGCATCTTGCGAAAGCCCTCGCGCACAATCATGTGGTCTTCGGCGAGCAATACAGTGATTCTTTTCATAATAATTCAAAGTTTGGTTTCAGCGGATGCGATCAGCGCCCTCCCCCACGCGCTTTGCCGAGGGGAATCTGCGCACGAACAGTCGTGCCTTTGCCTGGCAAGGATTCGACGGTGAAACTGCCACCCACCATCTCCAATCGTTCCCTCATCCCGAGCAGCCCGAGGCGTTTGCCGCCATTGGCGTGGAAGGTGCGTTCCACGTCAAAGGATTTGCCGTCGTCTTTTATTTTCATGCAAAGGCGGCCGCGCAGTTTCTGGATGCTGACTTCCACGCGGCTGGCCTTGGCATGACGGGCCACATTGGTGAGCGCTTCCTGGGCGACGCGAAAGAGCGCCGTCCGCTTGATTGCGTCCAATTTATCAATCTTCATGGCAAAGGTCGCCAAACTGGTGCGGACGCCCGTGCGCGTGGTAAAGTTTTTCAAGAACGAATGCAGGGCGGGAATCAGCCCCAGGTCGTCCAACACGGCCGGGCGCAGGTCCCGGGCGAACCGATGCACGATGTCCACCGATTTTTCCACGAGCTTTTGGGTGCTGGAGATTTTTTTCTGGAGGCCCTTGGTATTGAGCGTGGACTCGGTTTTCAAGGAAGCCAGCCGGATATTGATGCCGGTCAAGGTCTGGGCAATTTGATCATGCAGTTCGCGGCTGATCATCTTGCGCTCTTCCTCCTGGGCGGACAGAAGCTGGCGGGACAGCAGCCGCAATTGTTCCTGCATGTGCCGCGATTGCTCCAGCAACTGGCTGTAGTGGTGCTCGCTCTTGCGAAGGGATTCCTCCACCGATTTGCGCTGGAGGACCTCCTGTTGCAACCGCCGGTTCGAGGCAATCAAATCCACGCTGCGCTGACGGAGCGCCTGGTTCAATTGAATCAACTGGTCATTGTCATTCCGGGCCGCGCGATGCGTTTTCTCGATGGGTGTGATGGCCTCGGCAAAAAAAGCCCCCGCCCGCCGGATCATCCGCTCCCGGGTGCCGGCGGAGTAGCCCGGCAACACCAAGGTAATCAACGCCTGCTCATGGCACCGTGCCAGGTCCAGCGTCTCCAGGCCGAGGGTCATGGCCCGGCGTCCCAAATCTTGTGCCGTCCCGTGCGGCGGGACCGCCTGTGAACCTTGCGCCAAGTGTTTGCGCAGCGCCGTGACATATTGTTGCGCCAGCCCGTTTAGTTTACGTGCCATTTCAGGTGTTACTTTGCGTCCGATGGTGAATACCGAATTCACGGGCGAACCGTTTTATGCTTTTTACTGATTTATTCACCAACCGTTGCGTGCTGGCAATCTCTTTTTTGAGGCCGCCGGCATTGATCGCGGCCGCCCTTTTTAACGTCAACAGGCGGACATTGATGCCCAGCAACGTCTGGGCGATTTCATCATGCAGGTCGCGGCTGATCTTCTTTCGCTTGTGCTCCTGCGCCGATAGAATCTGGTGGGTCAGGCGCTGCAAATGTTCCTGCAGGTCGCGTGATTCCTTCAACAGGTTTCTGGAGTGTTTCCCGCTCTTCTTGAGGGCGTGCTCCGCGGTCTTGCGCTGGACGATGTCCCGTTTCAGGGACCGGTGGGAGGCCGCGAGGTCCACCGTGCGCCGGCCCAGCGTCTGGCGCAGTTTGCGCAAGTGAACGTTGGCCTTGAGCGCGGCGTTATGCGTCTCCTCGATCGGGGTGATGGCCTCGGCAAAAAAAAGTTCCGCCCGCTTGATGATCCCGTCCTTGCTGCTGGAGGCTTCCAAGGCGGCAAGTGCCCGCTCGTGAATCTTGGCCACGTCCAACGTCTCCAAATCGAGGGCCGCAGCCTGGCGTCCGAGTCCCAGCGCCGGCTGCAGGCTGGCGCGCGGACCTTGCTTGAGATGTTGTCGCAATGCCGTCACATATTGTTGTGACAATCTGGTTAATTTTTGTTTCATGCTGTCATGCCGGAATCAGCGGGATGTTTGATTTCTCAACAGCGGGCCGCAAATTCAATTACACTATCAGACGATTGCCTTATTTTGTATATGGGGTGAACACCCCATGGTCACTACGCGACGCATCGCGTAGCGTTCTCGACAAAGTGGTGGTGAACTAATTGCCACCAAAACGAAAGACAAATTATGCATCTCCTATTACTATCACCGGTTCTTGCCAGTGGCATCTGGATTGGCGGCGGCGTGGGCGGCCTCCTGCTCGTCATCGTCGTTCTGGTTCTCATATTCCGCTGACCCCCGATCGGTTCCGCCGAAGACTTCACCAGACCCCGGGCTTGGTGGATTAACCGGCGGAGCCAGCACAAGGCCGCTGGAACACCAGCGGCCGTCACGCGGCGGCAAATCAAAACGAACAATAACAAATTACGAACCATTATATATTATGACGACACTCGAAATCAAAGGCGACTGGAACATCACCAAGGGCAAGTTGAAGCAGAAATGGGCCAAGCTCACGGATGATGAACTCCAATACGGCGAAGGCAGGCAGGAAGAACTGGTTGGCCGGATTCAAAAGCGCACGGGCGAAACCCGTGAAGCGGTCGAAAAAGCGATCAAGGAATTCTTTGCCCCTTGCGACTGCCATTAAGCGGACATCCCGGGCTGCGAACGCGTGAACTACGGAAAAACCGAACATGAAAGACCCAGTCTATAAACTCATCGAACTCACCGGCACCTCCACCAGTTCCATTGAGGATGCCGTGGACAAGGCCATCAAGCGCGCGCACAAAACCATCAAGAACCTGTGCTGGTTCGAGGTGGTCGAAACGCGCGGCAACATCGCCAAGGGAAAGGTGCATCACTGGCAGGTGACCGTCAAAGTCGGCTTTGCCGTGAACGACTGAACGCATCCAGACCTGAAAATTTGCGGACGATTTTTTAAGATTTATGACCAAAGATAACATTACTCCGGAATTGGATATCACCCGCGAACGGATGATCCAGTTGTTGAACGAGGATCTGGCGGGGGAATACCAGGCGATCATCGCCTACACCGTTTACAGCCAGGTGCTGAAGGGCGCCGCTTACACGGACATTGCGCGGGAATTGGAAGCGCATGCCGGGGAAGAGCTGGCGCACGCCATAAAAATTGCCAGGCAGATTGATTATCTGGGCGGCATGCCCGGCGTGACGCCCAAGCCGGTCAAGACTTCCAATGACCCGGTGGCCATGCTGCGCGCGGACCTGGAGAACGAACGGACGACGGTGGGGCGCTATCGCGAACGCATCCGCCAGGCCGAGGCGATGGGGGAATTTGCGTTGAGCGAGACCTTGCGCGCAATCATCGTGCAGGAACAGGAGCACGAAATTGATTTGAGCGCCGCGCTGGACATCAACGTGCCTCCCGCCATCAAGCCGGAAGACCAGGGCAATGGACAACACCAGGCAAAGAGCAACCATGTCTCAAGGCGATAAATCCAGCTACACTGACAAACAGAAGCGTCAGGCGGAACATATCGAAGCCGGCTACGAGAAAAAAGGCGTCGGCACGAAAACCGCGGAAGCGCGGGCTTGGGCCACGGTAAACAAGCTCACCGGCGGCGGCAAAAAAGGCGGGTCCGGGAGAAACAGGAATTAATCTGAAATTATGCCAGCTTTAAACACCCAACAAGTCCGGCTCCACTTGAAAGCTGTTCCAAACTGGACGAAACGCGCTCAAACAATTTTTCGGATCTTCAAATTTGAGGGTTTCCTGATGAGCATCGCTTTTGTGCGGCGGATCGCCAAACGCGCCCAAAAAATCAATCATCATCCGGATATTGATATTCGTTTTGACCGGGTGACGTTGACGCTCAGCACGCATGATGAAGGAGGAATCACCGAAAAAGATTTCACCCTTGCCCGGCAATGCGATGTAGTCTTCTCCAAATTTCTGGAGCCATGATCAACGTGGATTCCAAACCCAAATGTTGAAGTCCTGGGCGTCACGGAAACACAGCAGGCATCATGAATATCAGGCCAGCGGTGACGGACCATCCCCTTCTGATTCTCGCGGAACGGCGGAGTTTATCTGGAACCATGGGAACATGGCGGGTCATCCTCTTGCTGTTCTTGCTCGTCCCGGGCGTCCTCCGGGCCAGAGAGGCACGCCAGGAGAAGCGCATCGAGCATTTGCTTCAGACCGTTGAATCGCTCAAGGGTGCGGTCTTCATTCGGAATGGAACAGAATATGATGCCAGGGATGCCGGCAAGCACCTGCGCCTGAAACTCAAGCTGGCGGGCGCCCGCGTCAAAACCGCGGAGGACTTTATCGAAGTCTGCGCCTCGCGCTCGTCCTTTTCCGGCGATGCCTACCAGATACGCTTGCCGGATGGAACGATCACCGAGACGGCGCCTTTTTTTCGGGCAAAACTTCGGGAATTTGACGATGCCAACAAATAAGTCGTCCATGCGATTCTTAACGAGATTGTGAAAATGACGCGTCTGCTTTTGACATTTTCGCGCAACGTCCGCCGCTGGCTGGCGCTGACGATGTTGATGACAGGCGGCCTGGGTCTTTTCCTGCCCGGCTGCGCCCTTAGAAACGGCAAACAGCCGCGCCAGGAAATCACGCCGCTTTGCTCCGCGAGTTCGCCGGAATTCCGGGCATCGGCGGGCGCCTTGCTCGGGCCGGATTTTGTCGCCGGCAACACCATCACGACGCTGGTGAATGGCGCGCAAATCTTCCCGGCCATGCTCGACGCCATTCGCTCGGCCAAACATTCGATTGATTTCGAGGCCTACTGGTTCGTGGACGGGCAGATCGGGCGCGAATTCACCGGGGCGCTGGCGGAACGCGCCCGCGCCGGCGTGAAGGTGTGTGCCATTTTCGATGCCCTGGGGACAATGGACATGGGTTTGGAAAATCTGGCGCGCTTGCGTGAGGCGGGGGTCGAGGTCGTCAAGTATCATTCGATCTTCTGGTTGGATCCGCGGCGTTACAACCATCGCACTCATCGAAAATTATTGATCATTGATGGAAAGACCGCCTTCATCGGCGGTGTTGACATCGCGGATGAATGGACGGGAAACGCCGGTTCGCCGGAACATTGGCGCGACAATCATTACGAAGTCACCGGACCGGTCGTCGCCCAGCTGCAGGCCATCTTCATGGCCAACTGGCTGAAATCCCGCGGCGAGGTGCTGGACGGGACGGATTATTTTCCGCCGCTGGCCGGTACGGGTCCGTGTCTCGCGCAGGCGCTCAGGAGTTCGGCGGGCAACGCCGATCTTGATTTGATGTATCTCCTCGCGATTGCTTCGGCGCAGAAAACGTTGCGCATCGAGAATCCTTATTTTCTGCCCGATGAGCTTACCCGCAAGGAATTGAGCGATGCCGCCCGGCGCGGCGTAAAAGTGGAGATCCTCGTGCCCGGGAAACATATCAATCAGAAATTTGTCCGAGCCGCGTCCAAGGACCATTGGCCGGAGCTGATCAGGGCCGGCATCAAAATCTACGAATATCAGCCGACGATGGTGCATGTGAAGCTCATCGTCGTGGACGACATCTTTGTGTCCGTCGGCTCGGGAAATTTCGACAACCGGTCAATCCAGCTCAACGACGAAGCCAATCTCGACGTTTTGGACCGCGACTTTGCCGCCCAGCAAATCCGATTGTTCAATCTGGATAAAAGACAATCTCACGAATGGACGCTGGACCAGACCGGCGGCCTTCACCTCCTTGAGAAGGCCGCGGATTTGGCCTCGCCGGAACTTTGAGCCGTGGCCGGCAAGCCGGTCGCGAATAATCGCGACACCGGGCCTTGATGGCGGCGAGTTCTTGCGTGCGTCAAACGGGGCAAGAAACGGGGTTCGACGAGGATGGGCCGGATTCATGGGGACAACACCCCATACCGCGCATTCAGCCGCCGGGTATCCTTCCGCCGCAATGGCTAAAACAAATATTAAAACGAGAAATCACTTATGAATACGCAATCACAGCACGCAGTTAAACAAGACAAGGCGCGGTTTCCAAAACTCATCGCCAGGTCAGCCACAGCCATGCTGGTCATGGTTCTGGTGGCAGTGGGGCTCCTGGTTTCCCGTGCGAACGCGGCGACAACGGTCTCCCCGACGGATCAAGATTTCATCCTCGCGGCGGCCCAGGGCGGCATGACCGAGGTGAAGCTCGGCGCATTGGCTGCCCAGAATGGGAAGCGCGACGATGTGAAGGAGTTTGGCCAGATGATGGTGACGGACCATACGGCCATCAATGACGACCTGAAAGCATTGGCCGCGCAAAAGGGCGTGACCTTGCCCGACAGTCTGGATGCAAAACATCAGGGGATGGTGGATAAAATGACGGCCCTGACGGGTTCAGCATTTGACGACGCCTATATCGCCGCCATGATCAAAGGCCACACCAAGGATGCCAGGGCATTTAAAGCCGAGTCTGCCGCAACGCAAGATGCG
>Ga0265340_10001433_pt1 | contig 13676 bp, 10 predicted proteins | sample 4CB225metaG_FD_202082 | JGI IMG/M metagenome (GOLD analysis project Ga0265340, IMG submission 202082) | Rhizosphere microbial communities from Carex aquatilis grown in University of Washington, Seatle, WA, United States - 4-CB2-25 metaG | ecosystem: Host-associated > Plants > Roots >...
CTACGTGCCCAGCCGGAGCTGGTGCCGGGCGTGCTGGTGGTCGACATCGGCATCGCGCAGCGGCTGCTCAACAGGCCGGACCAGATCTCCCGGCTCCTGGTCGGCAAGGCCCAGGGAAATCTCGCGCCGCTTGAAACGGTTGCCGGCGACCAGCTCCGCTTGGTGCAGCCGGACGCAGAGAGCGACCTCGAACGCCTCACCGACAGCTTTCACCTGAATCTGACGGCATTCGGCCTTTTGTCATTCGTCGTCGGGCTCTTCATCGTCAATTCCGCGATCGGGCTTGCATTCGAGCAGCGCCTGCCGATGCTGCGGACGCTGCGCGCCTGCGGGGTGTCGGCGCGCATGCTGAACGCGGTGCTGGTGGTCGAGCTGGTGTCGCTGGCGCTGGCCGCGGGCCTGGTCGGCCTGGTCTGCGGCTATTTGATCGCGGCGGCGCTGTTGCCCGACGTCGCGGCATCGCTGCGCGGACTCTACGGCGCGCAAATTCCCGGCCAGCTGACGCTCAAGGGCGAGTGGTGGCTCGCCGGCATCGTCATCTCCATCGCCGGTGCGCTGGCGGCGGCAACCACCAGTCTTGCAAAAGCGATCCGGCTTCCGATCCTGGCGGCGGCGCAACCTTATGCCTGGCAGCAGGCACAGCAGCGCTGGCTGATCCTGCAAAGCGCGCTGGCACTCGCCGTGCTCGGCGCAGCGGGCCTGATCCTGTGGTACGGCGATTCGCTGGTATCGGGGTTTGCCGTGCTCGCGGCCCTGCTGCTCGGCGCGGCCCTGATCCTACCGGCGATCCTCGAGCGGCTGCTTTCGCTCGGTCAGCGGCAAGCCGGTGGCGCGCTCGCGGGCTGGTTCTGGGCTGACAGCCGCCAGCAGCTTTCGGGATTGTCACTGGCCCTGATGGCGCTGTTGCTCGCGCTTGCGGTCAATGTCGGCGTCGGCACCATGGTGGAAACCTTCAGCCGGACCTTCGTCACCTGGCTGGACGGGCGGCTGGCGGCGGACGTCTATGTCAATGCGTCCGACGCCGCGCAGGCGAGGGAAATCAAGGCATGGCTCGGCGGCCATCCCGAAGTCTCGGCGATCCTGCCCGGCGGCCGGGCCGAGGTGCAGATGGCGGGAACGCCGATCGAGATCCTGGGCATCGCCGACCATGCCACCTATCGGGATCACTGGCCGCTGCTCGAAGCCGGCGCCAACGCCTGGACCAGGCTTCGTCCGGGCGATGCCGGCCTCATCAGCGAACAGCTGGCGCGTCGGTTGAAGCTCGGGATCGGCGATTCCGTCGAGGTCGCCGCGACGACCGGCAACTGGAAGCTCGAGATCGTCGGCGTCTATGCTGACTATGGCAATCCGAAGGGCCAGATCGCCGTCAATATCGCGGCGTTCACCCGCCATTTCCCCGAAGTGGCGCTGACGCGAATGGGCCTGCGCGTCTGGCCGGCGGCGATTCCCGCGCTGGTCTCGGCGCTGCAGGAAAAATTCGGTCTCGACGGCCGCAATTTGATGGATCAGGTCACGCTGAAAGCGGAGTCGACGCGGATCTTCAATCGAACCTTCGCGGTGACCGCGGCATTGAACGCCTTCACGCTCGGCGTTGCCGGCATCGCGCTGCTGACGAGCCTGTTGACCCTGAGCAATTCCCGCCTGCCGCAGCTCGCGCCATTATGGGCGATCGGCATCACGCGGCGGCGGCTGGCCGCTATCGAGCTCCTGAAAACCCTGTCGGTGGCGCTGATCACCACCCTGCTGGCGCTGCCGCTGGGATTATTGGTGGCGTGGTGCCTGATCGCGGTGGTGAATGTGAAGGCCTTTGGCTGGCGGTTGCCGTTCCATGTCTTCCCGCTGCAACTGCTGCAACTATTGGCCGTGGCGATGGCGGCCTCGCTGCTGGCCGCGCTGTTGCCGGTGATCAAGCTGGCGCGCATGCAGCCGGCGCGCCTGATCAAGATTTTCGCCGATGAGCGATAGTTTTTCGATCACACGGCGCGCCTTGCTCGGCGGCGCCGTGCTGCTCGGCCTCCGCCCCAACCGCGCGCGGGCACAGGGCTTTGCCGGACTCGGCAAGGACGCGCAAGGATTCGCGCCCGTCGTGCCCGGCAGAGTCTTTTCGTTTCCGGCCGATCACGGTCCGCATCCGGATTATCGCATCGAATGGTGGTACCTGACGGCCAATCTCAGGGATGCTTCCGGCGCCGCCTATGGCGCGCAATGGACCTTGTTCCGGCAGGCCGCACGGTCCGGCGCGCAGGGAGAAGGCTGGGCCAACCAACAGCTCTGGATGGGCCATGCCGCTGTGACCCGCGCCGACACCCACCGCACAACCGAGAAGTTCGCCCGCGGCGGGATCGGGCAGGCCGGCGTCGACGCAAAGCCCTTTCAGGCCTGGATCGATGACTGGCAAATGCGCGGGCTCGACGGCCTGCGCGACGATTTCATCGCGCCGCTCGAGCTCAACGCGACGGCCGCGGATTTCTCCTATACACTGCAACTCGATGCCGACCGGCCACTGGTGCTGCAGGGCGACGGCGGCTACAGCCGCAAATCCGAGCGCGAACAGGCCTCCTATTATTACAGCCAGCCCTTCTTCAAGGCGGCGGGCCGCATCACCATCGACGACAAGCCCGTCGGCGTCAGCGGCCTCGCCTGGATGGACCGGGAATGGAGCAGCCAGCCGCTGGCGTCAGACCAGACCGGCTGGGACTGGCTGTCGCTGCACTTAAATTCCGGCGAAAAGCTGATGCTGTACCGGATGCGCCAGACCGACGGCAGGAATTTCGCCTCCGCCAACTGGATTTTGCCCGACGGCAACGCCCGGCAAATCGCCTCTGCCGATATCGCGATGACGCCGAAAACGTGGACCGCGATCGGCGATCGCAAGATCCCGACCACCTGGGAGATCGCCATTCCACCGCTGGCGCTTACGATCTCCTGTGTCCCGCTGAATCCGAAGAGCTGGATGGGGACGAGTTTTGCCTATTGGGAGGGGCCGATCAGCTTTGCCGGCAGCCACAGCGGAGTAGGATATCTCGAGCTGACGGGCTATTGAGGGCCTCGACGTCATAAGCGGGATTCCAGAAATGTTTCATTTCACTGCGCTCGTCACCTGTCTCGCCATTGCGCTCTATTTCTTCACTTCCATTCAGGTGGCGAAGGCGCGTCAGGCATTCGGCATCAATGCGCCGGCCATCACGGGCAATCCCGACTTCGAGCGGGTGTTTCGCGTGCAGATGAATACGCTGGAATGGATACCGATTTTCCTGCCCTCGCTCTGGCTGTTTGCCCTTTATATCAACGATCCCATTGCAGCGGCCATCGGCCTGGTCTGGATCGCGGGCCGCATCCTCTACATGACCGGCTATTCACAAGCCGCCGAAAAACGCAGGCGCGGATTTGGAATTCAGGCGCTGGCGGCCGGCGTGCTCTGGCTGGGCGCGCTCGGCGCCATCATCTGGCGTCTCATTCACGCCTGACCCCTAGATGAAAGCGACGGCGACACTTCTTACGCCACGCCGAATAACGCCGCAGCGCCGCGCTTCAGGCGCGGCGCCGGGCTTAACGCGCCTGCCTCGGTTTCGCCTCATGCGCGGGCCGGTTTCCTGATCCGCGCCGGCCGGCTTCCGCGCCCGGTTTCGTTCCTGTATTGTGCGGCCAGCCGCGGCAAGCAATGACCGCACCAGGAGAGAACGAACAAGATGGCCCGCCTGCCCTATCTCGAGGCCGACCAGGTCGCGCCCGAATATCGCGACATGCTCACGCGCAACACTAATCTGCACAAGCTCCTGGTCAATTCGCCCGAAATGGCCCGCGCCTTCAACGGCATCGGCGGCTACATCCGCTTCAAGAGCAAGCTCGACCCGCGCTTGCGTGAGCTCGCGATCCTGCAGGTCGGCTGGATGGAGAAGTCGGAATATGAATTCACCCATCATGTGAAGATCGGCAAGGAATTCGGCGTCACCGACGCCGATATCGAGGCGCTGATGGCGGAGACCGAGGGAAAGACGACAGCCCTCGAACCGCTGGCCAAGGCGATCCTGAGGGGTGCCCGCGAGATGGTGCGCGAGCTTGCGATGTCGGAATCGACCTTCGCCGAAATCAGACAAGAACTATCCGACGAGCACATGACCGATCTCGTGCTCACCATCGCCTTCTATTGCGCGGTGGTGCGCGTGCTCGCCACGATGAAGATCGACAATGAACCCACCTACAAAGAAGTGCTGAAACAGTACCCGATCCCGGGAGTGAACTGACATGCGGTTGAAAGATCGTGTCGCCATCGTCGTCGGCGCCGGGCAAAGCCCCGGCGAGGGTATGGGCAACGGCCGCGCCACCGCGCTGACCTTCGCGCGCGAGGGCGCCCGCGTGTTGTGCGTGGATCACCATCTCGATTCAGCCCGGGAAACCGTCGACATGATCGGCGCCAAGGGGGGTGCTGCAGCCGCCTTCAGGGCCGACGTCACCAAGAACGCCGAACTCAAGGCCATGGTGGAAGATGCAAAAGCCCGCTGGGGCCGCATCGATATCCTGCATAACAATGTCGGCGTCAGCCTTTCGGGCGGCGATGCCGAACTGCTCGACTTCACCGAGGAGGCGCTCGAGCGCTGCGTGGCGATCAACCTCAAGAGCTGTATCTTCGCCGCCAAGCACGTGATCCCGATCATGCGCCAGCAGCAAAGCGGCGCCATCATCAACATCTCGTCGATGGCGGCGATCACCACCTACCCTTACGTCGCCTATAAGGCGACCAAGGCGGCGATGATTGCCTTCACCGAACAACTCGCCTACCAGAACGCCGAATACGGCATCCGCGCCAACGTCATCCTGCCTGGCCTGATGAACACGCCGATGGCGGTCGATACCCGCGCGCGCGAATTCAGGAAGAGCCGCGCCGAGGTCGAGGCCGAGCGCGATGCCAAGGTGCCGCTGCGCCGGAAGATGGGCACCGGCTGGGATGTCGCCAACGCCGCCCTGTTCCTCGCCTCCGACGAGGCCAACTTCATCACCGGCGTGACGCTACCGGTGGACGGCGGCGCCAGCGTAAGAAGGGGCTAGTCTAGAGTTTTTTCGAGCGAAGTGGACGCCGGTTCGCGTGAAGAAGACGCGTCAAAACAAGAATCTAGAGCTTCGGTTCTGATTCAATCAGAACCGATATGCTCTAGCCGGCCAAAGACCGCGATACGCCGCCGCGATCAGGGCGTCCGAAGCGCGGGCACGCCCTCGTCTCTTTCGCGAACCGTCCGCAATTCGTACCAGAGCGCATTGAGCACGCCGACGGCGGCGGCAAGTCCGAGGCCGAGGATCCAGGCAAAGTACCACATCTTTTGTCTCCGCTTTCCCGCGAGCCTCGGTTCTGATCCATCAGAACCGAGGCTCCGTTTTGTTTGTTCGACGCGTTTTCGTTACGTGGACCGGAATCCACTTCGCTTGAAAACGCCATAGCTCAGTAGGCCGACGATCCGGCGCCTTCGATGGTCGTGGCGCTGACCTTGCCCCACATCACCTTGTAGACCCAGGCGGTATAGGCGAGCACGATCGGCAGGAAGATCACGGTTGCGATCAGCATGTTGCGAAGCGTCGCATGGCTCGACGAGGCGTCGAACACGGCGAGCGAATCGTTCGGGTTGGTGCTCGATGGCAGGATCATCGGGAACATGGACAGCCCGACAGTGGCGATGATGCAGGCGATGGCGAGCTTGGAGGCGAGGAAGGTCAGGCCGGAACGCCGTGCGCCAAAGCCCGCCGCCGCCAGCAGCGGTGCGACGATGCCGAGCAGCGGCACGATCGCAAGCCACGGCGTGGCGCGGAAATTGGCCAGCCACGCCGCCGGATTGAGTGCCACGGTCTTGCCGAGCGGATTGGACGGGCCGTTCCACACGATCGGGCTCGTTACCTGATAGCCGCCGAACGCCCCCAGCCAGATCAGGACGCCGCCGCCCGCGAACAGAACCGCGGTGATCAGCGCCGCTTTCGATCCGAACGCCGCGGCACGCTCCGCGACCGGGCCTTCCGACTTGAAGCAGAGCCACGCCGCGCCGTGCATCACCAGCATCGAGAGCGACACCAGCCCGCAATACAAAGCCAGCGGATTGAGCAGGCCGAACAGATTGCCTTCATAGATCGGCCGCAGGTCGTCGGTGAAATGGAAGGGAACGCCTTTCAAGGCGTTGCCGACCGCAACCCCGAAGATCAGGGCCGGAACGGCGCCGCCGACGAACAGCGCCCAGTCCCAGTTCCGACGCCACGCGACGCTTTCGCGCTTGGAACGGTACTTGAAGCCGACCGGACGCAGGATCAGCGCGAACAGCACCAGGAACATCGCGAGGTAGAAGCCGGAGAAGCTCAGCGCATACAACGCCGGCCACGCCGCGAAGATCGCTCCGCCGCCCAGAATGAACCAGACCTGATTGCCTTCCCAGACCGGGCCGACGGTGTTGATGGCGACGCGCCGCTCGGTGTCGGTCTTGGCGACGAAGGGCAACAGCGCGCCAACGCCCATGTCGAACCCGTCGGTGACGGCAAAGCCGATGAGCAGGACGCCCAGCAACACCCACCAGATCAGGCGAAGCGTAGTGTAGTCGAAAATAAGTTGGATCATGATCGTATTCCCTGACCAGGCCTGAGTTCACTCGGCCGGCGCGATGGCGCCGGCACTGGTTGCGAGCTTGCCGAAAGAGCCCATGTCACCCACCGCGTCGGGCCCCTTCTCGATCGCATGCAGCATCAGCCTGCATTCGATGACGGCGAGCACGCCATAGACCGCCGTGAAGCCGACGATGGTCAGCACCAGATTATAGACGCCGAGTTCCGAGGTCGCGAGGGAGGTCGGCAGCACGCCGTCGATGATCCAGGGCTGTCGTCCGAACTCGGCGACGAACCAGCCGAGTTCCGCCGCGAGCCAGGGCAGCGGAAAGCTCCACAGCGCGAGCCGGAACAGCCAGCGCGGCGCCTCCGCCTCGCGCATCGTGTACCAGAGCGAGATCACGAATACCGCCAGCAGCACGAAGCCGAACAGCACCATGAAGCGGAAGGTGAAGAAGATCGAGGGAACGCTGGGCACCGTCGACCACGCCGCATCGTGGATTTGTTCCGGCGTCGCCTGCGCCGGATTCTCGACGTAGCGCTTCAGCAGCAGAGCATAGCCGAGATCGCCGCGGGTCTTCTCGAACACCGCGCGGGCCGCCGCGTCGGCATGGTTCTTCTTGAGTTTTTCGAGCGCGTCATAGGCGACGAGGCCATTGCGGATGCTGCCTTCGGCCTTCTTCACGAGATCGAAAATGCCGGGAATTTGCTCGTCGATCGAACGAGTGCCGATCAGCCCCATCGCCCATGGAATATCGATGGCAGCATGCGTCTCATGCGCCTTCATGTCGGGAATACCGAACAAGGTGAATGACGCCGGTGCCGGCTCCGTCTGCCACATCGCCTCCATGGCGGCGAGTTTCATTTTCTGGTTGTCGGTGATAGTATATCCGCTCTCATCGCCCAGCACGATGACCGACGAGGCGGCCGCGACGCCAAAGGCCGCAGCGATCACGAACGACCGCTTGGCGAGTTCGATGTGACGTCCGCGCAGAATGTAGAAGGCCGAAATACCCAGGACGAAGGCAGCGCCGCAGACGTAGCCTGCGGAAACCGTGTGCACGAATTTCGCCTGCGCGGTCGGGTTGAACAGCACCGCCGCAAAATCCGTCACTTCCATACGCATCGTATCGGGGTTGAAGGCAGCGCCGACCGGATTCTGCATCCAGCCATTGGCGATCAGGATCCACAGCGCCGACAAATTGGTGCCGAGCCCGACCATCCAGGTGACGACCAGATGCGCGCGCGGGGAGAGCCTGTCCCAGCCGAAGAAGAACAGGCCGACGAAGGTGGCTTCCAGGAAGAACGCCATCAAACCTTCGATCGCAAGCGGCGCGCCGAAAATGTCGCCGACATAATGCGAGTAGAAGGCCCAGTTCATTCCGAATTCGAATTCCATGGTGAGGCCGGTGGCTACGCCAAGGACGAAGTTGATGCCGAACAACAGGCCCCAGAACTTGGTCATGTCGCGCCAGATGGTTCGGCCCGTCATCACGTAGACGGTTTCCATCATCGCCACGAGGATCGACAGTCCCAAGGTCAGCGGTACGAACAGGAAGTGATACATCGCGGTTAGCGCGAATTGGAGCCGCGAAAGCTCGACGAGCAGCGAATTGGTCATGGAGACGCACCTTTCGAGAGGTTTGTACCTACCTAGCCATTTCGAGCGGGGCGTTTATTGACGTGGATCAAATGGCGACGGCCAAAATCGATGCAGAAAATCCGCATGCAAATATCGAATGACGGAAAGCGGACAAAGCGTCGATGGGATCGGGCAACCGCGGCGCCGCTCGCGGAAATTTCGACAAGCGGCGATCCCGCGCTCGCGCTTGCGCACGACTTCGGCGCGGCAGGCCTGCGCGCCACGTTGAGCTGGCACATCGCACGCACGCTGTTCCGGGTAGGTTTCGCAGGCGCGCTGGCGCTGTTCGCGGGGCGCCTGATCGAGGACGCGACTTTCGACATGGCCGCGATGGCCGGCACGCTGGCCTGCCTCGCGCTGTCGGCCGCAGCCGGCATATTCGCCGATCTTGCCGCGGCGGGCGCCGAGGATGTTGTCGTCGACCGGCTACGGGCCGCGTTGCAGGACGCGCTCTCCCGAAAATCGCCGGTGCGCCTTCGCACCAAGCCCGCCGGCGCGCTGGTCGCCGGACTGCAGCGCTATCCTGGCGCGCTTGCCGGCCTCGTGATCAGCCATAGTGCTGCGAAATCCATGCTGGCGATCGGCCCGCTGCTTGCGGCGGTGGCGGTGGCGCTTGTTTCATGGGAGGCCGCGCTAACGCTCTTTCTCGCGATTCCGGTCATGGTCGTCTTCTTCGTGCTGCTGGGCGGCGCCGTCCGCAGCAGGGCGGAAGCACAGGAGAAGGCCTTCGGCCGGCTGGCCGCGCAGTTCTCCGACCGGATCCGGACCTTGCCGACCATCCTGGCCAATCACGCTCTGCCCCGCGAACACGGCAAGATCGAAGCGCGGATGACGCTCTATGCCGACAGCACGATGGCCGTGCTCAAGGTCGCGTTCCTCAACGCCGGCATCATCGACTTCTTCTCCGCCATCGCCATCGCGGTGCTCGCCGTATTCCTCGGGCTGAGCCATCTCGGGCTGATGCACGTCCCCGGATTTTCCGGCCTCGCGCTGTGGCAGAGCCTGTTCATTCTGATCATCGCCGCGGAATTCTTCACGCCGTTCCGCCGTTACGCCGAACAGTACCATGTCAGGGCCGAGGGTCAGGCGGCAGCCAAGGAACTGGACTGGTATCTTGATGATTCCGGCACGGCAACGACCGGCGCGAAGCCATTTACCATCGACGGCGCGTTCGACGCCGCGGACCTTCCACTGGCCGGCCTGATTGCCGTTTCGGGGCCGAGCGGCTCCGGAAAATCGACCCTGCTGCGCATGCTGGCCGGCATCGAAACGCCGCCGCCCGGTTTCAAGGCGCTGCCCCAGGTAACGGCCGAAGGCTGCGACTGGATATCGACGGATATCTACGTGCCGGCGGGCACGCTGGGCGAAGCCATCGGCTGGAATCGCGGCAGCCATGCGCGCGCGGTGCTGCAGGCCGCGGCGGGCCATGTCGGGCTGCTCGACGAAAGGCTGCTGCCCGGCGGGCTCGATGCCCGCATCGCGGAGGGCGGCGACAATCTCTCCGGCGGGCAACGCATGCGAATCGGAATCGCCCGCATCATGCTTTCCGGCGGCGTGGTCCTCGCCGACGAGCCGACCGCCAAACTCGATCCGCAGACGGCAAAGCTGGTTCGGCAGGTACTGACCGACATCGCGAGCCGGCGCCTGGTCATCGTCGCCACGCATGACGAGCGGCTGATCGAAGCGGCCAGCCGGCAGCACGTGCTGCGATCTCCCTCTCTGGGCGGGCAGGCGGTTGCCGCATGAGCCTGCAACAGGTCGCCCCCTCAATGATGACAGCCGTCTCCGCATCTCCGTCCCTGCGCGCAAAATCGCCATGGCGGCTTGCCATACTGCTTGCTGTCGTGGCCTCTGCGTCCGGGATCCTGCTCACCGGCATCTCCGTCTGGTTCCTCGGCGCCGTGGCGCTGGCGGGACTGGGACCGGCTGCGCTTGCGTTCAATTTTCATATTCCGGCGGCGCTGGTCCGGCTGTTCGCGCTGAGCAAGACGCTCGGCAAATATGGCGAACGCGTCGTCGGCCATCGCGCCGCGCTGCTCGACCAGGTGAAACGCCGCGCGAAACTGTTCGCCGCGATGGCGCTGGCGCCTTCCACCCGCGCGGCGGGTTGGCAACTCGGCAACCAGGACCGGCTTTCGGACTATATGGAGGACGTCGAGGACGTCGATTACGAGCGCCTGCGCGTCGGCATGCCCTCCGCCATTCTGATCGCGGGAGTAGCCGCGCTCGCGGTGGCAACGGCATGGCTAACGCCGCTCGCGCTGGTGCCGATCGCGCTGTTGTCGCTGCTGTTGACCGCGACGCTGCGCCGGTTGATGCCGACTGTCGACCGGCAGTGGAGAAGCGTGAGATCGTCGCAGCGGTCCGCGGGTCGCCTGCTGGGGACGGCGCTGGCCTCGGTCGTGCCGCTGCAGGCCGAGCGTGTTTTCCCGGACATCCTGAACATTGCCTTTACTCATTTCAGAGATGCGGAGGCAGGCCGCCTTGCCCAGCGTCGCGGGCTTGCCATGCTCGACATGCTGGCCGGGCTCGCCGGCCCCCTGGCGACGGTGAGCGTGCTGGTCGCGGCCTGGCATGCCGGCGCGCGCGACAGCGCTCTGCTGGTTCCGGCCTTTCTCGGGTTCGGCTGGCTCGCGCTGGGCGAGACCGCCAACAGCGTCTCGCGGATCGTGCTTGGACGGGTGCGCGAGCGCGCCGCCCGCGAAGGGCTCAGCGACTGGTCGACCGAAGCCGCGCTGAAGACAACGCCAACGCCCTCGCCGGTGGTCCTGCAAACCTTGACCCTTCGGAACGTGCCGCGGCAGACGCCCGACGGCCGCAGCCTCGGCCGGCCGATCAATCTGAGTTTCCGCGCCGGCCATCCGACGGCGCTGGTCGGCGCCAGCGGCACCGGCAAAACGACATTGCTCAAACAGATCGCCGGCTGGATCGGCGCCGACAACAATGGCCAGTTTGTCGGCGATGGCGTCGTGATGCTCGGGGCCTACCGCCGCGCGGCATCGCATCTCTGCCTGCACGATGCCGCGATTCTGTCCGATACGATTCGCGAAAATCTCTTCGCCCCCGACGCCACCGACGAGGCGTGCTGGCTGGCGCTTGCCGCCGTGGAACTCGACGGCCGTTTCGCCGACGGGCTCGATGGCTGGATCAGCCAGGACATGCTCTCGCTCGGCGAGGCGCAGCGGCTCAATCTCGCCCGCGTGCTGCTCAGCGATGCTCCGATCGTCGTTCTCGACGAGCCGGTCGAGCATCTGGATTTCGACCAGGCGGCGCGGATCTTGAAGCGGGTGTTGTCGCAACTGGCGGACAGAATCGTCATCTATTCCAGCCACGCCGAATACGCCGTGCCCGGAACCGTCAGCATCCCGCTCGGCGCCGACCGGGAAATCGCCTGACTTGATCAGTTCTATTCATTGAGGCGCGCGCAGATACGCGCGCCTCGGAAAACCGGCTCGCCCGCGATCATTTCGTCAGCGGACAGCCCGAGTCCTTGGCGGTGGGGAACGCCTTGTCGCCGGGCACCACCGCGAGCTGCTTGTAATAGTCCCAGGGCTTTTTCGATTCCGACGGCTTCTTGACCTCGAACAGATAGAGGTCGTGCACCATGCGGCCGTTGGCCAGCACCTTGCCGCCCTGCGCGAACATGTCGTCGACCGGCAGTTCCTTCAGCTTGGCCGCGACCGCTTCAGTGTCCTTGGAATTGGCGGCCTTGACGGCCTTGAGATATTGCAGCGTTGCCGAATAGGTGCCGGCCTGGATCATGTTCGGCATGCGGCCGGTGCGGGCGAAGAAGCGATTGGCGAATTCGCGGCTCCTGTCGTCGCGGTCCCAGTAATAGCCTTCGGTCAGCACCAGGCCCTGGGCGGCTTCAAGACCGAGACCATGGACTTCGGCCAGCGTCAGCAACAGGCCGGCAAGCTTCTGGCCGCCCTTGACGATGCCGAATTCCGCCGCCTGCTTGATCGAGTTGGTGGTGTCGAGACCGGCATTCGCGAGCCCGATGATCTTGGCCTTGGAACTTTGCGCCTGCAGCAGGAACGACGAAAAATCCGACGAGTTCAGGGGAATGCGGACGGAGCCCAGAACCTTGCCGCCCTTTTCCTTGACCACGTCGCCGGTGTCCTTTTCCAGCGCGTAGCCGAACGCATAGTCGGCGGTCATGAAGAACCAGGTGTTGCCACCGGCTTCGACCAGCGCGCCGCCGGTGCCGACCGCGAGCGCATGGGTGTCGTAGGCCCAGTGGAAGCCCCAGGGCTGGCAGGCATCGCCAGTCAGGCGCGAGGTCGCCGCGCCGACCACGATGTCGATCTTCTTCATCTGCTTCGACAGATCTTGAACCGCGAGCGCGACCGACGACGTCGTCAGTTCGGTGATCATGTCGACGCCCTCGACCTCATACCAGCGCCGCGCGATGGCGGTGGCGAGATCGGGCTTGTTCTGGTGGTCGGCGGAGATCACCTCGATCTTCTGGCCGAGCACGCTGCCGCCGAAATCCTCGACCGCCATCTTGGCCGCCTCGAACGACCATTTGCCGCCGTAGTCGGCGTAGACGCCGGACTGATCGTTCAAAATTCCGATCTTGACGCCCTGCGCCGATACCGGCGCGGCGAGCAACAGGCCGCATGCCGCAACGGCCGCCGACAATAATCCGGACTTCATAGATGTCTCCCCCAGGTTTCGGTTCCGGGCATGATATTTAATAACCCTGCGCCTGCCCACCTATTTCAGGCCGGAAAGATAGTGCACCGGCGCGAAACAGGAGACGTTATGGCTCGCCATGCCGGGCGGCGGGAACTTTGCGGCGCGAGCCATCGGCCAGGTTGCGGACGATCACGTAGAAGATCGGCGTGAAGATCAGCCCGAACACCGTCACCCCCAGCATGCCGAAGAACACGGCGACGCCGACCGCCTGACGCATTTCCGATCCCGAGCCGGTCGAGATCACCAGCGGCAGCACGCCCAGAATGAACGCGAACGACGTCATCAGGATCGGACGCAGCCGCAGGCGGCAGGCCTCGATGACGGCGTCGAGACGCGCCTTGCCCTCCAGTTCGATGTCGCGGGCAAACTCCACGATCAGGATGGCGTTCTTGGCCGCCAGTCCCACCAGCACCACAAAGCCGATCTGGGTGAGGATGTTGACGTCCTGTCCCATGATCCGCACGCCGATCGTTGCGGCCAACAGGCACATCGGCACGATCAGGAGAACGGCAAACGGCAGCGTCCAGCTGCCATATTGCGCCGCCAGCACCAGGAACACGAACAAGACGCAGATCGGAAATATCAGCAGACCCGAATTGCCGCCGGTAACCTGCTGATAGGACAGGTCGGTCCATTCGTAGGAAAATCCGCTCGGCAGGGTTTCGTCCGCCAGCCGCTTCATGATGTCGATGGCGGTCGCGGAACTCGTTCCGGGCAGGGTGTCGCCCTGCACCTCGGACGACGGATAGAGGTTATAGCG
>Ga0265340_10001434_pt1 | contig 13676 bp, 12 predicted proteins | sample 4CB225metaG_FD_202082 | JGI IMG/M metagenome (GOLD analysis project Ga0265340, IMG submission 202082) | Rhizosphere microbial communities from Carex aquatilis grown in University of Washington, Seatle, WA, United States - 4-CB2-25 metaG | ecosystem: Host-associated > Plants > Roots >...
CCGTCCCAAAAGGGATGGTCATAAGCAAGCATGAAGTGAAGTATGATTGCGCGAATGATCGGATGCATAAATGGCGCGTTGTCAGACACTCCACCATTTGCAAAGTTACATAGCGTTTGGAGCCGTCGTGTTAGGCTGTCTGCCGGGGGCGGCATGTGCAACGTTTCATCTGTGTTAGCATCCACTACGCGAACGTCATCTGTTGCTGACCGAAAGACTCCTACCTTTTCCGGCTTTTCCAAAGTGTCTATTGTAAGAAGCCTATGAAGCTCTAAAACGCGAGCAGGCGTCAGTTCTTCGTTGCGATGCTCTCTAATAAAACTCATCGCTCTATAATTATTGAGGACCATCCGCTCGCTTACGGTCTTCGGCTTGCGGCCTTCTTCGATCATCTTTCTTGCCACTTCGCGAGTAGTGGCTGCACCCTCTAGAACCGAACTGGAAAACGGCTCTTCGACGAGTGATTTTTGTAGATAGATGTCGCGGTTGTCAGAGGTCGCGGCACCACCAGGCATCCCGATCAGGCCCCGTGCATTGCTGTCTATTTCATGAAGTGCGCGCTGAAATTCGCCTATTTGGGTGTAGTGGAATTGGCGTTTTCCAGTATCGAAAAATGGCAGATTTGCCCTTGCGGCTATGCGCTTAAGCTTGGCGCTAACCCACATGTCTTCAGGGGTGAGTGATTCTATAGGTGGCTTGAAACGTATTTTGTCCCAGTGTTCATATGGCCCGCTGGTGACGCCATCAATGGCAGCCGAAAGCATCGCGGCCATCTTGGATGGCGTCTTCATTAATTTTGTAAAGGTCTGCTGAAAGTCGGGCGGCGTCGGAGGTATTTTCATTTTATAGCCTATAAAATCGAAGCGGCCTTATTTATATTATCCCTGCAATATCAATCGGTTACTTGTTTTGTAAGACGCTTAAACCTAGACAATCAAAAGGCTGATGCAGCTATTTTATAGGCTATAAAATTGAATTCCACAATGCGCGTTCGCCTTAACCATCTGAATTGCCTTTCGTTAGTTCAAGCAATTCCAGAATCAAGCGAAGCTTATCGCGTCCCTTACGAAACGTGCTGTTTCGCGTTAATCCGCCGATACGTCAAACGCTTTCCGCCAATGCCCTCTAGGGCTTTGTCGGCGCGCATATCGTCCGTGATGCCAAGCTTGATGCGATTGTTATAGCGAAAATCAAACTCATTGAGATAACGCTGTAGGTGCTGCTCGCCACAGTGCTGATACGTCCCGATCATGCCGCGCTTGAAGATCGAGAACACGCCTTCGGCAGTATTCGTGCTGGCATCGCCACGCACATATTCTTCCTTGCTGTGGTTCACGCTTTCATGGCTGGCAAAGTAATTCTTCTCACCGAAATAGAGCGTGCTTTCATCCGTGCGCAGTTTGGTGTCGGGCGCAACGTGTGTATGCAGCACCTTGCGCATATCGCGCTGGCGAAGCATCGGCGTGTAGAAGCTACGGACTTCGCCACCGCGTTCCACTAGGGCGACAACCGCATGCTTGTGTCCCGCGCCACCCTTGGGAGCCGTGCGGCCCTTCTTGCGGCCTACATAGGTTTCATCGGCTTCCACGATCTTACCTTGGCCGCCCATCGGGTTCATTTTCTGGCCGAGCGCGGAAGGCGTCATGGCTTCACGGATACGATGCGTCATGAACCACGCGGTCTTATAGGTGACGCCAAGCATACGGCTTAGCTGAAGGCTGCTAATGCCCTTCTTGGACGAGCAGAGCAGATAGGTGGCATACAGCCACGTATGCAGCGGGACTTTGGAACGCTCAAAGACGGTCCCGACTGTGACCGTGTATTGGACGCGGCAAGCGCCACAGAACCAAAGACCCTCGCGCGTCGTGATGCGGCTGGCGCGCTCCATTGCGTTACAATGCGGGCAGACGGGCTTCCCATCCGGCCACTGGATAGCTTCCAGATGCTTGCGGGCGGCGGTTTCGTCGGTGAAACGGGCGGGAAGCTTCTTAGGCATAGGTAACTCCTTATGCCCTCAAGATAGTCGCCCTATTTGCGTGAGTCAAGTATATAATCGCCGTAACGGTCGCTGCGTACACACCGCCCATCTCTCGAATTGCGCCTGAAGTTCAGCGCCACTTGATTTATAACCAATAGTGATATATCTATTGGTTATGGAGCTCCTCTTCGAGAAGCCAGCATTGAAAACCCTTAAGAGCATGCAGCCGAAGCTGGCTGCGGCAATGACTGGCCGATTGGCGGCAATTGCAGAGAATCCGATGGCGCAGCATCCGAACATCAAACCGCTGAAAGGGCGAAAAGACGCTTACCGGCTTCGTCAAGGCGATTGGCGCGCCATCTATTTTGTCGATCGCAAAAGTCAGCAAATGCACGTTCTCGATATTGAAACACGCGGAGGTATCTACAAATGACACTGTTCCCCAAACCACTGTCCAAGGGCAAAGATACTGTCACGCTATCCCGCAAGGATTGGGAGGCGGTGATTGAAGCCTTGGAAGATGCCAAGGATATCGCAACAGTCGATGCGTTCCTCGCGCGCCAATCAGGTGGCAAAAACGAAAGCGTGCCGGCCGCATTCGTTCAGCGCCTTCTTGCCGGTGAACCTCCCGTTCGCGTTTATCGCGAGTGGCGCGGCATGAAGGCCACGGAGCTCGCGCGCGCCGCCGAGGTGAAGCAGCCGTATCTGTCGGCTATCGAAACAGGCGCGAAGCCCGGAAGCGCGGCAGCGCTGAAACGTATTGCGGCGGTGCTGAAAGTCGATCTCGAGGATTTGGTGCAAGACTAATCTCATGAAAAAAATTCTGATCGCCAATCGTGGCGAGATCGCGATCCGCATCGCGCGGACGGCCGCCGAGATGGGCATCGTTACCGTTGCCATCTATTCCGAGGACGACGCGCTTTCGCTGCATGTGAAGAAAGCCGATGAAGCGCGCGGGCTGATCGGCAAGGGACCGGCGCCCTATCTCGATATCGAACAGATCGTGCAGATCGCGAAGGACGCAGGCGCGGATGCGATCCATCCCGGTTACGGTTTCCTGGCCGAGAACGCGGAATTCGCGCGCGCTTGCGCGGCGGCGAACATAACGTTTGTCGGACCATCACCTGAAGCGCTTGAGTTGTTCGGCGACAAGCATCGCGCACGCGAGTTGGCGGAAGTTGTCAAAGTGCCGGTGCTTCCGGGGACGCGTGGCGGCATCACGCTCCCAGAAGCGCGCGCGTTTCTGAACAAAACCGGCGCGATCATGCTGAAGGCCGTCGCGGGCGGCGGTGGGCGCGGCATGCGGCCGGTGCTGGAAGACAAGGAGCTCGATCAGGCGTACGCGCGCTGCGAATCCGAAGCCAAACTCGCCTTCGGCAACGGTGCGCTTTACGCGGAAGAGTTCTTCCCGCGTGCACGGCATGTCGAAGTGCAGATCGTTGGCGATGGCAAGTTCGTCTCGCATATTTGGGATCGCGAATGTTCTTTGCAACGCGCGCGGCAGAAGATCGTGGAGATCGCGCCTGCCGTCGATATTCCACACGCGGTTCGCGCCAAGCTGTTCGACGCGGCCGTCGCGCTGGCAGAAGCCGCGAAATACAAAAACCTCGGCACCGTCGAGTTTCTGGTCGCCGGCGACCGCTTCGTCTTCATCGAAGCGAACGCGCGGTTGCAGGTCGAGCACACCGTCACGGAGGAAGTGACCGGGCTCGATCTGGTGCGCGTGCAACTGGAAATCGCCAGCGGCAAATCGCTGAAGGATTTGCATTTGACGCTGCCGGAAATTCCGCAGCCGCGCGGCGGGGCCGTGCAGACGCGCATCAACATGGAGACGATGACCGAAGATGGCGGCGTAAAGCCCGCGGGCGGAACGCTCACGGCTTACGATCCGCCATCGGGCCGCGGCGTGCGCGTCGATGGTTTTGGGTATGCCGGATATCAGACCAATGCGCGCTTCGACTCGCTGCTCGCCAAGCTGATCGTGCATGCGCCCACGCTGGCCGATGCCAAGAGCAAAGCCTATCGCGCGCTTTGCGAATTCAAGATCGGCGGTGTGCCGACGAATATCCCGTTCCTGCAGAACGTATTGCTGCATCCAGATGTCGACAGGTCTGCGCATACTCGATTTATCGAAGAAAACATCGCAACGCTGCTGACGCGCCGCGATGATGATCATCAAAAACTGTTCTTCGACCCGCCCAAAGCCACGCGCCGCGCTGGCGCGAAAGTCGATAGCGCCGATCCGCTCGCGGTTCTGGCGCATGGAAAGGATGGTGGCGAAACTGTAACAGCCGAAGAGATCGCCGCACCGGACGGCACATCGGTTCTCCGCGCACCGCTGCAAGGAACGATCATCAGCCTCTCCGTCGCGCCGGGCACGCAAGTCCGCAAAGGCGATGCCGTCGTCATCATGGAAGCGATGAAGATGGAGCATGTCATCACCGCGCATGTCTCCGGCACACTGCAGTCCTTCGCCGCCGAAGCCGGTGACACCGTGTTCGAGGATGCGCCGCTCGCCTTCATCGAAGAAGGCGACGTCGCGCATTCAGCGGAGATGACGGAAGAAACAATCGACCTCGACGAAATCCGCCCCGATCTCGCCGAACTCTACAAGCGCCGCGATAAGCTGAAGGATGAACACAGGCCCGAAGCCGTCGCGCGCCGCCGCAAGACCGGCCAGCGCACTACGCGCGAGAACATCGAGGATCTCTGCGATCCCGGCTCGTTCACGGAATATGCGTCGCTCGTGGTCGCGGGACGTTTGCGGCGGAATTCGATGGACGAGTTGATCGACCGTACGCCTGGCGACGGACTCGTCATGGGGCTTGGCCGCGTCAACGGCCACAACTTCCCGGACGAGAAATCGCGCGTCGTCGCGATGTCGTATGACTACACGGTACTCGCGGGCACGCAGGGTTTGCGCAATCACCAGAAGAAAGACCGCATGATGCATATCGCCGAGCAATGGCGATTGCCGGTGGTGTTCCTCACCGAAGGCGGCGGCGGGCGGCCCGGCGACACCGACGCGATGAGCGCGGGCGGCTTGAACGTCACGACGTTCATGCAGTTCGCGAAACTGTCCGGCCTTGTGCCGCTGGTCGGCATCAACTCCGGCTATTGTTTCGCAGGGAACGCCGCCCTGCTCGGCTGCTGCGATGTCATCATCGCGACGAAAAACTCGTCCATCGGCATGGGTGGCCCCGCCATGATCGAAGGCGGCGGGCTGGGCGTGTTCAAGCCGCAGGATGTCGGCCCGGTTTCGGTGCAGGCGCCGAACGGCGTGATCGACGTCGTGGTGGAAGATGAGCAAGAAGGCGTCGCTGTCGCCAAGAAATATCTTTCGTATTTCCAGGGCGCGCTGTCCGATTGGCAATGCGCCGATCAGCGGCTTCTGCGCCGCGCGATTCCGGAAAATCGCCTGCGCGTCTATGAGATCCGCGATGTGATCGAAACGATGTGCGACACCGGTTCGGTGCTGGAGCTACGCAAGCAATTCGGTGTCGGCATGATCACAGCGTTTGCGCGCGTTGAAGGCCGGCCCATTGGCATCGTCGCCAACAATCCCAAACATCTTGGCGGCGCTATCGACCGCGACGGTTCTGACAAAGCCGCGCGTTTCATGCAGCTCTGCGAAGCGTTCGACATTCCGGTGCTGATGCTCTGCGACACGCCGGGCAACATGGTCGGGCCGGAAGCGGAGAAGACCGCGCTCGTGCGCCACAATTCGCGGCTCTTCGTCATCGGCGCGAATTTGAGCGTGCCCGTGTTCACGGTGATCTTGCGCAAAGGCTACGGCCTCGGCGCGCAAGGCATGGCGGGCGCAAGTTTCCTGGCGCCGTTCTTCTGCATTTCATGGCCCACAGGCGAGTTCGGCGGCATGGGTTTGGAAGGCGCGGTAAAGCTCGGCTATCGCAACGAACTTGCCGCCATCGCCGATCCCGCCGAACGCAAAGCGAAATATGACGAGATGGTCGCGCGCATGTACGAACGCGGCAAAGCGCTATCGGCCGCGACCTTGTTTGAATTCGATGAAGTGATCGATCCGGCGGAAACGCGTGCGTGGATCATGGCCGGATTACGCGCCGTCCCGCCAGCACCACCGCGCACGGGCAAGAAGCTACGATGGATCGATACGTGGTAACGTCAAAACCATGAAGATCGCACGGTATATTCTCGGCACCGTAAGTATCTTGGCTTGGGGATGCTTCGCGTGGTCGGGGCCTGATGGGATCCAAGGCGTTCGCGATCAGCATGTCGTTGGATATCCGAGCGAAGATCAAATTCGCTACTACATAACGCTTCCGATCATAATGCTTCTCGCATCTGTAGCGCCCATCGCCGTCCTCGGTAGCACTCGTTGGTCCCATATCGCGACGTGGTGGTGGACGATCACCCTACTTGCTCTGTTGCCTTACGTTTTCTTATTCACCGGCGGCATGTGAAGCCACGGGGGAGGGAGGGGGTAGTCGGATTCCTCAAAACAATACGATGACGCGAAGTTGCGGGAACCACAAAATCTGGTGTTGCGCGTAAATTTGAAGGTGGCAAAACTCAACTTCAATTCGCTCAGAGCTCAAACGGCAACGCCGAATAAGGCGTGCCGGATAGGCCGCCATCGACCGGCAACACCGTCGCGGTGACGTAACTCGACGCGCGGCTGCAATAGAAGATCGCGGCGCCGACCATGTCGTCATCCTGTCCGATGCGATCGAGCGGGACGCTGGATTCGATCGCCTTGCGCGAAACGGCGAGCACCGGCGCGAGCATCTTGGTCTCGAACGGTCCCGGCGCGATGGCATTCACCGTGATGTGGTCCTTCGCCAGATGCTTGGCGAGATTGCGCGTCAGGTGATGCACCGCCGCCTTGCTGGCGGAATAGGCGTAGGTCTCGATGCTCGGCGCGAGAATGCCGTCGATGGAGCCGATGTTCACGATGCGCGAGGGATCGTCTTTCTTCGCAGCAGCGCGGAGCAGCGGCAGCAGCGCTTGCGAGAGAAGGAATACAGCCTTGAGGTTCACGTTCATCAACTTGTCCCATCCGGCTTCCGAATAGGTGTCGATAGGTTCGGCCCAGGCGGCACCGGCATTGTTGATGAGGAAGTCGAGTTTCTTCTCGCGCGACTTCAGGTCTTCGGCGAGCTTCTTCACTTCCGGCGTTGTGCCCAGATCGTGCGGCAGCGCGATACAGGTGCCGATCTTGGAAAGTTCTTCCGCCGCCTCTGCGCAGACCTTCGCGTTGCGCGAGGAGATGTAAACCTTCACGCCGGCTTCCACGAAGCCGCGCGCGATCATCAGGCCGATGCCGCGTGAGCCGCCGGTGATCAGCGCGGTCTTGCCGGATATGTCGAACAGTTTGGAGATAGGCATCAAGGACTCCTGTTGAGATTGCTATTCAAACCCAAACTGTCATCCCGGCCAAGCGATGCGGAAGCAGCGCGCCGAGCCGGGACCCATTTTGCCATCGGCTCGATGGGTCCCGGATAGCTTCGCTGCGCTCCGCTTCCGGGATGACAAGCAGAACTTATATGTGTTGGTCCGACCGTTGTCCCGGCGCGTAATCTTCTTCGATGTGACCCTTGAGCTGATCTTGCGTGAACAGCACGGGCTTCAGCTTCATGGCGACGAACAGCGGCACCTGATCGTCATAGTGCTTCGACTTCGTGTCGAGCGTGGCCGAACCGAATTGATGGATGCTCTGTGACGAAAGCTTGCCGTTCTTGTCCCAGGTCACGAACATAATGAATGTGTCGCCATCGACAGCGGTGAGTGTGCCATCGTCCTGCGGCAGGCCATAGACTGCGCGATAAACATCCGGGCCACCGTCAATCGGAAGATCGTAGCGCCCACGGCGGAAGCGGTTCACCTGGCCCCATTCGGGATCGAGGCGGCCGAAATGGGTTTTGAGAACCTCCATCGCTTCGCGCAGCGCGGGCAGCGGTTCTTCCTTGCGTGGACCGCCCTGATCTTCCGGCGCAACGCGCACGCCCATCAGGATCGCAAGCGCGGCGCCGCGATTGTGGATGTCGGTGCTGCGATTCCAATGCGCGAGAATCTGTTGCGCCTGTTTCAGATCGGCATCGTTGCCGGGTTTGATCACTTCAATCTCTACGATCTCCTTTGCGAGATCGGAACGCGCGCTATAGGAAATGTCGAATTTGTATTTGTGGAATGCGTCGGCGGTTATCGAGTCATCCGCGCCGAAAGTCTCTTCCGCCCGCAAAGCACGGTTGGTCATGTTGGTCTGAATGCCCATCCAATCGGGATAATCGGCAGGGTTCAGCGCATCGTTGCTCGGCGCCGGAACGTGGCCCGGAACATAGACCTCCGTGTCCACCGCGCGCAGCTTTTCCTCCATACTCGGCACGCTCGCGCGGAACGGCGTGTTGTTGGAGTTGAACACCAGACCGGATTGCGGATTCCATAGTTGCGGGATTTTGTCGAACGGCACATAGCCATGCCAGATCAGATCGGAACGGTCGCCGGGAAGAATGCTTTTCCAGTCGAAACCGGGCTTTCGCACCGGAAACTGGCCGTTATAGACGTAGCCGATATTGCCCTTCTCGTCGGCATAGACGTAGTTGATTGACGGCAGCGCCTGCAACTTCATTGCGGCGAGCCACTCGTCGCGATTGCGCGATTTGTCGAGACGGTAATATTGCAGCGGCTGACGGTACTCGCCCATGCCAGCATAGCGGATCGCGAATGTGCCGTGATCGGTTTTCAGCACCGGTCCGTGCGCGGAGAACAGAACATCGCGATGCACGGTCCAGATCAGCGGTCCGAACCGTTTCACGCGAATGGCGGCGTCGTGTTTCTCGAAGTCGCGCCATTTGCCATCGAGAAGATATTGGTTCTCGTTGGCGGGGTTGATGGTGAGGCGATAGACATCCGCAAGGTCAGGCGAATTGACGGTGTTCGCCCAGCCGAGATGTTCGTTATGCCCGTGCAGCATGAAGGGTGAACCGGGAAAGAAGCCACCGGCAGCATGCCAGCCTTCGTCGCTTTGCAGAACCGCTTCGTACCACGACACCGGTCCCGCATAAGGCTGATGCGAGTTGACGAGAAGCCGCGTCGCGCCGTCCGCCGAGCGATGTGGACCGACGGCAAGACCGTTCGATCCGGACGGCAGTTTCTTAGTGTCTGCGGCAGGGGCGAGAACCTTCTTCAATGTGTTGTCTAGACCGTAAAAGAAAGGAGTCTTGAAGACGAAACCCGCGACGACGTCCTTTCCGGTGATTGGGAGTATTCCGGTTTTGCGTTCGCCAGGATGTAGCGCCGCGTAATAGCTCACACCTTCGGCATAGGCTTCGGCGACGGCGCGTACATCGGCGGGGAGTTTCGCGTAATTCGCGTCCACGGTTTCCCAAACGCGCAGAAGATGGACGATGTAGTCCGTCTTCGCCGCGTCGATACCTGCGCTCGCAGCGAGAGTGCCCCGCGTGGCGAGCACGACGTCCTGGATCGTCTTGAAGTCGTCTTCGCTGTGTGCGTAGCCAAGGCCGAACGCGACATCGGCATCGCGATGGCCGAAGATGTGTGGAACGCCCCAATTGTCGCGAACGATACGGGCGTGATAGGCGGCAGCCTGCTTGATAAATATCTGCGGATCGGCTTCCGGCGGAAGGCTCATCCGGTCAACGACGATCGCGCCACCAAGCCCGATCACAACCAGCGCGACGAGCGCCAGCAACGCATATTTGAGAATTCGCATGAACGTCCCCTGCCCCACGCGGTCTTGCGCCGCGGCGGCACGCTATTACGCGCGCCGCTCCGCTTCAATGCACATCAGACGCGTGCGACCAGCGTCTTTTCACGCTGTGACAATTTACGATGGTGGAAGCGGCGAGCGTCGGCTTTCGCGAATTCTGCGCCCAACAAGAATACCTGTGCCGAATAATACGACCAGATGAGCAGCGCGATAATGCCGCCTGCCACACGATAGCGTGCGCCGACGCCACCTTCGGCCAGATACCAATTTAGCAAGCCTTGTTCGAGTTGAAACAACAGCGCCGTTCCGATGGCCCCAATATAAACATCCCGCCACTGCAGATCGCGATTGGGAAGCGTCTTGTAGATCGCCGTAAACAACAAGAGAAAAGAACGAAATGCCGAAACTGAGCAACGCCGACACCAACAATTATAACAGATACAAAACATGGATCGTGGTGCTGCATTCAGTCATGCAGTCCGCGCTGCTGCCTATCTTAACCGAGGTGCCAAGGGAATGATATTTGCTGAGTGGCGGGTGTGATCCAGAAAATCGGCCACGAAGGGCGTCGCGGGATGATCACGCAAGTCTCGCGGCGTACCGATCTGTTCGATGCGCCCTTCGTTAAGAACGGCGACGAGATCGGCCATCTCCAGCGCTTCGTCCTGATCGTGCGTCACGAACACGGTGGTGAGCCCCAGCCGCTCATGCAGCGCGCGCAGCCACACGCGCAGATCCTTGCGCACTTTGGCATCGAGCGCGCCGAAGGGCTCGTCGAGGAGCAGCATGCGCGGTTCGATGGCGAGTGCGCGGGCGAGCGCCACGCGCTGGCGCTGTCCGCCCGATAGCTGGCTGGGGTAACGGCGTCCGAGATCGTCGAGTTGCACCAGCGCCAGCAATTCCTTTACGCGGCGCGCGATTTCGGCGCGCGGCGGCCGGATTTTGCGCGGGCGCACATCGAGGCCGAACGAGATGTTCTTCTCGACCGTCATGTGGCGGAACAATGCGTATTGCTGAAACACGAAACCGGCGCGGCGTTCGCGCGCGGGCTTGGCCAGCCAGTCCTCGCCGCCGAACTGCACGCGGCCCGTATCGGCGAATTCCAGACCGCCCAGAATGCGCAGCAGCGTTGTCTTGCCCGAACCGGACGGTCCCAGCAGCGCCACGAACGCACCCTCCGGCGCACCGAAGCTCACGCCCTTCAGCGCGGGGAACCGCCCGAAGCGCTTGGCAATGGAATCGACGATCAGGCTCATGGTGTGTCCATCAATGGCGATGTGTGGCTGCGATCTCGCCGGCATAGCGCCATTCGAGAAGCGTCTTGAGCGTTAGCGTCACGATCGCAAGCATCGCGAGCAGCGAGGCCACCGCGAAGGCGCCGACATATTGGTAGTCGTTGTAGAGAACTTCGACATGCAGCGGCATCGTGTTGGTGAGGCCGCGGATATGCCCGCTCACTACCGACACCGCGCCAAACTCGCCCATCGCGCGCGCGTTGCAGAGGAGCACGCCGTAAAGCAGGCCCCATCTGATGTTGGGCAGTGTCACGCGTAAGAAGGTCTTGAAGCCGGAGGCACCGAGCGAGATCGCCGCCTCCTCTTCCTCTCTGCCCTGATCCTGCATCAGCGGAATGAGTTCGCGCGCGACGAACGGGAACGTCACAAAGATCGTCGCCAGCACGATGCCCGGCAATGCGAAGATGATCTTGATGTCGTGATCGCGCAGCCATTGGCCGAACCAGCCCTGCATGCCGAAGATCAGCACATAAATCAGTCCCGAGACGACCGGCGACACCGAAAACGGCAGGTCGATGAGCGAGACGAGAAAACTCTTGCCGCGAAAATCATATTTCGCGACGGCCCAAGCCGCGCAGACGCCGAACACAGCGTTCAGCGGCACGGCGATGGCGGCCACTAGAAGCGTGAGCCAGATGGCGGACAAAGCATCGGGCTGCTGGATCGCTGCAGACGCTTCCTGGAATCCCTTCGCCAATGCAGACGCGAACACAGTCGCGAGCGGCAGGAAGATGAACAATCCCAGATACAGCACCGCGAACGCGATCAGCGCGATGCGGGCGATCATGGGATCTTCGGTGGGACGGCGCGGCATGATCTATCTCCGCGCTGCGACTAGGGACTGCAGAAGATTGAGCAGCAGGATAACCGCGAAAGACACCGCGAGCATGATGACGCCAACGGCAGAAGCGCCAGCATAGTCGAACTGCTCCAGCTTCATCACGATGACAAGCGGCGCGATCTCCGAGACCATCGGCAAATTGCCGGCGATGAAAATGACCGATCCGTATTCGCCGACGGCGCGGGCGAAGGCGAGCGCAGTGCCTGTCACGAGCGCAGGTGCGAGCGCGGGAAATACCACGTGAATGAAGGTCTGCAAGCGCGTCGCGCCGAGCGTTGCAGAAGCTTCTTCCGCTTCCGCACCCAGATCAGCGAGCACGGGCTGCAGCGTCCGCACGACAAAAGGCAAGCCAATGAACACCAACGCGACCAAGACGCCGAGCGGCGTGTACGCGACCTTGATCCCGAGCCATGCGAGCGGCGCGCCAAGCCGGCCGTTCGGCGCATACACGGTGCTGAGCGCGATGCCGGCGACGGCGGTCGGCAATGCGAACGGCAGATCGACCAGCGCGTCGATCAGGCGCTTGAACGGGAAGCGATAGCGCACCAGCGTCCAGGCGACGAGCAATCCGAATACAGCATTGATGAGCGCGGCGATGGCGGCACCGCCAAAAGACAACCGCAGCGCGGCGAGCACCCGCGGGTCTTCGATGACCGCAAGAAATCCGCTCCAGCCCAGCGACCATGGCTTTATGAGAAGCGCCGCGAGCGGAATAAGAACGATCGCCGACAAATAGAATAGCGTGAACCCGAGCGTCAGCCCGAAGCCGGGCAGAACACTCGGGTTTCGCCAGCGTGCGCGAAGGGGAGCTACCGCAACGCTAACCATGTGTCACTGTTGTCCTGGTTTGTAGATCTGGTCGAATACACCTCCATCGGCGAAATGCGTCGCCTGCGCCTTGGTCCATCCGCCGAACACATCGTCGATTGTGTAGAGCGGAATCTTCGGGAAATCGGCCGCGTGCGCCGCGAGGATTGCTGGGTCGCGCGGGCGATAGAAATTTTTCGCTTCGATCTCCTGGCCTTCCTTACTGTAAAGAAATTGCAAGTAAGCCTCGGCGACTTTGCGCGTGCCATGGTGATCCACGTTCTTGTCCACCAGCGCCACCGGCGGTTCGGCGAGGATAGAGTTCGACGGATAAACGATGTCGAACTTGCCGGGATCTTCCTTCACCGCGAGATGCGCTTCGTTTTCCCAGGAGAGCAGCACGTCGCCGATGCCGCGTTGCGCGAAGGTCGTGGTCGCCCCGCGCGCACCGCTGTCGAGCACGGGAACGTGATGATAGAGATTGGCGACAAACGCCTTGGCTTTTTCAAAGCTACCGCCCGGCGCCTTCTCCGCATACGCCCACGCCGCGAGATAAGACCAGCGGGCGCCGCCGGATGTCTTAGGATTGGGCGTGACGACATGGATGCCCGGCTTCACCAGATCGGGCCAGTCGTGAATCTTCCACGGATTGCCTTTGCGAACCAAGAACACAATCGTGGACGTGTAAGGCGTGGAATTTTCCGGCAACCGCTTCTGCCAGTTCGCAGGTAACAATTGCGCCTTCTGCGCAATCGCGTCGATGTCATAGGCGAGCGCGAGCGTGACGACATCCGCGTCCAGCCCGTCGATCACCGCGCGCGATTGCGCGCCGGAGCCGCCATGGCTCTGGTTGATGGTGACGACATCGCCAGTCTTCGCTTTCCATTGCGCTGCGAATGCGGTGTTGACGTTCTGATATAACTCACGCGTCGGGTCGTAGCTCACATTGAGCAACGTGACGCTTGCCGCTTGCGCTGCGCCGCTTGCGATAACCGCAGCGCTCAGCACTCCCAGAATTAAACGCTTCATGTTTTTCGCCTCTTAAAA
>Ga0265340_10001439_pt1 | contig 13655 bp, 14 predicted proteins | sample 4CB225metaG_FD_202082 | JGI IMG/M metagenome (GOLD analysis project Ga0265340, IMG submission 202082) | Rhizosphere microbial communities from Carex aquatilis grown in University of Washington, Seatle, WA, United States - 4-CB2-25 metaG | ecosystem: Host-associated > Plants > Roots >...
TGGCTGCGGCAGGAGTTGCCGGTGCAGAGAATGAGAATGGTGGGCTTCATAGTTTTGAAAAACATCGAACATCGAACATCCAACGCCCAACATACAAAGAATGCATGATTCCGGCATTGGTTGTTCGATGTTGGATGTTGCTTGTTGGATGTTTCATTTGGTTGAGGCTGCGCGCGAATACCACCCGCGCGAACGGTTGCAGACCTGGCAGACGGAGAGCATCACCGGCACTTCGACCAGCACGCCGACGACGGTGGCCAGCGCCGCGCCGGAGCCGGGACCGAACAGCGTGATGGCCACAGCCACGGCCAGTTCAAAAAAATTGCTTGCGCCGATGAGCGCGCCCGGCGACGCGACGTTATGCGGCACCTTGAACCGGCGCATCAGCAGATAGGCCAGCGATGAGTTGAAATAGACCTGGATGACAATCGGGACGGCGATCAGGAGCACCGCCAGCCAGCGCGTCGTGAGGTTCTCCGCCTGGAACGCGAAGATGAGCACGAGCGTCAGCAGCAGCGCAAAGATGGTCACAGGATGGAATTGGGGCAGGAACTTTTGCTCAAACCAATCCCTGCCGCGAGACTTCAGCAACGCCGCGCGCGTGAGCCAGCCCGCCGCCAGCGGAATGACGATGAACACGACCACCGATGTGATGAGCACTTTTGACGGCACAACCACGTTGGCCACGCCGCAGAGAAACATCACGATGGGCGCGAAGGCGAACAGCATGATAAGATCGTTCACCGCCACCTGCACGAGCGTATAGACCGGGTCGCCGTCGGTGAGATAGCTCCAGACGAAAACCATGGCGGTGCAGGGCGCGGCGGCGAGGATGATGAGGCCCGCCGTGTAATTTTTCGCCGTCTCCGGGTCAATCCACGGAGCGAAGAGGTGTTGCATGAACAGCCATGCCAGCAGCGCCATACTGAACGGTTTCACCAGCCAGTTGACGAACAGCGTCACCGCGAGGCCTTTGGGTTTGCGCGCAATGCCGCCAAGGGCCGTGAAATCCACCTTGAGCATCATCGGATAAATCATCAGCCAGATGAGGACGGCGATGGGAACGTTGACGTGCGAGTCTCGTCCGAATTGAAGCTGGCTCAATTGGGCGGTGACTCCGGGCGCGAGTTTGCCGAACGCGACGCCGGCGACCATGCACAGGAAAACCCAGACGGTCAGGTAACGCTCGAAAAAGGCGAGACGCCTGGGGGAGTCTGGATGTTCTTTACTCATGATTCGCAGCAATCGTTTCCACAGCATTCGCTTTTCGGCTTCAACGCCTGAACTTCGAGGCTGGTGACGTAGTCCGCCGGTTTCGTGCCGGCGGGCAGCAGTTCGATGAGCTTTTGGTAGAGCGGGTCTTCCCAATCCGTCAACGCCTCGACGTAGCCGGGTTTGGATTTGAGCATCACGTTCGTGAGTCCGGCTTCCGCAGCCATGCGGCCGGTTTCCGAAACCAGCTCCGCGCCGGCCACGCAGCCGATCCTGGCTTCCACCAGTTTGAGCACTTCCGGCGGCAACGGCTTGACCAGCGCCATGTCGGACACGGCCACGCGCCCGCCGGGCTTCAGTACGCGCGCCATTTCGCGCCAGACCTGCGCCTTGTCGGGGGAGAGGTTGATGACACAGTTGGAAATGATGACATTGACGGACTGGTCGGCGACGGGCAGATGTTCAATTTCGCCAAGGCGGAATTCGACATTGTCCAGGCCGGTTTCCTTCCGGTAATGCGCCATGTTGCGGCGCGCCTTGCCGAGCATTTCCGGCGTCATGTCCACGCCGATGGCGCGGCCGGCGGCGCCGACCTTGCGTCCGGCAATGAATACGTCGAAGCCGCCGCCGCTGCCGAGGTCGAGGACCGTTTCGCCGGGTTTCAGCGCGGCGAGCGCTGCGGGGTTGCCGCAGGAAAGCCCCATGTTCGCGCCATCGGGCAGCGCCTCGAGCTCCTCGACGGTGTAGCCGAGTTCGCGCGCAAGCTTTTCGGCCTCCTGCGGCGCGGAACCACAGCAAGAGACGCCGGAACTACAGCAGCCGGCGGAGTTTTCCTGTGCAATCTTGGAGTAGCCTTCGCGCACGAGCTTGCGCACGGAATCATTTTGTTCATCAGTCAGGAGGGTGTTCATAAATTCAATTCAACATTTTTGCCGGCGGCAGATGACGGCGGGGTCGGTCTTCAAAATCTGTTTTAACTTTTTCGCGTCGCTGGCCGCTGCCTCGGTTTTGGCCAGGGATTTGTGGACCCAGGCCAGCGCCTCGCGCACGGCCACCGGCGCGGTCTTCTCCGGCAGGCGGTAATAGACCCAGCGTTCGGTTTTGCGCGAGAAGATCAGGCCGGCCTGATGCAAAATGGAAAGGTGTTTGGAGATGGTGGACGGCGCGAAGCCGAACAGCCCGGTGATTTGACAGACGCACAGTTCGCCGCGCCGGAGCGCAAGCAGGATCCGCACCCGGTTCGGGTCGGACAGCGCCTTGGTGATGGCCATGAATCCGCGCATTGATTGTTATTTCGTCATTTGACGAAATGACTATCGCATGGAATTCGCCGTGCGCAAGGGGAATGTTTCCGCCGGTGTTACGGGGCGGAGCTTGCCCCACCGTCAACCCGGAAAAGGGCCCTTGGCAAGGAACGCCGCGTTCACGCGGCAGCACGGCTAAAAGGAGGCCTCTGCCGGCTGAAGCCGGCGTTCCCTGATGGTGGCACGCCCGTGGCTACGCGCCCGGGGCCGGGGCCGGCGCGCCCTGCCCTTTTGCGCCGGAGTGGCGGATGTCCTGGGCTTCGCAGAGATAGACGACCTCCTCGGCCACATTTTTGGCGTGGTCGGCAATGCGTTCGAGGCTTTTGGTGGCCACCATCCAGTTCAGGCACCGGCCAATGGTGTCGGGATTGGCCACCATGTGTTTCGCCAGCGCCTCATGGATTTGCTTGTTGAGCGCGTCCACCTCCTTGTCGCGCGGGATGATGGCGCGGGCGGCGGCGGAATCCCAGTTCACGAACGCGTCCAGCGCGGCCTTGACCATGTTGAGTGCGAGAGTGGCCATGCGCGGCAGGTCGAGATTGATTTTCACCGGCGCTTCCCGGCTCAGATCGCGCGCGCGTTTGGCGACCTTCGAAGCCTCGTCGCCGATGCGTTCGAGGTTTTGGGAAATTTTCATAGCCACGGTGACGAGGCGCAGGTTGGTGGCCAGCGGCGCCTTGGTGAGCAGTTGAATGACCAGGTCGTCAATCTCCACCTCGAACTGGTCAATGACGCGGTCGTTTTCCTTGACCTGCACCGCGAGGTCGGAATCGCGCTGGACGAGCGCCTGCACGGCCTGGTTCACGGCGGTCTCGGCGTGGCTGGCCATCAACAGCAGCTTTTGCTTCAAGCCGTCCAGTTCCATTTCAAAGTGGGTTTCCATATTTTCAATTCTTGGTCTTCATCCTAATCCAAATCTTGATTTCCATCCTGCCACCGCCCCAACGAATTGCAAACGGGATTAAGAACATGATTCTAGCCGAACCGGCCGGTCACATAATCTTCCGTGCGTTTTTGCGCCGGGCTGGTGAAAATTTTCGCGGTCGGACCGAACTCAACCAGTTCGCCGAGATAGAAAAATGCCGTGTAATCGGACATGCGCGCCGCCTGCTGCATGTTGTGCGTCACAATCACAATCGTGTACTCCTTTTTCAACTCCAGAATCAGATCCTCGATCTTGGCGGTCGCCAGCGGATCGAGCGCGGACGCCGGTTCGTCCATGAGCAACACCTCCGGCTGCACGGCCAGGGCGCGGGCGATGCACAGGCGCTGCTGCTGGCCGCCGGACAAACTGATGGCGGGCGCGTGCAGGCGGTCCTTGACCTCGTCCCACAAGGCCGCCATGCGGAGCGACTGTTCGGTACGCTCGGCGAGCAGCTTCCGCTGGCGGACGCCGTTCAGGCGCAGGCCGACGGTGACGTTGTCAACGATGGACATGGTCGGGAACGGATTGGACTTTTGGAAGACCATCCCGACGCGGCGGCGCACCACGACCGGCTCGACGCCGCGCGCGTAGATGTCCTCGCCGAACAGCCGGATTTCGCCCTCCACGCGCGCCTCGGGCGTCAGCTCATGCATCCGATTGATGGCGCGCAGGAAGGTGGATTTGCCGCAGCCGCTCGGCCCGATGATGGCGGTGACGGCGCGGGCGGCGATGTCGAGCGACGTGTTCTTGAGCACCTGGTTGCCGCCGAAAAACACCGAGAGATGGCGCACGGTCAAAGCCGGGGCGACTGTAGATTTCTGCTCCGGCCCGGAGGCGGGTGTCTGGTTGGTGGTCGGGGGCATGGTAGTTTCCATTTTCAAATGCGCTGGCGGAAACGGTCGCGGGTGAGGAAGCGCACGCCGACATTGACCGCCAGCACGAGCATGAGCAACACGAGCGCGCCCGCCCAGGCCTGCCGGTGCCAGTCGTCGTAGGGCGAAATGGCGTAGATAAAAATTTGCAGCGGCATGGCGGCGATGGGTTCGGTCAATCGATGCGCCCAACCCAGATTGCCGAAAGCAGTGAACAGCAGCGGCGCGGTCTCGCCCGCCACGCGCGCCAGGGCGAGCAACACGCCGGTGACGATGCCCTTGAGGGCGGTGCGCACGACGATTTGCACGATGGTCCTCCATTTGGCGATGCCCAGCGCGAGCGCGGCTTCGCGGTAGCCGCCGGGCACCAGTTGCAAAACCTCCTCCGTCGTCCGCATCACGAGCGGAATCATCATCAGGCCCAGCACCACGCCGCCCGCCAGCGCGGAAAAACCGGGCATATGCGGCACGACCATCAGCGCATACACGACCATGCCCCAGGTGATGGATGGCACGCCGTTCAACACATCGGCGGCAAAACGGATCCACCAGTTCAATTTTGAGGTGCCGTATTCGGACAGGAACACGCCGCCCAGCACGCCAACGGGCACACCCAGCAACGCGGCCTGCCCCAGCAAAATGAACGTGCCGACAATGGCGTTCGCCATGCCGCCGCCGACCTCGCCGACGGGCTTGGGCAATTGCGTGAAGAACGCCAGATTGATGGAACTGAACCCCCTGCTGATCAGGTGATAAAACACCAGCACCAGGGGCGTGACGACCAGGATCGCGCACGCGAACGTCAGCGTCTGAACGACGGCGTTCTTGAAATTGCGCCAGCGATGGTTGGGAGCGGTCATCGGATTGACGATTGACGATTGACGATTGACGATTTAACCCAAATTGGGCAGGGACCATGCGGTGTTGGCCCAATCGTAAATCGTAAATCGCAAATCGTAAATGGCATGTCAGTTCTGGGGTTTGACGGACGGGCCGGCGAAGGTTTTCAACAGCAATTGCGCAAAGATGTTGACCAGCACGGTCACGCCGAGCAGCACGAGGCCGATTTCGAAGAGGGCGCTCGTATAAATCTCACCGGTGGCTTCATTGAATTGATTCGCAATCGTGGCGGCCAGCGTGTCGGCGGGCTTGAACAACGATGAAACGATTTGCGGCGTGTTGCCGATGACCATCGTCACCGCCATCGTTTCGCCGAGCGCGCGGCCCAGTCCCAGAATTACCGCGCCAAACAGTCCTTTTTTGGCGTAGCTCAACACGGCGATGCGGGTGACTTCCCATCGCGTGGCGCCGAGCGCATAAGCCGCCTCGCGCTGCAAACCGGGCACGGAGCGCAGGATTTCGCGAGAGACGGACGTGATGATGGGGATGATCATGATGGCGATGATGATGCCGCCGGCCAGCATGCAAGGTCCGTAGTTTGCCCCCTGGAAAAGCGGGAGAAAACCGAAGACGCTTCCCAGCACGGGAACCAGATGATTGTGCAGCCAGGGCACCATGACAAAAATTCCCCAGAGACCGAGAATGACACTGGGCACGGCGGCGAGCAACTCGATGAAAATGATGAGCGGCTGCCGCAGCCAGAGCGGCGCGAGTTCGGTGAGATAAACGGCGGTGGCGATGCTGATGGGCACGGCGATGATGAGCGCGATGGCCGAGGAGACGAGCGTGCCAAAAATAAACGGCAGCGCCCCGAACACGCCGTTGACCGGGTCCCAATCGCTGCTGACCAGAAAGCGCCAGCCAAATTTTTGCAGCGCCAGATGCGAGCCTTGCGTCAGTTCGCGGACAATGAGCACGATGAGCGCGAAAATGACCATCGCCATGAACAGCGTCAGCCATTTGAAGGCGCGGTCGCCAAAGCGGGAGCCGGCGCGTCTTGTGTTTTTCGCTTCCTGCATTGCCAACTATTTGTAGGAGCCGGGATTACGAGGCCCCATTTTCACCGGAATTGATTCAGAGCCTCCTTGCGTCGGCTCCGACATTTTCTGCAAAAATCAAAAGGACGAAGAGCGGGAGGAACTGCGCTCTTCGTCCCGCTCACGCCCATAAAACTACCGGGCAGCGGAGCAAAGTCATCATCTAATTGTGCCAATCAGTTCCAATTCCCGGCTTTGGACGCTGTCCGGCAACGGCGCGTAATCGAGCGTGGACGAAATTTTCTGTCCATCCGTGACCGCCCATTTCAGGAAGGCGACCAGTTTCTTGCCGTGGTCGGCATTTTTCTGCTGCTGATAAACCAGAACCCAGCTCGCGCCGGCGATGGGATACGCCTTCTCGCCCGGCGGATTGACCATCGAGAATCGGAAATCATCGGGGATGGTGGCCGTGGCCAGCGCGGCGCTGACGGAATCCGGCGTCGGGGAAATGAAATTGCCTGCGGCATTTTTCACGTCGGCGTAGGGCATTTTATTCTGGTCGGCGTAGGCGAGTTCGGCATAGCCGATGGCGCCGGGAAGCTGTTTGACCTGTCCGGCGACGCCTTCGCTGCCCTTGGCGCCAAGGCCGATGCCGGCCGGCCACCGCACGGACGTGCTTTTGCCCACCGTGTCCGCCCAGGCGGGGTTGACGCTGCCGAGATAGTCCGTGAAGATGAACGTCGTACCGCTGCCGTCGGAACGATGGACGGGAACAATCGGCAAATCGGGCAGATCCACGCCCGGATTCAACGCCGCGATTTTCGGATCGTTCCATTTGGTGATGTTGCCGAGATAAATGCTGGCGATGACGCCGCTGTCCAGTTTCAATTTCGGATCGTCCTTCAGGTTGTAAATAATGGCCACGCCGCCGGCGACGACCGGGATATGAAGAATCTTGCCCGGCGCGTTGGACATGGACGCGTCGGTCATGGGCGCGTCGGAGGCGCCGAAGTCCACGGTCTGGTTGAGCAGTTGTTTCTGCCCGGCGCCGGAACCGATGGATTGATAGTTGAAACGGACGTCAGGGACTGTTTTGCCATAGGCTTCAAACCATTTGGTAAAGGCCGGATAATCGAACGAGGAGCCGGCGCCGTTAATCAATGTCTGGGCATTGGTCTGTGCGGCGAGCAGGGCCACGCCGCCCACGATGGCGAGATGGCGTCTGGCGTTGGCCAGAACTGCGGCCACCAAGCCGCCGATGCCGAGGATGGGTCGAATCAGTTTTTTCATATTCCAGTCAGATTGGTTGATAGTTGAACGAATGGGTAGTTACGTTTCGGTTACGTTTAAAATTTCCACATGATGTCGGCCATGGCGTGAATGGCGCCGCTGTTCGGTTCGGCTGCGCCGCCGGGAGTTTGGTTGATCAGGTCGTTGATGTAGCAGGTGACCGTGAACACGAAGGAGTCGGTTATCGAGTAATTGAACTTGACCAGGTGGCCCTTCACATTCGTGCCGCCAAAGACGCCGGCCTTGCCGCCGTTTGGCGGGGCGAGGTTGCTGTAACTGGCCACGTTGTCGTCGTCCACCATCTGGTCATACCAGGCGTCCGCTTCCAGATATTGGTAACGGTAGGAAATGTCCCAGGTGCCCTTCTTGCCGGATTTGCCGAAGGTGATGCCGCCCCAGTAACCTTCGTTGTTGTTGGGCGCGCCGGGATTTTCCATGAATTCGGTGGCCACCTTGATGGGGAACTTGCCCTTGTAAAGCGGGAAGCTGTCCAGGGTGTAGGTGATGCTGGCGCTGCCGATGATGGGATTATAGTTGTAAACCAGGTCGTAGCTGCTTCCGCCGATGGCGTTGGCATCGAAGACGCGAGTGTTGCCCTGATTCACATAGGGGACATTGGCGATGGTCAACGCTTCCTTGTTGATGATATCAAACGCCGACACGCCAAGCGAAGTGGACCATTTGGGAGTCCAGGCCGCGTCCCAAATCAACTGGCCGCCATACATAAGCGGATCGAGGCTGGAGGTGGATTCCTCATCCAGCATAAATGCCGCGGTGTTGAACACGAGGGAGTGGTTGTCGTTGATTTTATAGACGGTCTGGATGGCCGCGCCTTCTGGTGTCAGGTCATAGTCGAACAGCATGTTCGAGATGCGGAATGGATTGTCCATCTTGCCGAAGGTTCCCGTCACTTTCCAGGTGCCGTTGTTGATCGCCGTCCACCTGCCGTAGGCGGCGTCCACGTAGATGAATTTTTTCGAGCCGTTGTCCTGGAACGAGGTGTTGTTCGACAATGGACCGCCGGTGCTGGCGCTGAAACCGCTGGTCGTGTCACCCGACCCCAGCCGGAACCCCACCTCCAGGTCATCCTTCATGTTTATTACCAGTCCCACACGCAGGCGATAGCGCAGGCGCAGGCGGTCGGCCAGCAGCGGGTTGTCCACGGTAATGTCGTCAAACCGTCCGCGAAAATCGCCGCTCAACTTGTAACCCGTCACCCAATCGGGCATGCCGGTGATTTTGCCGAAGGCTTTGTCAAAACTGTTGGTGAAGCCGCTGTTGAAATCCTGCTGGCTTTCCACGCGTAACTCCTTCGCCTCATCCGACGAAAGAATGCCCTTCTGCTCCAGTTTGTTGATAAGCGCATCGGAAGACTGCGCGTAGGTGACGGGGGCAATTGACATCAACGCCGCGGCGCCGGCAAACAGCGCCGCCCGGCTGGTTTTGGTCGTTCTGTTTTTTTTCATGGATTTTGGATTTGATTTCGAGCGTGCGCAGCTTGGCGGCGCATTGTGACAACCGTGTGGCGGAATTGTTACATTTTTGCAACGAATGTCCCCGTTTGTAACATTCGTGAAATCCGGCGTGAATCGCGTCTCCAGCCCGTTCCGGGTTCCGCCCGGTCATTGCACGGCGAAATTTCCCGAAAAAAATTGTTGCACCGGGCCGTTTAATGTTTAAACTCGACGTCCGCTTGTTGAAAATTGAAGCGGCAAATGTAATTTAACCATTAACAGACAATTGTTCTTTGTATGGCTGCCCAACGCATCCGAATCCGCCTCAAGGCCTATGACCATCGCGTCATAGACCAGTCCGCCCGCGAAATCGCCGACACCGTCAAACGCACCGGTGCGCGCGTCGCCGGGCCCATTCCGCTGCCGACCCGCATCGAGCGCTTCACCGTGCTGCGCTCGCCGCATGCGGACAAGAAATCGCAGGAAACCTTCGAGCAACGCACGCACAAACGGCTCATCGACATCATCGAGCCAACCGCCAAAACCGTGGACGAATTGAAAAAGCTCAATTTGCCCGCCGGCGTGGACATCACCATCAAGATTTAAGGAGAACCGCCATGCCCCTCGGACTTTTAGGAAAAAAACTCGGCAGCACGCGCGTCTATAACGCGAGCGGCGTGTTGATTCCCGTGACCGTCGTGCTCGCCGGTCCCAACCGCGTGCTGCAGGTGAAAACCCAATCGGGCAAGGACGGCTACAACGCCGTTCAGCTCGGCTTCGACGACCAGAAGGAGCAACGCGTGACGAAACCGTTGCTCGGGCACATCAAGAAGCACAACGGCGCGGCGGTCAGACGCATCCGGGAATTCCGCAACTTTTCCAAGGAAGTGAAACCGGGCGAAGTCGTTGGCCCGGCGCTGTTCGCCCCCGGTGATTTTGTGGATGCCATCGGCATCACCAAGGGCCGCGGCTTTGAAGGCGTTGTGAAGCGCCACGGTTTTGCGGGCGGTCTGGCGTCGCACGGGCAAAAAGGCTGGTTCCGCCGCGTCGGCGCGATCGGCCAGCGCCTGTTTCCCGGCACGGTCATGCGCGGGCAGAAAATGCCCGGCCACATGGGACAGGTCCAACGCACAACGCAAAACCTGGAAGTCATCCAGGTGCGCGAAGCGGACAATTTGTTGCTCATCAAGGGCGCGATTCCCGGCTCGGAAGGCGATTACGTCGTCATCCGCGAATCGAAGAAGCGTCCCAAGGGCTGGAAACCGCCGGTGAGCGTCGCGCCGATGAAACGGAAGGGCGCCGAGGCCAAGAAAGCCGAGCCCAAGCCGGCGGAGACCAAAAAGTAATTGAGGCAGGGCAGTCCCCTGCCCGCCGTTCGTGAGAATACAATTTGCGGCGCGCACGGAGTGACGCGCCCTACCGGAAAACGCAAATGAAGATTGCCATCAAGAACATCGAAGGGAAGGACCAGGGCGAACTCGAAGTGAAGTTCCCCCTGGTTGAAGGCGGTAAAGGCACGCAAGCCGTGCATGACGTCGTTACGGCCCATCGGGCCGCGCAGCGCAGCGGCACCGCCAGCACCAAAAACGCCGGCGAAGTCGCCGGCACGAACAAAAAGCCGTGGCGGCAGAAGGGCACCGGCCGCGCCCGCGCCGGCTCGTTCCAATCGCCCTTGTGGCGCGGGGGTGGCGTGGTCTTTGGCCCAAGGCCCCGCGACTTTGGTAAAAAAGTTTCCAAAAAGACCCGCGTGCTGGCGTTGCGCAAGGCGTTGAGCGAGCGGCTCAAGGCCGGCGACGTGGTCGTCGTGGACACCTTGAAGCTCGCTTCGCCCAGGACGAAGGAATTTACCGGTCTGATGTCTGCGTTGGAATTGAAGGGCTCCACGCTGATTGTCTCCGCCGGCTCGGACAAAAATCTCACGCTCGCGTCGCGCAACCTTCCGAATGTCGCGTTGACGACCAGCGATTCGCTGAACACGTATGATGTGTTGCGCCCCGACAAATTGTTGTTCACGAAGGACGCCTTTGAAAAAGTGGGGCAGCATCTGGCAAAGGACCAATAAATCATGAACACTTTTGAAGTCATCAAGACTGTCCGGCTCACGGAAAAAGGCACGCGCCAGGGAAGCCAGGTAGTGCGCTCCCATGAGCGAGACAAGGGTGGCAAACCGGTTTTGGATGCCGGCGGCAAACCCAAAATCAAGGAACGCCCGCTGAATCAGTACACCGTCGTGGCCGACCGCCGTGCGAACAAGGCGGAAATCCGGCAGGCGGTGCAGGAACTGTTCAAGGTCAAGGTCATCAAGGTGAACACGCTGAACGTCCGCGGCAAATTCCGCCGTCAGCGCACGCATCAGGCCGGCCAGGCGCCAAGCTGGAAAAAGGCCATCGTGACGTTGAAAGACGGTGACAAGATTCTTTTGACGTAGTCAGGATTGACCAAACGCATCGGCGCGAAGAAATCGTTGTTTTTCGCCCTTTTTGGCCGGTGAAAGGCCCCGATTGGGCCATTCGCAGCCCAAAAACAGCCTGTTTTCCAATCAGTTCCGCGCCGAACTTGCAAATTTCCCCCGGTTTGATTTCCTTGTGGCTGGCATGTGGCAACGGAGTTGTTTGATTCTAATCATAGGGACGGCCCTGGCCGGCCGGGCTTTGGCCGGCCCGGAGGCGGCCGAGGTGAACCTCGACTATGTGGCCAAGCGGGCCTTGGAGCGCGCCCATCATCCATTTCATTCGCCGCGCGCCGATCTGCCCAGGGTGCTGCGTCAGGACAATCTCGATTACGATAAATACCGGGAAATCCGCTTCCGCCGGGAGAAGGCGCTCTGGACGGAGGATAACCTGCCGTTCCGCATCGAGTTTTTCCATCCCGGTTATATTTACCAGGAACCGGTGCATATTTATGAATTCACCCAGACGCACGTCCAGCCGATCCGGTTCGTGCGGGATTTTTTCGATTACGGCGATCTGCACATTCAAAATCAAATCCCGGTTGACACCGGTTACGCCGGCTTTCGCATCCTGTGTCCGCTGAACCAGACCAATCAACTGGACGAGCTGGGCGCGTTCCTCGGCGCGAGCTATTTCCGGCTGCTGGGCAAAGACCAGCATTACGGCCCCTCCTCGCGCGGGCTGGCGCTGGACTGCGGCGAAGCAGACCGGCCGGAGGAGTTTCCCATCTTCACCGACTGGTGGCTGGGCAAGCCGCAAAAGGACGCCAAGGATTTGACCCTCTATGGCCTGCTCGACAGCGTGCGCTGCGCGGGCGCGTATGAATTCCACATCTACCCCGGCGAGACCACCGTGGTGGACGTGGACGCGGTGCTGTTTCTCCGCGAGCCGGAACAAGTCCACGCCGTGGACACGAACCGGCTGCCCGTCAAGACCCTCGGGCTGGCACCGTTGACGAGCATGTTCTGGGTCGGCAAGAACTCCGAGCGCAAGTTCGACGATTACCGCCCGGAGGTCCATGACAGCGACGGGCTGTTGATGCGCATGAACGACGGCGAAATCCTCTGGTGTCCGCTGGATAATCCGGCGGTGATGCGCCATCAGATCTTCCACGCGCCGGATATCCGCGGCTTCGGACTGCTCCAGCGCGAGCGCTCGTTCGCAGCATACCAGGATACCTTCAACCTCGATCAGCTCCTGCCCAGCATGTGGGTCGAGCGGCACGGCAATTGGGGAGACGGTGATTTGCACCTCGTCGAATTGAGCGCGGGTTACGAAGGACTGGACAACATCGTCGCGTTTTGGGACCCGAAGAACAAGCCCGCGCCGTTGCAACCCTATCATTTCAGTTACACCGTCCGCTGGCAGAACAGCGAGGCGGACTTGAAACTTTCAGAAAACCGGGTCATCGCCACGCGCATCGGTCTGGACCAGCAATTCCCGAACACCCGCCAGTTTGTCATTGATTTTGCCGGGCCGAAACTGAATGCCGTGCCGGAAAATGAGCCGCCGCTGGCCATCGCCAATTGCAGCACCAACGCCGCAATCCTGGACAACCTCGTCGTCCGCAACCCGTTTCTCAACGCCTGGCGCGTCGTCCTGAAAATGCAGCCCAAGCCCGGCAACACCGATCCGGTGAATCTCCGGTGCACGCTGCAAAAAGGAACCAACCTTTTGAGCGAGACATGGACTTACCAATGGAATCCGCCGTGATCGGCGCGGCCGGCCGGCTGGCGGGCCGTCCGCTGGAGGAGTGGAACGCTGCTTATGCAAAAGTGGAAAATTATTTCCATGCGCTGCGCGTGCGCAACAAGGCGTTGCTCGGCCAGCTCGTCCTCCGTGTGCTCGAACGCGCCATGCGCCGCGCGCCCGCCGAGCCGGACCGCTCCGCCACCCAGCTCGCCGCCGAGGAAATGGACCGGCTGGTGATTGAATGGTTCGCCGCCGTGCTTCAGGAAGCGCCGGCGAACGCCGATCAAATGCTGACGACCCGCGGACGCCTGGCGTTGCTGCTCGCCGACATGCCCGGCAAATGGCAGGAACAATTCCTGCGCCCCGGTCCGTGGCCGCAGGAATTCGTCGGCGCCATGCGCGAAACCTACTTCCGCGCCGGGCCTGATTTCCAACTCTCAAAAATGGCGCCACGTTCGCTCGATCTCGGCCCGATTACAACGCTGACCAATCTGGGGCGACTGCCTTATTTCAGGATGACGCTGGTCTGGACATTGTTTGCGCTGCTGCTCATCGGGGTTTTTGGGCTCACTCACGGGG